>Ga0164242_10007820_pt1 | contig 11665 bp, 12 predicted proteins | sample OricomgcompostMG_FD_108783 | JGI IMG/M metagenome (GOLD analysis project Ga0164242, IMG submission 108783) | Miracle-Growth compost microbial communities from Emeryville, California, USA - Original compost - Miracle growth compost (MG) ... | reverse complement strand
GCTGGCCCAACGGGCCGGCCGCCCGCCCGCGACCATCCCGCTGGTGGGTCGGCCCGGCGAGCTGGCCACGCTCACCGCCGAGGGCTACTACGAGGCCTACCTCGCGATGGCCGGCCCCAGCTGGCGCAATGAGGTCGACGCCGGAGTCGGCCTGCAGTTGGGCGGCTACCGCCCGGCCGCCAAGCACGCCGCGGCGATCCGCTGCCCGATGCTGGTGCAGATCGCCGACTTCGACCGCGGTGCTCCCCCGCAGGCCGCGGCGAAGGCGGCGTTCGCCGCCCGCGCCGAAGTACGCCACTATCCGTGCGACCACTTCGACGTCTTCGCCGGCGGCGACTGGTTCGACCACGTCGTCAATCACCAGATCGCGTTTTTGGCCAGGCATCTGGCCGCACCGACCGCTACCGTCACCGATTAGGAGGGCGCCATGGCCGAGACGATGCAGCAACTGCTTACCGAACGCGCAGACGCCGACGGGCCGGCCGTGCTCTACAACGACGCCCGCGGCGGGCAGCTCCGCTGGAGCTGGCGCGAATACCTCGCCCGCGCGGCCCGCCACGCCGCCGCGGTGCTCGCCCGCGCCGACACCGACCGCCCGATGCACGTCGGTGCACTCTTGGGCAACACGCCGGGGATGCTCACCGCGGTGGCCGGCGCCGCGCTCGGCGGCTATGTGCTCTGCGGGGTCAACAACACCCGGCGCGGATCGGCACTGGCCGCCGATCTGCGCACCGCCGACGTGCAGTTGCTGCTGGTCGACGCCGAACACCGGCCGCTGCTCCAGGGCTTGGACCTGAGCGGTGTCGCCGTTATCGACGTCGACGACCCGGCCTGGCAGCAGAGCTGCGAGGCCGCCGGCGCGCTGACCCCGCACCGCCAGGTGCAGGCGGGCGACCCGTTCATGCTGATCTTCACCTCCGGCACCAGCGGTGACCCGAAAGCCGTTCTGGTCAACCACCTGATGGTGCTGGTCGCCGGGCAAGCCCTCACCGAACGGTTCGGCCTGGGATCCGACGACGTCGTCTACCTGTCCATGCCGCTGTTCCACTCCAACGCGATCGCCGCCGGCTTCGGGCCCGCGGTCGCCGCCGGCGCGGCGATGGCCCCGGCCAAGTTCTCCGCCTCGCGCTTCCTCGCCGACGTCCGCGGCTACGGCGCCACGTACATGAACTACGTCGGCAAGCCGCTGGCCTACGTGCTGGCCCACCCCGAGCAACCCGACGACGCCGACAACCCGCTGCGGGTCGCCTTCGGCAACGAAGCCTCCGAACGCGACATCGGCGAGTTCGCCCGGCGGTTCGGCGTCCAGGTCGTCGACGCCTTCGGCTCCACCGAGAACGCCGTCACCATCACCCGCGACGAGGGCACCCCGCCCGGCTCGGTGGGCCGCGGGTTTCCCGGGGTAGCGATCTACCACAGCGATCCCGTCGCCGAATGCGCGCCCGCGATCTTCGACGAACACGGGATGCTGACCAACCCCGACGAGGCGATCGGGGAACTGGTCAACACGACCGGCGCCGGCTTCTTCTCGGGCTACTACAACAACGAGGCCGCCACCGCGGAACGGATGCGCGGCGGCATGTACTGGTCGGGTGACCTGGCCTACGCCGATGCCGACGGCTGGATCTACCTGGCCGGGCGCACCGCCGACTGGATGCGGGTCGACGGGGAGAACCTCGCGGCCGCGCCGATCGAACGCATCCTGATGCGGCATCCCGACATCAACCAGGCCGCGGTGTATGCGGTGCCCGACGGTAACGTCGGCGACCAGGTGATGGCCGCGCTGGTGTTGCGCGACGACGCCGGACTGACCCAGGACGAGTTCACCGATTTCCTTGCCGCCCAAGAGGACCTGTCCCCCAAGGCGTGGCCCCGTTACGTCCGGCTGATGGCGCAGCTGCCGGCGACGGCGACCAACAAGATCCTCAAACGGGTGCTGGTCGCCGAGGGCAGCGACGTCGGCGCGGACCCCCTGTGGGTGCGCCCCGACCGACAACGCGCATACCTTGCGGCGACGGGATCACCGGCATGACCGGGCGCGCCCCCGTCGCGCTGATCGTCGGCGGCGCCTCGGGAATCGGCCTGGCCACCGCGCACGCCCTGGCCGCGCGCGGTGACCACGTGGTGATCGCCGACATCAACGCCGAAGCAGCCCAGCAGCGGGCGGCCGAGATCGGCGAATCGGCCAGCGCCGTGGCCGCCGACGTCACCGACGAGGACAGCGTCGCCGCGGCGTTTGCGGCCGCCTGCACGGCCGGACCGCTGCACACCGTGGTCAGCTGCGCGGGAATGTCGATCATCGGCGCCCTCCCCGACATCGACCTTGCCGGCTGGCAGGCCACCATCGATGTCTGCCTGACCGGCACCATGCTGGTGATCAAGCACGCGGCCCGGGCCCTGCAAGACGGCGGCAGCATCGTCGCGGTCTCCTCGCTCAACGGCCGGCAGCCCGGGACCGCGATGGCCGCCTACTGCAGCGCCAAGGCCGGGGTGAACATGCTCATCCAGGTGGCCGCCCTGGAGCTGGCCGCCCGCGGCATCCGGGTGAACGCGGTCTCCCCCGGTCTGGTCGACACTCCCCTGGTCGCCGGGCTGGCGATGGTGCCTGGGCTGACCGATGAATACCTGGAGAACACCCCGCTCGGGCGGGCCGGAGTGCCCCGCGACATCGCCGACGCGGTGGAGTTCTTGACCTCCGAGCGCGCCGCCTGGATCACCGGGTCCGCCTTCGACATCAACGGCGGCGCGCATCTGAAGCGCTACCCCGATGTGCTCGGCAAAGTGCAAGCCCTAGCTGAAGGATGACCCCATGCGCAGTGTGGTAATCGATGCGCCCGGATCGATCCGGGTCGACACTCGCCCCGAGCCGGTGTTGCCCGGCGCCGACGGTGCTGTGGTCGCGGTGACCGCGACCGCGATCTGCGGCTCGGATCTGCACTTTTACGAGGGTGACTACCCCATCGTCGACCCGGTACCGCTGGGCCACGAGGCGATCGGCACCGTCGTCGAGGTTGGCCCCGAGGTGGCCTCGGTGCGCGTCGGTGACCGGGTGATGGTGTCCTCGGTGGCCGGCTGTGGGCACTGCGCCGGGTGCGCCACCCGGGACCCGATCCGCTGCCATTCGGGTCCGTTGATCTTCGGCTCGGGCGCCCTCGGCGGTGCGCAGTCGGAGCTGCTGGCGGTGCCGGGAGCCGACTTTCAGCTCGCCCGCATCCCCGACGGGCTATGCGACGAAGAAGCCCTGCTGCTCACCGACAACCTCGCCACCGGCTGGGCGGCGGCGTTACGCGCCGACATTCCAGTGGGCGGCACCGTGGCCGTCATCGGGCTGGGGGCAGTGGGGCTGTGCGCGGCGCGTAGCGCGCTGTTCCTCGGCGCGGCAACGGTTCTCGGCGTCGACCCGGTGCCGCAGCGCCGCGAACGGGTGGTGGCCATGGGGATCACCCCGGCGCAGCCGTCGGCGACTGCCGCGGCGATGGAGCTGACCGGCGGGCGCGGGGTGGACGCGGTGATCGACGCCGTCGGCTCCGATGTGACGATGTCGGATGCGCTCACCGCGGTGCGGGCCGGCGGAACGGTGTCAGTGGTGGGAGTACATGACTTGGCGCCATTTCCGTTCCCGGCGTTGCCGGCGCTGGTGCGCAGCATCACGTTGCGGATGACCACCGCCCCGGTACAGCAAACCTGGCCGCAGCTGATTCCGCTGCTGCAGTCCGGGCGGCTCTCGGTGGACGGCATCTTCACCACCGAGCTGCCACTGGATGCGGCGGCCGACGCCTACCGGGCTGTGGCCGCCCGCTCCGGGGATGTGGTCAAGGTGCTGCTGACGCCGTAGCGCGGGCGGTCAGCGGGAACGACGTTGACAGTGTGCAGCGCTGTGATCACCGCCACGGGCTGCTGGTCGCGTCGGCGACGGGCCTTCCTGAAGCCGTTCCTCACCTAGCCGCCGCCCGCCCGCCGCGGCCGCAGCCGCACCGGCGGCAGGGGTGGGGCGGGCAGCCGACCCAGCCGGCCCCGGTAGCCGGTGACCGCACCGAAGCGTTCGTCGCCGTCTTGCCACTGCCGCCGGAACTCGACGACCTCCTCATGGCTGCGGCCGATGAGGTTCCACCACAGCACCAACTCCTCGCCGAACGGCACCCCGCCCAGTAGCAGCACCCGGGCGGGAAAGTCACCGGTATTGCGCAGCGGCAACACCTTTCGACCTGGCCCCTGGTAGCCCACCGCGCCCACACCGACAGCGGCCCCGCCCAGGGTGACCGCGCCCCGGTCACACAGCACGCCGTGCTCGAACGCGGGATCGACGTCGAGCACGAGTTCGCTGCGAGGGTCCAGGTCGAGTTGGGCGCCGAGCAGGGGAGTGAAGGACGGCACGGGGGAGCGGCGGCCGGCCAGCTCGCCGAGAAACACCTGCGCCGTGCCGCCGGGCAACGAAACCGGTTCGGGGGCAAAGTGGTTGAAGGCACGCCCGGTGAAGCGCGCGGAGTCCGGCAGCGCCACCCACAGCTGCACGCCGTGCAGGATCGGCGCGTCGACGGAGACCTCCGAATGACAGATGCCCGCACCCGCCGTCATCAGGTTCAGCTCGCCAGGGCGCACCAGCGCGTGCACCCCGGCGCTGTCGCGGTGTTCGACCAGCCCGCTGAACAGCCAGGTCGCCGTCTGTAGCCCGGTGTGCGGGTGGGGCGGCACGTCCATGCCGCCATCACGGCCGATGTCATGGGGCCCGTAGTGGTCGATGAAGCACCAGGCGCCGATCAGCGAGCGCTGCCGCTGCGGCAAGGTGCGGCGCACCCGCATGGCACGCGGGCCGCCCAGCGGCACCTCGCGCGGGTGCAGTACCACAATGCCGTCGGCCGGGCCTGCGGCACAGGCGAATTCAGCAGAGTCGGTCTCCAGGTTGCTCACACCGTCCACCTCCGCGCCGTGCACCAAGCCGCGCCGGTGACACTACCGCTCACGCCGCAGTGGGGGAGCCGATCCCGCCGGAGGGCAGGTGAAACACCGCAGCTGTCACCGGCAGCTGCTCACCTTCGTGGTTGGCCAGCAGCGTCTGGTTGTCGGGCAGCTCGCGCGCGTTGATCTCCCCGGCGGCGATCGCCCGCAGGGTGGCGTGGGCACGGGCGAGTTCCGCGCGCTTGCGGTACTGGCCGCCGGGAAGCTTCACGCCGGCCCACACCCCGTATTCCTCGCTGCGTTCGACGGCGAGAGCGGCGCACCGGCGCTGTTGTGCCAGCGGGCAGCGGCGCAGGCACAGCAGCCGCGCCTCGATCGAGGACTGTTCGTAGGCCCGGGCCTTGGCGGCCCCGTCGGCCCCGTCGGCGTCGGGGTAGCCGAACCACAGTTCCGGGTTCGTGGAGCAGGGCGGTTCCATGGGACAGCCTCCTTGTGGAAACAGAGCGGATAACGTAGATAGAAACGTATACACCTGAAGGGGGCTAGCGCAAGCGAAAGGGGATAAAAACATATATGTAAGTAGAGATGGCCGAGGCTGTGTAGTATCCGGACATGGTCGGGGCGCAACGATGAGCCGCGAATCGGCGGGCGCGGCCATTCGGGCACTGCGTGAGGCGCGGGACTGGTCGCTGGCCGAGCTTGCCGCCGCCACCGGCGTCAGCATCATGGGCTTGAGCTACTTGGAGCGCGGCGCCCGTAAACCCCACAAAAGCACTGTTCAGAAGGTCGAAAATGGTCTCGGCTTACCGCCGGGCACCTATTCCCGGCTCTTGGTTGCCGAAGATCCCGACGCCGAACTGGCGCAGCTGATGTCCACGAGCGGACCCCGGATGACGCCCGCACGGCCCGCCGGAACCGTTGTCGTCGACCGCCACAGCGACACCGAAGTGCTGGAGGGATTCGCCGAGGCGCAGCTCGACGCGTTGCGTTCGGTGATCGCTCGACTGCCGTCGGAAACATCAGACGAATACGAGACGTATATTCTTTCCGTGATCGCGCAGTGCGTGAAGGCGGAGATGCTGGCGGCGAGTTCCTGGCGCGTAGCCGTGAACGCGGGCGCGGATCATGCCGGCCGGCTCATGGCGCACCTGCAGGCCCTGGAGGCCACCCGCGCCGAGCTGCTGCAGCGTATGCCGACCAGCTTGACCGCCCGGTTCGATGAGGCGTGCGCGCGGTCGTCGCTGCCCGAGCCAGTGATCGCGTCGCTGCTCGGTGTGAGCGTCGAGGAGATGTGGGACATCCGCAACAAGGGCGTCATCCCCCCGGGCGCGCTAGCCCGGGTGCGCGCGTTCGCCGAGGGAGAGAGGCAACCATGACCGACGGCGATGTCGAGGTACTGAACCGTGCCTACCGGCTGTTCGCGGCCCACCCGCAGCCGGTGTCCTTGGATGCGCGGCTGGATCGTTATGTCGATCTGCTCGAACGAACCGCGCAGTTGGATACCGGCCCGGGCCATGAGCGTTACCGGCAGGCGGTGCTCGCCCAGCGCAACCGGTTGCTGACCAACGCCCGCACCGATGCCGCCGCAACGGCCCTGCTTGCCGCCGCAGTCGCCGACCATGCCCGGGCCCGACAGCAGACCAAGGGTGTCGTCGCGGCGGCCCGTGCCGACGCGGCCGTCGTCGCCGATACCCCGCTGGCACAGCGTGAGGCGATGCGCCGACGAGCAGCACGGTTGCGTGCCCAACGAGCCCACGTGCTGCTGGCCCGACACCGCGCACAGGCACATCGAGCAGGGCTGCGACGACTCCGCTACCGGACACGGGGCCGGACGCCGAACTTGAATCAGTTGCGGCTACCCAATACTCGTGCCGGGTTGGCGGTCCGCGCCGCGTTGTCGCGGCTCGGGAGGCCCTACGTGTGGGGTGCCACCGGCCCGGACCGATTCGACTGCTCGGGGCTGACCCAGTGGGCCTACAAGCAAGCCGGTGTGCCGCTGTCGCGCACCACGTACACCCAGATCCACGACGGAATCCCGGTGCCGCGCTCCGCTATTCGCCCTGGCGATCTGGTCTTCCCCAGCACCGGTCACGTCCAGCTGGCAATCGGCGGCAACATGGTGGTCGAAGCGCCGCATGCCGGAGCGAGTGTCCAGATCAGCCCGCTGGGCGCGCACGTGGCGATTCGGCGCCCGGTGCCGTGACCGCCCTGTCCACACCGGTCCGGCGCGTGAATTGTCGGCGCACCGCGGCATCGGTACAGTCACCGGCCATGGAGCGGTCAGTACCTGAACAGCGGCCTGTCGCACCGGTGTTGGGCTGAGGACATGACGTCCCGCGACGATGTGCTCGACGCGATCCACCGGATCGAACGGGCCGGTGGCGCGGGCGATGCGACGCGCATGGCGCAGGCGGCGCTGACCCTGCCCCTTCCCGAGGCGGGTTTCGCCCGCATCCTCGACGGACTGCAACCGGCTCAGGCGGCGGCGGTCCAAGAACAGCAGGGGCGTGCGGTGCAAGCGATGAAGACCGCCGAAGCCGCACTGGCGCAGCAGCTGTCGGCGACCGCGGAGTTCGATCGGCAGATCATCGAAGCGCTCCAGCACGCGCACAAGACCACCCTGGAGGGCCGTCGGCGACTGGACAATCTGCAGATCGAGATCGTCGGCGCCGCCCAAGCCTGGGACCTGAGCACCGCCGCCGGCGCCCGGGAGTTCCAGCGGTTCTTGATCGCCAAACTCGCCGCGATCATCCAAGTGGTCGAAGAGGCCAACGATGACGACATCTCCAAACAGGCGCTGGCCACCGCGTTGACGGCACTGTATGCCACTCAGACCGACCGTGAAACGCCGGCGCCGGTCGAGCGTGCGCCGGACCCTGACGACGATCCGGCATTGCTTCGCTCCGCGCCGGGTGGCGATGAGGACCCCTACCTCGATCCGCTTCCGGAAGACGAAGCGGAGGCGGATTACCCACTGTCACCGGAGCGGACGGCGGAGGCGCCGGCGATGCCGACAGTCCCCGGCCTCGGCGGTGAGGGCCCGGGATTCGGCGCGATGCCTGCTGCCATGCCTGCCGGGTTTCCGTCTGCCGGGTTGCCATTCGGCCCGGTCGGCGGCGATGCACCCGCCGACGACGAGGTCGAACCGGAGCAGATGTCGCCGGCCGACGACACCGCCGCAGCCGAGGATGACGAGACCGATGACGACAGCCTGCCGGAAACCCCGCACGACGACGGCCCCGTCACCGTGACGCTGCCCGACGGTGCGACGACCGCCATCGCCGATCCGCGACTGGCTGCGGCGATGCAGGCCGCCGCCGACGGAACGCCCGTCGCAGAGGCGTTCCGCCGTCAGGGGATTGACATTCCACCGCCCGGCATCCCGGTGACGGCACCGGTCGACCAAGCCCGGCTGCGGCCCGGTGACATCGGGGTGTTCACCGACCGCCATGCGGTGGCCGTCGGGGACGGCAGGGCACTGCTCGACGGACAGCTCCACCTCGCCGCTAACTTGCGCGGTCCCGGATTCCTGGGCTGGCAACATCTGCGAATCGAGGACCACACCGGGACCGGTGAACCGGCCCCGACCCGGCCGGCCGGGCTTTTGCGAGGCCCGCGAGCTTGAAAATCCGCGTTCCACCCGTCATCGTCGATTAGCCAGGGAGGTAGGAGATGCCAGAGAAGATCCACGTCGATCAGGCGGTTCTGACCAACGCCGCCGGGAACCACCAGCAGGCTTCGGATTACCTGGCCACCGTCGCGGCATCCCACGAGGGGATCCGGACGACCCTGAATGCGCTCGGCCCGATCTACGGCGACTTTCGCCAGGCGGCCGGCTCGTTGCTCGACGCCCGCAAGAACTGCTACGACGATCAGTCGAGCGAGCATTCGCAAGTGTCGGACAATCTGAACCGGGCTGTGGCAACGTGGAACAAGCATGAAGACGACTCCGCCGCGGCCTTCCGGCACCTCACCGACGGGCGCTGATGACTGAACCGAATCCGGCGTTCGATACCACCCATCCGAGCGGTGATGTGCTGTTCCGGTCCTGCCGCGGCGGCTATCTGCACAGCGTGGTGCTGAGTGAGGCGGCCATGTCGGCCGACGCCCATCGGTTGGCCGAGGCCATCATCTTGACTGCGGACGTGTCGTTTCTCAAGGCGGCGTTGGAGATCCGCGCCGAGATCGTCACGGGCGGGCACGTCCCTTCAGCAGCGGTGCCGACCAACGAGGAGCTGCGGGTGGCCACCGAGCGCCTGCTGAACCACCAGCTTCACGCCGGCCATCAGGCCGGTGACGGCATCGGACGTTAGACCACCCAGCGCCCGGCGGCATCGGCCCGGGGTGCAATATCGGCGGGAGGATCAACCACCATGTCCCCGAACAGGTTCCGGGCGCGGGCCAACAGGGCGAGCACTTCGCTCAGCTGCGCTGCACACCCTGTTGCGGGTGACCCGACATCGGCCATGGTCTGCACGCTACCGACCTGCTGTGGGACTGACAATTCACGGCGCGCAGCGGCTGTGGATGACCGGCTGCCGGTGTGCACCGCGGGTTCGCGGGGGCGACGAAATAGCGTCGGGGCGGCACGGCGGCAACGGTAGGCTTGCGCGGTGGCAATCTTCGGTCGACGGTCGGCGCGCCAGCGCCTGCGGAGCGCGGCTCGGGAATCACTGGCGATCCCGGCCTTCAGCGCTCCGGTCGACTGTAGTGCCTGGGTGCTCGGCGGTCTGTGGCCGGCCGAATTGGCCACGATCACCCCGGAGACCGCCCCGCTTGCCGACTACCTGAACGCGGATCTACAGCGCATTGCGCACTCGGCGAACGAGAAGTTGCACGCGATCCGCCGATCCGACCTTACCGGGCAGGCGCGACAGACCGCCGAGGCCAGGGTCATCAACGTTGCCAGGGCATTCGCGGTCCTGCGGGTGGAGTCGACGGTTCGGCAACTTCACAAGGAAGCTCTGGAGTTCCGCACCGAATACCTCAGCCTTGATGCGGCACCGCGGCCCGTCGAGCCGGTTGAACAGGTCCCGCCCGCACCGCCAAGTCCACCGAGCCCGCCCGAACCAGAGGAGTTCGACGCGCCCGAGCCGCCCCGGCAGAGCGCTAACCGGCCCGCCGGAAGGGCGCGCCACCGGATGCCCGAACCGGACGTCGCCGAGCCCCCCCTCGATCTGCCGACCCCGAGTACGCCGACCCCGGCGCCGGCCGAAGTGGCTCCCCCGCCGCCGGTGCCGGAGGTGCTGCCCGGGCCGCCGGCGCCCCCTCCGCCGGTTCCCGAGGCCGCCGAGGTGTTCGACGTGGTGGAACCGGCCCCGGCCGTCGCGCCGTTCCGGCCGGATCCGTTGGTCATCGACAGCGTCGAGGACGAGCCGCCGACCGCCGCATTCCCCGCCGAGCCCGTTGCCCGCCCCGCCGGGCCGCCGGTCGAACCGGTCGTTCGGGCCGAGGAGCCGTTCGTCGCCCCGGAACCCGTCGCGCTACCGCTGGCCGAAGCACAGGAAGACCTGACCGCTGTCATTCCGGCGGCCCCCGAGCCGGCCCCTGAACCGGCCGCGGCGCCGTCACCCCCGCCCCCGCCCCCACTCGCCGCGGTCACCGAGTCCAGCGAGCAGCGGTTGCAGCGCCTGTTGGCCTTCGTGGCCCGCCAGGAGCCCGCCCTGCGGTGGGCCATCGGCACCTTCGCCGATGGAACAACGCTGCTGGTCACCGATATCGCCCACGGGTGGATCCCGTCTGGGATCGAGCTACCGGCTGGGGTGCGGCTGCTGGAGCCGGGCCGGCGGGCCGGGACCGCCACCGCGATGCTGGGCACCCCGACAGAATCGGCCTCCTACAGCCCTGGCGACCGGCTCGGCTGGGCAAGTGACTTCGGTGCGACGGACGCGTCGGTGCAGCCCCGCGAGCTGGCGCCCATCGATGATCTGGGCTGGCAGCTCAGCGACGCCACCCACTGGCGTGACGGGTTGCCGCGTATGGCGAACACCCTGGCGAAAGCCGGATCCGCCGGAACCGGTGTGGTCGACGCCGAAATCGACCTCCTCCGGGTACATCTGGACACCATGCGCTACCAGTTGTTGGCGCAGTATCCCGACGCCGATACCGCCGTGGTGCTGAACTGCATGCTGCTGGCCGCCACCGAAGGCATTGCCACGGGCGACACGGTCTCGGCCAATTACCACTACAGCTGGTTCAGGGCGCTCAGCGCACCGCCAGCCGGCCAGTGGGATCCGCAGAACTAACGGCGATGATGAATTGACGCTACTCATACCGGCTCGACATACTTAGCCAATGTCGGGGCCGGACAGCCGCGCGGAACTCAGCGACAAGGACCTCGTTGAGGCCGTATTGCGGGACCTTCGTGAAGCCGCCGAGAAATGGGAAGCTCTGGTCGCCGAGGCCGAGAACACCACCTACAGCGTCGATCTCGGAGACGTCCGCGCCGTCGCGAATTCGGACGGTCGACTGCTGGAATTGACGCTGCACCCGTGTGTGGTGAGCGACTACACCAACAGCGAACTGGCGGATCGGCTCAACGTCGTCTTCACCGCGCTGCGTGAAGAGGCCGAGTCCGATTTCGCGGCCAGGTACGGTACCGGCCCGGTCTGAGTGCGCCCTACCAGCTGATCGCGGCCATCTCGCGTTTGGTGTCGCACACGGCGCGTACCGCGGTGTCGATGTCGGCGGCGGTGATGGTCTTGAGGTCCTCGACCGTCACCTCGTGGCCGGCACGCTTCTGAGCGGCCACCCGGGTGTCGCGGGCCAG
>Ga0164242_10007819_pt1 | contig 11666 bp, 10 predicted proteins | sample OricomgcompostMG_FD_108783 | JGI IMG/M metagenome (GOLD analysis project Ga0164242, IMG submission 108783) | Miracle-Growth compost microbial communities from Emeryville, California, USA - Original compost - Miracle growth compost (MG) ... | reverse complement strand
GAGCCGTGCGATCTCGCTCTGCGCGGCACGAAGCTTTCCGATGGTCTGGATCTGCCGCGAGAAGCCGAACATCATGATGCCGATGGATGCCGTCAGTGCGGCCGCGTACCAGTAGCTCTCGAACCGCCCCGCGGCCGACACGACGACCAGCTGCGCCAGCACGACGGCGGCAAGCGAGCCGAGCGAGAACCACCTGCTCTGCCAGGTCATGCTGGACATGATCGGCACGTAGATCCAGAACCAGATCGTGTCGACACCGACCAGCGGGAAGGCGAGACACGTCAGCGCGAGGAACCCGACCATCACGATCGCCGCGACCGCCCAGCTCCGCCCCCAGATCAACGGTGGGATGACCACGTAGACCGCACCGATGACCAGCACGAGCGCCGTCATCAGCACCGGCACCATGACGTCGGCGCCGCTGTTTCCCCAGACCAGCGCGACCGGGATGGCCAGGTAGGCGATGCCCCAGATCGATCCGAAGTACCAGCGTGTGGCGCCACGGCTCGTCAATCGTTCGCGGGCTTCCGTCCGCCAGGTCGTCTGCGTCGCCACGTCTTCCAGGGTAGGCGCTCTGCCGCTGTCGGCGGCAGGCGCATCCCCCGGCAACTCAGCTTCGCGCTGCGTCACGCCGGTACCGCCAGATGATGAAGGCGGCGAGCACGACGGTCCAGCCGAGCAGAACGAGCACCGGCTCGAGAATGTCACCGCTTTGGTGAGCACCCATTTGACCGAGGCGGTTCAGCCAGTACGACGGGACGATCTGTGCGACGTTCGACACCCACGACGGCATGATCTGCAACGGCACCCAGAGGCCTCCGATGATCGCCATGCCGAAGAAGACGACCATGAAGAGCGGCTGCGCGTAGCTCGGCTTTGCGAACTGCCCGATCAGCACGGCGATCAGTGCGAACGGGATCACTCCGGCCCACAGGCCGAGCGCAGCCATCGCCCAGCCGGCGAACGGCAGCTGCACGTGGAAGGTGAGCACCGAGATCACGATCAGAGCGACGATCACGATGGCGGAGGTGGCCAGCGCCGCGATCACCTTCGAGACGAGGTAGCCGGCGCCGGTCAGCGGCGTGATGCGCAGCTGCCGGTTCCAGCCCAGCGAACGCTCGGTGACGATATTGAACGCCTGCGACAGTGCGGCCATCATGGCGCCGTATCCGGCCATCTGCACGGTCGTCACGACGATCCACGGCAGGCCGGTGACCTGGTCGACCGCACCAGCCGAACCATATGCGCCGCCAAAGATCAGTAGCATCACCAGCGGCACCGCGAACGTGAAGATGAAGGTGCGCAGGTTCTTCAGCTGCCGCCAGGACTCCAGGGTGATGTAGGCGATGCTCATGCGAGAACTCCTTCTTTTTCGCGGGAGGCTTCGGTCAGCGCGAGGAACGCGTCGTCCATGTTGTGCGCTGTCACCTCGATGTCGTGCGCGTCGGCGTACCGGCTCAGGAACGCGCGCAGTGCGGCATCCGGCTCGTCGCTGACGATCGTGACCTGCTCTCCCCGGCGCTCGACACTGCGCACTCCGGGCAGTGACAGCAGTTCGGCCTCGTCGCCCTCTGTCCACTCGCCGTCGATGTTGGCGCGGATGCGGCGGCCGGAAACGACGGCTTTCACCTCGTTGGGCGTTCCGTCGGCCACGATGCTGCCGGCGCTCAGCATCACGATGCGGTCGGCATAGGTGTCGGCCTCGTCGAGATAGTGCGTGGCGAACACGACGGTGCGGCCTTCGTCGGTGAATTCGCGCATCGACTGCCAGAACGTGCGGCGTGCCTCGACGTCCATCGCGGCGGTCGGCTCGTCCATGATGAGCAGATCGGGGTTGGAGACGACAGCGACCGCGAACCGAGCGCGTTGCATTTGGCCGCCGGAGAGCTTGCTCACCCGCTGTTTCGCGATCTCGGTGCACTTCGCACGCTCGAGCGCTTCGGCCACCGGGAGCGGATGCTTGTGCGCGGCCGCGATCAACGCGACCGACTGCGCGACGGTCATCGTGGGCAGCAGAGCACCGCCCTGCAGCATCACTCCGACCCGGCCGTCTTGGATGGCGAGGCGGGGATCGCCGCCGAAAAGCCTCGCGGTTCCGGCCGTGGGATGCGCGAGCCCGAGTGCGAGATCGATGGTCGTCGATTTGCCGGCACCGTTCGGTCCGAGCAGCGCAACGACCTCGCCGGCGCGCACGGTCAGGTCGATGCCGTCGACGGCGGTGAGTCGGCCGAACGTCTTGCGCAGACCGCTGAGCTGGATGACAGGTGTTTGATTCACCCTTTCAGCGTGGCGGGACTCGGATGCCGCTGCCCGGGCCGGCCGTCAGGATTCGGTCGTGACATTTGTCATGCGCGTTGGAGCTAGGAGCGGAGGCCCAGTGGGCCTCCGTCGCGACCCTCCCCACCGGCACGGCCGGCCGCCGCTCCGCGTCGACCGGAACCGGCGGCGTGGGCCCAGCGCCGAGCGAGCCTGCGAGCGAGGGTCCGGTGGAACTCAGAGGATCGCGCTTGGTGGCGGAGCGACTTCGCCTCACCAGCCCGACCCGGGACGGGCCTTCCACAATTCGCGCAGTACGACCTGCCACGGCATCAGTGCCGGCGTAGCCCTTTTCCAACGATCCCCGTCACAATGGAGGTGTGCTAATGGTGAACGATGTGCAGGTCTGGAGCATCATCGGTGTGCTCGCCGCCACCATCGTGTCGATGATGGTCGGCATGTTTACGCTCTTCGGGCGCACTCTGAGTGCGCAGTTTGCGGCAGTGAATTCGCGCATCGACGCGCTGGCCACCACCGTCGATGCACGGTTCGATGCTTTTGAGACAAAGGTCGATGCCCGGTTCGACGCTGTGAACACGCGGTTCGAAGCGATCGACCGCCGGTTCGAGGGGGTGGACCGCCGGTTGGACTCGATGGACCGGCGTATGGACTCGATGGACCGGCGCATCGAGAGCATGGACGGTGACATCCAACAGATCACCAACCGGATGTTCGGGCAGGACGGCCATCCTCTCTGAGGCGTACGCTCAACCGATCAGTCGGGTGCGAAGTCGGGCAACCGTGTCGCCGCTGAGTCCGGCGCCAGCGAGATACTCGGCGGCGTCGAATCCCGCCAGCCAGGCGCCGAGCGCGGCGCGACGTTCCACAACCCGCGCATCCAGCTCCTCCTCCGGACGCAGCGGTTCTCTGCTGCCCTCGGGATGCTTCGCCATGAAGGCGTTCACGCCCCGGACCGCCGCCTCGTAGTCGTCCAGGATCGTGTCAAGCGTGACCCCCGTCAGCTGCAGCAACATCGCGGTGATCATTCCGGTGCGGTCGCGACCGGCCGAGCAATGTACCAGCACGGCGCCAGGTGAGTCCGCGATCGCAGTGAACGCCGCTGCGAATTTGCGCGGATAGAAGGCGAGGTTGTCGGCATACGAGCGCGGATGGTCGAGCCACGGGCCGCACACTCGCATGAACTCCTCATCGTCCGGGTCCTCGGTCGGACGGTTCAGGATGTCGATGCCGGCGCGCACCGTCTCGTCGATCTCGGGATGGTGCGGTTCTCGCTGGGTCTCCCGAGGAGCATTGCGCAGATCGACGATCGTGGTCAGTCCGGCCGCCAGCGCCGCGGTCCATCCAGCGGTCGTCAAGAATTCGGGTGCTCCGGAGCGGAAGATCCGCCCGTGTGCCGTTGTGCCACCGCCGGCCACAGGCAGGCCGCCGAGGTCGCGGAGGTTGAACGCGCCGTCCCAAGTGACATCGTTGCGCGCCCCGAAGCTCATCCGGTGATTCTGGCAGCCCGACCCTGGCAATGGACCGAAGGCAATTCCACGGCGCGCGCAACCCACAACTGGGGACACCGAATCGTTCCGACGGGCCCCCATAGAGCAATACTGTGGCGACATGCCCTCAAAAACACTGTGGTCCGTCGTCGCCGTCGCCGCCATGATGGCCGCGGGCGGTGCGGCGCCCGCCTTCGCGGACTCCACTTCGGTTTCGAATTGGACGGACCTGACCGCAGCGACCTCGGCGACCGGGACGAGCTCTCCCGTCACGCTTGGGGGTGACGTCCGGGAGCCGACCAACACTCTGCAGGTCCAGCGCTCGCTCACGCTCGACCTCGACGGCAACGATCTCGACGTGCTCAGCGTGACGATCGCGGCCGACGCGACATTGACCATCGAGGACACGAGCAGCGGTCAGACGGGCCGCCTGGTCGCAGACGCGTCCTCAGCCACGCCCGTCCCACCGCCGAATGAGTACACGCCGGGCATCGACGTGTCATCGGGTGGCGGCATCGTCATCGACTCCGGGCACATCACGGCGACCGGCGGGAACATGGCAGCGGGAATCGGCAGCGCCAACCTCCGCAACGCCGGACCGATCAGCATCAACGGCGGGACGGTGATCGCCGCCGGCGGTGAGACCGCGGCCGGCATCGGCGGAGGAAACGGCGGAAGCGCCGGCACCATCACCATCACGGACGGCGATGTCACCGCCACCGGCGGAATGTGGGGAGCGGGCATCGGCGGCGGGTTCACCGGCAGCGGCGGGCACATCGCGGTCAACGGCGGAACCGTCACCGCCGTCGGCGGTGAGAACAGCGCGGGAATCGGCGACGGGTCGTCGACCACCTCGAACGACAACGCACCCATCTCCGGCAGCGACATCTCCATCGGCAACGGCACGGTCACCGCAACCGGCGGCGACTACGGAGCCGGCATCGGCGGCGGGCTCCGCGGCGCGGGTGTGACCGTGGATGTCAGTGGCGGCACCGTCGCCGGCACCGGCGGAATCGGCGGCGCCGGCATCGGCAGCGGAGCATCCGAAGCGGCATCGGCCGAGACCTCCCTCACCTTCACCGGCGGAATCTCGACGGCGACCGGCGGTACGTCCGCGGCAGCGGTCGGCGGTGGTGCGTCCAGCGCCGGTGCCACCACCATGGTCGGGACGGGCGCCGTGCTCATCACGAACAGCGACACCTCGGTGGGAGCGACCGCCTTCGGCGCAGGCAAGAACACGACCGGGTTGTCGTTCGGCTCCGTGTCGATCAACGGAACCGTCCGAATCAACACAGGTGACCTCATCGTTCCCGATTCGAACCCGAACGGGCCGGAGATCGCAATCAGTGCGACGGGTCGCATCGAGGGGCCCAGCGGCGTCGCCCGCCCGACCCTCGTCTTCTCCGGCACGGGTCAGATCATGAATCAGGGCGTGATCGCGGCGGAACTCGCCCCGGCGTGCACCACCACCGGGTGCACTCCCGAGAACGTTCCGGACGTGACCGTGAACAACTACCTGGTGACGTTCGACTCGCGTCCCGCCTCTGACGACACCGTCACGACGCGCCTGCTGGCGCCGTCATTCGCCGCCGCGGGCTGGGCGCTGCCGACGGCGCCCGAACTGACGCAATGGAGCACTGTCGCCGCGGGAGCAGCCACGCCGTTCACGTCATCCACCGCCGTCACCGGCGACACGACCGTCGTCGCGCGTGCCGCCGGGACGGCGACGATCACGCCGCAGAAGGCGACGGCAACGGCGGGCACGAAGACGGACTTCACGGTGGTCGTGCGTGACGCTGCGGGCGACGTCGTCACCCCGGCGAGCGTCGTTCTCAGCAGCAGCAACCACAACGACACGGTCAACGGCCTCACCGTCACCGCCGATGCGGCGGGCTCCCGCACCATCACGGCTTCGGTGGACAACGGCGTGCTGACGACATCCACAAGCCTGCAGGTCACGGCCGCACCGGCGCTCACCCTGACGCTCACCTCGGATTCCGACACTGTCGACCAGGGCGGAAGCCTGCACTTCACCGTGGCGGCACAGGATGCCTTCGGCAACCCCGCAGACACCAGCGGCGTCGTCCTGACCAGCTCGATGGCATCCGACGTCGTCAACGGACTGACCGTTCGCTTCCCGCACGCCAGCACGCATGTGATCACGGCCACCCTCGACGGGGTCTCGACCAGCGTCAGCATCCGGGTGAAGCCGGCCCCGACGGCATCCGGCACAGCACTGGCCTCGACCGGCTCGTCGGTGGCGCCGCTGACCTGTGCGGCCCTGATCCTGCTGCTCGCCGGCGCCGCGCTCTGGCTGATGCAACGTAAGCGCCTACCCGGCAACTAGGCACGCACGGCGCGGGCAGGTCGAACTTCCGCATACCACGGCGCCCGCGACGGAGTATCGTCGGCACGGTCGAGGAGGACTGCGGATGTCGGAATTCATCACATCGCACGATGGCACGCGCATCGCCTACGACCGTGAGGGCAGCGGTCCGCCGGTGATCTTGATCGGCGGAGCAATGCAATTCCGCGGCTTCGATCCGACGACCGTGGCGATGGCTAGGCTGCTCGCCGGCAAGGGCTTCACGGTCGTGAACTACGACCGGCGCGGACGCGGCGAAAGCGCTACGGCGACGTCGTTCACGCTCGACGATGACATCGCCGACATCGCCGCTCTGATGGCCGAGGTCGGCGGCGAAGCGGCCCTGTTCGGCAACTCGTCGGGCGGCGCGATCGCCCTCGCCGCGGCATCCGCCGGGCTGCCCGTCGCGAAGATCGCGACCTGGGAGGTGCCGCTCGGGGTTGAGGACGGGACGGACGGCGCCGAGTTCTTCACGGGGCTGCGTGCCGTGCTCGATGCGGGAGACAACGAGGCCGCTGTCGAGTACTTCATGAAGGACATGCCGCCGCAATGGCTCGCCGGTGCAAAGGCGAGCCCTGGCTGGCCGATCATGGTCGGCCTCGCGCCCAGCCTGTCCGCGGACGCGGAGTCGCTCGCCCGCGCACAGTCCGCGCCGCGCGCCGAGCTGTGGGCATCCGTCACCCAGCCCGTGCTCGCGATGGTCGGTTCGTCCACCCAACCGCTGATGGATGCCGCAGCCGACTCGATCGTTTCGTCACTGCCGGATGCGCGCCGGCTGGCGATCTCGGGCGAGAACCACGCCTGGGAGCCCGAGTCGATGGCAACGACGCTCGCCGAGTTCTTCGCCGCGTAGCGCCGGTCAGTCGCGGTAGTCGCCAACGAGGCGCACGGCGCCGCCGTCGACCCCCTTCGCGCCCTGCTCGAAACCGGCGAGATCGCGCGCGGTCGTCGAGATCACGCCGACCTGCCAGGCCTGGATGCCGTCGGTCGCGAGCTTGCCGATCACCGCGGGCGCGGCATCCGAAGCGACCACCGCAAAGAAGCCGATCCCGAGATTCCAGGTGCCCTCGGCGCTCTGCAGGCTCGAACCGCCGAGGTCGCTCAGCACCCGGAACACCGGGGCGGGCGACCACGTCGAGCGGTCGACCTCGGTCCAGGAGCCGACGGGCAGCACGCGCGCCAGGTTCGCGGCGATGCCGCCCCCGGTCACGTGCGAGAGCGCATGAATGGATGCCTTCAGCGCCGGATCCGCCAGTATCCGCAGCAGCGGAGCGGTGTAGAGCCGCGTGGGCTCGAGCAGCGCCTCGCCGACGACGCCGGAGAACTCGTCGAGCCGATCGGTCATCGCGATGCCGCGACCGGCGAGCACGTGACGCACGAGGGAATATCCGTTGGAGTGCAATCCGGACGAGCCGAGCGCAAGAACCACGTCGCCGTCCCGAACCCGGTCGGCACCGAGAATGTCGGCTGCCTCGACCACCCCGGTCGCGGCTCCCGCCACATCGTAGTCGTCGGGGCCGAGAAGGCCGGGGTGCTCGGCGGTCTCACCGCCGACGAGCGCGGTGCGCGTTTCGGCGCACGCCCGCGCGATGCCGGCGACGATGTCGGCGATCCGCTCCGGAACGACCTTGCCGCACGCGATGTAGTCGGTCATGAACAACGGCTTCGCCCCGACCACGACGATGTCGTCGACGACCATGCCGACCAGGTCCTGCCCGATCGTGTCGTGCTTGTCCAGCGCCTGGGCGATCGCGACCTTGGTGCCGACGCCGTCGGTCGAACTCGCCAGCAGCGGTCGCGTGTACGGCTTGAGCGCGGATGCGTCGAACAGGCCGGCGAAGCCGCCGACGCCACCGAGCACCTCGGGCCCGTGGGTCTTCGCGACCGCGGACTTCATCAGCTCGACGGCGAGGTCACCCGCTGCCGTGTCGACGCCGGCCTCGCGGTAAGTCGTGGAAGAGTTCTCGGTCACGCCTCCAGGGTAGCGGGGCGGCCGTGCAGCGTGGATACCGCAGGCGGCGCCGCATGACAGCGTTCGCACAGCGCGTGGTGTGCGAGACTTGACCCGACCCGAATTCGGGCGCGCATCCCCTTACTCCAGGAGTCACTCTCCAGCATGTGCGGCATCGTCGGCATCGTCTCTGCAGAGCCGGTCAACCAGCAGGTCTACGACAGCCTCCTGCTTCTGCAGCATCGCGGACAGGATTCCACCGGCATCGCCACGGCGGACGGCAACACGTTCCACATCCACAAGGCGAAGGGCCAGGTGCGGGAGGCGTTCCGAACCCGCGACATGCGCTCGCTGCTCGGCACGATGGGTCTCGGTCACGCCCGGTACACGACGCGCGGCGATGCGACCAACGAACAGGAGGCGCAGCCGTTCTACGTGAATGCGCCGTACGGCATCATCCTGGTGCACAACGGCAACCTCACGAACACGCGCGAGCTGACCAGCGACCTGTTCCACGTCGATCGCAGACACGTGAACTCCACCAGCGACACCGAACTGCTGCTGAATGTGCTGGCGACCGAGCTGCAGTCGACGGTCTCTGGTCTCGATCTTGAGCCAGACCAGGTGTTCGACGCAGTGGCCAACGTGCATCAGCGCGTCGAGGGCGCGTACGCCGCGATCGCGATGATCGCCGGGCACGGCCTGCTCGCGTTCCGCGACCCGTTCGGCATCCGCCCCCTGGTGCTCGGGCGCCGCACCGCCGGGCTGCTCGGCGACGAGTGGATCGTGGCATCCGAGTCGGTCGTGCTGGAGGCATCCGGCTACGAGGTGGTGCGGGATGTCGCCCCAGGCGAGGCGGTGTTCATCACTACTCGCGGCGAGCTGTACTCGCGGCAGTGCGCGAAGAACCCGCGCCTGGTGCCGTGCTCGTTCGAGTACGTGTACCTCGCGCGCCCGGACTCGGTGATGAACGGCATCTCGGTGTACGAGGCGCGGCTGCGGCTGGGTAACCGGCTCGCCGACACGATCGCGCAGTACACGCCGATGGGTGACATCGACGTGGTGATGCCGATCCCGGACTCGTCCCGGCCCGCGGCATCCCAGGTGGCGCAGAAGCTCGGCGTCGAGTATCGCGAGGGGTTCTACAAGAACCGCTACGTCGGGCGCACGTTCATCATGCCCGGGCAGGCGGAGCGCAAGCGCAGCGTGCGGCAGAAGCTGAACGCGATGAGCTCAGAGTTCGCGGGCAAGAACATCCTGATCGTGGACGACTCGATCGTGCGCGGCACGACGTCGAAGGAGATCGTCGACATGGCGCGCGCGGCCGGCGCGAACAAGGTGACCTTCACCTCGGCGGCGCCGCCCGTGCGGTATCCGCACGTTTACGGCATCAACATGCCATCGCGCTCCGAGCTGATCGCGGCCGGACGCAAGATCCCCGAAATCGCGCTCGAGCTCGGCGCCGACAACCTCATCTTCCAGGAGGTCGCCGACATGAAGGATGCCATCCTCGAGGGGCAGTCCGCCGTCACCGACCTTGAGATGTGCTGCTTCACCGGCGACTACGTCACCGGCACCGTGACGCCCGAGTACCTGGAGTGGGTCGAGCGCACGCAGCTCAGCTGAGCGGCTCGCGCGGCGCCCGGACCTGCTGGCTTACGGCTTCGGGTCGGATGCCGGCGGTGCGTCGGGGGTGTCGGCGTCAGGAGCGGGAGCGGGAGCGTCGCCGTCAGTGTCGAGCGCCTCGTCGACGACGACCTCGCGCACGTCCACGCGATCGGCGGCGACCGTGGCCGCGCGACGTGAAGCGATGCGGTCAAGAACCAGCGCGATCACAGCGCCGAGCGTGACACCGACGGCGATGCCGACCAGCGCCATGTAGCCGAAGACGCCGTTGCGGTCATAACCCGATCCCTGCGGTAGCGAGTACGTCAGCACGAACGCGACGATCACGAAGAACACCGCGCCGACGATCATGAAGCGCGCGTAGCGCGGCGACCGGCGCACGCGCACCTGCTGTTCGGTCACGGTCTCTGGTTCTTGCTCGGGCACGGCATCCATTGTCCCCTACTCGCCTGGACGCCCATACCGCCGGCGGCTCAGCGAGTCAGCGGCAGCTGCGCGCTCAGGTCGGCGCGGGAGCCGGATGCGTGCACCGAACCGGCCGTGACGGCATCCGCCCAGGTCAACCGACCGCTGGCGAGCGCGAGCCAGGTTGCAGCATCCATCTCGATGACGTTCGGCGGTGTGCCGCGCGTGTGCCGCGGACCCTCGATGCACTGCACCGCTCCGAACGGCGGCACACGCACCTCGACGGTGTTGCCGGGCGCACGCTCCGCGAGCGACTGCAGCAGATAACGCACCGCCGTGGCGGTGGTGTCTCGCGGAACCTCGCCGCCAGCACCCAGTGCGGCGCGCACCGCACCCTCACCGACGTCATCCGCGATTCGCGCTCGTGCCATGGCTCCATCCTGGCAAACCGAGGGGATGCGCGCACCGCTCCCCGCGGCATCCGGCCCTCGCTACGATTGGGGGCGTGAAGATTCTGGTAGTCGGCTCGGGCGCGCGCGAGCACGCCATCATCACCGCACTCCTCGCCGACGAGGCGGGCCACGAGGTCATCGCCGCGCCCGGCAATGCCGGTATCGCCGCCGACGTGCGCACCGTCGACATCGATCCGAACTCGCCGGCCGCCGTCGCCGATTTCGCGATCGCCGGCGATATCGAGCTCGTCGTGATCGGTCCCGAGGCCCCGCTCGTCGCGGGTGTCGCGGATGCCGTGCGCACGCGCGGCATCGCGGTGTTCGGCCCCGGCAAGGCGGCCGCCCAGCTCGAGGGCTCGAAGGCGTTCGCCAAGCGCATCATGGAGGAGGCAGGCGTTCCCACCGGCCGTTCCGTGCGCGCCGGATCGGCTGCCGATGTCGCCGACGCCCTCGACACGTTCGGCGCGCCGTACGTGGTCAAGGCCGACGGACTGGCCGCGGGCAAGGGCGTGCTCGTCACGCACGATCGCGACGCGGCACTGAAGCACGCCGAGGCGTATCTCGCCGCCGGCAGCGTGCTCGTCGAGGAGTTCCTCGACGGTCAGGAAGTGTCGCTGTTCCTGCTCAGCGACGGCCACACCGTGCTGCCATTGTCGCCCGCTCAGGACTACAAACGCCTGCTCGACGGCGACGCCGGACCGAACACGGGCGGCATGGGCGCGTATTCACCGCTGCCGTGGCTGCCCGACTCGTTCGTCGATGAGGTCATCGACACGATCGCGCTGCCGACCGTGCGTCAGCTGGCCGCGGAGCAGACCCCGTTCATCGGACTCCTTTACTGCGGGCTGATCGTGACGGATGCCGGCATCCGGGTGATCGAGTTCAACGCGCGCTTCGGCGACCCCGAGACGCAGGTCGTGCTGCCGCGACTGGTGACGCCGCTCGCCGATCTGATGTTCGCGGCGGCCACGGGTGCACTGGCCGGGATGCCGAGGCCGGAGTTCGCGCTCGACGTCGCGGTGGCCGTCGTGCTCGCCAGCGAGGGATATCCAGCCGCCCCGATCACCGGCCGTCCACTGCGGGGGCTGGATGCCGCCGAGGCG
>Ga0164242_10007818_pt1 | contig 11668 bp, 11 predicted proteins | sample OricomgcompostMG_FD_108783 | JGI IMG/M metagenome (GOLD analysis project Ga0164242, IMG submission 108783) | Miracle-Growth compost microbial communities from Emeryville, California, USA - Original compost - Miracle growth compost (MG) ... | reverse complement strand
CCACCCCCTCCACCGACCCCTTCACCATGACCCTGATGGCCGTCCCCATGGTCCTGCTGTTCCTCCTCTCGGAGGTCATCGCCCGCGTGCACGACCGGCGCAAGCGGGCGAAGAACCCGTTCGCGGGGCTGGATCCGGACCGGTCGTCGCCGCTGTGAGGTCCGAGGACCGCCTTCATCTGATGCATAATGCGCCCATGGCCGATCTCTCCGTCCTGGGACCGCCGAGCGCGAACGGCGCTCTGAGTCTGGTCGAAGGCATCCAGCGCTCGCTGCGCCAGGCCATCGCGAACGGCTCCCTGCCGGCGGGCTTCCGGCTGCGCGAGATCCCGCTCGCCGAGCACTTCGCGTGCTCCACCACGCCGGTGCGCGAGGCGCTGCGCCGCCTCGAGCACGAGGGGCTGGTGAAGGTATATCCGCGACGGGGCGCCGAGGTGACCTCGGTGACCTCGCCCGAGGTCGAGCAGCTCTACGAGCTCCGGATGCTGCTCGAGTGCCACGCCGTACGCCGTGCCGCCGAGCAGAAGCCGTCCGCGTCGGCGCTGAAGGCCGCCCGCGACGTCATCGACGAGCAGAAAGCGACCGGTCAGGAGCGCATGCTCGACGCCGACTTCCACCGTGAGATCACCGCGCTGGCCGGCAACTCGGTCATCTCCGAGCTCGTCGAGAAGACCGTGCGTCAGATCGAGGCGGTCCAGGCCCGCACCCGGGCCCGGGTCGAGGGCGAGGTGAACCGCACCTGCAAGGCGCATGCGGCCATCGTGGCGGCAATCGGCAAGGGGGACGCCGACCGTGCCGAGGAGGCGATGCGCGAGCACCTCGAGCGGGTGCGTCGCGTCGTGACCGCCGGTCTTGCGGATGCATCGCAGTCCTGAGTCCGTGACGAGGTAGGACGGATCCGATGAGCGCTGATCACTCACACGAGTCCTGTTGCGCCCCGGCGCGTGCGGTCGGCGCGGAGCCTGGTCCGCGGCGCCCGCTGCTGCCGGTGATCCAGGATGGCGCGCCCACCGTGCGGCACCGAATCGCCCAGGCCGAGTTGGCGGGCGGGACCTTCCGGATGGGTGACGCGTCCGGCGACGAGAACGCCGGCGACGGCGAGACCCCGATCCACCAGGTGTGCCTGTCGGCGTACTCGATCGACGCGACCAGCGTGACCAATGCCGACTTCGCCGCGTTCGTCGACGACACCGGCTACGTGACAGACGCCGAGCGCTACGGCTTCTCGGCGGTGTTCCACCTCGCGGCGCGCTGCGATCCCGCCGACGTGATGAGCACCGCCAACGGGACGCCGTGGTGGCTCGGCGTGCGCGGCGCGGACTGGCGCCGGCCGGCGGGGCCGAAGTCGAACCTGGACGGTCTGGCCGACCATCCGGTGGTGCACGTGAGCTGGAACGACGCCCTCGCCTACTGCTCCTGGGCCGGGCGCCGGCTCCCCACCGAGGCGGAGTGGGAGTTCGCCTCCCGCGGCGGGCTCGACGGCGCCCGCTATCCGTGGGGCGATGTGCTGCTCGACGAGGACGGCGGCTGGCGCTGCAACATCTGGCAGGGCGAGTTCCCCACCTCGAACACGACCGAGGACGGCTTCCTGACGACCGCGCCAGTGCGCTCCTACCAGCCCAACGGCTTCGGGTTGTGGCAGACGGTGGGCAACGTCTGGGAGTGGTGCTCGGACTGGTTCAACCCGCGCACCTACGAGCTGGCCGCCCGCCGCGACGTGGAGACCGACCCGGCCGGCCCACGCATCGGGCTGGCCCGGGTCATGCGCGGCGGGTCCTACCTGTGCCACGACTCCTACTGCAACCGCTACCGCAACAGCGCCCGGACCTCGAACACTCCCGAGTCTTCCAGCGGCAACCTCGGCTCCCGCACCGTCGCCGCGAGCTGACCCGACCGCGGCTGCTTGTGACGCTGCCTCCCGCCGGCTCTCGGCGACTGATCTCCGGACCCGGCGGGGGCGCGTCCTGCCCGACGTTAGGCACGGATGCTGAGAACCACCGCAGAGCCGTAGGAGAGACCGCTGTGGGTCCTGCTGGGTGTCCGGCGCTCACGTCTCCGGTGCCGTCTCCGGCGCCCCGTCCTCCGCCGACTCGCGGGTGAAGAACGACAGCCGACCGTCGGCCTCGAGCACGGCGTACTCGATCTCGCCGGTGCTGCGGATGCCCTGCTCCCGTGCGGCGACGAGGACGTCGGCGACGGCGAGCCGCTCGTCGCGCATCGTCTCCTCGATCGGCCCGCCGTCGCGCCACACCAGCACCGGTCGGCCGGCCGTGATCGGCCGGCTGCGCGGGAACCGCCACTGCAGCCACGAGATCGCCACGGTGAGCAGCGCGAACGTGCTGATGCCCAGCAGCCCCGCGGTCACCGAGTAGTCCTGCTGGGTGACCGCCTGCTGCACCAGGTCGCCCATCGTGACGTAGAGCAGCAGCTGGAACGTGCTCAGCTCGCCCAGCGTCGAACGGCCGACCGCGCGGGTGATCAGCCACAGGAAGCAGAAGATGACCAGCGCCCGGATCACGATCTCCATCGAGGACCTCCTCTCAGCTCAGCGGGTCAGGGCAGCAGCGACGTGCGGAAGTCGACGCTGGCGGCGGGGGTGCCGTGGTCGAGCACCCGGACGGTGCCGCTGCGGCCGACCTGGCTGGCCGGCTGGACGTAGACGTCGAGTGAGACCACCAGGGTGTCGCCGGGCGGCTTGTCGAAGGTCATCCGCCACCAGGAGCCGTCCTGGGTCTCCTTGTCCGGCTCCGGTGTGATGCCCTGCGACTCGAAGATGTCGAAGTACGAGCCGGTCGCCTCCAGCACCACCGGGCCGCCGAAGCCACCCGGGTGGGTGATGGTGACCTGCCACGGTACGTCGAGGCCCGCCCGTGCGATCCGCGGATACTCCAGCGACAGGTGGTAGCCGCCCCGGTCGGCGGACCCGGTCGCGGTCCGTACGCCGAGGAATCCGCACAGGCCCGCGATCACGAAGAGCAGCACGAGCACCAGGAACCCGCGCCGGCCCCAGGCGGCGATGCGGTCCTTGGCGTCGGCGGTGATGCCGGTGAGCGTCGAATGCGGTGCGTCCACGCGGCGCAGGTACCCAAACTGATGCGCGCGGCTGCCGCGCCCACCGATACCATCGTCGGGCCGCGACCGCGCGGCATCCACCGACCGAGGAGTGAGTGTGTCCGAGCTGAAGATCGTCGTACTGACCGCAGGGGAGCGGCAGGAGCGGGCGGTCACGACGGGCACGAAGGCCTGGGAGCTGTTCCGCGAGGACGCGACCGTCATCGCCGCCCGCGTGAACGGCCAGCTCAAGGACCTCGCCTACGAGCTCGCGGAGGGCGACGAGGTCGAGGGCGTCGAGATCGCCTCCAAGGACGGCCGCGACATCCTGCGGCACTCCACCGCTCACGTGATGGCGCAGGCGGTGCAGGAGATCTTCCCCGACGCAAGGCTGGGCATCGGCCCGCCGGTGACCGACGGCTTCTACTACGACTTCGACGTGGAGACGCCGTTCGTGCCCGCCGACCTGGAGAAGATCGAGTCGCGGATGCGCAAGATCATCAAGGAGAACCAGCGGTTCTCCCGCCGGGTCACCACCGACGAGGACGCCCGTGTCGAGCTCGCCGACGAGCCCTACAAGCTGGAGCTGATCGGCCTCAAGGGCAACGCCGCCGAGGCGGCCGAGGGCGCCGCCGCCGAGGTGGGCGGCGGCGAGCTGACCATCTACGACAACATCGACCGCAACGGCGAGGTGGCCTGGAAGGACCTGTGCCGCGGGCCGCACGTGCCCACCACCAGGCGGATCCCGGCGTTCAAGCTGATGCGCACCGCCGCGGCGTACTGGCGCGGCGACGAGAAGAACAAGCAGCTCCAGCGGATCTACGGCACCGCCTGGGAGTCCAAGGAGGCGCTCGAGGAGCACCTGCACCGGATCGAGGAGGCCGAGCGGCGCGACCACCGCAAGCTCGGCCGGGAGCTGGACCTGTTCAGCTTCCCCGACGAGATCGGCTCCGGCCTGCCCGTCTTCCACCCCAAGGGCGGCGTGATCAAGCGGGAGATGGAGGACTACGTCCGCCGGCGCCACATCGAGGAGGGCTTCTCCTACGTCGGTACGCCGCACATCACCAAGGACGGGCTGTTCCACACCTCGGGCCACCTGCCGTACTACGCCGACACGATGTTCCCGCCGATGGAGTTCGAGGGCGCGAACTACCAGCTGAAGGCGATGAACTGCCCGATGCACAACCTGATCTACAAGTCGAAGGGGCGCTCCTACCGCGAGCTGCCGGTGCGCCTGTTCGAGTTCGGCCACGTCTACCGCTACGAGAAGTCGGGCGTCATCCACGGCCTGACCCGGGTGCGCGGATTCGCCCAGGACGACAGCCACTCCTACGTCACCAAGGAGCAGGCCCCCGACGAGGTCAAGCACCTGCTGAACTTCATGCTCAGCGTGCTGCGCGACTTCGGCCTCGACGACTTCTACCTGGAGCTGTCGACCCGCGACGACGTCCACAAGGACAAGTTCGTCGGCTCCGACGAGGACTGGGCCGCGGCAACGGCGGTGCTGGAGCAGGTCGGCCGCGAGACCGGCCTCGAGCTCGTCCCCGACCCGGGCGGCGCCGCGTTCTACGGCCCGAAGATCTCGGTCCAGGCCAAGGACGCCATCGGCCGCACCTGGCAGATGGGCACGGTCCAGTACGACTTCAACCAGCCGGCCCGCTTCGAGCTGGAGTACCAGGCCGCGGACGGCACCCGGCAGCAGCCGGTGATGATCCACTCGGCGAAGTTCGGCTCGATCGAGCGGTTCCTCGGCGTCCTGGTCGAGCACTACGCCGGCGCGTTCCCGCCGTGGCTCGCGCCGGTCCAGGTGCAGTGCATCCCGGTCGCGGACGCGTTCACCGACTACCTGTACGACGTGGCGCACCGGCTGCGGGCCAAGGGCATCCGGGTCGAGGTCGACGACTCCGACGACCGGATGCAGAAGAAGATCCGCAACGCGCAGCTGCAGAAGGTGCCGTTCATGCTGATCGCCGGGGGAGAGGACGTCGAGTTGGGCGCGGTCTCCTTCCGCTATCGCGACGGGCACCAGGAGAACGGCGTACCGATCGAGGAGGCGATCGCCCGCGTGGTGGCCGCCGTGGCGTCGCACGAACAGGTCTGAAATACTCATCAGTGCGCCCGCGGGGCCGATCCGGGAAGGGTCGGCCCCGCGGCGTCTCGCGGGGCCGAAGAATTTATGCGACACAGCGTTGCGCTTACTCTTGTATCCGTGACGTACGTCGCAGTATCGTCGGTCGAGTCGTCCTGGTTTCAACGATGAAGAAGGTGCTCGACATGACCGCAGTCAAGCCCGAGAAGTCCACCGGTGCGCATGTCCCGCAGGGTCCGCAGAGCTACTACGAGCGGCTCCGCACGCTGTCCGAGGCGTCGGTCGACCAGCACTTCCAGGCGTTCAAGGACATCGCCTGGGACTCGCCGGAATTCGCCATCGAGCCGAACGACGAGCGCTTCATCCTCACCGACGCCGACGAGATCGGCCGCCACCCCTGGTACAAGTCGCTGCCCAAGGAGCGCCAGATCGAGATCGGCGTCTACCGCTACGCGCAGATCGCCAAGGTCGGCCGGCAGTTCGAACAGGTCCTGATCGCCGGGGTGATGCACCACCTCATCCTGGAGAAGGACCTCAACCCCGAGTTCCGCTACGCGATGCACGAGGTCACCGAGGAGACCCACCACATCCAGATGTTCCAGGAGTCGGTGAACCGCTTCGTGGCGAAGTCGGGCATCGACGGCGTCGCCGGCGCGCCCGGCTGGTTCACCTGGCTGGCTCCGCTGGTCACCTCGGCGGGGACGTGGTTCCCCGAAGCGTTCTTCGTCGGCATCCTCGGTGGCGAGGAGCCGATCGACCACCTGCAGAAGAGCATCATGCGGGCCGGCGGCAGCCACCCGCTGATCGACCGGGTGATGCAGATCCACATCGCCGAGGAGGCCCGCCACATCGGCTTCGCCCACCAGTACCTCGAGCACCACTGGCCGATGATGAACCCGGTCAAGCGGCAGCTGCTGACCTACCTGTTCCCCGTCATCATGCGCACGCTGTGCGACGTGATCATGGTGCCGAGCAAGCAGGCCCGCCGCGACATGGGCATCCCCGACGAGGTGGCCAAGGAGATCTGGTGGAGCTCGGAGGAGTCCAGCAACCTGCTGCAGGAGCTCTTCGGCGACGTCCGGATGCTCGCCGACAACCTGGGTATCCGCAAGGGTCCCGCCAAGCTGCTGTGGAAGGCGCTGCGGATCAACGGCCGCCCCTCGCGCTTCCGCAGCGAGCCGTCGGCCGCTAGCCACTACTGAGCCCGGGCACCCTCGAGCCCCTGAGCAAGAAACCGATCGTCAGTGCCTCACGTCATCACCCAGTCCTGCTGCTCCGACGGCTCGTGTGTCATCGCCTGCCCGGTCAACTGCATCCACCCCGCGCCCGGTGAGCCCGGCTTCGCCGAGGCGGACATGCTCTACATCGACGCCGGGTCCTGCGTGGACTGCGGCGCCTGCGTCACCGCCTGCCCGGCCGACGCGATCGTGCCGCACACCAAGCTCAAGCCCGAGCAGTCGCTCTTCCTCGGGCTCAATGCCGAGTACTACCAGGTGTTCCCGCACCAGGACCGCACGCCGCTCGCGCTGGTCCACGAGCAGCGCCGGCTCACCCGGGAGGGGCCGTTCCGGGTCGCCGTGGTGGGCGCCGGGCCGGCCGGTCTCTACACTGCCGACGAGTTGCTCAAGCACCCCGAGATCACCGTCGACGTCTTCGACCGGCTGCCCACCCCCTACGGGCTGGTCCGTGCCGGTGTCGCGCCCGATCACGAGCACACCAAGCAGGTCGAGAAGCTCTTCCGCCAGATCGAGAGCCAGCCGGGCTTCCGCTACTTCCTCGGCGTCGAGATCGGCAAGGACCTCTCCCACGCCGAGCTGACCGCCCGCTACCACGCGGTCGTCTACACGGTCGGTGCCGCCAGCGACAAGGCGCTCGGCATCCCCGGCGACGACATGGCCGGATCGCTGTCGGCGACCGACTTCGTCGGCTGGTACAACGGCCATCCGGACAAGCAGGATCTGGCGGTCAGCCTGGACCAGGAGCGGGTGGTCATCGTCGGCAACGGCAACGTCGCCCTCGACTGCGCTCGGATCCTCGCCGAGGACCCGACGCTGCTGGAGGGCACCGACATCGCCACGCTGCCGCTGGAGGTGCTGCGGCGCAGCAGGGTCCGCGAGATCGTCGTCCTCGGTCGACGTGGGCCGGGGCAGGCCGCGTTCACCATGCCCGAGCTGGTCGGACTCGCCGGTCATGACGGGATCAACGTGGTGGTCGACACCGGTGATCACGACCTGGTCGGCGAGGACGTCAAGACCCGGCTCCTGCGCGAGTTGGCCCAGCGGCCGGTCGATCCGGCCAAGCGCACCATCGTGCTGCGGTTCTACGCCTCGCCGGTCGCGGTCCACGGCCAGGAGCGGGTCACCGGCATCGAGGTGGGGCGCAACCGCCTCGTCGCGGACGAGGACGGCGTGCCCCGCGCCGTACCGACCGGGGAGACCGAGACCCTGGCGGCGGGTCTGCTGCTGCGCGCGGTGGGCTACCACGGCCTCCCGGTCGCCGACCTGCCCTACGACGCGAAGAGCGGCACGGTGCCCAACGAGCGCGGTCGGGTGATCCCGGGCGTGTACGTCGCCGGCTGGGTCAAGCGCGGCCCGACCGGCTTCATCGGCACCAACAAGACCGACGCCGAGGAGACCGTGGACCAGATCCTCGACGACCTCGACGCGGGCATCATCCCCGAGCCGGTCGGTACCACCCAGGGCCTGCGCGGAGTCATCCGCAACCGCCAGCCCGGCATGGTCGACCTGGCCGGGTGGCAGGCGATCGATGCCGAGGAGCGCCGTCGCGGCGAGGCGTCCGGCCGCCCCCGGGTCAAGATCGTCGACGTCGACGAGATGCGCCGGATCGCCTCGACCGCGCGCCCGCCTCGATACGCCGCCCTCCGGCGCTGGGTGAGAGTCTGAGACCGTGACCGAGAGCGGACGTCGAGACGGGCGGCAGGCGCGCTGGGAGAGACACAACCAGGAGCGTCGGCGGCAGATCATCGACGCCGCGATCGAGGTGATCGAGGAGGCCGGGCCCGGCGGCGAGCTGCATGTGCAGCAGATCGCCACCCGGGCGGGCGTCAACCGCACCGTGGTCTACCGCTACTTCGAGGATCGGGCGGACCTGGACCGCGCCGTACAGACCCGCATCATCGAGCTGCTCTGGGAGCAGCTGATGCCGGCGGTGACGCTGGAGGGGACGGTCCCGCAGATCATCGAGCGGCTGGTCGGCATCTACGTCGACTGGGCCTTCGCCCATCCCGCGTTGCACCACATGGCCGACCATGACAACGGCGACCCGGGCGGTCCGCTGGAGCAGGCCATCGAGCAGATCGCCGGAGAGGTGGGCAACCTGATCAACATCGTGCTCGTCACCCTCGGCGGCGACCTGCGCGAGGACGACCTGGAGCTGCTCGACCCGCTGGTGCACGGCCTGATCGGGTCGGTCTTCGGCTCGGTACGGCGCTGGCTCAACCGGCCCCACCGCGTGCTCTCGCCCGAGGCGCTCAAGGACACCCTCAGCCAGTCGGTCTGGTTCCTGCTGGACGGGCACGCCCGGGTGCGTGGCGTCGTGATCGACCCGGAGCGGCCCATGGAGGACATGGTCGCGGAGGCGCTCGCTACAGTCGCTCCGTGAGCGCAGAGCAGACCCCGGTACAGACTTCTGAGCAGGCCTACCTGCAAGACGGCGTCGGAGAGTCCGACATGCTGGAGCGGCTGTGGACGCCGTACCGGATGGCCTACATCCGCGGGGAGAACAAGCCCGCCGACGCCTCCGCCGCGCAGTGCCCGTTCTGCCGGATCCCGACGCTGCCCGACGACGAGGGCCTGGTCGTCGCCCGTGGCGAGCTGGCCTTCGTGGTGCTCAACCTCTACCCGTACGCGCCCGGTCACGTGATGGTCTGTCCCTATCGGCACATCGCCGAGTACACCGAGACCACCGAGGCGGAGGCCGCCGAGATCGCGGCGCTGACCAAGCGGGCGGTGGAGGCGCTGCGGGTGGTGTCGAGGCCGGCGGGCTTCAACATCGGCATGAACCAGGGTGAGGCCGGGGGAGCGGGCATCGCCGCCCATCTGCACCAGCACATCGTGCCGCGCTGGGTCGGTGACCAGAACTTCATGCCGGTGATCGGCCGCACCAAGACCCTTCCCCAGCTGCTCGCGGACACGCGTCGCCTGCTCGCCGAGGCGTGGATCTGATCGCGGGATTCCGCGCGGACGGTTGATTCTGCGCCGAGACCGACAAATACCCGCGTGTTGTGCCTTGCGCTGCGGCGATGTTCCTCACTATGTTGTGGTCGGCAACAATCGCTGTGACAGGAGTCACAGCCTTCCCGAGCAACGGAGGTCGAGGGGAATGAACACGCGAAAGGGAGCTCGTGTCGCGTCGCTCTGCGCCGCGGGTGTGCTGGCGTTCGGTGCGCTGGCCGCGTGCGGTAGCAGTGGCAACAACAGCGCGAGCAGCGGCAGCACCGGCAGCAGCAACGGTGGCGGCGGTTCCAGCAAGGCGGACGTGGGCGTGATCCTGCCCGACGCCACCACCTCTCCGCGCTGGGAGAGCCAGGACCGCCCGAACCTGCAGAAGGCGTTCGACGCCGCCGGCCTGAAGTCGGACATCCAGAACGCCCAGGGCGACACCGCCAAGTTCGGCCAGCTCTGCGACAGCATGATCAACGAGGGCGTCGCCGTCTTGATGATCACCAACCTCGACTCTGACTCCGGCGCGGCCTGCCTCAAGAAGGCCGCCGACGCCGGCGTGCAGACGATCGACTACGACCGCCTCACCCTCGGTGGCGGCGCGTCGTACTACGTGTCGTTCGACAACGTCAAGGTCGGCCAGCTGATGGGTCAGGGCCTCGTGGACGCCCTCAAGAAGGAGGGCAAGAACTCGGGCAACGTCGTCGAGGTCGACGGTGCCTCGACCGACAACAACGCCGCGCTGTTCAAGCAGGGCTACGACTCGGTCCTCAAGGCGAACCCGCAGTACAAGATCGTCGGCGACCAGTCCGGTAACTGGGACGCCACCAAGGCGGGCCAGGTCTTCGACCAGATGTACACCCAGAACAAGGGCAACATCGACGGCGCGATCGTCGCCAACGACACCATGTCCGGCGGCGTGATCGCTCGTCTGAAGGCCGACGGCGTGGCCGGCAAGATCCCGACCACCGGTCAGGACGCCAGCGTCGAGGGTCTGCAGAACATCCTGCGCGGCTACCAGGCCGGCACGGTGTACAAGAACACCACCCTGGAGGCCGACGCCGCCTCCAAGCTGGCGATCGACCTGATCAAGGGTGACAAGAGCGCGGCCGCCGCGCTCGCCACCGGCACGGTCCAGGACACCAAGCTCAACAAGGCTGTCCCCTCCGTGCTCGCCACCCCGGTCTGGATCACCGCCGACACCGTGAAGCAGGTCGTCTCCGACGGCCAGGCCGACGCCTCGCAGATCTGCACCGGCGACGTCGCCAAGCTCTGCAAGAAGTACGGCGTCCAGTAACACACCACCCCTCCGGGCCGGCGCACCGATCGTGCGCCGGCCCGGAGCCCGGGCGCGCGCCCGGGACCCTCAGCGCATTGAGCAAGGAGATCTCGTGAGCGTCGAAACGCCCGAGCGAACCGGCCCCACCGGGCCGACCACCGAGCCGCTGCTGTCGTTGCGCGGCATCCAGAAGAGCTTCGGCGCCGTACACGTCCTGCGTGGCGTCGACCTCGACGTCCGGCCGGGCCGTGTGACGGCGCTGGTCGGCGACAACGGTGCGGGCAAGTCGACCCTGATCAAGGGCATCGCCGGCATCCACCCCTTCGACGAGGGGGAGTACCTCTTCGAGGGCAAGCCCGTCAGCGTCAAGGGACCGAAGGACTCCAACGGCCTCGGCATCGAGGTCGTCTACCAGGACCTGGCGCTGTGCGACAACCTGGACGTCGTCCACAACATGTTCCTCGGCCGCGAGCTGACCAAGCGCGGCCTCATCGACGAGGACACCATGGAGCGCCGCGCCCGCGAGACGCTCGACGGCCTGTCGGTGCGCACCCTGAAGTCGGTGCGCACCCACGTCGCCGCGCTCTCCGGCGGTCAGCGCCAGACCGTCGCGATCGCCCGCGCGGTGCTGTGGAACTCCAGGATCGTCATCCTCGACGAGCCGACCGCCGCGCTGGGCGTCGCCCAGACCGAGCAGGTCCTCAAGCTGGTCCGGCGGCTCGCCGACCGCGGCTTGGGCGTGGTGCTGATCAGCCACAACCTGAACGACGTCTTCGAGGTCGCCGACGACGTCGCCGTGCTCTACCTCGGCCAGATGGTCGGGCAGGTGGAGATCAAGAACTACAACCGCGAGCAGATCGTCCAGGCCATCACGACCGGGCAGCTCCCGACGAACGGGGGAGTCGCATGAGCACGACCACCACTCCGCAGCCCACCGAGAACTGGCATCCCGCGGAGGAGGCGCCCAGCACACTCGGTGGCATCGCCTCGGCGTACCTGACCCGTCTGCGCGGCGGTGACATCGGCTCGCTGCCGGCGATCCTCGGCCTGATCGCGCTGGTCGTGGTCT
>Ga0164242_10007817_pt1 | contig 11668 bp, 12 predicted proteins | sample OricomgcompostMG_FD_108783 | JGI IMG/M metagenome (GOLD analysis project Ga0164242, IMG submission 108783) | Miracle-Growth compost microbial communities from Emeryville, California, USA - Original compost - Miracle growth compost (MG) ... | reverse complement strand
CTCGGCGGTGCGGACTGGGCGAAGACGAAGGGACGTGCCCGCAAGGCCGTCAAGGAGATCGCGGCCGAGCTGATCCGGCTCTACAGCGCGCGGATGGCCACGAAGGGTCACGCGTTCGGCCCGGACACGCCGTGGCAGCACGAGCTCGAGGACGCGTTCGCCTACGTCGAGACGCCCGACCAGCTCGCCGCGATCGACGAGGTCAAGGCGGACATGGAGAAGCCGCTGCCGATGGACCGCATCATCTGCGGCGACGTCGGCTACGGCAAGACCGAGGTCGCCGTGCGCGCCGCGTTCAAGGCGGTGCAGGACGGCAAGCAGGTGGCCGTCCTCGTCCCGACGACGCTGCTCGCGCACCAGCACACCCAGACGTTCAGCGAGCGGATGGCGCAGTTCCCGGTGACGATCCGCGAGCTGTCGCGCTTCGCCGCGCCGAGCGACGTCGAGGCGATCAGCAAGGGCATCGTCGACGGCTCGGTCGACATCGTGATCGGCACCCACCGCCTGCTGCAGCAGACCGTCCGGTTCAAGGACCTCGGCCTGGTGATCGTCGACGAGGAGCAGCGCTTCGGCGTCGAGCACAAGGAGTACCTGAAGGGCCTGCGCACGGCGGTGGACGTGCTGACGATGTCGGCGACGCCGATCCCGCGCACGCTCGAGATGTCGTTGACCGGCATCCGCGAGATGACGACGATCCTGACCCCGCCCGAGGAGCGGCACCCGATCCTGACGTTCGTCGGCGCGTACGACGCGCGCCAGATCGGCGCCGCGATCCGCCGCGAGCTGCTGCGGGACGGGCAGGTGTTCTACATCCACAACCGGGTCGAGTCGATCAACCGCGCGGCGTCGCGGCTCGCCGAGATCGTCCCCGAGGCACGCATCGCCGTCGCGCACGGGCAGATGAGCGAGGGCGCGCTCGAACAGATCATGGTCGGGTTCTGGGAGAAGAAGTTCGACGTGCTCGTCGCGACGACGATCGTGGAGTCCGGGCTGGACATCCCGAACGCGAACACCCTGATCGTCGACCGCGCCGACATGTTCGGTCTCTCGCAGCTGCACCAGTTGCGTGGGCGCGTCGGGCGTGGCCGCGAGCGGGGGTACGCCTACTTCACCTATCCGCCCGAGAAGCCGCTGACCGAGACCGCGTACGACCGGCTCGCGACGATCGCGCAGCACACCGAGATGGGCGCGGGCATGGCGGTCGCGATGAAGGACCTCGAGATCCGCGGCTCCGGAAACCTGCTCGGCGGCGAGCAGTCCGGCCACATCGCCGGCGTCGGGTTCGACCTGTACGTCCGACTGGTCGGCGAGGCGGTCGCGGACTTCCGTGGCGAGTCCACCGACGAGCAGACCGAGGTCAAGGTCGACCTGCCGGTCGACGCGAACCTGCCCGTCGAGTACCTGCCCGGCGAGCGGCTGCGGCTCGAGGCCTACCGCGCGCTGGCGTCGGCGACGACGGACGATGCGGTGGACGCGGTGCGCGCCGAGCTCGTCGACCGCTACGGGCCGATCCCGCCGCAGGTCGAGAACCTGCTCGCCGTCGCCCGGTTCAAGGTGCTCTGCCGCAAGTACGGCATCACCGAGGTGTCGCTACAGGGGACATCCGTCCGGTTCACGCCGCTGGAGCTGCCGGAGTCCGCGCAACTGCGGCTCACCCGGCTCTACGACAAGGCCCAGTACAAGCAGACGGTGTCGACGGTGTCCGTCCCGCGCCCGAAGGGTGTCGTGAAGCCGGACGGTACGTTCGCCGAGGTGAAGTTCGGCGGCGAGGCGCTGCGCGACATCGCGCTGCTGAAGTGGTGCGGCGAGGTGCTGGAGCAGGTCACCGGCGGGCTCGTCCCGGCCGTCTGACATTCTGAGTGCTGACATCGCGTACCGACCGGGAGCTTCTGTCGTGAGATTTCGCCTGCTGACCGCCGCAGCGCTTGCCGCCGTCGCCGTCGTCGGCCTCACCGCCTGCGACAGCAAGGTCGGCCAGGCCGCCGTCGTCGGTGGCCACCGCATCAGCGAGCACGAGGTGTCGGACTACGTGACCCGCAACGGTCCGGACCCGGCGGTCGCATCGCAGGTGCAGGGGACGGTCGAGCCGCGCGTGCAGGCGCTCACCGCGCTGATCCAGGAGCAGCTGTTCACCGAGCTGCTGCAGGACACCGGCGGCATGCCGGCCGCAGCCAGGATCAACGCGCTCATCCCCGAGGTGGCCAAGCAGCAGTACGGGCAGTCCGAGTCGCAGTTGCGCACGCGCGTGTCGCAGCTCGGCCTGAGCCGTTCGTTCGCCGATCTGCTGCTGCGCGTCGGTGCGCTCGAGGGGATCCTCGGTCAGCGCTCCAAGCTGCAGTCTGTCGACGACTTCAACCGGCTCGTCGACAAGTACAACATCGCGATCACGGTCAGCCCGCGCTACGGCAAGTGGGTGCCGAGCAAGGTGCAGCTATCGGGCAACGCGCACGCCGGTGTGCCCGGGTTCGTGAAGCTGCTGCCCACGACCGCGCCCGCGCAGTAGCCGAGCCGTGTCGGACGGGCCCGTCCCCGGTCTGACCGCGCTCGACCGTGCCGCGGCGGTCATGGACCGACTGCGGTCCCCCGGCGGCTGCCCGTGGGACGCCGAGCAGACCCACCTGACCCTCGCGCGCTACCTGCTCGAGGAGACCTACGAGGTTCTCGAGGCGATCGAGACCGACGATCCGGTGCTGCTGCGCGAGGAGCTCGGCGACCTGCTGCTGCAGGTGCTGTTCCACGCCCGCGTCGCTGCTGAGCGCGCCGACGAGCACCGCTTCACGATCGACGACGTCGCGGACGACCTGGTCGCCAAGCTCGTCCGCCGGCATCCGCACGTGTTCGGTGACGTGGACGCCGGCTCCGCGGACGAGCTGAACGAGACGTGGGAGCGGCAGAAGATCGCCGAGAAGGGGCGGACGTCCGCCGTCGACGGGGTGCCGCTCGCCCAGCCGGCGCTCGCGCTGGCCGCGAAACTGGTGTCCCGTGCCCGCCGCGCCGACCTGCCTCTGCGCGAAACCCCCCGGTACGGCCCGGAATCGGGCGCCGAAACCGGCGATACCGGGGGGTTTCGCGACGAGGAGGCGGCGATCGGCGACCGGCTGTTGGCGGTTGTCGAGGACGCCGTCACCGCGGGCGTCGATCCCGAGGGGGCGCTGCGCCGGGCGACGCTCGCCTACCGCGACGCGATCCAAGCCGCCGAGTCCTCGCGAAACCCCCCGCTGTAGGCCCTTCTCGGCCGTCCGGACGCGGCTTAGCGGGGGTTTCGCGCGAGAACAGGGGACGGAGGTAGCGCTCGGTGGCCGGCCAGTTTGCGGCGGTGAGATCAGCCCAGATCAACCGTTCGACGCGGAACCCCGCGCGGCGGATCGGGATCTCGCGGCACTTCTCGGCCCATCGCGTCTCGCGGTCGTACTTCACCTTGCCGTCGAACTCGATCACCAGCCCGAGCTCCGGCCAGGCCAGGTCGACCCGGTACTGCCCGATCCAGTACTGCGGCTCGGGTGTCGGGAATCCCGCGTCGTGCAGGCGCAGCCGCCCGTAGGACTCCAGCGGTGACTCGGCGCGCGCGTCGGCCAGCGCGAGGACGTCCCGCGCCCGGCGGACGCCCCACCGGCCGGCCGCCGAGCGCAGCGCCGCGGCGATCGCGTCCTCGTCCGTGAGTCCCTCGCGCAGCGCGGCGTCGGCTGCCATCAACGCGTCGAAGCGGTCCGTCCGGCCGAGGTCGACGAGCGTGCGTGCAACCGTCGTCACCGCGACGCCGAACCACCCGGTCACGTCACAGACATCCAGCCGCGCACCCCGGACGAGTGAGGCGCCGTGCCGTCCCCGCGTGGTGGGTGCACGTCGAGCTGTCAGCTCCGGTACGGACGGGACGGTCAGCGTCGGCATGGCCTGCACCGTGCACCCGGTTCTCGGCGTGGCGCGGGTTGTCCACAGGGCCAATCGCTTGCGCGGCGGTGCATCATCCGAGGGCATGACCGACACGCGTCCGGAACCACCGACAACCGGTGACGAACGAACGATGCTCGACTGCTGGCTGGACTTCCACCGCGCCACGCTCGAGATGAAGTGCGCAGGGCTGACGCCTGAGCAGCTGGCGCGGCGGTCGGTGCCGCCCTCGACGATGTCGCTGCTCGGGCTCGTCCGCCACCTGGCCGAGGTCGAGCAGGTGTGGTTCGAGCGGGTGGACAAGCGCCCGCACGGCCCGCGTCCGTACTCGACCGCGGAGGAGCCCGACCGCGACTTCGACGGCGCGACCGGCGACCGGCAGACCGTCGCCGAGGCGTTCGCCGACTGGCGCCGCGCCATCGAGGTGTCGCGCCGCGTCGCGGCGGCCCACAAGCTCGACGACACGTTCGAGAACAAGCACGGCAAGCGGATCTCGCTGCGCTGGGTGATGGTGCACCTGATCGAGGAGTACGCCCGGCACAACGGTCACGCCGACCTGCTGCGCGAGACGATCGACGGCGTCACCGGGGAGTAGACGCCGCGCGGGCGGCGCCGACACCGGCGGGGCGGCACGGCCCGGACGGCGCACCCGGCTAGGGTTCGAGACGAACTGTGCCCGTTCGTCAGAAGGAGCCCCTGTGGCCAGCATCGAGGCCGTCGGCGCCCGCGAGATCCTCGACTCCCGCGGCAACCCCACGGTGGAGGTCGAGATCGCCCTGGACGACGGCGTGCTGAGCCGCGCCGCGGTGCCGTCGGGTGCGTCCACCGGGCAGTTCGAGGCGGTCGAACTGCGCGACGGCGGCGAGCGCTACGGCGGCAAGGGCGTGCTCAACGCCGTCACCGGCGTGCTCGACACGATCGGCCCCGAGCTGGTCGGGTTCGAGGCCAGCGAGCAGCGGCTGATCGACCAGGCACTGCGTGACCTGGACGCCACGCCGGACAAGTCCCGCCTCGGCGCGAACGCGATCCTCGGTGTCTCGCTCGCCGCCGCCAAGGCCGCTGCCGCCAGCGCCGAGCTGCCGCTCTACCACTACCTCGGCGGCCCGAACGCCTACCTGCTGCCCGTCCCGATGATGAACATCCTCAACGGTGGCGCGCACGCCGACAGCAACGTGGACGTCCAGGAGTTCATGATCGCGCCGATCGGCGCGCCGACGTTCGCCGAGGCGCTGCGCAGCGGCGCCGAGGTCTACCACGCGCTGAAGTCCGTGCTGAAGAAGCGCGGCCTGTCGACCGGCCTCGGCGACGAGGGCGGCTTCGCGCCGAACCTCGACTCCAACCGCGCCGCGCTCGACCTGATCGTCGAGGCGATCGGGACGACCGGCCTCACGGTGGGGACGGACATCGCACTGGCGCTCGACGTCGCCGCGTCGGAGTTCCACGAGAACGGCGGCTACCGGTTCGAGGGCGCCACGAAGTCCTCCGCCGAAATGGCCGCGTACTACGCCGACCTCGTCGCGAACTACCCGATCGTCTCGATCGAAGACCCGCTGGACGAGGAGGACTGGGACGGCTGGATCGCGCTGACCGCCGAGCTCGGCACCAAGGTGCAGCTCGTCGGGGACGACCTGTTCGTCACGAACTCCGAGCGCCTCGCCCGCGGCATCGACGCCGGCGCTGCCAACGCGCTGCTGGTCAAGGTCAACCAGATCGGCACGCTCACCGAGACGTTCGAGGCGGTCGACCTTGCGCACCGCAACGGGTACCGCTGCATGATGAGCCACCGATCCGGCGAGACCGAGGACACCACGATCGCCGACCTCGCGGTCGCGACCAACTGCGGTCAGATCAAGACCGGTGCGCCGGCGCGCAGCGAGCGCGTCGCGAAGTACAACCAGCTGCTGCGCATCGAGGAGGAGCTCGACGACGCGGCCCGCTACGCCGGCGCCGGCACGTTCCCGCGCTACACGGCGCGGGGCTGAGCGGTGTCCGACACGGGCCGGGTGAGCGACGGGACGCGCCGTCCCCGCCGTGCGCTCACCGGACGTGCCGTCGTGCTCGGTGCGGTCGTGGTGCTGATGCTGGTGCTGCTCGCCTCGCCGCTGCACCGCTACTTCGGCAGTCGCGGCGACGTCAGCTCGGCCGCGCAGCAGCTGCGCAAGGACACCGCCACGCTGCACCGCCTGCAACACCAGCAGAAGCAGTGGGGCGACCCGGGCTACGTCGAGCAGCAGGCCCGGGCCCGGCTGCAGTACGCGATGCCCGGCGACACCGTCTACGTCGTCGTCGACCACGGCGCGAAGAGCGACCTGCAGAAGACCGTGCGCACCGTGTCCGCGACGCACGACGACGGCACCTGGAACACCAAGCTCTGGGGCAGCGTCACCCGGGCCGCCACCACCCCGTGAGTGTCGTTTCGTGAGCGCGGACGAGTCCGAGCTGGACCCGCACGACCGGGCCGTCGTCAGCGCCGAACTGGGCCGCCCGGCGCGCGCGATCCGCGCTGTCGCCCACCGCTGCCCGTGCGGCAACCCGGACGTCGTCGAGACCTCGCCGCGGCTGCCCGACGGCACGCCGTTCCCGACGCTGTACTACCTGACCTGCCCCAGGGCGGCGTCGTTGATCGGGCGCCTCGAGGCGTCGGGCCTGATGCGCGAGATGACCGAACGGCTGAAGACCGACGCGTCCCTGGCCGCCGCGTACCGAGCCGCGCACGAGGCGTACCTCGCCCGCCGGGAGGAGATCGGGCACGTCGACGAGATCGACGGCATCAGTGCCGGTGGCATGCCGAACCGCGTGAAGTGCCTGCACGTCCTCGTGGCCTACAGCCTGGCTGCAGGTCCTGGTGTGAACCCGCTGGGTGACGAGGCGCTGGCGCTGCTCGAGCCGTGGTGGACGGGCGGCCCCTGCGTCACCGTCGAGTCGTGACCGCGACGACCCGGATCGCGGCGATCGACTGCGGCACGAACTCGATCCGGCTGCTCGTCGCCGACGCGATCGACGGCCGGCTCGTGGACGTCCACCGCGAGATGCGCATCGTCCGGCTGGGCGAGGGCGTCGACCGCACCGGCGAACTCGCTCCGCAGGCGATCGAACGGACCCGCGCAGCGCTCGCCGAGTACGCTGCCACGATCCGCGAGCTGGACGCCCGCCGCGTACGGATGGTTGCCACCAGCGCGAGCCGCGACGCCCGCAACCGCGAAGACTTCGTCGCGATGGTGCGCGCGACGCTGGGCTCGGATCCCGAGGTGGTCAGCGGTGACGAGGAGGCCGCGCTGTCGTTCGCGGGCGCGGTCGGCACGCTGCCCGACGTCACCGGACCCGTGCTGCTCGCCGACGTCGGCGGCGGCTCGACCGAACTCGTCGCCGGCAGCCCGTCCGGGCCGGGCGAGCTGCGAGCGAGCAGCGTCGACATCGGCAGCGTCCGGATGACCGAGCGGCACTTCCACCACGACCCGCCGACCGCGGACGAGATCGACGCCGTCGTCGCCGACGTGCGCGCTGCGTTGGCGCGCGCCCGGGCTTCGGTGCCGCTGCATGACTCGGACGTCCTGGTCGGGGTCGCCGGCACGAACACGACGATCGCCGCGATCGCGCTGGGCCTCACCGAGTACCGGCCCGAGGTGATCCACGGCGCGCGCATGACGGCGGACGAGGTCGCGGACGTCACCGACCGGTTGCTGCGCGCGACGCACGACGAGCGCGCGGCGATACCGGTGTTGCATCCCGGACGCGTCGACGTGATCGCCGCCGGCGCGCTGATCGTCCGCACCCTCGTCGAGGTGACCGAAGTGGCAGCGATGATCGTCAGCGAGCACGACATCCTCGACGGCATCGCGCTCAGCCAGTTGTAGTGGCGCTCAGACCTCGACCTTCTTCTGCGCCTTCGCGAGCTTGCGCTGCGCCTTCGGCGTCTTGCCCTCGGGCGGCTCGAGGCCGGTGAGCACCCGGTAGGTCGACTCGGCGCTCTTGCGGGTCAGCAGGTCCGCCAGCACCATGCCGGCACCGGACAGCGCCGCCCAGGCGATCGCGTCGCCCCAGCGCACGCCGTCGTCGTCGGCCAGCCGAGGCGGGTCCTCGGGCCGGGCGGCGTGCCACGCCTTCTCGACGACGCGCTTGGTCGCGATGGTCACCGGGATGCCGATCACCATGCTCAGCACCCGCATCGACACCTTGCCGCCGATGTTCGCCATGCGTCACTCCGTCCGGGTCGACAACGTTCCTCACCATAGGGTGTGCCCATGTGGGCGCGACCGGGAACCGGCTGGCCGGGCGATCCGGCGACGCCGCGCACGCCCGTCGCGCACGACCCGCTGCAGGTGGTCGAGCTGGCACAGCGGTCGAAGTCGTTGCAGCAGACCGTCGCGCGCGAATCCGTATGCCGCGCCTGCCCGCGGCTCGTCCGATGGCGTGAGGATGTCGCCGTCGCCAAGCGCGCGTCGTTCGCCGACCAGGACTACTGGGGCCGTCCGGTCACCGGCTGGGGCGATCCGAGCGCCGGCGTGCTGGTCGTCGGGCTCGCGCCCGCCGCGCACGGTGGGAACCGCACCGGACGTGTCTTCACCGGCGACCGCAGCGGCGACTGGCTGTTCGCCGCGATGTACCGCGCAGGGCTCGCGAACCAGCCCACCTCGGTCTCGGCGGACGACGGGCTCGAGCTGCGCAACGCCTGGGTGGCCGCGGCCGTCCGGTGCGCGCCGCCGGCGAACAAACCGACGACCGAGGAGCGCGACACCTGCCGCCCGTGGCTGATCCGCGAGCTGCAGTTCCTGTGGCCGACCGTGCGCGCCGTGGTCGTCCTCGGCGGCTTCGGCTGGGCCGCGCTGTGGCCCGCGTTGCGGGCGGCCGGTGTCGAGCTGCCGAAGCGGGTCCCCGCGTTCGGTCACGGGGGCGAGGTCGAGTTCGACGGGCGAACCGTGATCGGCTGCTACCACGTGAGCCAGCAGAACACGTTCACCGGACGACTCACCGAACCGATGCTGGACGGGATCTTCTCGCGCGCGGTCGACCTCGCTAGCGTCGACAGCGACTGAGGGGACTTCGCTATGGCAGGGACGACGGGCCCGACCCGCATCGTGATCGTCGGCGGCGGCTACGTCGGCATGTACACCGCGCTCGGCCTGCAGAAGCAGCTCAGCCGCGGCGCCGCCGACATCACCGTCATTGACCCGCAGGGCAACATGACCTACCAGCCGTTCCTGCCCGAGGCGGCCGCCGGCAGCGTCGAGCCGCGCCACGTCGTCGTGCCGCTGCGCAAGGTGCTGAACAAGTGCCGCGTCATCAACGGCGCGGCCGAGCGGATCGTCCACGCCGAGAAGCACGTCCTCGTGCGGCCGTTGAAGGGGGCATCGATCCGGGTCGACTACGACCTGCTCGTCGTCTGTCCCGGCTCGGTGTCGCGGCTGTTGCCCATTCCCGGCCTGGCCGAGGTCGGCATCGGCTTCAAGACGATCGGCGAGGCGATCTACCTGCGCAACCACGTGCTCTCGCGGCTGGACTTCGCGGCCAACGCCACGGACCCGGACGAGCGCAAGCGGGCGCTGACGTTCGTGTTCGTCGGCGGCGGGTACGCCGGCGTCGAGGCGATGGCCGAGCTCGAGGACATGGCCCGCTACGCGCTGCGTTACGTCGACGGCGTCGACCCGAGCGAGATGCGCTGGGTGCTGGTCGAGGCGGCGAGCCGCATCATGCCCGAGGTGTCGGTGCGACTGTCCGCGTACACCGTCGACCGGCTGACCGAGCGCGGCATCGACGTGCGGCTCAACACCCGCGTCGAGTCCGCCGTGGGTGGCCACCTCGAGCTGTCGGACGGCGACGCGTTCGACACCGACACCCTGGTGTGGACGGCCGGGGTGAAGGCGAACCCCATGCTCGAGGACACCGACCTGCCGCGCGACGACAAGGGACGTTTGCCGTGCGCGGCGAACCTGACGGTCAAGGGCGTCACCGGAGTCTTCGCTGCGGGCGACTGCGCGGCCGTCCCGGACCTCACCAGCAAGGACCCGAACGCGATCTGCGGGCCCAGCGCACAGCACGCCGTGCGCATGTCGAAGACGCTGGCGCACAACGTCGCCCAGACCGTCCACGGCGGGGTGTTGCGCGACTACCGGCACGCGTACGCCGGATCGGTCGCGTCGCTCGGTCTGTACCGGGGCGTCGCGGAGGTCTACGGCGTGAAGCTGCGCGGCTTCCCGGCGTGGTTCATGCACCGCACCTACCACGTGTCGCGGATGCCCACGCTGAACCGCAAGGTGCGCGTGATCGCGGACTGGACAGCCGCGCTGTTCTTCCGCCGCGAGGTCGTCTCGCTCGGACAGCTGCAGATGCCGCGCTACGAGTTCGAGCAGGCCGCGGGGGAGCGGAAGTTACCCGAAGTCGGGTGACGCTCGCCCCCGTAGCCCAACGGCAGAGGCAGACCCCTTAAAAGGGTCGCAGTGTCGGTTCGAATCCGACCGGGGGTACGAGAACGCGGCTGTCACGGCATCGGCGGCGGCATCCCGAAGCCGGGGGCGTCAGGCAGTTCCAGAGCACCATCGACAAGCCGGTAGCCCGTCGTGTCGACGCCGACCGTCTCGCCGCGCACGCCTTCGACGATCGTCGCCTCGGGGACGGCCGCCGCGAGATGCGCGGCGTAGTACGTCTTCAATGGCATCCCCCATGCGTGCGGTGACAGGGCCAAGCGGGAACCGGCCAGCGACGTGGCGAGTGAGCGCCAGCGCGTCAGGCCGTGGTCGACGATGTCGAACAGGAGAACGTCGAGAAGCCCTTGCTCGGCGAAGCGCAGGACCTCCGCGACGTCGGGGCGGTATTCGCCGTCGGCGATGAGCGTCGTGCTCTGGTGTTGGCGGCGCCACGTGCGCAGCCGCTCGAGGCCGTGCCGGTGTTCTTGGAACGGCTCCTCGAACCAGAACAGTTCGACGTCGCCGAGCCGCTCGAGCAGATCGATCGCACGGTCCACTCCGAAACCGTTGTTGGCATCGACGAGGAGGCGCGCGGACGGGAACGCTGCGCGGACGGCGCGGACGACCTCGATGTCGCGTTCGAACCCCATGCGTTCCGGAAGCCACGTGAAGCCCCGGCCTACCTTCAACTTGAAGGCTCGGTAGCCGGCTTCCCAGCCGTCCTGCACGTTCGCGACCACCGCGTCGATCCCGCGCATCCCGTCCTCGGCGTCGAGATCGTCGAAGTAGATCGAGCCGTCGTAGAGTTCGACCGACCGGCGCACGCGCGAACCGATCATCGTGTGGACAGGCATCCGCGTGAGTGCACCGGCCAGGTCGTGCAGGGCGAGATCCGCCCACAGGACGTCCGGTGCCGTGACTCCGATCGACAGGTCGAAGACATCACCGACCGCACGGCCGAGCAGTGAGGCGGGCTCGCCACGACCGGTGGTGAGTCCCCAGCCCAGCGATCCATCCGCGGTGCGGAGGACGACGCAACGCGCCGTGACGCCGCTGCCGTGTTGGCCGAGCAGCGCGTTGCGGCCGATCACGCGCGGGTAGCGGCTGTCGACGTCCAGTAGCTCGACCGAGTCGATGGTCGTCCGCAGCCTGTCTTGTCGCATCATGGTCTCCGCCTGCGGCACTTTCGCTGCTTCAGCGCGCTGACCGCAACCTGTCGGCGGCAACTTCGGGGGCGATGTCGTTGATCCACAGCCCCATTCCCGACTCGATGCCGGCTAGGTACTTCAGCCGGCCCGGCGAGCGGCGAACCGTGAAGATCTCGGCCCCAAGGTGCCAGCCGTCCCGGTCGATCCGCGCCGGCGCTTGTTGCCAACCTG
>Ga0164242_10007816_pt1 | contig 11669 bp, 11 predicted proteins | sample OricomgcompostMG_FD_108783 | JGI IMG/M metagenome (GOLD analysis project Ga0164242, IMG submission 108783) | Miracle-Growth compost microbial communities from Emeryville, California, USA - Original compost - Miracle growth compost (MG) ... | reverse complement strand
GCCATGATCATCTGCGACCAGGTCTGCTCCTTGCCGTGCTTGGTCGCCAGCCCCTCGCTGAGCATGTCCTTCCAGCGCAGGCCGGTCAGCTTCTTGAACCGCGCGGCGTTGCGTGCCGCGTGGTAGAGGCCGGTGACGCGCGAGGCGTGCTCGAGGTGCTCCACCAGCTCGGTGCGCAGCACGCGGTGCGGCATGCCGTCCACGCGCGTGGTCACGACGGTGCCGTCCAGCCCGCGCTGCAGGTAGGCCTGCTTCACCTCGTCCGGGACGGTGCTCTCGCGCGTCAGCAGGAAGCGGGTGCCCATCGCGACGCCCGCGGCGCCGTAGCTCAGCGCGGCCGCCAGGCCCCGTCCGTCGAAGAAGCCGCCGGCGGCGATCACCGGGATGTCGACGGCGTCGAGCACGGACGGCAGCAGCAGCGTGGTCGCGACGCCGCCGGTGTGCCCGCCGCCCTCGCCGCCCTGCACGATCACCGCGTCGGCACCCCAGGCGGCGACCTTGCGCGCGTGTTTCGCGGCGCCGATGGACGGCACGACCACGCTGCCGGCCGCCTTGAGCCGCTCGATGAACTCCTGCTTCGGCGCGAGCGCGAACGAAGCGACCTTGACGCCCTCGCGGATGAGCAGGTCGACGCGGTCGGACGCGTCCGCGGCGTCCGCCCGCAGGTTCACGCCGAACGGCCGGTCGGTGCGCGACTTCACCTCGGCGATCGCCTTGGCCAGCTCGTCGAACGTCATGGTGGCCGAGGCGAGGATGCCCAGGCCGCCGGCCTGCGCGGTCGCGGTCACCAGCCGCGGGCCGGCCACCCAGCCCATGCCGGTCTGCACGATCGGGTGCGCGACGCCGACCAGCTCGGTCAGCGGGGTGCTAAGCATCCGGAACCTCCTTGCCGCGCAGGCCCTTCGGGTCGAGCTCGGCGAGCAGCTCGAGCTCGGCGTCGGTCGGCAGGCGGGTCGTCGAAACGTCCTCGGCGTGCAGCTCGAAACCGGTCTGCGCGCGCACCTCGTCCACGCTCACGCCGGGGTGGACGGACACCAGCCGCATCGAGTGGTCCGGTCCACCGAAGTCGAGCACCGCGAGGTTGGTGACGACGCGGTGGACGTCCAGGTAGCGCGCCGCGCTGCCGTCGACGCGGTCCCAGCCGACGCCGGAGATCATGTCGACGCGCTCGACGAACACGCGCGGGGAGTGCTTGGGCACCCAGTAGCTGGTGCGGTGGTTGATCGTGTTGCCGGGACCGCCGCGCACGCCGAACATCTGCCGCGTCGGCTTGTCGTGCGGACCGAAGCAGGAGATGTTCTGGTTGCCGAACCGGTCCAGCTGGTTCGCGCCCATGACCACGTGCCGCGTTCCGGCCGCGACCACGTCGAACACCGCGCGGTACGGCAGCCAGCCCTCGATCGGCGAGCTCGCGCCCAGCGCCGGCGTCTCGGCCATCAGGTACGCCTCGCCGTCGGACAGCAGGATGTCCGGCGCGCTGGTCAGCCGCGCGAGCCGCGCGCCGATCGCGGGCATCGTGCCCATCGGGCTGACCAGGATCTCGCCGTCCTCGGCGAACAGGTCGGCGCACGCGACCGCGCAGACGTCGGCCCGGCTCGCGGTTCGGTCAGCCACGCGCGATCACCGCCTGCTGGTACGCCGCCTCGTCGCCCGCCAGGTACGTCCGTGCGAAGTCCGCCCACGTGTCTTCGTCGGTGCCTGCCGACTTGGCCGCTGCCGCGTAGTCGCGCTGGAACGCCTCGTCGCGGCCGTAGTCCGGCACGCACGAGGTGAAGTGCGCGCCGCGCGGCGTCTCGATCACGCCGTCGACCATCATCCGGTTGAGCAACAGGGCGTGCGGCGGCACGGACTTCACCAGCTCCTCGGTCGGCACGACCTGCTCGCACGACACGAAGCGGCGCTTCGCGGCCAGGCAGAACAGGTCGTCGAAGTACGGGTCCGGGCCGAGGTAGGCGGCGTTGCCGCGCGCGTCGGCGCGGTTCAGGTGCACCAGCGCGACGTCGAGGTTCAGCGCGGGCATCGCGACCAGTTCCTCCGCGTCGGGATAGGGCGAACGCACCGTGCGCAGGTCCGGGTTGTACGTCAGCACGTCCGAGCCGAGGCCGGCGCGGATCGGCAGGAACGGCAGCCGCTGCGCCGCGGCGCGCAGCCCGGAGACGACCATGCCCTCGTCGAACTCGCGCACCGTGATCGCGCCCTCGGTGCGCGCCCGGCCGAAGTGCGGGTCGTACGGCACCGAGTCGAGCGACACGAAGCCGAAGACGACCTCGCGCACCTTGCCCGCCGCGCACAGCAGCCCGACGTCCGGGCCGCCGAACGACACGACGGTGAGGTCCGTGACGGGGGAGCGAAGCAGCGCGCGGACGAACGCCATCGGCTTGCGCCGCGATCCCCAGCCGCCGATGCCGATCGTCATGCCGTCCTCGATCTCGGCGACGACCGCGTCGATCGTGGTGATCTTGTCAGCCATTCGTGCCCGCCACGAACGCGTCGCGGTGCTCGTCGGCCACACCGGCCAGGTTGAGCTCGAACGTGAAACCCTGCTCGAACCGGTAACTCGTGTGGACGTTCACCGGGTCGATGCCGTTGATCGCCTCCTTGGCCGCCCGGATCACGCGGGTGTCCTTCGCGGCGATGTCGCGCGCGACGGCCAGCGCCGCGTCGTCCAGCTCCGCGCGCGGGACGACGCGGTACACCGAGCCGTGCTGGTGCAGCGTCTGCGCGTCGATCGCGCTGGCGGTGTAGTAGAGCGCGCGCATGAGGTGCGGCGGGACGAGCCGGGCCAGGTGCGTGGCCGCCCCGAGCGCGCCGCGGTCGACCTCGGGCAGCCCGAACGTCGCGTCGTCGGCGGCCACGACCACGTCCGCATTACCGACCAGCCCGATGCCGCCGCCGAGGCAGAAGCCCTGCACCGCGGCGATCACCGGGACCGCGCAGTCGTACACGGCGGCGAACGCGTGGTAGCAGCCGCGGTTCGCGCCGATCAGCGCGTCGAAGCCGGCCGTGCGCTGCATCTCCTTGATGTCGACGCCGGCGTTGAAGCCACGGCCCTCGGCCCGCAGCACGACCACGTGCGTGGACGCGTCCTTGCCGGCGGCGGTGATCGCGTCGCCGAGCTCGAACCAGCCGGCGACCGGCAGCGCGTTGACCGGCGGGTAGTCGACGGTGACGACGGTGATCCCGTCGCCGGCCGTCGAGGTGGTGATGCCCATGAGCCGCCTTCCTCAAGCAAGCAAGTGCTTGGTAGGGTAGCACGCGGGAGGTGCGATGGACGTCGGATTGGCCGGAGCGGTCGCGCTCGTGACCGGGGGCGTGCGCGGGGTCGGCCGCGGCATCGTCGACGTGCTGGCCGATGCCGGCGCCACCGTGATCACCTGCGCGCGGCACGAGCCCGAGCGGCCGCGCGAGGGCGTCGAGTACGCCGTCGCCGACGTCCGCGACACCGAGCAGATGGCGGCGCTGATCGACGGGATCGTCGCGCGGCGCGGGCGCCTGGACGTGCTGGTCAACAACGTCGGGGGAGCCCCGCACGCGCTGCTGCAGGACTCCAGCGCCACGCTGCTCGGCAAGCTGATCGAGCTCAACCTGGTCGCGCCGATGCTCGTGTCTCAGCTGGCCAACGCGGTGATGCAGAACCAGGACGGTGGCGGCGTGATCGTCAACGTCAGCAGCGTGAGCGGCCACCGTCCGTCGCCGGGCACGGCCGCGTACGGCGCCGCCAAGGCCGGTCTGGACAGCCTCACGCAGTCGCTGGCCGTCGAGTGGGCGCCGAAGGTGCGGGTCAACTCGGTGATCTGCGGGATGGTGCGCACCGAGCTCGCGCACGTGCACTACGGGGACGAGCAGGGCATCGCCGCGGTCGGCCGCACCGTCCCGCTCGGACGGCTCGCGGACCCGGCGGAGATCGGCAACTGCGTCGCGTTCCTCGCCTCGCCGCTCGCGTCCTACGTGACCGGCGGTGTGCTGGTCGCGCACGGTGGCGGCGAGGTGCCGGCCTTCCTCGCCGCGGCCAACGTCGAGGGGCGCGACCGCGCCGACGAGAAGGAGAACGCATGACGGGTATCTGCGACGGACGTGTCGTGATCGTGACCGGCGCCGGCCGGGGTATCGGCCGGGCGCACGCGCTGGCCTTCGCCGCCGAGGGCGCCGCGGTCGTGGTCAACGACTACGGCGTCTCGATCAACGGCGAGCAGGCGACGTCCGAACCCGCACAGCAGGTGGTGGACGAGATCGTCGCGGCCGGCGGCAAGGCAATCGCGAACGCCGACGACGTCGCCGACTGGGCGGGCGCGGAACGCCTGGTCAACACCGCGCTGGAGGGCTTCGGGCGGCTGGACGTGCTGGTCAACAACGCCGGCTTCCTGCGCGATCGGATGCTGGCGAACCTGTCCGAGGACGAGTGGGACGCGGTCATCCGCGTGCACCTCAAGGGCCACTTCGCGCCGATGCGGCACGCGGTCGCGCACTGGCGCGCGGAGTCCAAGGCCGGCCGCCAGCCGGACTCGCGAGTGATCAACACCAGCTCGGGAGCCGGGCTGATGGGCAGTGTGGGCCAGGGCAACTACTCGGCCGCGAAGGCGGGCATCGCGGCGCTGTCGATCGTCGCCGCGGCCGAGTTCGCCCGCTACGGCGTGACCGTCAACGCGATCGCCCCGGCCGCGCGGACGCGCATGACCGAGGCCGCGTTCGCCGAGACGATGGCCAAGCCCGAGGACGGCTTCGACGCGATGGCGCCGGAGAACGTCTCGCCGCTGGTCGTCTGGCTGGGATCGGCGCAGTCGGCCGGGGTGACCGGGCGCGTGTTCGAGGTCGAGGGCGGCAAGGTCTCCGTCGCGGACGGCTGGCAGCACGGCCCGTACACGGACAAGGGCGCGCGCTGGGAGCCGAGCGAACTCGGCTCGGTCGTGACCGAACTGCTCGCCAAGGCTCCTGTACCCGCCCCCGTCTACGGCGCGTGAAACCAGAGCCGATCAGATCCCGACCGGTGTATATTGTGGTGTATGCAGCGCACCAACCTGTACCTGGACGAGCGGCAGACCGCGGCGCTCGACCAGATCTCCCGCGCGCAGGGAATCTCGCGGGCTGAGGTCGTCCGTCGCGTGATCGATCGCAGCCTCGCATCCGAACCGGCGGACCTCGACAGCGATCTTGCCGCCATCGAGTCCTCGTTCGGCGTGCTCGCCGACCTCGACCTGCCGACGCGGGGACCGGACGCGCGGGCCGCACATCTCGAGGAGATCCGGCGCCGGTGATTCTCGTCGACAGCGACGTCCTCATCGCGCATCTGCGAGGGGTCGACGCCGCGCGCGAGTGGCTGTTGCGGGCGCGTCGCGAAACCGGTCGTCTGGCCACCAGTGCCGTTTGCGTCGGCGAGGTCGCCGGCGGCATGCGTTCCGGCGAACGGCGTGAGGTCACCCGCTTGCTGGCGAGCCTGGAGATCTTCGCGGTGACCAGCCACGCCGGGTGGCGGGCGGCGGAGTTCATGCGCCGCCACCGCCGCTCGCACGCCGCAATCGGCGTGGCCGACTACCTGATCGCGGCGACAGCCGACACCGAGGGTTTGGAGTTGGCGACCCTCAACGTCAAGCACTTCCCGATGTTCCCCGGTCTACGTGCCCCGTTCTCGGTGCCGCGCGCCTGACCTGCTGCGCTACTTCTCGACGCGCTTCTTCAGGTCTCGCATCGAGTTCTTCAGCGACTGGTCGCGGATCAGCTTCTTCATCGGGCCAGGGACGAAGAAGCCGGTCTCGGTGACGATGTCGATGGCGACCTCGGTCGAGCCGTCCTCGGTGGGGGAGAACTGGTAGCGGCCGGTGCACTCCTTGAGGTCGCCGCCGACGTAGTCCCAGCCCATCTTGGCGTTCTCGAGGTCGTAGAAGTACTTGACCGTGTACCGGATCTTCTTGATCTTCGCGTCCACGTAGAATTCGACCAGCGTGCCGCGGCCGGCGTCGTCGCGCTCCTTGACGGTGCACTCGAGCATGCCGGACTGCCACTCGGTGTAATGGTCGAAGTCGGTCAGCGCCGTGACGATCTCGTCCTGCGACGCCTTGACGACGTCCTTGTACACGTCCGTATCCGCACTCACGTTGTCAGATCCTCTCGAGAATGGTGCCGGTCGACAACGCGCCGCCAGCACACATGGTGATGAGCGCGGTCGCGCCGTCGCGCCGCTCCAGTTCGTGCAGCGCGGTGGTGATCAGCCGCGCGCCGGTCGAGCCGACGGGGTGGCCGATTGCGATCGCGCCGCCGTTCACGTTCAGCTTGTCCGGGTCGGCGCCGTGCACCTGCAGCCACGACATAGCGACGGACGCGAACGCCTCGTTCACCTCGAACAGGTCGAAGTCGCCGATCTTCATGCCGCTGCGCTCGAGCAGCCGATCGGTCGCCTGCACCGGACCGTCCAGGTGGTAGTACGGCTCGGCACCGACGAGCACCTGCGTGACGATCCGGGCGCGCGGCGTGAGGCCGAGCGACCGCGCGCGCGCCTCGTCCATGATCACGACCGCGGCAGCGCCGTCGGAGATCTGCGAGCTGGTGCCCGCCGTGTGCACCCCGTCCGCCAGCATCGGCTTGAGTGCGGCCAGGCCCTCGGCGGTGGTGTCGCGCAGGCCCTGGTCGCGGGAGACCGTGCGCATCTCGCCGGTGGGCTTGCCCTCATCGTCCAGCACCGGTGCCTCGACGGGCGTGACCTCGCGGTCGAAGCGGCCCTCGTCCCACGCCCGCTTCGCGTTCTGCTGCGAGCGCAGCCCGAAGGCGTCCAGCTCCTCGCGGCTCAGGCCGCGCCGCTCGGCGATGCGCTCGGCGGCGAGGAACTGGTTGGGCAGGTCGATGTCCCAGGTGTCCGCCTTGGGCTTGCCCGTCGTCCCGACATTCGCGCCGAGCGGGACGCGGCTCATCGCCTCGACGCCGCACGCGATGCCGATGTCGATCGCGCCCGCGGCGATCAGCCCGGCGATCAGGTGGTTGGCCTGCTGCGCCGAGCCGCACTGGCAGTCGACGGTCATCGCGCCGGTCTGCCAGGGCAGCCCCGCGTGCAGCCACGCGCCGCGGGTGACGTTGTTGGACTGCTCGCCGGCCTGTGTCACGCAGCCGCCGGCGACCTGCTCGACGAGCAGCGGGTCGATTCCGGTCCGCGCGACCGCGGCGAGCTGCGCCGCGCCGAGCACCTCCGTCGCGTGCAGGCCGGAGAGCCAGCCGCCGCGCTTGCCGATGGGGGTGCGGACCGCCTCGACGATCACCGGACTACCCACTGCTGGTCCTCTCGCTCGGTGGTCCCAAAGTAGAACACGTTCCTGCCGCGGTGCAAGATCTTCGATCCGCCTCTTCACTTCGCTGCGCGGCGTGTGTTTCAATGCAACTAGAACGTGTTATACATGATTTCCCGGTTCCGAGCAGGCGCAGGAGGCTCCCGTGGCGACGCCCAACCTTCCTGAGGGTTTCGACATCAACGACCCTAACCTCATGCTGCAGCGCATCCCGCGCGAGGAGTTCGCCGAACTGCGCCGCACGGCTCCCGTCTGGTGGCAGTCGCAGCCGCGCAAGCGGGACGGCTTCGAGGACGACGGGCACTGGGTGGTCACACGGCACGCCGACGTCAAAGAGGTCTCGCGAGACAGCGAGCTGTTCTCGTCCTACGAGAACACGGCGATCATCCGGTTCGCGCCGGACATCACCCGCGAGCAGATCGAGATGCAGCGGGTGATCCTGCTGAACATGGACGCGCCGCAGCACACGCGCATGCGCGGGATCATCTCCAAGGGCTTCACGCCGCGCGCGGTGAACGGGTTGCGCGACGCGCTGACCAAGCGGGCCGAGCAGATCGTCACGGACGCCTCGCTCGCCGGCGCGGGAGACTTCGTCCGGGACGTCGCGTGCGAGCTGCCGCTGCAGGCGATCGCCGAGCTGCTCGGCGTGCCGCAGGAGGACCGCGGCAAGATCTTCGAATGGTCGAACCAGATGATCTCGTACGACGACCCCGAGGTCGAAGGCGACGGCGAGCAGGCCTCGTTCGAGCTGCTGAGCTACTTCATGCAGGTGGCCGAGGAGCGCAAGGAGTGCCCGCGCGACGACATCGTCACCAAGCTGGTGACCGCGGACATCGACGGCAACGAGCTGACCAGCGACGAGTTCGGCTTCTTCACGCTGGTGCTGGCGGTCGCCGGCAACGAGACCACCCGCAACGCGATCACGCACGGCATCATGGCGTTCGCCGCGCACCCGGACCAGTGGGAGCTGTACAAGGCCGAGCGCCCCGAGACCACGGCCGACGAGATCGTGCGCTGGGCGACGCCGGTCGTGTCCTTCCAGCGCACCGCGACCCGGGACACCGTGCTCGGCGGCCAGCAGATCAAGAAGGGCGACCGCGTCGGCATGTACTACGCGTCCGCCAACTTCGACGAGGACGTGTTCGACGACCCGTACACGTTCAACATCAAGCGTGATCCGAATCCGCACCTCGGCTTCGGCGGCACCGGCGCGCACTACTGCATCGGCGCGAACCTGGCGCGCATGGAGATCAACCTGATGTTCAACGCGATCGCCGACCACATGCCGGACCTGAAGCTGACCGGCGAGCCGGACCGGCTCAAGTCCGCGTGGCTGAACGGGATCAAGGCCCTGCCCGCCGACTACGGCAAGTGCCCGGTCGCGCACTGACTCACGACGCGGCCGACCGCACGAGTTGATCCAGAGCGACGAGCGCGGCCGACGGCGCCAGCCCGAGTTCTGCCACGGCCGCCATCGCCCGGGTCACCGTCTCGCGCGCCTGGGCCATCCGGCCGGCGTCGATCAGTAGCCGGCCCAGCCGGACGTAGCCCGCCTCGTCCAGCGGATCGGCGTCCACGCAGTCGCGGGCGTACTTGACGGCACCGGCCAGGTCGTCGCGCTCGACCGCGTCGTCGATCAACAGCTCGAGCAGGCCGAGGTAGCGCAGCCGCGTGCGCTCGCGGGCGGCAGCGGCCCACTCCGAATACCGGTCGGACGCCAGCAGTTCGCCCGCGTACAACGCCACCGCCTCCCGAGCGCTGCGGACACTGTCGGGGTCGCCCCGGTGTGACAGCGCGGCGCGCGCGAGTTCGGTGAAGCGCTGCGCGTCGACCGCAACGTCCTCGGCGAAGGTGACCACCGCTCCGTCGCGACGGACCAGTGGCCCGTACCTGGTGCGCAGCCGCGACATGACCGTGCGCAGCCGCGTGCTGCCGCGCGGCGGCGGGGTGTCCGGCCACAGCGCGTCGGCGAGTTGCTCGATGTGCACCGAGCCGCCCGCCGCGACGAGCAGGTGCAGCATCCGCCCCGGCGTGTCCATCGCGACGCGAGTCTCCACGCCGTCCCGCACCACCGTCAGCGGGCCGAATGCGCGCAGCGCCGCGGTGCCGGGCACCGGCTCGTCCGGCTGGACGTGCTCGTCCGCCTGGACGTGCTCGTCCGCCTGGACGTGCTCAGGCATCGGGGCCGCTGCGCCCGGTTCGAGCGCCGCTGCCAGCAACGCCGCGGCCCGGGCCCGCCACGGTTCGGCGCCGACCGTGCCGAACGCGTCCCGCGCCGCGGTCAGGTGCGAGGCGGCCTGCACCGCGCGTTGGCGCTCGAGCAGCCACTCGCCCCAGCACAGCTGCGTGCGCGCGCGTTCGAATGCTGACGTCGACCGGTCGTGGAAGCTCATCGCCTCGGCGAACAACGTTTCGGCGCGTGCGTCGTCGTCGGCGAGCAGCGCACCGACCCGCGTGGCGGCCGCGTGTTCCCACGGCCCCTCCCGGTCGAGCCCGTCGAGCATCGCGGCATGGGCGGCGCGTGCTTCGTCGTGCGCGCCGCTGCGCCAGAGCGCCTCGATCTCGTCGCCGCGCCAGTGCAGCGTGCCGGACACGGTCGGCAGGTTGTCCAGCTCGGCACGCACCCGCGCGAAGAATTCGGCGGCGGCCCGCCAGGAACCAGCGCCGAGCTCGACGAGCCCGAGAGCCAGGTACGCGGTGGACGAGAACGTGTACACGCCGGTCGCGTCGATCAGTTCCAGCGCCTGCCCGACGTGCTCGCGAGCGGCGTCCGCCTCGCCGCGAACCGCGAGCACGAGACCGAGGCACACGCGCGCGTAGAGCTCCAACGGCTGCTGGTGCTGGCTGCGGGCCAGGGCGAGGGCCTCGGTGCCCGCCATCTCCATCACGTCGAAGTCGGCCGTGAAGTATGCGGTGTTCGCCAGCAGGCACAGCACCAGCGGAAGCAGCCCGCTGGCGCCCACACCGCGCACCGCGGCCGTGTACTGCCGGCACAGGGCGAGCGCGTCGGCGTAGTTCTCCAGGCCGGCCAGGCCGACCACCACGTGCTGGAGCAGGTGCACGACCTCGTGCGGTGAGCCGCCGAGCCGGATCACGTCCGCGCTGCGCTGCAGGTAGCGGCGTCCGAGTGCGGGCTGGCCGGTGTAGTTGTACGCGATCCCGAGAACCGTCGCGGCGCGCGCCCGGATCACCGGGTCGGTCTGCGCCAGTTCGTGGGCGCGCTGCGCGATCTGCAGGGTCTGCGGATCGCGGCAGTACAGCGCGAGGATCGCCGCGTCGAGCAGCAGCCGCGCGGCGAGGACGGTACCGTCCGGGTCGGTGTCCGCGAGCCGGTCCGCCTCGGCCCGTAGGCCCGCGAGCGTCGCCGGTCCGTCGCCGGTGTGGACGGCTACCCGGGCACGCAGGCAGAGCACATCCACCCGCGCGGCAGCATCGCCGGCGAGTTCGAGTGCCTCGGCCAACAGGCCCGCGGCACGCGTCCCGTCACCGGACAGCAGCGCCGATTCGGCCGCCGCGCACAGCGCAGCCGACGTAGCGGCCAACGCGATCCTCCCCCGAAATGCGCCGCCGGCCAGCTGTTGGACCTCGACGCCGTGAGCAGAGGATAAGCAGTACCCGGCCGGTTCGCGCGCTGGTTCGATCTAGCTCACTACGAATCGGCCGAATGGGCGCGGCGGTCCAGCGCGAGGAGAGCTGCCGAGGGCGGAAGGCCCAGTTCGTCGGCAGCCGCCTTGGCCCGCGCGACGACCTTGCGCGCCTGGCCGGCCTGGCCGGCGTCGAGCAACAGCCGGCCCAGCCGCAGATAGCCGTCCTCGTCCAGCGGGGCGGCATCGACCGCTTCCCGCGCGTAGCCGATCGCGGTCCGCAGCTCGTCGCGTTCGATCGCGTCGTCGATGAGCATCTCCAGCAACGCCAGGTAGCGCTGCCGCAGCCGCTCGCGCGCGGACACCGTCCAGTCCGAGTAGCGGTCCAGCGGCAACAGCTCGCCGTGGTACAGGCGGACGGCCTCGCGCGCGGCCGCGGCGCTCGCGGCGTCGCGCGTGCCGCTGAGCGCGTCGCGGGCGAGTTCGGCGAAGCGCTGCACGTCGACGCTCACGCCGTCCGCCCAGCGGATCACCGAGCCGTCGCGCACCAGCACCGGCCCGTACCGCGCGCGGGTGCGCGACAGCACGGTGCGCAGCCGGGGCGCCCCCTGGTCGGCAGGCGCGTCCGGCCAGAGCTCGTCGATCAACTGCTCCACGTGCAGCGAGCCTCCGGACGCGACGAGGCTGCGCAGCGCGCGCCCGGCGGTGTCCATCGGGACCGGTATCTCGACGCCGCCGCGAACGAGCGTCAGCGGGCCGAAGGCGCGCACCTGCACCGGCGCGTCGAGCCCGTCCGGTTCGTCCTCGTCGGGAGCGT
>Ga0164242_10007815_pt1 | contig 11671 bp, 16 predicted proteins | sample OricomgcompostMG_FD_108783 | JGI IMG/M metagenome (GOLD analysis project Ga0164242, IMG submission 108783) | Miracle-Growth compost microbial communities from Emeryville, California, USA - Original compost - Miracle growth compost (MG) ... | reverse complement strand
GTATCAGGCTGGAAGTTCTTGCCAGGGTCCTCGGTTGTGATACGGCACTGGATAGCGAAACCGCGGGTGGAGATGCGATCCTGGGTAAGACCGAGCTGGGCTAATGTGGCACCGGCTGCGATCTGGATCTGGGCGGCGACGACATCGATACCGGTGATCTCTTCGGTAATGGTGTGCTCGACCTGGATACGCGGGTTGATCTCGATGAAGTAGTATCGGTTCTGCTGGTCGACCAAGAACTCGGCGGTACCGGCGTTGCGGTAGTTGACCGACTTGGCGAGCTTGACGGCATCGTTCAGGATGGCGTCGCGGGTCTCGGCGGGGAGGTCCTTTGCCGGGGCAATCTCGACAACCTTCTGATGTCTCCGCTGGACCGAGCAGTCGCGCTCGTAGAGATGGACAATGTTGCCGTGGTTGTCTCCGAGAAGCTGGACCTCGATGTGCTTGGGTTTGTCGAGGAAGCGCTCCACGAAGACGGTGCCGTTTCCGAAGGCGGTCTTGGCTTCCGAGGTAGCTCGGTCGAATGACTCCTTAAGTGACTCCTGGTCGCGGACGACTCTCATTCCACGGCCACCGCCTCCGTATGCGGCCTTGATGATGATGGGGAAGCCATATTGGTCGGTAAACGACTTGACCTCTTCGAACCTCTCGACTGCGCCCTCCGTGCCGGGAACGACTGGCACGCCGGCCGCAATGGCGAGTTTCCGAGCAGACACTTTATCGCCGAGGGAGTCGATCACGTCGGGTGAGGGACCAACGAACTATACAGAACAATGCGTCAGATATGGCGCCTGGGGCAAAAGCAAGCTAACAGTGGAAGGACGGGACTTACGATTAGTCCAGCCTTCTCGACGTTGCGCGCGAATCCAGCATTCTCAGAGAGGAACCCGTAGCCTATCGATGCGAATTAACAAGGAGCCCCATTGTAGATGTGAGGAGGCTCTTAGCATACCGGGGTGAATCATCTGGGCGCCATGCTCCACAGCAATCTTGATGATCTCATCGCCAGCGAGGTACGCTCCAACGGGGGTATATTGTCCGCGCTTGCCAATAACATATGCCTCGTCGGCCTCTGCGAAATGCGGTTAGCCCCATGTACTATGACTCTGTCGTCCGGGGAAATCGTGCATACTTTGTCTGTGCATGGAGAGACGGTCCTCATAACTACGGAATTAGCAAGGGGGCAGGAATGTCGGGCTTCCTAAATCCTACCTGAAGACTGCAATGGTATGGAGTGAGAGTTCGTGGGCCTGTGGGTTCTCCTAGTTAGACAAAGCTCTTGACAGAAAGCGGCCCCCAGGGCGCATGTGCAAATGAGGGTAATCCATTGGCGACTTACAGTTCGGAAGATCTGTATGAAACGATAAATGTGAGCAAGAGACCTAGCCGGACAAGTTATGGTTCCATGGGCCTGGACATACACGAATCGCTACGGGGGGGTTAGCGGGCGCACATGGTTGAGTCACAGGGGGCAGGACTCACGGATTTCACCACGGTTGGCAACTAGCAGTCGCAACAAAGCAGCGAGTTAGCAAGCTATTCTCGAGGGAGGAGGGTGGGCTCTATCGCCAAGGGCGAGCTCGATGGGCCAAGGCTCTTTGGAGAAACAGCGCAATTGCGAGTGACTAACCAAGGATCTTCTTCAACTGCATGATGCTCGAGTTGGCCCTGATCCGGTGGACGGACTGGGCCTCCTTGGGAGCGTCGCCTTCCTCGACGGCTTCCTCGACGACCTCGACGGGCTGGTCGGGCTTATCGGCCGACATGTTTCGTGGCAATTACTGTCGATTCCGAATGTCAATGGCAAAGTGAAAGGTTAAAGGGTTGGAGGTGACTGACGAAGCGCGGGGCGTTTTTTTTTCTATGGAGGGGGAGGATAGTCTCCTCGGTGGGGCTCGTCCTTTTCTCGGAGAGACCTACAAACACAGACGTGCTAAGCTCGAGCTTCGGCTAAAAACAGCTTGGAGCTGTTTTGGAGCTTGCCGAGGTGCAGGAGGAATGTGACAGACAACCGGGGCAGGCGCGTCTGGGTATTGGGAGGGTTGTGGAATAAAGACAGGGGGAGGAGGTGGAATGGGGGAGCAGAGTTTAATGCTTCGTCAGAGGAGAGAGGGACGGACGAGAAGAGACATCCTTATGGCCGCGAATACAGAAACGCAAGCGGTGGGCCGAGGGAACACAGTCTCTAATTACCTAAGTAGCTACGGATCTGTAACGTAGATACAAAACCTACTACCTACTTTCCCCGGCCCTGCCAAGGTCTTCCTTCTCACAGGCACGGTTTCCTGCGGCACGAAAGCCTATCTGGCGGGATCTCAAAAGTACCTGATACCTGCCACCTTACCGAGATCTGCCAGCAAGTACATTACGGTTGTCCAAAAACCAGAGCGTAAGAGAAGTAGATGTGGCCCCCGTCTGGTTAGCTGCGACAGTGGACCATAAGGATTCAACAGACAACAAGCCACAGCCCCGGTGCTTGGACGGCCCTCTGACGGATACAAAATGGATGTAGATATTTGCAATGGTGCCGTGCTTGCCGCCTGTATAACCAGGAGCGTGGGAGCTTGGTTTCCATAACCGCACTCTATGACGGTCAGTGATGAGTCGCAAAGGAAACACGGGCTCCCACTTTGATAACGAATGGATCTTCATCCCACCAGTTCACCCACCCCCCCTCTTCGCCCGCCTGTACGCCGCGGCCAATTCTGGCCCGTCGCGGACCCAAAGTCCGCCACTGGACAGGGGGGTGGAGTTTGCCATTAGCCAACCAGAACGACTCTATAACATAAAATGGAAGATAAGCTTGTGTAAGCTTTGGTTATGTTGAGAGAAGCCGGATCAGAGCGAATAGCCTCCTTGCCAAAAGGCTTGCCTCGGATTCGCAGAAGAGGACCTTGTTGGATGCAGATCTGACTTAAAAGCAGGTTTGGGTAGGTACCTATTCGAAGAGTTCGGGCTGGACCAGAGGTATCTGGTACAACAATGCCAGCAGCCGGGACATTTGCGTGATGCGTTATCGTGGAGCTTTCCTTGGAGCCGAGGATAAGCTTGTCCAGGGGAGAGCCTCACACAGGTTGGAAGCTCCAGAAGCTGGAAGCCATCTCGGGACAGTGCGCGACGACAAACGTCAGGCGGCCCCTGACTATTTTCGTTCAAGGTGTGGGGTAACGCGTCCTCCGTCATGGGATCTCGGTCTCTAATGGAATTCCTTCGGCTGCTGCGCTGTTGCTCTCCCGCCGAATACCGACGACCCCCGCCGCCCCTTCTTTCGACTCTCGGTTGATCCCCTCTCTCCCCCAACGCCCAATGCAGGGACCGGCTATGGGGCTTGGTGGGGATTGATGGAAAATGCAAGACGCGGAAAATGGGGATTGTGGCATGGCATTCTCAGCAACCGCACATGCGCGATTAAAACATGATCGCTATGATCGCTCTGTACGGCCACATGCATTGAGAAATACAGCCCAGCCAATGTTGGATGGATGCAGGTCGCTATCCGCTGCATTGGTCTGCTTCCTCACCTGGTTATTGGGTCGCTTCTTCCGCTTCATGTTTAATTATTATTTCTCTTCATTTTTTTTTCTTTCTTGCCTGCACCCTTCACCTGTGCTTGACACATCGCCCTCGCCTCCGAGGTCGGCGGAGGTGTTACAGGGATGCTCAGGTTCCTGATGGCAAGCGTACAGCATGTGCCCTGTCAGGCTGTCACATCGTCCTCAGTGACTCAGCTCGAGGCGGAAAAAAAAACTTTTTGTCGTCGACTTTTATTACGCCCGCTCTAGACCGTTTTCACCGCCTGTTTCGCGGCGGCTGAATACGGTCCACAGCACCTCTCCAGGGGTCTTTCATCGGGCAGGGGTTGCCGACTACCGAGCTCTTTAGATGCCGCTAGGACGATGAGTCAAGAAGCAGGTGACCACCTTGCTCCTCTCGGTCTCATCAATTCGACGTGTGACCTGACCCAATCTACTGTCCGTCTTGGCCAAGTCGAGCATCCCATCAACCCCGAGTCCAGGAGTCGTCCACGCGGAGACGGGAGGTTTTGCCAAGCTCGACGGGATCACAGCACTGGTACAACACCGTAAACGTCCACGACGCTTCCGAGAATCACAACCCCAACGACGATTCCCATTTGCTCATAGCAAGTCCAGTTCTAGACGAAAGAAACCAAGCCAGTGTCCTCCACGTTACTCCATAAGATTGTACAGGCCATGCAAATGTAGACCATCTAACCACCCCAGCCCTCGCAAGCACTGCAGTGAGGGGGACGTAGTCCACGCTCTCAACCCATTATCCACCAACTACTGGTATCTCCTGACCTGAAGCTTTCCTGACCGGAAGCCTCAAAGCCGCTCTTCCGTAGGCAGAGAAGGGAGAACCCGCATCGAACAGCCCTCCCAAGGCATGCTCATTTGCTCACAGCATCCTTGACCTTCGTCTCGGCGGCCTTGGCGTTCTCCTTCGCGCTCTCTAGAGCACCTTCCACCCCCATCTTCTCCTTGCCGCCCCAGTTATGGTAGTTCAGGTAGCGGTACCCCTGCGTCAGCTGTGCGCCCTCGTTGACGAAGTGGCACATGAAGAGGAGGTAGTTCGCGGGTGTTACGGCGAGGGAGTAGCGCATAAATGTCGCGCTGTAGACGCAGAGGGCGAGGGTCATCTGTCCGGAGATCCTGCGTGGGGGTAGAGAGGATAAGGATTAGCCACAACGTCTTGCCAAGGACCGAAGGACTCGCCGGAGGAGCGAGCTTATGGTCTGTATTATATGTAGAGCGACTTGGACGGAGGGAAGAAGGGGTGAGCATACAGATCGGGGCTCTTCTGGGTGTCCATCACTGCCGCAACAGGAATACCGAAGTTGGAGACCGGGCCCCAGAAATCTATCAAATACGTCAGCTACGAGTCAACAATAGAACATGACCGTTATCGCCGCTGGGGTTTCCACCTCAGCCTCCACTGAGCAATTGACGGATTCATTGGCCTCGGGTCGGGGCGAGAGCTGCGTTCATAGTTTGAAGCACGCCCCCGTCCCCTTCTCCATTCGTATAAACGTCGCCAACACCATGTTGAATCAAGGCGAAGCAATCCGGGCAGACCGGAGATTATCCAGCAGCGGTACCAGCTTGAGGAAGGGGCTTTCTGGGGAACCTACGTGTGGAGCAGACATAGTTCAGCACAGGGTGAGCCCTGATCTTTGCATTGATCGCTTTGACGAAGGCAGCCATTTTGAACGGTTATGAGCGGTCAATGGCTCAAGATCGAGATGCTGGGGTTTGTTGAGGTCGGCGGCCAACTTTAGCTGATAAGAAAATAATTTGGTTGGTTCGCGGGCCGAAGTCCTCTCAGCCTTATCGACAGGAAGGCTCGGCGTGTCACGTGCGCATGTAAAAACCAGCCTCTGGAGGTACACAAATGAAGAGGTAGCAGCAGTGTGTCCTATGCGAATGCGAAACTTGAAATCAAAATGCCTTTATCAACAAGGTTCTGGTTGCCTCATACTCCTTGTAAGACTATAGGAGGACCGTATCCCCTCATCTATGCTAAATACAAGCCAAGGCATTCCGCCCTCAGTTTGATTTTTCGGTGTACCCCTGAACGCCAACGAGCCTGTCCGTTTCTCTGGATAAATAGTGCCAATCCGTGATGGTCGTGTCCTCATCTCAAGACACATGCATGCGTCCTGACGTAGGAGCAAGCCACCATTACTACCAAGTCCCTGCCACATCCTATCTCCTTGGCGGCGGGTTGAACCCAGGTGGCGGAGGTCCACCAGTCGGGAAGCCCGGGGGAGGGAATGCCGCATTCCCTGGGAACCCGGCGGGCGGGAACGCTCCGGGGAAACCAGGAGGAGGGGCTGTTGCACATGTTAGCATGTCTTAGACGACGAGCATAAAAGAGAGCAAGGGCCGGGGGATCAAAACTTACGTCCACCACGGCCAGGGAACCCCGGGGGTGCGCCTGGGAAACCCGGGAATGCTGGGGGGGGAGCCGCACCTCCGACACCAGCAGCAGGCCCGGCCAGAGAGATCGGAGGGGCACCACGCCCAGCGGGCCGTGCCACTCCCGGACCTGCGCCGAGGGTCGACGTGATGCCTCCGGTCGTAGGCTTCCCAAGGCGCGTGCTCGGATCGGCGGGCGGCGGGGATTCGACCGATAGCGAAACGATGTGAGCTCCCCGGACGATCGTCAGGCCTAGAGTACGCTTCTCCTCTTGTTCGATTGTCTGGGAGGCGGATGCGCCGGGCGCTCCAGACTTGGTCTGCTTCCTCTTGGTGCGGAACTCTTGGGTATCGGCCAGAACGAGGTTCATATGCTTGTCAAACGCAAGTAATTGTGCGCTGAGCTGCCGGCCGTCCAGCATGGTAACTCGCATCCGGTAGTTGATCTATCAATCCGTCAGCTTCCATCTCAACCATGCCAGTAATTTCGTCGCGAAGGAGGCCAAAGGAGGTCGGCGGGTAATGATCCCAAAGAGCAAATAGAACGGTAAACTGTAAAAAGGTAATACGTACGTATCCGGCCTAGAATCACGCGTCGAGTCAGCCTGTGATGTCAACGTCACGACAAGACGATAGCGGTGTAGGGGGAGAGCAACTCACCATCTTTCCTTGCTTGTTCGCCATGGCTAGAACAAGATGCTACCGAAAAGGCAGCTCCTTCCAGTGTGTGTAAAAAAAATTGGTTTGTCTAGGTCTGACAAAAAGCTCTTGTAGCCTTGCTCTGTCGCGCGGTCTCTATGGCGGGGAAGCTATGGAGTCCAGCGAATGTCGAGGTTATAATAAGGCGAGAAACAATTTTTAATTCGACGCGGCTGAGAGAAGGCTGATGGAGGCGGCTGCGAAAATGGAGCTCGGACCAAGGCACCTGCAAATAAAGGAGTCTAGTCTGTATTAGGCATAGTCGCTGTCCCCCACCAAAGTTCCCTCTCGCTAGGGTTTTTGCTCTGCCCACACGAAATTTGAATCTTCGCGAGCATCAAATTCCAAAAGTTCAACCAACCCCGAACTCTATCCTCCCTGTCAAGCCACCCAGCGAACCATTGACAGAAATCTGCCCATCATGGTATGAAATGGCAATCTATAGGACTGTTTCTTGCCATCTGCTAACTTCATTTTGCAGTCTGAGAAGGCCCAGAACCCCATGCGGGATCTCCGCATCCAGAAGCTCGTTCTGAACATCTCGGTCGGCGAGTCTGGTGATAGACTGACCCGAGCAGCCAAGGTGCTGGAGCAGCTGAGCGGTCAAACCCCCGTCTACAGTACGTATAGCAAATCTCCAATCAACCAGCCCGCCGAATAGGGAATCCCAAACAGCGCCCGTCGCTAACCTCCGTCCCCCCCAACACAGGCAAGGCGCGATACACCGTCCGAACCTTCGGTATCCGAAGAAACGAGAAGATCTCCGTGCACGTCACCGTCCGCGGCCCCAAGGCCGAGGAGATCCTGGAGCGCGGCCTCAAGGTCAAGGAGTACGAGCTGCGCAAGCGGAACTTCAGCGAGACGGGCAACTTCGGCTTCGGCATCAGCGAGCACATCGACCTGGGCATCAAGTACGACCCGGCAATCGGCATTTACGGCATGGACTTCTACGCTTGCATGACTAGGCCCGGTGAGCGCGTCTCCCGCCGCCGCCGGTGCAAGAGCCGTGTCGGTGCCGGCCACCGCATCAAGCGCGAGGAGAGCGTCCGGTGGTTCAAGCAGCGATTCGACGGTATCGTCCGGTAAATCTGGTTGACCAACACACGTGGAGAGACGAAATGTTGCAGGGTCGGTGAGAGGGATTGAGGAGTTCATTGCATGGGCATGATTGGCTTTTGGGTGGATCGTCACAGGTTCGGAAAAGGGTGGTTCTTCTTCTCGGACATGTATATCGAGCAGCATCCCTCTGGCGAACTCTCGTTTGTCACAATTGGCTCGACCTGAATTTCAGCAGTCGAGCTACGGCCTTAGAGACCGACCGGCGCCATGCCGGCTTTCCTTTTCCCCCACCGTCCCAGCATCAGTTGAGTCTAAAATACTTTGCCCGTTATGAGGCATATCATCAAAGCCACGCACGATATTCTTTGACCCTGCGAGGTTTGAAAAGTAACTTGGTCTCACTACTCTGAGAGTAGCCCTCTACTCGCACCCAACTTCTATCATACTGTCGACGACTAGTAAGTGATTGACGGCGAAGTCAAGCTATTGACGTATCACCACAAGGTGGTAGGCCACTCGACGGGAGGGTTCAACTTCTTGGTGAGCACCGATGAAAGCATTGAAGTCCAAGAGCAATAGGTCTGAGACAATGGCGAGGTAGTTGCTGAGAACATGTCATTTTCTATTTACGGTATCATGGCCTCGTATCACATTTCCACTTCCTGCCTCCTGGCAGTCTCTCGACGTGCCCCTGCCCGCCCATGCCATGCCATGTCTAGCCGTTATCGTCGTATCGCGTCCAACCACTCCCTCGCGTCAGTCAATGAATGCGAGAATAACCGTGTCAAAAGACGCCGGTCCTGAAACAGATGCAGCCGTGTGGCTACGTAGTATATCAAGGGTATAAAATGCGTTGCAAGCAAAATCCCACCGAGCTCTCGGAGATTCGGTCCAGCATTAAGGTCGGGTAGATATAATGAGTGCGAGCCCCTCAAACCGAGTTTGGCGTTGGCTATACGATGCGTCTTTAAAACGTGCACCATAGTGCCAACCGATTGAAGGGATGTGATGATGAAGAGTAGAGGTTTCGAGGTCCCCAAAAGAGAGATCGAGCTGTGAGGCTCATCAGTAGTCCTAGCTCCACCAAGTTGACGAGTTGCTGCCAAAGCGATATCCAGTCCGCGGACTATGACTTCAGCTGCTCAAGGATAGCGGCTGAGTCCGTGTTGGCATTGGGCCAGTTTCGTCGGCGTCGTATTTCGCGATCAAGCGCGCCCTCTGCGTCGAATGGATATCAATCAGCATTTCGACAAGGCTTTCCGCATCTCGGTACAGCGAATCCAGCTCAGAAATTTCGCTGCCGACTGTTGTTCCATCGAGGCGAGGCAGTCTGTACGCCGCGAAGACGATCCCCCGGTTGTTCGGCTGGGACCTCTTCTTCTTGGGGCTTTGCTTCGGCGACGTGGAGGCGTCTTGCGCCGAACTGGTGCCCCCTTGTAGGCCGACTCCGGTGTAGAAGGAGCAGCTGTAGCCCCTCGAGAACTCATCGGCCTCAGCATTGTCGCTGCGGTATTCGAGCCAGCCGTCCGTCCTCAGCACTTTCTGGTGGACTGGGGCGGAGATTCGGAAAGGTGACATGACGGACGGGAGGCCATACCCAGCCAGCAATCGCCCAGTCATTCCGGATTTTGGGTTGATGCAGGCGAGGGAGGCCTGCTCGTCCAAGGAGCCGTCCACCGGAGTAAGTCGGGCCGTGCGGGTTGACTCAGAAGCCTTGTGCAGAGTGCCGGCCAGATTTCTCGGCCACAAGTTGACAACATAGACGAGGTCAAACTTGTACCTGGCAGCGATCCTGGCTGCTTCAAATGCAGCCGCGGTAACAGGTCGGCTCACTAGCGGCGAGGAGAGTGTGAGGAGCCGGTAGCTTTTTGAACCTTGGGCAGGAGCAACGGTCAGGACGGCGGCAGGTGCCATGGCTGGGGCCGCGGCCGTGGTTGGGGTCGCGGTTGAGGGGGCCACCGCCGCGGCCGTACCCGGAGGAGGTGTTGGTGGGTCAGGAGGTAGGCCGCAGGTAGGAGGTTTTGACGGGGCCGAGGTAACCGGATCGCCGTCAGCAATATCATCGTCGCTAAGGGAGAGGAAGTCATCGAGGCTAGGCTCTGTGAGGACAGGGTCCCGCAGTTGTAGGGGCGTAGCGGCCGAGAGATTCGAGTCGCTCAAAACCTTACGAAGCTGCGCGACGTCGATGCGGCTTGTCTCTGGATTTCCAAGGCTCATGTGTTTCGAGGGCTGAATTTCTTGGCTGGTTACGTCGTCGACACTTCGGTCGCTGCTGCTATCCTCGGTCAACGAGGGGACTGGAGACATTTCTGGCTCGAGACTTGCGCCTGCCCGTGGCGATGACGGAGGGAAAGACTTCATGGTTCTGAGACGCGACGGCGATGAGCCGCACCCCTCGTGGTCTGAAGGTGGTGGAGTATCGGGGCGATGCGAGGGAAATAATCGGAGTAATTCTTGCGTGGTGTCTACGTTGCGTTCCCGAGCCGGCCACGATAAAGGTGAGGTGGGGGAAGCAGAACGCAATGAGCTAGGCGGACTTCGTGCTGTCTTTTTGGAGAAACTGAACTCGAGCATGCCATCGATCGAGGCGTTTGCTCGCCTATGGAAGAGTGATGATGTGCGCCTCGGCACTTGCGGTGATTGAATTATTCCAATTGTGGGTGACTCGGGTGAAATCTGAGCCGGAAGGTTTGAGGTTGAAGTCTCGGGGAGGCTCTGCGCTCGGCGAGTGGTCTGGGCTGCTTGGGCTGCTTCATCTCTTGCCAACATCCGAGTTGAGGTGGGCCTGATAAAGGAAGGGTATGGGAAAGTTTGTGAGGCCGAATCTGACGAAGGGGTGGGTGTGCCTGATCTAGATCCACCAAAGAGAGATCCTCGAAATGCACCAGCACCAGCCCTCTTGCCTTTTGAGAACAGTTCCCCCAACTTGTCAATGTTCTTCTCTAGCATGTCCAGCCCCGTCGCCATGGTTGAGTTGGGGTTAGCAGATGACCTGGTCGTAAGATCAGCCATGCTATATCTCTAAAAGGAAGTCTGCAGTTAGACGGAGTGTGCGTACCGATGCCTCACAGCAGCAATGAACTGGCGGTGGGCCTTCTCTGGCAAGCCAGAGAGCGGCTCTGTTTGGAGCATGGTAGACGTCACAGGAAACAACAGGTTTGGAGGTGTGGTTCTGAGTCAATTTGAAGGTGTGGTGGTTTCGGTAAGGCTGGCATGTGGCCGGTCGAGGATGTCCCAGGGTGGGATCGTACTCTTACACCTGATGAGGGGAAGTAAACAGGGTGTCGAGGTCGCAAGAACGGGCGTCCCACGACTTTAGAAGACCCAATTGCACAAAACCGTCAAGGGAAGTGCCATCAACACAACGAACCAAGCAGGGACGATTCGAATTGGCTGGGGAGGACGGAGGACGAGGCACTGAACTGAGGGGAAGGTCAAGAGACGAGGACGAGGGTAAGAGACGAGGTGTTTGTGTAATAAAGGCGAGGTGAGATATGCGGCCGAGATCTCAACCCTGCTGTGCTCCCCCAGCTTTTCAAGCGTGTGTGAGGTCAGACATCCCTCCTCCACATGCAAGGCGAGAGTGATGGGTGACCGGGAAGGGACATGGGTCATATATGGGGACACGGACATTGGAGTGTGATTTGAGAGGGGTTGCGATTTCGGGTCTGACGCCTTGCTACGACACTGTAGGACCAACAACCGAAGTGGCAGAGAGAGAATCAAAAGAAGAAAAGATGAGAGGTGGCGCAAGACTAAGGCCACGCCGAGAAGCAGGGAGAGTGTCAACAAATCGGAAGGGAGAGAGGGCGATCGTGAGAATTTAGGGTTTGTACTGTACCTACCTTACTTTGGCAGATGCGATATTACACCAAGGCCAGCCTCACACTGTGAGGACTTGGGGTGTGTGTGGACGAGAGGGCGGGCGGGTAGGGAGGGCCGGGGGCCTGTAAGGTCTCTGGAAAAACCTGGTCATG
>Ga0164242_10007814_pt1 | contig 11671 bp, 11 predicted proteins | sample OricomgcompostMG_FD_108783 | JGI IMG/M metagenome (GOLD analysis project Ga0164242, IMG submission 108783) | Miracle-Growth compost microbial communities from Emeryville, California, USA - Original compost - Miracle growth compost (MG) ... | reverse complement strand
GGAGCGGGCCGCTTTGATAAGCCGGTCGTATTCCTGGGTAGACAGAATGACGGCCTCCGGCTCGCTATGATTGGTGACCACCAGCCGGCCCACGCCGCTCAGCGAGCGCATGACGCCTTTCCAACCCTCGCGTTTGATGGTTGAAGCGGGTGCCGTTGGCAACTGGGAAATAGCTTCAAATTGCGCAGCCATCATGTTCTCCGGGAAAATATCTATTTGGTCTATTTTACCTAATTTAGTTTCTTTCTGAGGGCCATTGCTCCAGACATCTATCTCCTTCGAAATCACCGTGTTCCTTGTTTCGACGGACTTGAATCTGAGCCTATCCGAAAGCGTGTCTTGAAAAATTCAGCTGGCTATATTTCTCTATTTCAGCTGATGGTCGGCAAGCCCCCAGAAATGGCGCCGGCCTTATTCTGGCTTGCGCTATGCCTTGGCAGATACCGACCGCGCCACGATACGCACTGCATTTCTTAGCCAGCGGTGTCCTTGATCCTTGTGGCTGCGCTCGTGCCAGTAAGCTGCGTATTTAGTGCGCGGCAACTTTATGGGCGGAACCCACAGGCGTAAGTTGTAGTTGCGGGCAAACTGTATCCCTATCCGTTCCGGAATCATGGCTATCAGATCGCTGCCCACAATGGTGTCCGGTATGGTCAGAAAGTTCTGTATTAGCAATACCTCCGGCAAACGTACCCCGCGGCTTTTGAATGCCTCTTCCACCACTCGCCCAATTGTCGATTTTTGCCCCCAGACAGCGTGCTGAACTTGGGGAAGGGCCAGAAAGGTAGCCAGATCGAGCTGCTTGTCTATCAATGGATGGTTCGCGTCGGCTATGCAGACGATGCGGTCTTGCGCAAGCGGCAGGAATCTCAATGAGCCTGCCGGTTCGTAAGGCCATGCGATTCTGAGATCGACGCGCCCCGATTCCAGCCACTCATGAATGCTGGAGGGCACCGGCGGAAGCACTTCCAGGTGGACTCCCGGTGCTTCTTTACGCAATAGTTTGAATAGTTCCGGGATCAGGATATGTTCCGCAAATTGAGAACACGTCAGTACGAACTTTCGTCGCGACGAAGCCGGGTCGAATGATTGGGCCGGCTGCATCAAGGCATCGTAGCGATCTATCAATGCATGCGCTTCCGATTCGATTTCTCTGGCGCGATCAGTAACGAGCATACCGGCTCGCGATGGCAATAGCAGCGGGTCGCCGAACTGCAGGCGCAATCGGGCAAGCGCATTACTGGCCGCAGGCTGCGTAATGCCGAGCCGTTTACTTGCTTTCGTTACGCTTCTTTCCGACAGAAAGACCAGAAGCGTACGTAGATCGTTGAGCCCAGACATATTCATCCAGAGTGATGAGTAGCATTCATTTGAATATTATATAAACCAGACAGTTTGTTCACTAAAATTTCGTGCAAGGCGTGCAAGCGGTAAGAAGCCCTTGGAAGCGGAAGGAACGAACGGCAATGTTTGGCAATTACAGAGATTTGCAAGAGGCGGTCAAAAACCAAGGTATCGTCCCGGGCAATCCGATGGCTCAATCCCTGCAAGACGCACGATCCTGCCAGGCTGCCTATTTATCGGCCATTGCCGGGACATCAATCGAGATCGCTGTCCATGTGTCAGATGTGCAGCTGGAAGGGCCAATAGGGCCCTTTACGCTAAGGCTTCTTAAGTCTTCCAGGCCAGGCGTCGGGGACATGTCGCTTGCTCCTGTTGTCGTTCTGGTAAGGGGCGGAGGCTGGTGGTTCGGCACGCTTGAAGCTCACGAACGTACAGCTAAAGAAATTTTATTGAAGACGGGTTGTGCGGTATGCATGGTCGACTACCACCATGCCCCTGAAGCCAGATTCCCGGTTCAGCGGGACGAGTTGCTGCTCGCCTTGCGTTGGCTGCGATCGGGACTGGGCGCGGATGCCGGCCTGGATGGCGAGCGAATAATCATGTTCGGCGAGTCGGCGGGCGCAACCTTGTGTCTTAGTGCTAGCCAATATTGCCGCGACACTGCCTTGGACATGCCTGACGCCATGATCCTGTTCTATCCGAATGCGACGGGCCCAAAGGAGGGCGGCAGGCCCTATGCGAACTGGGTTTGGAAGCATTACTTGAGGCCGGGGCCGACCGTGGATTCGGCTGCCATACCCATGTTGAATAGTATGGATCGCCTATGCCCGATATGGCTCGCCATAGGCGAGGACGATCCTTTGCTGGGCGAAGTCGAGATGCTGCGATGGAGGCTCGAACAAGCCGGCGTGCCAACGATCTACAAGTGTTATCCGTCACTACCCCATGGCTTCGTGGGTTGCAGCGGCTCGGTGCAACCCGCCCAAGATGCATTCACGGACTCGTGCGACGCGATAAACCGGTACATCGATTCCATCCCCCATTCATCAACGCTTTGAAGGCATCAGCTACAGGAGATCAAGATGCAGCGAATCACCCCAACCCAGGAAGAAATGAGCAAGCACATTGCGCGCTTCAAGGATGTAACGCCTACCAAGACGCGGCACCTGCAGGAAAAAGGAATACCGGCAGAAGTGATCGAGCTGATTTCTGCGCATACCACTCGCAACATCATGTCCCCAGGTCCGTTGCCGGGACAGCTCACACCTCGCCCTGTGGTCGAAGGGGGGGATGCAGGTGTCTTCCGTCTTGGCGTTGCTACCTGCCCCCCCGGCCAGGGGCCGGGGCTACATGTTCATTACAAAACCCACGAGACCTTCTTTGTTCTTACTGGGCGTTGGGAAATCCAGTGGGGTGACCATGGCGAGGAAAAGACGATTCTCGAACCGCTGGATCTTATTGCCGTTCCCCCCGCGGTTACGCGGCGCTTTGTGAATGTTTCGGATCAAGAAGCTCATTTGCTGGTGATCATTCAGGGCCAGAGAGATGAGTTCGACGACGTTGACCGTGTATATGCGACTGCCCAAAAGATCTCCGAGCGGTTCGGGCCGGAAATGGTCAAAAAGATAGAGGCATTGGGCTGGAAATTCACGATCGGGAGAGAAGCAAACGCGCTCACCTGACTCGAAATCGCGATCTAAGGTGCCGGGGCCGCTTGGTGGGCCTCGGCCAGACAATCAAATGTAGATAGGAGGCGAAATGTTATTCGAACAAACCGCAGCAGGCACGTATCGTCGCAGGCAGCCCTATATGTTGTCGCGCTGGGTCGCTTGTACCCTGCTGGCTATTGTCTCGACCCTGTTCCCATTGTCGGCTGTGCGGGCGCAAGAGCACTATCCGGACCGCCCGATACACATGGTGGTGCCGTTTTCGACTGGCGGGACGATAGACTGGATCGCCAGGAGCGTGGCCGCGCAATTGGGGCAGCGTCTCGGCCAGCCCGTGCTGGTCGAAAACAAGCCGGGCGCCAACGGTATCGTGGGAACCCAGTTTGTGGCTCATTCTGACGCTGATGGCTATACGCTGCTGCTGGTTACGGGGTCTTTTGCCGCCAACCCCAGCATTTATCATCATCTGACCTATGATGCAAGACGCGACTTTGTTCCCGTCACGGCCTTTGCCAAGGGGACCGGCATGCTGGTGCTGGTCAATGCCACGGTGCCGGTTCATAGTGTCCAGGAATTGGTGAGTTGGTCAAAACGCAAGGATGTGCACCTCAACTATGGCTCCCCGGGGGTAGGGAACACTATTCAACTGGCCACAGAGCTTTTCAAGATGGGTACCGGCGCCCGCATCACTGATATTCCCTACAAAGGCAGCGCACCAGCGTTGAACGCGCTACTGGGGAATCAGGTGCAAGTCATGCTGCTTCCGCCTCCGTTGGCAATGCAATTCGTCCATAACGGCAGGCTGCGCGCCATCGGCTTTACCGGCACGAGCCGACTGCCCGAATTGCCGGATGTCCCGACGCTGCGGGAACTGGGCATCAGCATGAAAGGGTTCGAGCAAACATGGGTAGGGCTATTCGCTCCTGCCGCCACGCCGAAAGCAATAACGGCCAAGCTGTATACCGAATTACACCAGATACTCAGCGCACCTGACGCTCGTGAGGCCTTCGACAAGAATGCGCCTGGATATCTCCCAGATGGCCGGTCGCCCACTGAATTCGCGGCGGAGGTCCGATCAGACATGGAAGTCTATGCCCATATAATCAAAATCGCCGGAATTACCGTAGCTCATTAGCTGGCGACGCCATGAATAACACCAAGGATCTCACCGCACAGCATCTTCGTTACCTTGTGGCCTTGGTTTCGGAATGCCATGTGACTCGCGCGGCCGAAAAAATGGGCATAGGACAGCCTGCCATGTCCGCGGCTTTGTCGCGTCTGCGCGAGTTGTTCGGCGATCCGCTGCTTATCAAGACTACCTCCGGCCTCGAGCCCACGCCGCGTGCGCTGGAACTGGCGCGGCGGGCGCAGGACGCGATCGAACTGTTGTCTGGTGCAGAACGCATTACGGATGCCTTTGATCCCGCTACCCACAGCGGCCATTATCAATTGATGGCTTCGGAAGGTGTGACCGCTGTGCTGCTCCCGCGGCTGATGGAGCGTGTGCGCGCCACTGCACCCAATTTGCGGCTGACTGTCGGGGTTGGCGACATCTTGCGCGCATCCGAATTCCTGAGAAATGGCGAGGTGGATTTGATCCTGGGGTTTGTGCAGAAGCCGGCCCAGGATCTCTATCAAGCCGCGCTGTATTCCCAGCAATTGGCCTGTATCGTGAATCGCGAACATGCGGTGATCGGGGATTCGCTTTCGTTCGAGCAGTTTGTCGAAGCGACGCATGTCGTGTGGGGGGCGCCTCCTCTCAGTCATCCGACTCTCGAGCTCATGGTCGATGAGGCGCTCAGGCGGCGCGGCGCCTATCGAAAAGTGGCCTTGCATTTGTCTAGCATGCGCTCGTCGGCGTCGATTGTGGCCAGGACAGACTTGCTGGCCGTCGTTCCAGAACGTATCGCGATGGCCGCTACGCGCTCCCTGCCGTTGCGGGCTTTGTCCTTGCCTTTCGATGTCGGCAGTGTCGATGTAAGCATGTTGTGGCACGAGAGATGGCATCATGCCCCCGCGCATGCATGGCTGCGCGCCCAATTGCGCGACGTAGGCCGTGCGCTTCAATCCGCCAGCAGTTATGAATGACGATCGGGCCGCTGAGTTCGAGTACCGGTCTGCTGCCGCCTGTTTTTAGGCCGACTTTAGGCCAACGCCTGTTTGGCTGAGCTTCCACGTGTCTCTGCCGCCAGGCGGACACACGCACCCCTAGGCCTTTTGCAGTTTCTTCACCAGGAACTCGACGGCATCGCACAGGCGCTCGCCTTCCAGTTCTTTATGCGGACCAGGGTAGGCGACGAGGCGCTTGTCGGCGGACCCGATGGCATCGAAGAGGGCATGCGTGCCGGGATGGTCGAAGGCTTCGTCATGCCATTGTTGCGTAAACCACACCGGGCAACTGATTTGCCGTGCCTGCTCTTCCAGGTGTTCGCTTGCCGCATAGGTGCTGGACCATAGCCCGATGGCTGCCGCTTTGATTCGTGCTTCGCGGGCCAGCAGCGGCAGGCCATATGCCGTGCCCATGGAGACGCCGATGTATCCCACGGGCAGTCTGGCGAAATTCTCCTGTTGCTGGAGTTCATCGAGTACGCTCGCGAAGTCGGAGGCGATGTCGTAGCGGCCTATGCCCTTGCGCCATGCCGCGCGAAAATCGTTCTTGGCCAGGACGGGGTCCAACGATCCATCCGCGCGCCGCTGGCCGTGTACAGGGCCGTCCGGAGCCGCCACGACATAGCCGCGCGGCAGTAGCTGGCCGACGATGGCCAGGATGGCTCCCGATTCCTTGTGGCCGCTGCCCCCGTGGCAGGCCAGGACCAATCCGCACGCTTGCGCTTCCGGTACCCAAACCGTCACGGGTATCTCATGGCCGTCTCGCCGGAGACTGAACCGGTGCGCGCCAGGCCGGGCCAGGTCGCGATGGGTGGCGCTTGTAGTGTCATTGGGCATTTCGTTTTTGCTCCCGGCAATCTTCATGCAGGCACGGCTTGCCCCACGCTTGCCTGCGGGCTTGCGGCTGGGACGGTCGTCGATGGTGCACCCTCTACGGGAATGCATGTGGCGGATTAAAGCATCGGCGATATGGCGGGCACTATGTCTGTTCGTCGATGACGCCATTGGCCAGCGGCTATGGCGATCGGGCCCGTGTCATATAGATAATGAGCGCTCCCTCGACCCTTGGACGCTTCCAGCGGCCGGGCCTTGCGGGGAATGCGGACCAGCCGGGCGATGCATGAGCATGGCGGCGCCGCGGAAATCACCCGGTCGCCCGTCGGGCGGCAAATACAGCGATAAGAAGGCATATATGGAAGACAAGGTAATCCGGTCCGGCGCGTTGGACCCACAGCAGATGCAAGACAGGTTCGCATGCTTTCCCGAGTATGGGGCCGATACTCGAGCGCCGGCGCTCGCGCATGCCGATACGGTGCGGGCGCTATGGGGTGGGAAACTCACCCCCATCATGGCCGGCGCCGCGACGCTCGGGCGATTTGCTCGGGCCAAGTTGCCGGCTCCCGATAGCGCGTGTACCGGTATGCTGGATTTGCCTGCCGGGGCGCATTCGATGGTCTATCGCAACACTGGAGCGTTCGAGAATATCCTGTGCCTGGACGGCAGCCTGGAAATTCTCTACGGGCCCGGTTTGGATCGATCGATCACGCTCAGTCGTTTCGATACGGTATCTATCCCTGCCAACGTGCGCCACAGCCTGCACGCAGGCGCGGGCGCAGCCACGCGGGCAATCATGGTGCTGAACTCGGTGGATCAGGGGGGCTATGGTGCGCGGTTCGAGGCCGGCACCGTGCCGCAGGCCGCAAGCGAAGCTGCCTTGCAGGCCTTGCAGCTTGGCATCGAGCCCTCTACGCAGGATGGCGGCGCCGCTACGGACCTCGATAAGCGTGTTGCCCGTTTTGAAACTCTGGTCCCTTACAAAAGCTCGCTGAGCGCCACGGCCGGCATTCCGCCCGAGGCCACCGAGATGCTCTCGGCAGGCTCGGTGTTTCCGCTTATCGTTCCCGAAGGGCATGTGGGGCGTTCGCGGACGGCGCCCATGTACGGGCCGCAAGGGCTGTACCTTTCGATCGCCAAATGCGTGGGAGGCGATGATGGCCCGCCGCCGCATGCGCATTCCGATACGCAGGAATCCTTTTTTGTACTGGATGGCGAATGGGAATTTGCCACCGGCTTTGACAGGGAAAACAGCGTGTCGGCCCGGCCATACGATATCTTGGCCATGCCCACGCGCGTGATGCGCGCATTCAAGAACACGGGAGACAAGCCCGCCCACCTTTTCGTAATCATCCAGGGGCCGGAAAAAATGAATGACACGGTGTCTTTCGCTAGCCATGTCGGAGACGAGGTAAAGCGTCGCTTCGGGCAGGAAACCATAGAGGCCTATTCCCGCATCAAGATGACGTTTGATGCCGAAGAAAGACTATCTGCCGACGTGTAGATAATTGGATATGCGCCACCAGGAGGGGACAAGACCATCATGAAGCCAATTTTCAATCTCGCCGTCGGCGTGCTGGCATGCCTGGCCGCTACTTGCGCGGCAGCCGGCTCTTACCCGGCTAGGTCCATACGTTTGATCGTTCCCGCCGCGGCGGGCGGCAGCACGGATCTCGGGGCCAGGGTCATCGGCGACCTGCTGGGCAGAGAGCTCGGCGAGCCCGTCGTGGTAGAGAATAAAGGCGGGGGAGGAGGCCGCATCGGCGCGGCCTACGTGGCTTCCGCCAAGCCCGACGGCTACACGCTGCTGTATGGGAATTCCATTACCAACGCCTTGCTGCCCGCCGCCTCGCGCAGGCTGAATTATGACGCGGTCAAGGACTTTGCGCCGGTGGCCCAGGTATTCTGGTACCCCACTATCATCGCTTGCAATGTCCATGTACCGTTCAATGATCTTGCCGGCTTGATCAAGTATGGCAAGGAACACGACGGCAGGCCCATAGTCGCCACCGCGGGCGTGGGCAGCGGCAACCATTTCAGTGCAGCGCTGCTGGGCTCGATGGCCGGCATCAACCAGTTATTCGTGCCTTACAAGGGCAATGCGCCCGCGGCGCAAGATGTTATTGCCGGGCGCGCCGACTGTATTCATATGACAGAGGTCAAGCCCTATATAGATGCGGGGCGTCTCAAGGCCATCGCATCGACCGGGGCGCGCCGGGACCCGCGTTTCCCTGATCTTCCCACCGTGAGCGAAAGCGGCTTGAAGGGCTATGACGCCACCTGGCGCCAGGCGATTTTCGCGCCCGCCGGTACGCCGCAGCCTATCATCCAGAAGCTTACCCAGGCCATCGCACAGGCTGTCCAAGCGCCTTCTCTGCCCGCGAAAATGGAAGGCTCGGGCTTCGTGCCGGAATACGAAGACCCGCAGACACTGGCGAAACTCATGGCTAAGGATACGGAAAAATTCCGCAAGATTTCCCAGGAAGCCCATCTGCATCTGGATTAATGCGCCGCGGTTTCCTGGGCCTGTGGGCGTGCGCCCAGTGATTGGGAAATCGTAGCCGCCGCTTCGATTGTTTCCCGTTGAATGGCATTGCGTTGCGCCTGGTGCTTGCCCGCGTCGATATATACGGTCACCAAGGCGGCCAGGACCTGGCCGTCTGCTCCGTGCACGGCCGCCGCTATCGCGCCAATTCCTTCTACGCCTTCGTTGACGCCGGTGGCCCAGCCGCGCTGGCGAAGTGTTCCTAACTCTGCTTTCAGTTGCGCGGCGTCGGTAATGGTTCCCGATGCGAGTCGCTCGTGCGGCGCAGCCAGCACACGCTCTGCCACTTCTGGAGGTGCATGTGCCAACAGCAGGCGCTGCGACGCACCCAGCCAAAGGGGAAGACGCGCACCTACGCGCGATGCCACGTGCAAGTCGTTGGAGGGGTGGGACACGGATAGTGTCACCGCTTCGTCGCCCTGGCGTACTACCAGCTTTACGGTTTCATTCACGCGGTCGCACAGCGTAGCCATGGCGTAGTGTGCAGCACTGATCAAGTTGCGAGGCGCTGCAACTTGCGCGCCCAGACGAGCCAAGGCGGGACCCAACACCACCGCGCCGGAGGGAGTGGTCGCGTCGGCTACGAATCCATGCTGCTTCAGCACTCGCAAAATACGGTACAGGGTGGCGCGAGGCACTCCGGTTGCAGATGCAATGGCGGCTGCATTACCCCCGCCAGGCGTTTGTTCCAGATATTCGAGAATGCCGATGGCGCGCTGTAGCGCCGGCATTGAATTGTCCATCTCCGCTCCTGTTCGTCGAATAACGCCCGCCGTGTTGCGAGCCGATGCTTGCTCTGCCCGCAGGTCTCTTGCTAGAATCGTATCAAATATAAGATTTATATCTCATATATGAGATTATACAGCTAAGAAGGAGATAAATCCATGCTTATTCATCGTTCCTTGCAACGGCAGTTGGGCAGCTTGATGGTGGCAATTGCCGCCTTGTTGCCTGGCGCGACATACGCCGCATCGAAGTGGCCCGACAAACCCTTGCATATGCTGGTGGGCTTTCCCCCCGGCGGAGCATCGGATGTCATGGCCCGCCTGGTTGCAGACAAGCTTGGTCGCAGCCTGGGCCAGACTGTCATCGTCGAGAACCGCCCCGGCGCCGCCGGGACCCGGGCTGCGTCGGATGCTGCAAGGGCAGAGCCGGACGGCTATACCTTGCTATTGGCATCGCCCACCGCCATCACGCTAGCTCCGTCCACCATGGCCAAGACCATCAAATATGATCCGGCCAAGGACCTGGCGCCGATTTCCAAGGTTGCCGACTACCCGCTGTTTTTACTCGCTCGTCCAGGGCTGGGGGTGCATACGGTAGCGCAATTGCTCGATAAGGCTCGCCAGCAGCCGGGCAAGCTGAATTTCGGCTCGTTCGGCAATAACACCAGCGGCGCATTGGCTACCGAAATGTTCAAGGTCATGGGCAAAGTGGACATGCTGCATGTGCCCTTCAACGGCAGTGCACCGGCATTGCAGGCCTTGTTGGGCGGCGAGGTCGATTTGCTGTTCGACACGGCAGTGACGGCCATTCCGAATATGAAGGCCGGCAAACTCGTCACATTGGCTGTGTCCAGTGCCCGGCGTTCGAAAATCGCTCCTGATCTGCCCACCGTCGCTGAAACCCTGCCGGGCTTCGAAGCGGGAAGTTGGGTGGGCTTGATGGCGCCGGCGGGTACTCCCGAGCCGGTGATTTCCCGCATTCAGCAAGAAGTCGCGCGCATCGTTGCGTTGCCCGATATACGCCAGCGTTTCCAGCAACTGGGCGCGGAGTCCGTAGGCGACACGCCGGCCGAATTCCGCAAAGCATTGCAGGCCGAGACCGAGCGCTATGCCAAGTTGGTCAAAGCGGCCCACCTCAAGGTTCAATAACTCAAAGGAGTCCCCATGCCAGACCCCCACGCGTCCAGCACTGCCTTGCAGCGTGAAGCCACCATGATGAAGCTGGACAAGCTTATCGCGTTGCGCGAAACCCCTTCGACCGTCGAGTTTCCTGTCCCGGTACGTGAATTGCTGGATCGTTATGAGCGCACCTACACAGGGGCCATCAGCGATGTGCTGCGAGAGTTCTGCCTGCTCGACCAGGCGCTTCCGCACGAAATCAGGCCTTTGCGTCCGGAACGCACAGTCGCCGGGATTGCATTCACGGTCAAGAGCGCGCCCAATACTCGTATCAGCGGCGAAATGACATTTCGCACGGAAATGCTGAACCATATGCATGAAGATGCCTTCGTGATGTGGGATGCTTCGGGAGACTACCGCGCCACCATGTGGGGTGGCGTCATGACCGCCACGGCGCATGGCCGTGGCGTGCGTGCTGCCTGCATAGACGGCGGAATCCGCGACACGCACCAGATCCTGGAAAAAGATTTCCCTGTATTTCGCCGCTATCAGTCGCCCAATGGCAGCCTGGGGCGTTGCCTGATTACGCACTATCAAGTGGCGGTACGTATCGGCGACGTGTTCATTCGGCCAGGCGATGTCGTGTTGGGCGACATCGACGGGGTTATCGTCGTGCCGCGTGATATCGCCTATGAAGTTCTGCTGCGGGCCGAAGAGATCCTGGCTAATGAAAAGCAGATCTTCAACTGGGTAGCCGAAGGCAAAACCATCGAAGACATCACGAGCCGAGGCGGTTATTTCTGACTGTGGATAGGGTGGCGCGACGAGTTGATGGGGCGGAGCTGATCCGATGCATCTTCCCTGGCTGTATAAACTATACAAACTACAGCACAAGGAACCAGCATGCGCCTACCTGCCATTGTCCTGCGCGCCGCGGGCGATCCCGATCAGCTACGCCTTGAAGACGTGGACGTCGCGGAACCTGGCCCTGGAGAAGTACAGATCCGGCACACTGCCATCGGCGTCAACTTCCACGATGTGTATGTGCGCTCGGGCCTGTACCACACCTTGGCCCTGCCAGGCATCCCCGGCATAGAGGCGGCGGGGGTGGTCACTGCCGCCGGGCCCGGCGCCACTCGGTTCCGGCCTGGCGACCGCGTTGCTTATATCACCAGGCAGTACGGCTGCTATGCCACCGCGCGCGTCATCGATGAAGATGCGCTCATCCCTTTGCCGGACGGTATCTCCGACGAGCTGGCCGCGACACACTTGCTCAAGGGGCTTACGGCCTACGCCTTGCTGCATGAGGTCTATGCCGTCAAGCCGCG
>Ga0164242_10007813_pt1 | contig 11671 bp, 12 predicted proteins | sample OricomgcompostMG_FD_108783 | JGI IMG/M metagenome (GOLD analysis project Ga0164242, IMG submission 108783) | Miracle-Growth compost microbial communities from Emeryville, California, USA - Original compost - Miracle growth compost (MG) ... | reverse complement strand
TGCGGGATCGACGCAGACTTGCTGGATGCATGTATAGCTCATCGCATCCCGGCTACGCACGTACGTCAGACGGCTGGCTATCTGGGCAATGCTGCCGATGGGCTGGCCCGCCGCTCCCACGCACTGGCCCGTCTGTACATTGCACTCGATCAGGTAGACCGGGTAGCCGTCGGGTGACTTCTGTCCTGATTCGGTCGGATAAGGAAAGGTGTCGTAATCGATGGCGCCTCCATCCGAAGCGGTAGCACCCGCATGCTGAAGAGCCCAGAGCGCCTTCGGGTCGTCTGGTGGCAGCTGAGAAGATTGCGCTGCGTTGGCCTGTCCCGGTGCTGTTGTCTGCATTGACGCCGGAGTGGCAGATGTTGGCTCCGTAAGGGCCTTGGCGACCTGATTACTCAGATTCGTACTGACGTCCTTGCTCTTCACCAGTTTGCCGTCGGCGTAGACCTCATCCGTAAGCAAGATACCGTTCTTGTCCCAGGTCTTCCTTTCCCCGTCGATCTTCCCATTGACCCATTTGCCGACGAGGGCGGTGCGCTTCCCGGTATCCGGATCGAAGCCCTCGGCTACGCCATCGTATAGACCTTTGCTGTAGCCAAACTTCGCCGTCAGGTGCTCGCCATCCGCCGTGTATTGCTTCCATCGCCCCGAGCGCTTGCCATCGGCAAATGCCCCTTCGAGAACGACGTTGCCGTTCGTTTCGTTGTAGCTGGCAAAGTCGCCATCGAGCGTACCATCAGACCAACCGACCTTCTTGATCAGTTTGCCGGTGGAGGCGCTGTAGATTTTCTGCGTACCATCTGGCTGCCCCTGATCGAAGCGCCCCACGATGAGCTTCTGATCGGGCTTGTCCGGGTTGTAGTAGACGAACTTTCCGGAAAGCCGGCCGCCATCGAAGTGCGCCTCAATGATCGTGTTTTCCACCTGCGGCGGCTCGCAGGTGGCACTTCCATCAAGAAGTCCCTTACGCACCGAGACTTGGCAATAGAAGTTTGGCGAATCACTGCCCATCACCGCCTGCAAGAAGCGTGCAGTCGCGTAGCCGGCACCACCAGCCTCTTGCATGAATTGGTTGTAGCCTGAGTCGTTACTGAAAATGAAACTGTCTGGCACATGGGTCACCACGCCCGAAAACGGTTCATTGGCGCTGGGGGCGTAGATAGTTCCATCCGTCACTTCGGCATTGCGCCAGTCCAGCACCGGCTTGCTGCAACCGGCAAGGGCCAGCAGGGAACCGGTCACGAGCAGGACCAGCAGCCTTTCCTTGTGTTTTCTCATCGTGTTTCACTCCTATTAAATGCAAAGAGCGCACGTCCCGCCGGGCGTGCGCTCTTTGTCGTTGATGTGGCTGTCGTGCGCCCCTCAGGAGACGGTAACGGTAATGGTGAAAATGACTGGAGCCCCCATGGTCTAGTTGCCGGCTATCGCTGCTATAATGGCAATTACCATCACGATGCCAGTCAGGACGAGCCCGGCAACAGACCACCTGCGTTGCACCCGATTGAACTCCTCAAGGCTTTGCCATTGCCGGTTTTTCCAGGCCCACTCCCGGCCTTTAATCCCGAGGATAATGGCCATAATGATTCCGAGATACGGGATGAACGCAAGCAGCCCGATCCATGTCCTGTTTCCGATAGACCAGAAGCCGCTGAGTAGGAATGCTCCCCAAGACCATCCTCGCACCCCATCTGGGACCGTGGCCTGCGCATTGAGAGTCCCCACAGTTGCTGGCGAGGTGACCGCCCCTTGAGGTGCGCCGCAATGCGGACAAAGCGGTGCGGTGCTGTGTATCTCTTTCCCACACCCGCGGCAAAACATCATATCCGGCATACACTCATCTCCTTACTGTGACAAACTGACTAGCAACCCAATGGCTGATAACACAATGCCTGCAATGGACATTCCCCTCCATTTCTTTGTGATGTTTAATCCGACAACGCCAATGGTCAGGCCTGCAATCGAAAACATTGCAAGCCCGACGATAATGTTTTTGTCCCACTCGGAATCGTCGAGCGTAGTGAGCGCAGACAGCACCCCGAGGACCAAGGACGTCACTGGAGCCCATGATCCGCTGCTGGTTTCAATAGCCTTCTGCGAGCGTTGTGCTGCTAACTGAGGTTTTCCGCACCGTGGACAGTACGGAGCACTTTCATGTACCTGCGTCCCACATCCAGTGCAGTGGACCATCTTTCCCTCCCTGTTTTCTCAAGCAATGGCGGTCGCGGGGACGAACGAATCCATACCTCTGGCATCACCAGACGCTGTTTCATGTGCATGCAGTCGTATGCGGCTTCGCATCGATCGTTCGACGGCCCCCTGTGGCCGAGTCTGCGTGGCTGCTCCAGTACGGAGCGGACTTGCACGCAAGTATATACTGTTACGGTATAGACTATTACGTACGACGTACATAGGCAATGCTGGTAACGGTTCAGCTGCCGATGCCCACGCTTGTCCCTGTCCGTCGCCGCCATTTTTGCCAAGCGCCTGAAGGCCGCCCGCGCGCTGCGGGGGCTTTCGCAGCGTGCATTGGGAGGCCTCGTGTCCGACGACAAAGCCAACGGCAGCGTCCGGATCAACCGCTACGAACAGCAGGTCAACCGAGCTGACATGGACACGGCTGCGGCGTTGGCGGAAGTGCTGAACGTGCCGCTCGCCTACCTGTTCGCCGAGGACGACGACCAGGCCGAAATGCTGCTGGCCTTCGCCAAGCTCTCGAAACGGGCACGCTCGAAATTGCTGGAACAGGCTCGGGAGATGGCCGGCACTGGCGCGAAGGCAAAAGAAGAGTGAGCGGACCGACCATGGCGGGAGGGAGCTTCGAGCTCCCTCCCGCCCGATTATGCCCCCGCCAACCGCGCAACCTGCGTTTCCAGCCGCCCCCGCAGATCCGCCGCGGGCGGCGTACCCGTTCCATCCTTGGGTTCCGTCCGTTCCTCGTCCGTGAAAAACTCCTCGACCACGGCGGGAACGTCCTCGGCCAGTTCCTCGAACGCACCGTTGGCGAAGCCCTTGCGTGCCGCCTCGTCCAGCGCGGCCTGATCGAAACCGTTGGCACACCGCTGTTCGTCCAGCTCCCGCGCCTGCGCGATGGCCTGCGCCAGCGTGAGTCCGCTGCGGATCACCAAGTCGACATAGTAGATTGGCGCACGATGGCTCTGGGTGGTGGACTTCCCGCGCAACTTCAGCTCCAGCGGCAGGCAGGCCAGCAAGCCGCCCGACACCGCGCTGAAATACGCCAGCCGTGCCGCCAGCGTGCGAATGGTGTTGAACGACGTGGTGCGCAGCACGAAGCTGCCCAGCGCGTCATCGTCACCCTCGCCCACCACCACGTTGAGCCGCGCGTAGGCCTTGCATCCACCCTGCGCAAACGCGCAGGCCTCCGGCCCCGGACACGGCAGACCGGTCACGCCCTCCTTGCCCATCCGGCGACACGTTTCACCATTGCCCACGCACACCGGTCGCCCCGTGGCACGATCGAACAGCGAGTAGTCGGCCCGCAGGTTGAGACCCGGGTCGTTGAACAACAGCCGCACCGGGATCGACCGCAGCTTGTGGCCTTCGGCTTCCTTGCGCAGCTTCTCGTCCAGCGGGTGCAACAACCAGCCATCCCGGCCCTGCACCTGACTGGTCAGGGTGAACTGGTCGTCCTTCTCCGGCAGGCGCTTGCCGTTGCGCTCGATCACGCGCCCGATGGATATCCGCCCGACCGCGGGCGGGGTAATCGCCAAGCCTTTCAGCATGTCGTTGTCCTCTGATTGTTGTCGGAAGTCCGCGACAGCACGAACCGGCGGGCGCCGGGGCGGGTCACGGTGTACATCGCGGCGACGTCCGGGCACTCGGCCATCAGTCGCTTCGTATCCAGCGTGGTGCTGTCCTTGGCCCGCTTGAACGTCACCTCGCCGTGGGCGAAGACCGCCCTGCTGGCGTCCCCCATCGCCTGCTGGATGACCTGCTTGTGCGATTCGGCCTCGTGCTCCATCGCTTCCAGCTCCATCCTCAGCGTCGCCAGGGCATCGAAAGCACGGCCGAGGTCTTCGTCGCCGGTGAAGTCCACACGGGTGTCGTTGCCGCGATAGAGCTGCCGCAGGGCCTTGGCCGCCGAGGCGCTGCCGTCCGCTGGTGGCGGAGTGTCCTTCTCCACGGACTCCCAGAACCGGGTTTCCAGTACCACCAGGTGGGCGATCACTTCATCGTCCCGTTCGATCCGGTGGATCTGCAGTTGCTGGCCGCACAGGAGCACGGCCACGTCGGCAGCGGTTTTGCCCGTGACCGCCAGTTGGTGCTGCACCTGCAACTGGACGTACTCGGGAACCCCGTCCTTCCACAGCCGCGAACCGAACTCGCCGGCGGTCTTGCACTCCAGCACCTGCACACCGGGCACACCGACGATTTCCCGGTCGATATTCGCCAACATGAAAGGAAACGTCGGATGCTGGAGCACGGCGTTGAGTTTGCGCACCTTGTGGCCGGTACGTTCCTGGTAGGCCGTAGCCACCATCGGCTCCAGCAGGGTGCCCCAGTAGCGGGGATCGTCCTGGCCGGGGCACACGTCTTCCGGCGGCGTGCGACCGGTCTTTTCCATCCACAGTTCGAGCGGGCTTTTGTACGGACACAGGCCGACCGCCGCAGCGGCATCCGAACTGCCGATACCGTTCCGCCGCACATCGAGCCATTGCCTGCGGTCGAGGCGCTTGGTGTCCACCAGACGCAAGGCCGCGTTTCGCTTGTTCATGGGTTTCCTCCGGGCATGAAAAAGCCCGACCGATGGGTGGCATCGACCGGGCGGTTGGGTTGGCTTTCTCTGGGGGTGGCTTTCAGACCACCAGTTTCATGACCTCGTCCCACGCGCGCTGCTTGATCTGGGCACCCTGCCCAAACCACGCCGCATCGCGGCGGTGATCGTCGCTACGGGCGCGACGATGCCGATCCACGAACTCGGTCACGCTGTTGAGGAGGCCCCACGCCGTGCCGCGACTGGACGCCAGCAAGGCACCCTGTCCGCCCCCCTCGTACAGGGCACGCACCGTGGCGACGGCCTGTTCGTTGACCACCGTGGTCTTGGCATCCTGCCCTTGGTACGTCAGGACACGGCGCAACAACCCTTCCACCGAATCCGGATCGACCGGACGATCCACCAGCGCCTTCATACGCGCGACGAAGCCATCCCACGACGACACGGTGATCCCGAGCTGGCGCTTGACCGCCCCGGGATCGAACGCGCTGCGGTGGGGCACCTTGATGGCACCGCCGGCATTCCCCAACGCGATCTGCAAGGTGTTGTTGCACACCACACGGACGCTGGTGAACTGCGCCGTGGTCGCCAGCGTGCCATCGCAGGCTGTGGCCAACAGCAGGTAGCCATCGACCTTGTCACGACCCTTCAGCGTGGTGCTTTGGCCAGTGCGGGCCAGTGCCCAGAACTTCCGCCCTTCGCGCAGCACGCCGGCCGTTTCCAACTCGAAGCCGTTGCAGGCGGTGAGGTCGCGGTAGAACTCCAGGATCTCGCCGGGCTGGACGACCTGGAACCGTTTGCTGACCACGGCCAGCGGGGCCTTCGTGTCGGAACGGTAAAGCACTTTCTGTTCCGGAAAGGTATGGATGGCACCGAGGCCGTGGTTGCCCGTGACGTAACGGACCTCGGATGCCTCGATCTGCCAGTCCATGCCGGCGTTGATCTTCCAGACCTCGATGGACTGTTGCGGTTCGAGTTTCTTGCCCAAGCCGTGCCATGGCTTCTCGCCGGCATAGGCCATCGTTTCGACAAGGTGCATGTTCGTTTCCTCTTGTGGGGCGGCATAAACACCGAAGGCCCGGGGGTAACCGGGCCTTCGGTATCTGTCGCGGGGTGGGGTGGATACGGCTTTGTGAAGCGGGACCGGCAGCGGATGCCGCCGTGGTTCAATCCGTGCGCTACAGCAGCCCGCGACGGGCCATGCTGACGCACTCGGCACCGACGATGAGGTGATCGAGCACTCTCACACCTACCAGGTTCAAGGCTTCGCCCAGCTCCCGGGTGATGGCCCGGTCAGCCTTGCTGGGTTCGGCGCCGCCACTGGGATGGTTGTGGGCGAAGATGGCCGCGCTGGCATTGATGCTCAAGGCAGCTCGCACCACTTCCCGGGGATAGATGGTGGCGCCGTCGATCGTACCGGTGAAGAGCCGTTGGCAATCGAGAACGCAATGACGGGTATCGAGCCACAGGACGTGGAACTCTTCGTGTGGGAGCCCGCCAAGACGCATGCGCAGGAAGTCGGCAGCGTCCAACGTGTTGCCGATGCAGCCCTGCCGCTGAAGTTTCTCGCGCAGGATGTCCTCGGCCGCTTCCAGGATGGCCCGCTCCGTAGCGTGGTGGTCGGGATCGGAAGACGTGGAGGTCGACGATGGATCCGATGACATGGTGGATTCCTTGTTGCAATGGCATAAACGCCAGGAGCCCGGCGGGTACCGGGCTCCTGGCGTTTATGCGGATGGAAAGAGAGGATGGATGGAACTTCCGCAGGATGTAGCCCTACGCGGATCGATCGCCGAAGGTATGGCCGCAGGCACGGCAACGGTGGTTGTGCAGGATGTTCCGGTCGATGGTTTCACCCAGACGCGAACCAGCGGCACAGCCCGTGGCCCCGCCGACGATGCCATCGATGACTACGCCGGCGGCCGTACCCAGCAGGGCTCCGACAGGGCCACCCAGCAGACCGGCCTCGGCTCCGGCCACGGCAGCGGCGACACCGCCGGTCGTCCCGATGAGGGCACCGAGCGCACCGCCGTATCGCCGGGCCAGATGACGCGTCTCGATGTGGACTGACTGGCACTTGGGACAGCGCAGCGTGACGTCCATGAGCTCGGCACCCCACCCGTCATCCGGGTAGGCGTCATTCATGAGCGTCGTCCTTCAGACGGTAGGCCACGTACCGGCGAAGGCCCCATGCCCACAAGAAACCCGCGAGGAACAGGAAGGCGAACACGATCAGGCATTCGACCAGGGAAGAACAGGCGTAACCCACCCATGTGTTGTTGAACATCACCAGAACTCCATGAGGAAGTGGCTTCCGCAGGAAAAGCCTGCGGAAGGAGCAGAGGACGTTCCGCTCGACAGGGTGATGTGGATTTGAAAAATGGTGGATTGAGACTTTGTTGATGCCAACCGCCAGGCCAAAGGAGGAGCCGCCTCACTTCCGATCCTGCCTGGCATCCACGGAAGTGGCCCGGGAGACCGGAAACACGTAGATTTGACGGACCCCATGACCATCGCTTCATGAGGAACGATGCATTCAAGAGACCCGTAGAACCATGGCCACCAAATCCACTGCCAAGAAGACCACGAAAGCAAAGGCTGCCCCGAAGGCTGTACCTGCCATCAAGCCGATCAAGGCTACCCTCGGCAAGTCCGCCCTGATCGCGCATCTGGCTGAGCAAGCGGGTGTCGAGACGAAGCACGTCAAAGCCCCGTGCTTGCGGCGCTCGAGCACACGGTACTCGGTGCTGCGCACAAGAAAGGCGCCGGCAACTTCACCTTGCTAGGCCTGTTCAAGATCAACGCGGTGAAGGTGCCGGCCAAGCCGAAGCGCAAGGGCAAGAACCCGTTCACTGGTGAAGAGCAGGTGTTTGCAGACAAGCCGGCCACCGTCAAGATAAAGGTGCGCCCACTAAAGAAACTGAAGGACGCGGCTCTCTGAAGCCATAAGTGCCTGCCAATCACTGTTGGCAGGCACTCCAGCCTCGGGTGCAAGTGATGTGCGCCAATGGCAGCAATCGACCCGAAGCGGTCGTTGACAAATCGCGATTGAATGATTGATTTGTATGGTATTGTTTGGTGCCAGTTCGATCTAAACGGTAATGATTGGGAGGCTGTATGGAGAGACGCAAATTTTTGAGGGCACTTCCAATCGCCGCAGGCGGTGCTTTGATGATTCGCCCAAGTGAAGCATCAGCTCAAACAGCGCAAAGTTTCGGGCCTTGGACAAACGTTAAAGCATACGGAGCAGTAGGGGATGGACTGACGGATGACACGGCAGCCATTTATTCGGCTATCAGTGTTTTGCAGCAAAACGATGATTACCGCGGCGGTGTACTATACTTCCCGGCTGGCCGGTATAAATGCAGTTCTCCCTTATCTTTCGCTGCCTACAGCGCGGGTGATGTCCACAACATCATCGTGAGAGGCGATGGCGTTCAATGTACGACTATTGACTTTACTGCTGCCAGCCCCGGATCCCCAGGAATTACGTTTAATGCTGGAGCGCAGTTTGCCATCGAGGATTTATTGATAAACGGCGCACCCGGTAGCGGAGTGGTTATTGGCAACGGAAACTCCGTGGGATCGGGAGGCTATTGCTCATTATTTTCCATCAGAAATGTTCGCGTACAAAATTGTGGGCAAAATGGATTTCTCTTCATCAATGCCTACATGGGGACAGTGTCTGACTGCTGGTCGGCATCCAACGGTGATATCGGGTTTCTTTTTGCCGGTTATCACACATCGATAGATGTTAATCGATGCTATGCGAGCTCCAATACGGGAATCGGCTGGTCGTTAAATGGCATGACGTATTCGTCATTCACAGCCTGCGGTGCCGACAAAAATGTTTGGGGTTATGCAATGGCCAACATGATTGGTGTTGCATTCAATGCGTGTGGTGCGGAAAGCAATCAGCACGAGGGGTGGCTGCTCCAAACCAGCACATCCTCAACAACCGGGCTTCCGCCGCAGATACACGATATTCACGGCGTGACATTTACGCCGTGCTCTAGTTATTTCAATAGCCAAACAGGGGCGAATGCATATGGGTCGCACATCGCTGCCTTAGCCCAGGATGGCAGGCCGATTCAATTCAAAATTTCTGGAAATACCTCGTTCTGTAACACAGGGTCGAATGTGAGCATGGTCCTAAATGGGGGTGCCGGCCCAATTACCGTCTATGATGAGCTTTCATACTTTGATGGGGCATGGGTGACATCGGGCTCAGTAACCCGCAAGACTCTATGACCCGTTCACAGGATGCACGCCGCTTAAATCGGCATAAAACGTCCACTTATGGCCGGTTCCAGCCAGTGCCCATCCCTGCCTGATTAAGTGTCAGCGAAGAGACCACGGGTGATTTGATTGGTGCGAGCAGTCAGCTTCGCCAGTGTGCGCAGGCGATCAGGTTCAGGCCCTGGAAGGTGGCGTCGGCACCACAGGAAATGCGTTCGCCAACCGGCCACACCACGTGGAATACGCGTCGTCTCCCACCGGCTTTGCGGGAGCAAGCAAGTCGCCAAGCTCGACGTTGCCGGGATAGACCGCAGCCACGAGCGGCAGCAATCTTGCCGAGTAGCGTCCGGCGCGGACCAGCTCCCGCATGCGTTGTGCGGCGGGTCGCTCAAACTCGTCGATCATGGGTGAGCCCATGCGGCGCCCCTTGGCGAGCGCCGTGAAATACATGAACTGGGCCGGCTCGTTGTCGGGGATGGACACGGCCAGGGTCTGCAGCCAACCGTAGATGTTGCGCTCGCCATAGAGGGAGTCCCGCGCTTGGGCGGAGTCGGCCAAGGTCAGGGCCAGATACTGCCCCAATGCGCTGAGATACTGGTTCACGTGCGCGGCCGGGAGCGCGTACATCGGGGACCCGGGGCTCGATGGACGACGATGTGGCACTTCCTATCGCCGCCAGGATTTCCCCTGACATGACCATCAGGGCATTCCCGATGTCTTGCTCCTTGAAGCTCCGTTCTACGCGCTTGAGCGTCGAACGGTCGCTAAGCCGTCTCAGTCGGCAGACGACCTTGAAACCCTCGTCGAGGTGGGCGACTTCGCCTTCGACGGCCCAGTCGAAGTCCTGTGCCAGGAACTCGAGCTCCTCATCCCCCGCCGCACGCCCAAACAACACCAGGTTGTGGCCGTCGGCGACAGACAAATTCAGGGCAGCATCCAGGTCACTGCAATAGACCAGTTGCTCCAGGAGGAACAAGGGCAGTGTACGCGACAGGCGGCCCCGCTCGTCTTCACGACCACTTCGGGCCACGCCTTCCGGTGACTCGTCGGTCGCCGCCAGAGGGAGGAGCACGATGCGGGGGCGGTCCTGGCCCCGGGGCGGTGCGGCCCACTCCATATCCTGCATGCCGAGCAACCAGGGCGGCAACTTCATCTGCATGATGGCGATTTCAGGCTCGTGGTCCAGGGCCTTCGGCGCCTGCACGGTCATCTCGTCGAAGGTCTTGGCATAGTGCTGCAGGTGCTGGGCAAAGGCCGGCTGCCCCAGGGCGAACAGCCGCTCCAGCAGTGCACGCCCGGTCAACGCATCGCCCAGTTCCACATAGGTCTGCAGCAGGTTGTAACCGACCCGGATGTCGTCGCGGCGCTCGTCGTAGAGCGGTGCCACACGCCGGACCAGATCGTTGAGCATGCCCTGTTTTCCGAGCTCTCCACTCACGGCCAGCATCACATCTGCACCATGGGGTGCCCGGGTGAGTGCCTGGTCGAACCAGGCGAGTCCCTCTTCCCGCCGTCCGGCCTTGATGGCACGCTGGCCCAGCAGGAGTTGCGGTCGCCACGCATCGGGGCAGTCCGCCAGTGTACGCAAGTAGGCTTGCGCCGCATCCGCCCCTGAGGTCTCGGTCAGTTCGGCCACCCGCCAGCCCAACCCATTGTCTTGATTGGGGTCGAGTTCGAGAGCGCGGTCCAAGGTGGACATGGCGAGTGCTTGGTGCCCCTCCGCACTGATGACCTTGGCCTGGTTGGTCAGCAGGACTCCCGTCTCGCCGACCTTGGCCATGGCCTGGCGAAGCGTTGCCCCGGCGTCCTTACTGCGCCCGAGTTTGAGCTGGACGATGGCGCGGGCGACGAATCCCCGCTCAACCACCGGGTCAATGTCCATGAGTCTGGCGCTGGCTTGGTCGACATCGGGCGCCAGGTCATCCCCGAGGGCAGAAATGATCAGGGAATAAAGTCCCTCGGGATCGTTCCATTTGGCATCGAGGTTCGGTCTCAGTATGTCGCGCCGCCACTGCTCGAGTGGCATCTGGAACGAACGCCCGTAGGCATCGACAAAGGAGACCAACCGCTGCTCCGTCGTCAATGTGGACTCCGATGCAGGCTTCGGCGGCAAGGACGGCGTGACAGGCGGGCTCTTGCGCTTCTTGAAAAATCCAAACATCCCTATCGTCCTTGCTGATGCCCTGAGCCAAGGCACCAAAGCCTGCCTATGAACGGCCAGTGCTGCAAGATGGAGCCGCCATTGGTGTTGTCGTACGCCGGGGTCGAAAATCACTGAACTCGATAGTCGATGACCAGCTCATCGGCGACCATGCGAAGGACGGGGGTAAGATCGGCAGTTGCCTCGTGCAAGATGTGCTTGCACGAGGCTTAGCTGGTGCGAGAATGGTGCGGTGGTCCGACGCCTGAAGGCTTTGATCTAGAGCGCAAACCAACCTCATTCTAAGGTTGCAACAAACCTCTTGCGGTTTTGCTAGGCAACATACCCACTGTAAAAGTGAGTAAGATTGCGAGTAACAATTAACCCACGAACCTCATTAAGTCCACCCAAACAAATAGTTGGATCAACTATTTGGGTGATGGTGGGCACCAAAAAGTGTTCCATCCATGCGCCTTCTGATTGCCGAGGATGATCCCGCCATTGCCGCCGGCATCGGCGCCACGCTGCGGCAGAGCGGCCACGCGGTCGATCACGTGGCC
>Ga0164242_10007812_pt1 | contig 11672 bp, 11 predicted proteins | sample OricomgcompostMG_FD_108783 | JGI IMG/M metagenome (GOLD analysis project Ga0164242, IMG submission 108783) | Miracle-Growth compost microbial communities from Emeryville, California, USA - Original compost - Miracle growth compost (MG) ... | reverse complement strand
GTCGACGCCAAATATGGCGACTTCAAGGATGCGGGCACGCCGCCCAAGACCTTCGCCTCCACCGGCGGCTGGGTCGCCATCACCGACAAATACTGGATGGCCGCCGTGGTGCCGCCGCAGAACGAGCATTTCGACGGCCAGTATCTCGGCACCAAGACCGCCAGCGGCGTCGAAGCCTATCAGGCCAGTTACCGCCTGGGGCCGCATACGGTCGCCGCGGGCGGCCACGCCACCGTCACCCACCGGCTGTTCGCCGGCGCCAAGGTGGTGGACATCCTGCGCGAGTATCAGGACCGCCAGCAGATCGTGCGGTTCGACAATGCGGTCGATTGGGGCATGCTGTCCTTCCTCACCCGGCCTTTCTTCTGGGTGCTGGACTATCTCTACAAGCTGCTGGGCAATTTCGGCCTCGCCATCCTGGGCCTGACCGTGATCGTGAAGCTGCTGTTCTTCCCGCTGCAGAGCGCCTCGTTCCGCTCCATGAGCAAGATGAAGAAGCTGCAGCCGGAAATGGAGCGGCTGAAGAAGCAGCACACTGACGATCCGCAGAAATTCCAGACGGCGATGATGGAACTGTACAAGCGGGAAAAGGCCAACCCGATCTCGGGCTGCGTGCCGATCCTGCTCACCATCCCGGTGTTCATCGCGCTCTACAAGGTGCTGTTCGTCACCATCGAGATGCGGCACGCGCCTTTCTATGGCTGGATCCACGATCTGTCGGCGCCCGATCCCACCTCCTGGATCAACCTGTTCGGCCTTCTGCCGTTCGACCCGCATGCGGTGCTGCCCGGCTTCCTGCTGATCCTCAATATCGGGGTGTGGCCGATTCTCTACGGCCTGACCATGTGGCTGCAACAGAAGCTGAACCCGGCGCCCACCGATCCGATACAGGCGAAGATGTTCGCCTTCATGCCGCTGATCTTCACCTTCCTGTTCGGCAGCTTCCCCGCCGGGCTGGTGATCTATTACTGCTGGAGCAACTCGCTCAACATGCTGCAGCAATACATCATCATGCGCCGCGAGGGCGTGGAGGTGCATCTCTTCGAGAACCTCAAGCTGGTGAAGAAAAAGCCCGCCGCCAATGACGGTTGACGCGGAAGAGGCCGCGCGCAAGCTTTTCGCCGGGCCTTGCGACTTCGTCTGGGGGGCGCAGAAGGCAGGCGATGCCCTGCCGCCGGGCAAACTGCCGGAAGCGGCCTTCGTCGGCCGCTCCAACGCCGGCAAGTCGAGCCTCATCAACGCCCTGACCGGCCGCAAGACGCTGGCCCGGGTGTCGCAGACGCCGGGCGCCACGCGGCAGATCAACTTCTTCGACCTGGGCGGCCGGCTGATGCTGGCGGACCTGCCCGGCTATGGCTTCGCCAAGGTCTCCAAGACCGAGGCCGCCGCCTGGCAGGCGATGATCTTCGCCTATTTGCGCGGACGCAGCCCCCTGCGCCGCGCCCTGGTGCTGATCGACGCCCGCCGCGGCCCCAAGGACAGCGACAGCCAGGTGCTGGGGCTGCTCAACGCGGCGGCGGTTTCGACCCTGATCGTCCTCACCAAGTTCGACGAAGTGCCCGCAGACGCCCGCGCCGCCGTGCTGGACGCCGCGCGGGCCGAGGCACGCCGCCACACCGTGGCGCTGGAGGCGGTCATCGCCACTTCCGCCCGGAGCGGCGAGGGCATTCCCGCCTTGCGCGAACATCTGTACGAACTGACGGCCCGTTAAGTTTTAAACCGTTGGAAAGACGGGGGGCTTTGTCTTATATGGCCTCGCCTTCCCGATGGATTCTGGCCATGGCCGCAGCCGACGACACCGCCGAAGACCGCTCCTTGCGGGCCATGGCGCGTTGGCGCCAGACCGGCCGGGTGCTGATCGAGGCGCTGCCCTTCATCCTGAAATACGACCAGAAGACCGTGGTGGTGAAATATGGCGGCAACGCCATGACCGGCGACGGCGCCCATGATTTCGCCCAGGACATCGTATTGATGAAGCAGACCGGCATCGATCCGGTGGTGGTCCATGGCGGCGGGCCGCAGATCGGCGCCATGCTCAAGAAGCTGGACATCGACTCCACCTTCATCGACGGCCTGCGCGTCACCGACAAGAAGGCGGTGGAGGTGGTCGAAATGGTGCTGACCGGCTCGATCAACAAGCAGATCGTCAGCGGCATCAACGCCGCCGGCGGCCGCGCCGTGGGCCTGTCCGGCAAGGACGGCAATCTGGTGGTGGCGCGCAAGATCGCCATGACCAAGACCAATCCCAATAGCGGCGAGCGCGTCTCGGTCGATCTCGGCTTTGTCGGCGAACCGGAACGGGTCAATCCCGAAGTGCTCCACACCATGATGAAGTCGGAGATCATCCCGGTGATCGCGCCCATCGGCATGGGCGCGCGCGGCGAGACCTACAACATCAATGCCGACACGGTGGCCGGCGCCGTGGCCGGCGCGGTCAAGGCCGAACGCCTGGTCTTGCTCACCGATGTCGAGGGCGTGCTGGACAAGGACAAGAAGCTGGTGCCCCGGCTGACGGTGCGCGAGGCCCGCGAGCTGATCGCCGACGGCACCATCTCCGGCGGCATGATCCCCAAGATCCAGACCGCGATCGACGCGGTGGAAGCCGGTGTCACCGCCGCCGTGATCCTGGACGGGCGCATCCCCCATGTGCTGCTGCTCGAACTTTTCACCGAGCATGGCGCGGGAACGCTCATCACCGCCGAATGATGTGCCTGGAGCGGCTCCAGGAAAAGTGTGAAGCGGTTTTCCGTCCGGAGCCGCGACCAAGAAGAAAACAAGTGCACCTTTGCGTTTCGCTGAAACGCAAAGGTGCACTTGGGCTTGGCGCCCTGGCGGCGCTGCTCTGCGCCGCGCCGCCGGCGCAAGGCGCGCTGAAGCTTTGCAACCGCACCAGCTACATCCTGTATGCGGCCACGGCGTCGGTCCGCGGCACACAGGCCGAAACCCGGGGCTGGACGCGCATCACGCCGGGCGACTGCCAGGTGGCGCGTTCGGAAGAGCTGACGGCGCAGACCTATCTGGTGCATGCCCGTTCCAGCCTTGCCTATAGCGGCCCCGCCAAGGCCTGGGGCGGAAACTTCCCCATGTGTGTCGAGGATGCCAACTTCCGCCTGGCGCAGCCGGTCGCGAAGGCGGCCTGCCGCGACGGCGCTTTCGCCTTGCCGTTCGCGGCTTTGAACACCGGCGGGCACCGGAGCTGGACCATGACCCTGGACGAAAGCCCGGCGCTGCCGTCGCTGCTGGCGGCGCAACTGGCCGGGGTCAAAAGACTGCTGCGCGACAATGGCTATACGGTCGGCGCCCTCGACGGCAGTCCCGACAAGAAGACCGGCATCGCCCTGGCCGCGTTCCGCAAGCGGATGAACTTTCCCGAGCGCGCCGGCAACGCGGACTTGTTCGCGGCCCTGGAAAAACAGGCGCTCAAGACCAACGCCCCCGCCGGCTATACCATCTGCAACGACGGCAAGACGGCGTTGGAAGCGGCACTGGCGCAGACCGATGCCGGGAAGGGCGGCAGCCGCGGCTGGTGGATGGTGCCGCCGGGCGCCTGCGCCCGCGCCATCACCGCGCCGCTGGGCAAAGCCGCCTATTATCTTTTCGCCCGGCGCAAGGACGGCAAGGCCATCGTCTCCGGTCCCGACAGGTTCTGCATCGCGCCGTCCCGCTTCGAGAGGAACCGGCGCGGCGATTGCGCCGCCGACGGCCTGGCCGAAGCGGGCTTCCGGCGCACGCCCACCTCCGGACTTGCCGGCACTGTCGCGCACATCGGCGATGCGGGCCTGGTGCCGGCCGGCGCGCCCGCCAAGCCGTAATTCGGTTCGGTTTATCCCAAACATGTCATCCCGGAAGCCACGAAGCGGCAATCGGGGATCCATTGCGCCGTTCGCACGATGGTCCGTGCTTGAACCCATCGGAAAGCGACAGCCGCTAAACGGCGATGCCGAAATAATCGAGATGCCAGCGCATCTCTTCCTTGGACAGCGGGAAGTGGACGCCGCCGCGCGCCGGAAGCAGCGCATGGCCGGGCAACCGCATCAGATAAGTCTGCAACTTGAAGGCGGTGCGCATCGAAAGATGCGCATGCCACACCAGCGCCACCACGGGCTTGGCGCTGGACGCCGCCAGGATGCGCCGGACCTTGGCCTGCGGCACGCCGGACAATTCCGCCAGCGCCAGGATCGCCAGTTCGCGATTGCCCGCCTGGGCCGCCTGCTCCAGGAAGGCGCCGTCCAGCTTTCCGGCGGCCCTGGCCGCCGCCACGATCCGCGCCGCGCCTGCTGCGTCCGCGGCGCCGCCGCCGGGCGCCGGTTTCTCGGCCAGGCGGGCGCGCAATTCGCGCGACAAAATCTGGCGCGTGGTCTCGCTGAGGTCGTGCCGTTCCGCCAGCCTTTCGATCAGGGCGGCGCCGACGAAGCCGGCGATGCGGCGGATGGCGCGGGCGGAAAGATCGGCCCGCAAGGCCAGCGGCAGATGCCAGTCGCCGACATCTTCGGCCTGGTCGAGAATCCGGTCCATCGTCTCCTTGCGGATGCGGGCGTCCGGGTTGACCAGCAGCGTCGCGACGGCGGGGATGTCCAGCGTCTTGACGATGGCGGCGCTGACCTCTTCGCTCACCGGCGTGCGACGCGCCATGGCCGCCAGCGCCGCGCTGGTCTGGGCGCAGGCGATGATCTCCATCAGGTCGGCGTCGGACAGCAGCGGCGAATATTCCAGGATCGGGACCGCCACCGGCATTTCGGCATCCTCGGCCAGCCGCCGGACGAGATCGCGCGGCACGCAATCCAGATGCTTGATTTCCTCCGCCAGCACGGCGCGCACGCGCACGGCGGCGTCGCGCGCCAGGCATTCCAGCGTCTCGACGGTGAGCGCGAAAATCTGGGCGCTTTCGGTTCGCGAAAGGTCGGGCATCAGGCGGGCGATCTTGGCCGCCAGCTCGGCCCGCACCTCGGCATCGCCGTCATCGGCCAGCAGGCGGTCGGTGAGCGGACCGGCGCGGGGATTGGCGGCCACCGCGGCACGGGTCGCCGCCGCGCCATGGACGGCCAAATAGTGCAGCACATCGGCGCCGGCATCGCTGCGGCGGGCAAGAATTTCCTGGGCTTCCCGGGTCCGGTTCTCGAGAACCTCGAGCGCCGCGCGGCTGTCGAGCGGCGCCGGCCCGCCCATGGGCTTTTCTCTGTCGGGTTGCGTCATGACCGCCTGCGTCTTGCGGCGCGATTGTGGGCTCCGGGCTTTAACAGGCGCTAAAGAGGCATGGTGGACCGGCGTTAACGCTGTCTTGCATGGGGCCACGGCGCGGGCCATGGTCCGGCCATGAGCATCCTCCAGACCGCGAACGAGCCGGCGCCGGATTTCCGCCATGTCCGCACCTGGCTGTTCGACCTGGACAACACGCTTTATCGCGCCGATTGCGGCGTCTTCGCCCAGATCGAAGGCCGCATGACCGACTATGTCGCGCGTTTCACCGGCCTGGGCCGCGACGAGGCGCGGGCGTTGCAGAAGACGCTTTATCGCGCCCATGGCACCACGCTGAACGGGTTGATGCGTCTCTACGGCGCCGACCCGGACGACTATCTCGCCTATGTGCACGACATCGATCTTTCCAGCCTGACACCCGACCATGACCTGATCGCGGCGGTGGAGCGGCTGCCGGGGCGGCGCGCCATCTTCACCAATGGCTGCCGCCATCATGCCGGCCGCATCCTGGAGAAGATCGGCGCCGCGCATCTGTTCGAGGACATCTGGGACATCCGCACCCTGGACTTCGTGCCCAAGCCCGATCCGGCGGCTTACGGCCGCCTGGTCGCCGCCGCCGGGCTGGCGCCGCACCGGACCGCCATGTTCGACGACATCGCCCAGAATCTGGTGGCGGCGGGCGAACTGGGCATGACCACGGTCTGGTTGAACACCGGTTTGGACTTTTCCAGCGGCGCCCCGCAGGCTATCGAAGTGCCGCATCACCAAACCCGTGACCTCTCCCAGTTTCTGCACGCCATCAGGATTTGACCATGAGCCAGGACCTTGCCGCCGCCATCGAAGCCGCCTGGGAGGCCCGTGACGGCATTTCCGCCGCCACAAAGGGCGCGCCCCGCGAGGCGGTGGAGGCGGTGCTGGAAGGGCTGGACGCCGGCACGCTGCGCGCCGCCGAAAAGCGCGATGGCGCCTGGACGGCCAATGAATGGGTGAAGAAGGCCATCCTGCTGTCGTTCCGCCTGAACGACATGACGGTCATCGCAGGCGGCCCCGGCGACGCGGTCTGGTGGGACAAGGTGCCGTCCAAATTCGCGGGCTGGGACGAGGCCCGTTTCCGCGCCGCCGGCTTCCGCGCCGTGCCGGGCGCCATCGTGCGGCGCAGCGCCTTCATCGCCAAGGGCGCGGTCCTGATGCCCAGCTTCGTCAATGTCGGCGCCCATGTCGGCGAAGGCACCATGGTCGATACCTGGGCCACGGTCGGTTCCTGCGCCCAGATCGGGGCCAACTGCCATCTGTCGGGCGGCGCGGGCATCGGCGGCGTGCTGGAGCCCTTGCAGGCCACACCCACCATCATCGAGGACCATTGCTTCATCGGCGCCCGCGCCGAAGTGGCGGAAGGCGTGATCGTGGGCGAAGGCAGCGTCCTTTCCATGGGCGTGTATCTGTCGGCCTCGACCAAGATCATCGACCGCGCCACCGGTGAGGTTTTCCTGGGCAAGGTGCCGCCCTATTCGGTGGTGGTGTCGGGTTCGGCGCCCTCCAGCGGCGGCGGTCCCAATCTTTATTGCGCCGTGATCGTCAAGCGGGTGGACGCAAAGACCCGGTCCAAGACCTCCATCAACGAGCTGCTGCGTGATTGACGCGATCGCCCTGGCCCAGGCGCTGATCCGCCGCCCCTCGGTGACGCCGGCGGACGCCGGGGCGCTGGACGTGCTGGAGGCGGCGCTGGCCGGACTTGGCTTCAAGTGCCGGCGCCTGCCGTTCGGCGCGGTGGACAATCTCTACGCCCGGCTGGGCGACAGCGGCCCCAATTTCTGCTTCGCCGGCCATACCGATGTGGTGCCGCCCGGCGAAGGCTGGCGGCACGCGCCGTTCGCGGGCGTCATCGAGGACGGCACGCTGTTCGGGCGCGGCGCCGCCGACATGAAATCGGCCATCGCCGCCTTCGTCGCCGCCGTGGCGCGCGCCGGAAAGCAGAATGGCTCCATCAGCCTGCTGATCACCGGCGATGAGGAAGGCGTGGGCATCGACGGCACCCGCAAAGTCCTGGACTGGCTGAAAGACAAGGGTGAAAAGCTGGATCATTGCCTGGTGGGCGAGCCCACCGCCACCGCCCGCGCCGGCGATGTCATCAAGATCGGGCGGCGTGGTTCGCTGAATGTCGAACTGGCGGCAGTGGGCGTGCAGGGCCATGTCGGCTATCCGGCCAGGGCGAAGAATCCCATTCCGCCGCTGGCGCTGCTGGTGACGCGACTGTCGGCGCACAGGCTGGATGACGGCAGCGCCCATTTCGATCCCTCCACGCTTTGCTTCACCACCATCGATGTCGGCAATCCCGCCACCAACGTGATCCCGGGCGAAGCGCGGGCGAAGGCGAACATCCGCTTCAACGACAAGCACACGCCGCAAAGCCTGATCGCCTGGATCGAGGACGAGGCCGCCAAGGTGGTGACCGAGACCGGCACGGAAATCTCGGTGACGCCGCAGATCAGCGGCGTCTCGTTCCTCACCGCCCCCGGCGCCTTCACGGCGCTGGTGGCCGACGCCGCACAGAGCGTCACCGGCATCGCGCCGCAATTCTCCACCAGCGGCGGCACCTCGGACGCCCGTTTCATCAAGGATTCCTGCCCGGTGCTGGAACTGGGGCTGGCCGGCGCCACCATGCACAAGGTCGATGAATGCGTGCCGGTGGCCGAGATCGCGGCCCTGACCGATATCTATGCGGCGATCCTGAAAGCCTATTTCGAGAATCCTCCGAAGTGACGATCGGCATCTTCGATTCCGGCATGGGCGGCCTCACCGTGATGCGGGCGCTGAAGGCGCGCCTCCCCCACGAATCCTTCCTCTATCTGGGCGACACGGCCCGGCTGCCCTATGGCACCAAGAGTGCCGAGACGGTGACACGTTACGCCCTTCAGGCGGCGCGCGCATTGCTGGCGCATGACATCGCGCTGCTGGTGGTGGCGTGCAACACCGCCAGCGCGGCGGCATTGCCGGCGCTGGCCGAGGCGCTGGCGCCGCTGCCGGTGGTGGGCGTGATCCAGCCGGGCGCGGCGGCGGCGGTGGCGGCGGCGCCGGACGGCCCCATCGCCGTGATCGCCACCGAAGGCACGGTGAAGGGCGGGGCCTATGTGCGGGCCATCCAGGCCATCGCGCCGGCCATGCCGGTGGTGCAACAGGCCGCGCCCCTGTTCGTGGCGCTGGCCGAGGAAGGATTGCGCAGCGGTGCGATCGCGCGGCTGGTGGCGGAACGCTATCTGACGCCGTTGCTGAGCACCGTGCCGCGCCCCAAAGGCCTGGTGCTGGGCTGCACGCATTTTCCGGTGCTGAAGGATGTGATCGCGCAGGTGGCCGGTGGCGACGTCACCATCATCGACAGCGCCGAGACCACGGCCGAGGCGGTGGAAAATATCCTGAGTGAGAAGGGTCTGCTGGCGGCGGGACCGGGACGCCAGCGCTTCCTCTGCACCGACGCGCCGGGGCGTTTCGCCCATCTGGGCGAGATCTTCCTGGGCGAGCCGATCGATCCGGGCGCGGTGACGCTGGTGGATTTATAACGCGTTGTCATGGCCCGCGAATGCGGGCCACCCAGGCCGGACATCTGCACCAAATTTCAATTTGGTTCGATATTCCATTCTGCAACGTCCGAAGCTGCTTCACCTGGGTGGCCCACACTCCGGTGGGCCATGACAACGGTGTCAATAATCCACCCGCACCAGATACAACCCATCCGGCGGCGAGACCGGGCCGCAGGCGCCGCGGTCGCGGGCATCGAGCGCGTCTTTCAGGTCGCGCGCGCGCCATTTGCCCTCGCCCACCAGCTTCAGCGAGCCGACAAAGGAGCGCACCTGGTGATGCAGGAAGGAACGGGCGGAGGCTTCGATGTGAATCTCGTCGGCGCGGCGGAAGACATCCAGCCGCTCCAGCGTCTTCACCGGCGAGCGGGCCTGGCACTCGGCGGCGCGGAAGGTGGTGAAATCGTGTGTCCCCAGCAAGTGCCGCGCGGCGTCCTGCATGGCCTCGGCGTCCAGCGCCATCCGCACATGCCAGACCTTGCCGGCATCCAGCGCCGCCTGCGCCCGGCGGTTGAGGATGCGGAACAGATAATGCCGCCGGCAGGCGGAAAAGCGGGCGTGGAAATCGCCGGGCACGACGGCGGCATCCAGCACCGCCACCGGAACCGGGCGCAGGAAATGGTTGAGGGCCTCGCGCACCTTGCCGGGCGCGAACGCCGTGTCGAGATCGAAATGCGCCACCTGGCCCAAGGCATGGACGCCGGCATCGGTGCGGCCCGCGCCGGTGACGGTGACGCGGCTTTGCGAGAATTTCTCGATGGCGTCTTCCAGCGCGCCCTGGATGGAGGGGCCATTGTCCTGCCGCTGCCAGCCGACGAACGGGCCGCCGTCATATTCGATGGTCAGGCGATAGCGCGGCATCAGACGAGTTTGGTGCCGGCCGGCAGCGGAAAGCCCTTGAGCAGTTCGTCCGCTGCCATCGCCTTCGACCCGGCGCGCTGCATCCGCTTCAGGCGCAATGCGCCGTCGCCGCAGGCGATGGTGAGATCATCGCCAATGATTTCACCGGGCGCGCCTTTGCCGCTAACCGGCTCGGCATAGAGCACCTTCAGCCGCGCGCCCTTCGCGTCCGTCCAGGCGCCGGGCCAGGGCGAGAGGCCGCGCACCAGCGCGTCAATCTCGCCGGCGCTCCTGGTCCAGTCGATGCGGGCTTCGTCCTTGCTGATCTTTTTCGCGTAGGTGACGCCCTCTTCGGATTGCGCCTGCGCCGCCACCGCGCCGCGCTCCATCGCGGCAAGCGCCCGCACCATCAGGTCGGCGCCCAGGCGCGACAATTGTTCGGTCAGCTCGCCCGCCGTCTTGCGGCCCACCGCCGTCCGCTCGGCCATCAGCACCGGGCCGGTGTCCAGCCCCGCGTCCATCTTCATCACCATCACGCCGGTTTCGGCATCGCCCGCCATCACCGCCCGCTGGATCGGGGCGGCGCCGCGCCAGCGCGGCAACAGCGAACCGTGCAGGTTGAAACAGCCCAGCCGCGGCGCATCGAGGATCGCCCGCGGCAGCAGCAGGCCATAGGCCACCACCACGGCGGCATCGAGGTCGAGGGCGGCGAAGGCGGCCTGTTCGTCGGCATCCTTCAGCGACAGCGGCGTGCGCACCTCCAGCCCATGCGCACGTGCGAATGTGTGCACCGGGCCGGGTTCGGTCTCCATGCCCCGGCCCTTGGGGCGCGGCGGCTGGGAATAGACGGCGGCGATTGTCTGGCCCTGGGCAAGGAGTTCGGCCAGCGTCGGCACCGCGAAATCCGGCGTGCCCATGAACGCCAGGCGAAGAGCCATCAGCCGGCGGCCTCAAGCTTCTTCAGCTTGGTCAGCTTCTTGATCGCCATGCCGCGCTTCAGGCGCGAAAGATGGTCGATGAACAGCACGCCGTTGAGATGGTCCATCTCATGCTGCAAACAGGTCGCCAGGAGCCCGTCGGCTTCCAGGATCTGCTTGTTGCCGTCGCGGTCGAGATACTCCGCCCGGATGCGGGCGGGGCGTTCGACATCGTCCCAGATCTCCGGCACCGAGAGGCAGCCTTCCTCGAAAGTCGCCATCTCCTCCGACGCCCAGAGAATTTTCGGGTTGATGTAGGCGACGGGATTGCGGCGGCCCTCTTTCTGGTCGAGGTCGATCACCAGCACGCGGCTGGGCACCCCGATCTGCACCGCCGCCAGGCCGATGCCGTCGGCGGCATACATGCTGTCGGTCATGTCGTCGATCAGGGCGCGAATCGCGCTATCCACCGTCTGGACATCGGTCGAGACGGCCTTGAGGCGCGGATCGGGCGCGGTCAGGATGGGGCGGATCGTCATGGGGCTGAGATAAGCGCCCCCGCCTTAAGGGTCAAGCGATGGAACTGGGACTGATAATTCTGGCGGTTGCGGTGGTTCTGGCGGCGGCGATTTTCGCCTTTGGCCGCCGTCCGGCGCCGGTTCCGCCGGTGGCCGCGCCCGACCCCCGGCTGGACGCGCTGCTGGCCAAGCAGGGCGAAATCGGCGGCCAGTTCACCCAGACCGTGGCGGCGCAGGGCGAACTGGCCCGCACCCTGGGCGAACGGCTGGAAGCGCTGGAAAAGCGCATGGGCGAAAGCCTGGCCGCCAGCACCAAGCAGGCAGGCGACACCTTCGTTTCGATCACCGAACGGCTGGGCGTGATCGACGCCGCCCAGAAGAACATCAGCGAACTTTCCACCCATGTGGTTTCGCTGAAGGCGATCTTTTCCGACAAGCAGGCGCGCGGCGCGGTCGCCCAGGACCAGATGGAGGCCATCGTCGCCGAGCATCTGGCGCCCGACCAGTATGAGTTCCAGGCCACCCTGTCGAACGGCAAGCGGCCCGACTGCGCCATCCGCATTCCCAATGTCGCGGCCCGCATCGTGGTGGATTCCAAATTCCCGCTGGAAGCCTTCGAGACGCTGCGG
>Ga0164242_10007811_pt1 | contig 11673 bp, 11 predicted proteins | sample OricomgcompostMG_FD_108783 | JGI IMG/M metagenome (GOLD analysis project Ga0164242, IMG submission 108783) | Miracle-Growth compost microbial communities from Emeryville, California, USA - Original compost - Miracle growth compost (MG) ... | reverse complement strand
TTGGGGCCGAGCAGGCCGGTGATCTCGCCGTCGCGGGCGGTGAAGCTGACGCCGTCCACGGCCTTGACCGTGCCGAACGCCTTGCGCAGGTCGCTTACCTCGATCATGGCGTGGCTCCGTTGAAGTTGATGAAGGCCGGCGCGGGGCCGAGTCGATCCAGGCAGCTTGCGTCCAATCCCTTCGGATCGGCCTTGTCGATGAATCGAGTGAGCAGCTTGGGCATGCAGCCATGGCTCAATTCACCATGACCCTGGCCCTTGAACAGCAACTGCCGCGCATTGCCCAGTCCGGCCAGGATGGTCTTGCCGTAGGCCGGCGGGGTCACCGGATCGCGCTCGCCGTCGAGGATCAGGATCGGCTTGTCGCTCTTCAGCGGGTCATGGAAATTCGCCGGGCGCGTGCCGTGCGGCCACACCGAGCATTCGGCCTTGATCGCATCGATCAGGTGGTTGCCGAGGATGGTGCCGGCGTCCTCGGGACGCGGCTTGAGCAGGTCGGCGTCCTCGCTGCAGATCACGCTCATCGACATGCCGTTGTTCATGTCGCCGCTGAGGTCGCCGCTGAGCAGCTTGGCCTGGCCCAGCAACGGTGCGACGTCGCCGTGCGCGGCCGCGTCGATGGAGAGCGGCAGCAACGCCGCCGTTTCCGCGGCGTAGGCGAACATGCGCACCACGCCGGCCAGCGCATATTCGTTGAGCGGGCGCGTCACCATGGCCCAGTTCTGCGGGTCGCGGAAGCTGACGGTGTGCGGGTTGGCGCGCAGCGCGTCGCGCAACTGGTACAGCGTCTGCATCGGATCGCCGAAGCGTTTCCTGCATGCCGGCGTGGCCGTGCATTGCGCGAAGTCCAGCTTCAGCGCGTGCTCAAGGTTCGCCGCGAAATCCTCGCCCAGCACGGTCTGGTTCGGCACCGGCGAATCAAGCACCACGCTGCGCACCGCGTCGGGATGGTGCATCAGGTACTGCTGCGCCATGCGCGTGCCGTAGGACACGCCGACCAGGTCGAACGTGGGCGAGCCCAGCGCCTTGCGCACGTCTTCCAGGTCCTGCACCGCCACGGTGGTGGTGTAGTAGCGCGGATCGGCGCGCTTGCTCACTTCGGCCAGGCAGGCCTGCACTTGCTTGCGCAGCTGGTCGAGATCCGGGCCGGCGACACGGGTGTCGTCGCCATCGTTGTCGGTGGACGTGCAGCTGAGCGGATTCGAGCCGCCGGTACCGCGCTGGTCGAGCAGCACCACGTCGTGGTGCTTGAGCACGCCGTCGAACGCCGGCGCCACCATCTGCCACGATGCGGTGGCCGCCTCGCCGGGGCCGCCGGCGAGCAACACCACCATGTCCTTCTCGGCCACCGCGGCATCGCTGCGCACCATGGCCAGCTTCAAGCCGATGGTGCGGCTGTGCGGATCGGCGCGGTTTTCCGGCACCTTGAACGTGGTGCACCACGCGGCCGTGGTGACACCGCTGTTGGGCCGGCCCAACTCGCAATCGTGCAGCGTCAGCGAACCGACCTTCCAGGTCTTCGGCTTCGCCGGCGGCAACGGCGTTGCCGGTGCGCTGGAGGCTGCCGCCGGCGCGGATGCCGTATCGGCCGGCGCGGCCGATTTTTCGTGCGAGTGAAGATAGCTCCACCCGAACCAGCCGGCCGCCGCCACGACGACCGCGATGCGCAATACGTTGCGCCCTGACATGCTCATGTTCCGGTTACTCCCCATTTCCAGACGTGAATGTTCCCGACGCGAATGACGCGACCACCGGCCACAGCGTGCGCGCCAGCGCGCAACCGGACGGGGTGTCGCATTCGATCTTCAGACTCAGCCGCAGGCCGGCCAGCTGCAGCGACGGCGCCGCCAGCACGGGGCACGGTGCCGCACCGGCTGCAGACGACACGGCATCGCTGCCGCTTCCCGGCATCAACAGCACCAGTGCCGCGACGACCAGCACCGCGCCTGCCCAGCGTTTCCGGTTTGCATGTTCCATCGCCTTCGCTCCAGTGATCGTCACAGCAGTGCCCAGTAGCGATAACGCAGGCGCGCCCAGATCTCGCAGACCACGTAACAGCCGAGCATCACCAGCAGGGCGGCGCTGAACGGCACGTCCAGCAGCTTCATGGCGTTGGCGAAGAACAGGGTCAGGATGATGCCGGCCGCCGAAATGAAGGCCAGCATCATGGCTTCCAGTGCCAGGCGCCGGCGCAACTCGTCGCATTGCCGCAAGTGGCGGAATTCGACCCAGCCGCACCAGCCGTAGCACAACATCACCAGCGCCAGGCAAACGGATTTCCCGAGCGGACCCAGTGATTTCTCGAAATGCATCGCCAACGGCACCGCCACCAGGGCCAGCACCGCGGGCGGCAGCGCGTCGCGCATGTAACGTCTGACCGGTTTGTTCCACATCGCACTCTCCCGTCTCATTCGCCCGGTTCGAAAATCGATTCGATCGCCAGCCCGAACAGCTTCGCGATCTTGAAAGCCAGCGGCAGGCTGGGGTCGTACTTGCCGGTCTCGATGGCGTTGACGGTTTGCCGCGACACTTCCAGCCGTTCGGCCAGGTCGGCCTGCGACCACTCCCGCTCGCCACGCAGTTCGCGTACCCGGTTGTTCATGCCCGCGACCCGCGGGCGCCGCGACCATGGAAAGCCCGCGCGCGCATCGTCAGTCCTTCCCCGCCATGCGCCGGGCACGCAACAACCGCACGCGGGACACGATCGCCAGGATCACGAAGAACGCGGCCGTGGCGGCGAACACCCACGCATCCCACAGGTTGCGATGCCGCCATGCATTGATCCCGAGCGCCGCCATCAGCACGCCGGTGAGCGCGAAGTACCACGGCACCCACGAACTGCCTTCCCCGGTGCACAAGGCACCCATGCCGTAGTGGCGCGCCACCTGCCTGTAGGCGATGCCATAGCCCGCCATCATCACCGGGAACACCCAGATCAGCACGCTCCCGCCCAGATGCAGCACGCCACCGGTCACCAGGAAGCCGCCCACCATGCTGATCGCGGACACCAGCGCCGTGGCCACGCCCAGCGCCACCAGCTGGGTGCGCTGCTCCAGCTCGTCGCTGTCGCGGATGCGCCACCACATCAGTGCGATCACGTAGAGCATCGGCAGCACCGGCGCCACGGCCAGCAGGGCCTTCAGCGGCAGGTTGGCGGTGGCGTGCAGCAGCGGGCCATCCGCCACCAGCACAGCCATGTACACCAGCATCGCCAGTATCAGCCGCTTTTCGTAGTGCTTCTGGGTCATGCGCGCCATCGAACCGCCCTCACAGCGACTTCAGGAAACCGTCCAGCACCTGCTGGAACTTCGCCGGCTGGTCGAGCATCACGAAATGCCGCGACGGCGAGATCGACACCACCTTCGCGTTCGACGCATTCGCCAGAAGGCCCTGGTAGTAGGCCGCCTTCTGCGCTTCATCCGGTACCCGCTGCTTGCGCATCGCCGCGTATCGGCGGGCATCCGGCGCGTAGTACGGCGCGATCTCCAGGATCGGCACGTTCGCCTGCTTCAGGCCCGGGCGGTAGTCGGCCGCCATGTCCGCACCCATGTAGTCGGCCGCGGCTTTCGCATCGCTGCGCCCCACCAGCGGCGCCTCGCGCGCGGCAAGCTGCGGGTCGAACACGCCCATGTGCTGCATGTAGGGCAACGCCGCGGCCTTGAACTGCGCCGGCGTCATTCCGGCGAGCTGCGCCTTCGCTTGCGCCGCGATCGCCTGCCGCTGCGCAACGCTCACCCGGTCCATGCCGGGGAAGATCGGCAGCCCGTCCACCGCCACCACGCCCGAGATCAGCTTCGCGTGCTCGCCGGCAAAGCGCAGCGACAGCGTGCCGCCAATGCTGTGGCCCACCAGCACCGGCTTGTCGATGTGCTTCTGCTCGATCAACTGCAGCAGCGAGGCATCGGCGCGATCCAGCAGCGTGCCGGCCTTCGCGTCCGGCGCGGGCGGCGGCACGCCGTCGAAACCGGCCAGCGTCACCGCGTACACCACGTGGTTCTTTTCCAGATCCGCGATGGTCCGTTGCCACACCCACGGACCGCATTCCAGGCCGGGGATCAGGATCACCGGGCGGCCGTGGTCGCCGTGACGCTGCACCTGCAGCGTACCCACGCGCTCCGCCGGCGTGCTTTCCGCCGCCATCGACACCCCGGCAAAACCGGCCAGCGCCACCGCCAGGACAGAACCCCAAACACGATGCTTCTGCATGACACCCTCCCGTGCATTCGACCCGATGTAAAGCAAGCTTTACACGACTTTTTATGTAAAGCAAGCTTTACATCGCACGCCAGGATGAACGAATGATCGATTGCCAGCGCTGTCATTCGATTTTTTAGGAATTGTCCTAGTGCCGACGCCGGAACGGGGCCCTAAGCTAGCGTCAGCCCAGCCCCGGCTCGCGCGCTGGACAGACACGGATCGGAGAATCCGGACTGGCGGCATCCATTTCAGGCAGCCGCCCCTCGCATGCTTTGCATTCGACGCCACGCCCGTTGGCAGGCGCCATGGACCGACAAGGAAGAAAGGGGATGGGTAATGAGCCCGATACCGAACACGCGTTTGACGTAATGCGTCAATTTTGGACAATACGCTCGCGTTTGGGGCATTCATCACACATATAAATTGGCTCGCGTCAATTGGACTTGTGGCCAGATGCCGGCTGTTCGCGCGCCAACAATGTGATGTGAATCACATATTGGCACGATGATTGCTCACCCCAGTCCTGACGGCTCGGCCTGACCGCCGCTGGGGAGCGGCGCCGCCCGGCCCGCCGCGCGTACTCGCACCACCCAACAAGCTGCACTTCCAAACCACTGTGGAAACCTAAGGAAACACCATGAACAAGCTGCTTCTCACTTCCGCGCTCGTCGCCGCCTTCGGTGCCGCAGCGCTCGCCCCGCAGGTTGCCCGCGCTGCAACCAACAACCCGGTCAGCAATCCTCCCACGGATGGCACCATCAACATCACCGGCACCGTGATCGCACAGACCTGCAAGGTGGACGGCAAAGGCGCCGGCACGGCCGACACCAAGAACGTGCCCCTGCCGGACGTGCTTACCTCGCAACTGGCCGCCCAAGGCGACACCGCGGGTGACACGAACTTCTCCATTGCGGTTACCGGCTGCGACTCGGCCCTTTCGACCGTGCACACGTATTTCACCGGCAGCAACATTGCGACCGACGGCCGTTTGAGCAACGGCACCGGCACTGCCACCGGCGTCGAAGTACAGCTGCTCAACGGCAGCGATGCCTCGGTGATTGCGCTGAATTCGGCCGACGGTTCGCAGAACTCGAAGCCCGTCAACCTCACCAATAACAGCGCCACGCTGGAGTACGCGGCGCGCTACTACGCCAACAGCACCAACGTAGGTGCCGGCAGCGTGAACACCAGCGTCGCCTTCACGATGGTCTACGAGTAATCGCTGAAGCTCTGCCGTGGCAGGTTCGCTTGCCACGGCACGATCCGGGCGCCATGCCGGCGCACCCGCAACCACGGACCCACGATGAAAAAATTCCTCCTCGCCTTGGCCGCGGGCCTGCTCGCCGTGTGCCTGTTCGCCGTCGGCGCGCACGCCACGGTCGTCATCGGCGGAACCCGTGTGGTCTTCCCGGCCCGGGACGGAGAGGTCACCGTGCGGCTGTCCAACGTAGGCAACACGCCTGCGCTGATCGAGGTGTGGATCGACAACGGCGACCCACGGTCGACACCCGACAAGGTCGACACCCCCTTTCTCATCACCCCGCCGCTATTCCGCATGGACGCGCACAAGGACCAGAGCCTGCGCATCCTTGCCACCTCGCCGCATCTTCCGGCGGATCGCGAGTCGCTGTTCTGGCTCAACGTGCTGGAAGTGCCGCCCAAGCCGACCGGCCAGGAAACCGCCGGCAAGAACATGCTGCAATTCGCGGTCCGCTCACGGCTGAAATTGTTCTACCGTCCCGCCAAGCTCCCGGGTGACGCCCTGAAGGCAGCTGGCCAGTTGACGTGGAAAGCGCGCCTCGACGGGCAGAACGTCATCCTGGACGCACACAACCCCTCACCGTACTACATCACGGTCAGCAAGCTCTCGCTGACAATCGGCGACAAGCCATATGCGGCCGCCACCGGCATGGTGGCGCCCTTCGGCGACCTGCGGCTTGCCGTGAAGGGCTTGGCGAACGTACCCGTGCCCGGTACCGCCCTGTCCTACACCACCATCAACGATTACGGTGCCGCGGACGCGCACAAGGGCGCCATCGCCCCATGAAGAGCGGGCTTGCCATACGCTGTAGCGCCCCCATGCGCAAGCACGTGGCATGCCGCCAGGTCTTGTTGTGCATGGCTGTCACGGCTGCCCTGTCTGGCTGGACGACGATCGCCATGGCCATGCCGGCTGCAGCCGCGCCGGCAGCAGCCAGTGGCGCGGACGCCAGCGCCAACTTCGCGAACTTCGACCGCAGCCTGCTGGCTGGCGCCGGCCAGAACACGACCGACCTGTCGCGCTTCGAGCGCGGCAACCTGGTCCTGCCCGGCCTATACAACATCGATATCTATCTGAACGGCACATGGACCGGCCGCGCCAACGTGCGCTTCGCCTCCCCCTCCGCAGGTGCCAGCGCCACCCCTTGCGTGGACCGCAAGCTGCTCGATCAACTCCACCTGCAGCCGACCAAGCCGTCCGACGCCACTCTCGCCGAACTGGGCGATGCGCAGTCCTGCGTGAATATCGGCAGCCTGATTCCCGGCGCCAGCATGGACTTCGACATGGCCAACCTGCGCCTGGATACCAGCGTGCCGCAGGCATACCTGGGCCAGAAGGCGCGTGGTTACGTCAGCCCGAAATACTGGGATGAAGGCGTGCCCGCAGCCCTGCTCAACTACAACCTCAACAGCTACCGCTCCAGCAGCCAGGGACAAAGCCAGACATCGACGTATCTCGGCCTCGACGCCGGCATCAATCTTGGGCCATGGCATTTTCGCCAGGACTCCACGGTCAACTGGCAATCCGCCACGTCCGGCAGTCGTGCGCAACGCAAATGGCACAACATCGCCGCCTATGTGCGGCGGGATCTCCCTTCCATGCGTGCGCAACTGACCATCGGCGACAGCTACACCGACGGCTCCGTGTTCGACAGCTACGCCCTGCGCGGCGTACAGATTTCCACCGACGACCGCATGCTGCCCGACTCGATGCGCGGCTACGCACCGGTGATTCGCGGCGTGGCCGACACCAACGCCAAGGTCACCGTGCGCCAGAACGGCGTGCAGATCTATCAGGCCACGGTGGCGCCCGGCCCCTTCACCATCGACGACCTGTACCCCACTGGCTACGGTGGCAACCTGGACGTCACGGTGACCGAGGCCAACGGCCGCGTGCGCACCTTCTCGGTGCCGTATGCCTCGGTGGCGCAGCAGCTGCGGCCGGGCATCACCCGCTTCGACATCGCCGCAGGCCGTCTGCGCAACAGCTCGCTGTCACACCAGCCGACCGTGATCCAGGCCACCGTGCAGCACGGCTTCAGTAACCTGTTCACCGGCTATGCCGGTTTCGCCGGATCGCAAGGCTATGCCTCGGCGCTGCTCGGCGGCGCGATCAATACACGCTACGGCGCGCTCGCGCTGGACATCACCCAGGCCAGCGCACGCATTCCGGGGCAGACTGCACAGTCCGGCCGAAGCGTGCGCGTGACCTACAGCAAGATCATTCCCTCGACGCAAACCTCGCTGACAGTAGCCGCCTATCGTTATTCGACCAGCGGCTACCTCAGCCTGTCCGATGCAGCGCTCGCGCGCGACTATGCACGGCGCGGCCTCGACGCCTTCCAGTATGTGGCACCCACGACACCGCTCGTCGACGGCATTCCCCTGCAGAGTACGCTGACGCTCTCGCAGCAAGTCGCACTGAACGGTTCGACCTACGCCAACAATCCCATGCTCGCCGGTACCGGTCTGCAACGTCGGCGCAACAACTTCACGCTCACACTCAACCAGCGCCTGGGGCAAGGCGCCGGTTCGCTGTATGCCAATGGCTCGATCAGCGACTACTGGAACCGCAACGGCTCCGACACGCAATTCCAGGTCGGCTACAACAACACCTTCCACCGCCTCAGCTACAGCGTCTCGGCCACCCGTACACGCGACCCCTACGGTCGCTACGACAACGAATACTTCGTCAGCGTCAGCCTGCCGCTGGGCGACAGCACGCATGCCCCGACCTTTACGCTCAATACCAACCACAGCGACGCGGGCGGCTCACAGGATCAGGCCATGCTGAATGGCACGCTGGGCCGCAACAACCAGTTCAACTACAGCGCCTCCGCCACGCACGGCAGCAATGGCATCGGCAACGCCGGCACGCTGAACGCAGGCTACCGCAGCCCGTATGCCACGCTGGACGCCAGCTACGGCAAGGGCAGCGGCTACTCGCAGAGTTCGGTAAGTGTCAGCGGCGCCATCGTCGCGCACCCGGGTGGCGTCACCTTCGGCCAACCCATCGGCGACACCGTGGGCATCATCCATGTGCCTGGCGCCGAGGGTGCCACCATCAACGGCTTGCCTGGCGTCAAGGTGGACCATGCCGGCTACGCGCTGCTGCCTTACCTCACCCCGTACACCCTCAACACCATACAGATCGACCCCCAGGGACTGCCTTTGAGCGTGCAGCTCGACGCTACCAGTGCACAGGTGGCGCCATATGCGGGGGCCGTGGTGATGGTGAAGTTCAAGACCGAGAGCGGCACCACGCTCATCGTGCAGATGCGCCGGAGCAATGGTGTTCCCGTGCCCTTCGGCGCGGAGGTCTTCGACGCCAAGGGCGTGTCGCTGGGCGTCGTCGGCCAGTCGGGGCAGGCCTTGTTGCGCGGGGTTGGCCAAGCCGGCCGGCTCGAAGCCCGCTGGCAGAACGAACAGGGCGTTTCGCAATCGTGCTCCTTCCACTACGAAAAGCCGAAGGCAGACAGGCACGGCGCGAAGAACAGCTACCAGATGATCGATGCGACCTGCACCCCGCTCGCCACATCATCGCGCGCATCGGGGAACCAGACATGACCCATCCATCCGACCTGCTGGAGCAGCCCGGCAACCGCCGGTACCGGCCTTTGCCCACGGAGTCCGGGATAGCGGCTCCCGCTGAAAGCCAAGGTCGTCGCATCCGCGTCACCTGGCGTGCCCTTGGCCTTCTTCCCCTTCTGCTCGTGCTCGGCGCGTTCTCGAACAAGGCTCACGCAGACTGCTATTACGACAGCGGTTCGGCAGCCACTGTCACGTTCTCGCCGCCCGCCACGATCACGGTGCCCACCAACCCCGCCGTGGGTACGGTTCTGTGGACATCGGCACCCATCACGCCACCCACGCCGTATCTGCTGCTGGATTGCTACAACTCGACATCCAGCGGCATCGCGAACACGGTCGGCGGCCAGCCATCAAGCGGCGACAACACGCTTTTCCCGACCAACGTCCCGTGGCTCTCCTATCGCATTCTCCAGCCGGACACCACGTCTCCACTGCAGGTCTACCCAAACCAGACGATCGCCGGAAACAATGGGGGTGGCATACAGTTCAGCGTGGCGTCCGCCCTGCAACTGGTGGTGACAGGCCCCATCACCTACAGCGGCCTGCTCAGCGGGCAACTCGGCGTGTGGCAGATGAACTACTACACGGAGGTATGTATCCGGCAAGGCCGCCGTGGGTGCAACCAGTACGGGTGGCAATCCAGTTTGCAGCCGCTGGCCACGTTCACCACCTCGACCGTACGCTTCGTCGTGCCTGCCTGCACCGTAGCCGTCGATCAGACGGTCGTGACCCTGCCCACAGTGATGACCTCGAACTTCAACGGCCTCAATTCCACCACCGGCCAGACACCGTTCGCCGTACAGCTGACCTGCTCCGCCAGCACCAATCTTTCCATCACCCTCGCGACCACCTCGCCAGCCACGGGCGTCAGCGGAACCGGCGTGATAGCCCCGACCAGCGGCAGCAACATGGCCGCGGGGGTAGGCGTGCAGATCCGCGACGGAAACGGCCATTCGATTTCCTTCGGCACACCCCTATCCGCCGGAACGACATCGAGCGGCCCCTATGCCATTCCTTTCTACGCACGCTATTACCAGACGGCCACGACCATATCGGGCGGGAAGGTCTCGGCAACCGCCACCTACACGCTGACGTACCAGTAAACCGAAGAACATCCGCAAGTGTGGCCCGACAAAACGGTGCGCCTACTGGTAGGTCCGCGTCACCATCTGGACATCCTCGATATGCGAGGCGGCAAGATAGCCCGCAAAGTACTGCAGCAAGGGGCTGCCCGTGATTTCACCGTCGCCCGGATGCGTCACCCAAAGCTCATAGGTCGAGGCATCATTCGTTGCTTGCGAACGGCTCCCCCACCTGAACGCGCGTCTGGAGGGGAGAACACTGCCTGCCAGTGCCGTGGCCTCGACTGGCACCGAGCACGTCGGCACGACAACGGCGCCGCTGAAGGTGATCCGGCCGCTTTCCGCCCACGCCGGAAGCGCCAGGAACATGCCGCACATCAGGCAAGCCGCGACCATCGGATGAATCAGACCCATCATGCTGCCTCCTGCCGCCCCGACTGGTGAGTGGGGCGCATGACATGCAGATCGGCAGTCGACAATCGAGCTTTAGCGGCGCGCCGGTCTGGCGCGCCGCCAAGCGGATCCCTGATGCCCCCTGCCACTGCCACCCGATCGCATCGTGCGACGAGGTCACAATCGGCGCTGCCATGCGCTTTTCGGGGAGATACTCGGGCGTATGTAATGTCGATGTGAGCCGGAGGTGAGGCTCGCTTTCAGCGGATCTGCAGATGCTCAAAACGTGATGTGGTTCACATTTTTAGATCGTGCGAAATCGACCCGTGCCACGACCAGATAACGGCATGCCGTACCCGTACGGGGGGAACGCCAGGGAACCCGTCCTGCACGGCTACCGCGGCCGGCCGCAAGGCCGCACGCCGGACGATCAACGCGACGAGACGTACTTCTCCCGCCGGATCTGCGCCACCGGCAGCCCGAACTCCTTCAGCGCGTTGAAGGCCGCGTCGACCATGTCCGGGTTGCCGCACAGGTAGGCGATGTCGCGATCGGCATGCGGCTGCAGTTCGCCGAGGACGTCCTGCACATGTCCGCTGCGATCGTGCGGGCGCGGCAGCGCGCGCGGCTGGCGACTGAGGCAGCCGTGGAAGGTGAAGCCGGGGTGGGCTTGGGCGAAGGCCTCGAATTCCTCGCCGTAGAGCAGCTCGGCCTCGCTGCGGGCGCCGTACAGCAGCACCACTTCGCGATCGCCGGCGGCGAGCAGCTTTTCGAAGCGCGGCAGCATCGCGCGGTATGGCGTGACGCCGGTGCCGGTGGCCAGCAGCAGGTAGCGCGGGTGGGCGTCGGCATCCTGCAGGCAGAAGCGGCCGTAGGGGCCACTGGCGTCGATGACGCCGCCGATCGGCAGTTCGCCCAGCAACTTGGTCGCCGCACCGCCTTCCACGTAGCTCACCGCGATCTCGACGCGCTGCACCGGCGAGCTGCCGTCGCCCACGGTGCCCACCGAGTAGCTGCGCTTGGTGGCGGTGCCGTCGTCGTAGTGGAAGTGGATCTGCAGGAACTGGCCGGGCACGAAGGCCAGCGGCTGGCCGTCGGCGCGCTCGAACGAAAGATGGCGCACGGTGGGCGCCAGCATGTGGCTTTCGACG
>Ga0164242_10007810_pt1 | contig 11674 bp, 8 predicted proteins | sample OricomgcompostMG_FD_108783 | JGI IMG/M metagenome (GOLD analysis project Ga0164242, IMG submission 108783) | Miracle-Growth compost microbial communities from Emeryville, California, USA - Original compost - Miracle growth compost (MG) ... | reverse complement strand
TTCAGCAGCGCGTCGGCGACGTGCTCGACGTCCATCAGCGGCTCCGCGGCGATCTCGCCGTTAGCCTGCGGTACGCCGCGCGCCATCCGCTGGGCCATCTCGGTCTCGGCATTGCCGATGTCGATCTGCCCGCACGCGATGTCGTAGCGCCGGCCGTCGAGCGACAGCGTCTTCGTGAGCCCGGTGATCGCATGCTTGGTCGCCGTGTACGCGATGCTGAACGGCCGCGGTGCATGCGCGGAGATCGACCCGTTGTTGATGATGCGGCCACCGCGCGGCGACTGCGTCTTCATGAGCCCGAACGCGGCACGTGCACACAGGAACGAGCCCGTCAGGTTCGTATCGACGACCGAGCGCCAGACGTCGACCGGCAGTTCGTCGACATCGACGGCCGGTGCACCGCGGCCCGCGTTGTTGAAGAGCAGATCGAGGCGGCCGTAGTGCTTGCGGATCGTGTCGAACAGCGCGTCGACGCTCGCCGGGTCGCTCACGTCGCACGGCACCGCGAGCGCCTCGTGGCCCTCGCGGCGCGCTTCGTCGGCCAACGCTTCGAGCGGCGCCGCGCGCCGTCCCGCGAGCACCACGCGATAGCCATGCCGATACAGCTTCCTCGCACACGCGAGGCCGACACCGCTGCCCGCACCGGTCACCAACGCTACCTTGTGCTGCTGTGTCTCCTGAGTCATCTGATGAAATCCTTTTCGTGCGGACCGCCGCGCCCGGTCGCGGGCGGACGGTCGTTGAGATGGGGGATGCGTCCGTTCCGGTTCGAGGCGCGCGTGCGGGCCGTCAACGCATGATGGTCCGCTGCGATCACGGTCGCCTTCGCACCATACCGCAGCGACCGGTCGATGACAAACGCAGCCGTGCGGGCTTTTCAGGCGCCCGACGACCATCGGGCGTCCATGACCTACAAGCCGAACTCCGCCGCGAAGTCGTCGTCCGTACGCGCGTCCAGCGCGCCGCTCGCGACCGCCTTCACGAACGTGTCATAGTCGCGCTCGACCTGGTCCGCATAGGCGAACGCATAGCCGGTCAGCGCATCCGCGAACGGGTCGCCCGGCCGATGTACGCGGCAATGCCGACCGCCGCGTTGCCCGCCCTCGCGTGCGCGCGCGCCATCGCCCAGCCACACAGGCGTGCATAGTCCGCGAGCAACGCGCCGTCGAGCAGTTCGATGTCGGCCGAGAGCTTCATGTCGCGCAGTTGCCTGAAATACACATGGCGACCCGACGGTGTGGTCGACCAGCCGGCAAACACGTCGCTCGCAGCCTGCAACAGCTGCTGGCCTTCGGCGACCCGCGCGCCCTCATGCTTCACGACCGTGGAATGGAAGAAGTTCGCGATCGCCGGACGGTACGCTTCCTTGATCTGCAGGAAAAGCGGCTCGCCACGCTGATCGACCGCGAGCAGCACGAGGCAACGCGCGCCGACGTCGCTCATCCTGAACGCGAGGTCGTGCCAGTCGAACTGCCCGAGCAGTTCGCGGCTATCGTGCGCCAGCGTCTTCCGGTAGCCCTCTATCATCCTGTCGGTCTGGCGACGCCAGTGGTCGGCTTCGAACCATGCGTCTTCCGGCTCGAACAACGTGCTCCCGCCGCGCACATGAAACGTCGACGGCGGTGCATGGTGCAGCGCCCAGCGCTCGCCGTCGCGATGAGCGAGCTTCTCGAACGAATCCTCGCGCGCGTGCGATGCCGCCTTCTCCATCGCGCGACGGATCGGCCGCCGTGCCTCGGGCGCGAGCGCGGTCTCGATCATCCGGTCGAACGTGATCGTCTCGTACCAGAGTTCGAGCGCGCCGTATTCCGCGTACTGCCGCATGCGGTCCCGATACTCGCCGACCGCGGACCTCACCAGCGTCTCGGCCACGCCGCGCGAGTAGCGCCGCTGCCGCGCGGCGATCACGAGGCTCGCGACGAGCCGCTTCAGATCCCATTCCCACGGTGCGTGCGCCACCTCGTCGAAGTCCGTCAAGTCGAAGACGAGTTGCCGCCCGGGCGTCGCGAACGCGCCGAAATTGAGCAGATGCGCGTCGCCGCAGACCGGGATCGCCATGCCGGTGTTCGGCACGAGGCTCAGGTCGTGCGCCTGCAGGATCGCACTGCCGACGAAGAACGCGAGCGGCGACGCGAGCATTCGTCCGTGACGCAACGGGACGAGCTTCGGCACGCGCCCCACGCTGGCCGCCTTCAGCAGTTCGAGCGGATCTCGCGCGAGTTGGCCGACCTGCCGGTGACTGGAACGTTTGGTATGCTCGCGCGCCGCGCGGCCGGCCGCTTCGCGCGCGGCAAGGATGCCCGTCTTCATGGATTCCCAACCGTGAACGTGTTGAACCGACCGGCATCGACGCCGCACCAGCCGGCCGTTGCGCCGACGACCATTTATCGCCCGCGTATTTAAGCGTGCAGTACAGATTCGCGCAAGCGCGGCACCGCCGGTCCTTCGTCGACGCCGCGGCACGTCCCGCAGACTTATCATAAACAATTGCTAATACTTTCGCGCAGTAAGTTTAACTGTCGTTAATCGTTCCTTGCTCCTATGCTGAAACTCATCGCTGCATCGTCGGCAGGCGGCTACGCTGTGGCCGTGCGCCGGCGCGACGCGGCACGCGGTTTCCAATGTCATTGGGGTATATCCATGAAGATCTGCGTATTCGGAGCGGGCGCGATCGGCGCAATGATGGGCGTGCAGCTCGCGCGGGCCGGCGCCGACGTGAGCTTCATCGCCCGCGGGCCGCATCTCGCCGCGATGCGCGAGCGCGGCCCGCGCCTGTTGATGGATGATCAGGAGTACACGGCAAAGGTGCGCTGCACGTCCGACCCGCGCGAACTCGGCGTGCAGGACGTCGTCATCGTCACGCTCAAGGCGCACTCGGTCGCGGGCGTGATCGACTCGATGCAGCCGCTGCTCGGCAAGCACACCGCGATCGTCACCGGCACCAACGGCATTCCGTACTGGTACTTCTATCAGCACGGCGGCAGGTTCGCGGGCACGCGCCTCGAAAGCATCGACCCGGACGGTTCGCAATGGACTCGCCTTGGACCGGAACGCGCGATCGGCTGCGTGCTGTATCCGGCGGCGGACATCATCGCGCCCGGCGTGATCCAGCACGTGTACGGCAAGAAATTTCCGATCGGCGAGCCGTCCGGCGAGCGCACGCCGCGCCTGCAGGCGTTGCATGAGGCGATGCAGGCGGCCGGCTTCGACGCGCCGATGCGCGACGACATCCGCGACGAAATCTGGCTGAAGCTGTGGGGCAACCTGTGCTTCAACCCGATCAGTGCGCTCACGCATGCGACGCTCGACGTGATCGCGAGCGACCCGGCCACCCGCTCCGTCGCCCGCACGATGATGCTGGAGGCGCGGCGCATCGCCGAGCAGTTTGGCGTGCACTTTCGCGTCGATGTGGAGCGGCGCATCGACGGCGCGGGCAAGGTCGGCGCGCACAAGACCTCCACGCTCGTCGATCTCGAGCACCGACGGCCGCTCGAAATCGATCCGCTGTTGACGGTCGTGAAGGAGATGGCGGGCCTCGTCGGCGAGCCGACGCCGACGATTGACGTCGTGCTCGCCCTCATCAAGCAGCGCGAGCGGACGATGCTGCAAGAGGCCTAGGCGCAACGGGCTGCGCCGGTGGCGGCGGTGTCGTTTGCCCTCGCCATCGAAACAACGGCACGCGATCCGCGCGGCTCAGGTGCCCGTCATGCGGTCGCCGGACGGCGCGCAGACCTCGGTCTGCGCCTCGCACGGATCGTCCTCGCCTGCGCACACCGCCGACGACGACGAAATACCGCGCGTTCCGTCGGCGAGGAACTGCGCCCATACGGCCTGCGCGCACGGCCGCAGCGAACGCGAGCGGCGCCGCACGAGCATCGTCGTCACGAGCACCGTAGGCTGGAGCACGCGTGCGACGAGCGGCGGCTCGGGAACGGTCCAGTGGCACCACGGCGTCTGCGGCACGTCATCGGGGCAAACCGGTAGGACCCCGATGCCCAGCCCGAGTTCGGCCATCCGCAGCACGCCCGCGACGTGGGCAAACTCCTGCAGCGGTCGCCCGTCGGGCCGATGGGTGGCGAGCCCGCGTGCCACCGCATTGCGGCAGCCCGCGTCGCGGTTGAGCGTGACGAGCGGCGCGTCCGCGAGATCGGCCCAGTCGAGCGCCCCGCGCTGCGCGAGCGGATGATGGGCCGGCAGCACGGCGGCAAGCGGCGTCGCCGCGAGCGGCTGCACGTCGAGGTTGCCGCACGCGAACGGCACCGTCTCCGCGACGATCCCGAAGTCCACCTCACCCTGTTCGACGGCCTGCAACACGGCCGCCTGCGGAAGGTCCTGCAACTGCAGTGTCAGCGAAGGAAACGCGGCCGTACAGCGCGCGAGCGCGGCGGGCACCCAGCCCGACGACAGCACCGGATTGCTCGCGACCGCGACGACGCCGGTGTGCGCGTGGTAGGCGTCGTGCCCCTCGTGCAGTGCCTCGTCGATCTCGTCGAGCAGGCGCCCGATGCGCCGCTCGAACCCGCTGCCCGCGAGCGTCAGCTCGACCTGGCGTGTCGTGCGGTCGAACAGCTTCAGATCGACCGCCTCCTCCAGTTCGCGCACGCAGCGGCTCACCGCCGACTGCGTCAGCCCGAATTCGCGCGCGGCGCGCGTGAAGCTGCGCGCCCGCGCGACCGCGATGAACACCTTCAGTTGCTGGAGCGACACATTCATCGTCATACTCCGGCTCCGTTCGTGATGTCCGGTCGCGTCACTCGCCGGTCTGCGAGAAGTGGGACGGCGCGCTCGCCGCGCTGAGCGTGGCCGTCGGCGTGGATGCCGCGCCGGCCGACTCGATCAGACGATGACGCATCGGCGCGAGGATCAGCTTCGCCGACACGCCGGCCACGATCGTGATCACCGCCGCGACGATGAACACCGCGCTCCAGCCACCGCTCGCCGACAGCACCGACGCGATCGGCACCAGCAGCGACGCCGTGCCCTTCGCGGTGTACAGCGTGCCCGCGTTGGACGCCGCGTACTTGCTGCCGAACGTGTCCGCGCAGATCGCCGGGAAGATCGAGAAGATCTCGCCCCAGCACAGGAAGATCATCGCCGCGAAGAACATGAACGCATACGGGTTCGAGCCGAAGTACATCATCCCGAGAAGCGCTATGCCCTCGCCGGTGAAGATGAGGAACATCGCGTTTTCGCGGCCGATCCGGTCGGACAGGAAACCGCACAGCGGACGCGTGAAGCCGTTGCAAAGGTTGTCGATCGACAGCGTCAGCGTGAGGAGCGGCAGCGTGACGGCGCCGAACACGGTCATCGGAATTCGCGCGAGACCCCAGTCCTTCGCGATCGGTCCCAGCTGTGCGGTCGCCATCAGGCCCCCTGCGGCCACCGCGACGAACGCGACGTACATCACCCAGAACACCGGCTGCTTCACCATCTGGCCAGGCGTGTAGTCGATGCGCGTCATCAGGCGGCGTCCCGGAGCGACGTTCACGCGCGGCGCCGGCTTGATCAGCAGGAACGCCAGCACGAAGATCGACACGCCCTGGACGAGCCCGAACACGAAGAATGTGTGCTCGTAACCTGCGTGCGCGATCATGCTCGCAATCGGAATCACCGTCACGGCCGCGCCCGCGCCGAAGCCGGCCGCCGTCAGACCAGCCGCGAGGCCGCGCCGGTCGGGGAACCACTTGAGCGCGTTGCCGACGCAGGTGCCGTACACGCCAGCCGCGCCGATACCCGCGATCACGGCCGATACGTACAACATCGGCAGCGTGGTCACGTACGAGTTCAGCACCCATGACAGACCGGCGAAGATCGCGCCGACGGCCACGACCGGACGCGGGCCGAACCGGTCGACGAGCCAGCCTTCGAGCGGCACGAGCCACGTTTCGGTCAGGATGAAGAGTGAGAACGCCAGCTGGATTTCCGGCCTTGTCCAGTTGTGCCGGACGTGCATCGGCCCGACGAACAGGGTCCACGCGTACTGCAGATTCGCCACCAGCGCCATGCATAGCATGCCGATGACCAGTTGCCACCAGCGGCCCCTCCAGAAAGGACCGCCGTCGCTCCGCTGACTGATTGAGTTCATGTCACATGTCTCCGCTATCCATTCACTGCAGCCTGCCTGATTACAGGTCTGCATAGACTCCTGCTTATGGTTGTATTCCCACCCTTGCTTCTATTCTTTTTTATTCTCCATTCCTGGCGGAAATACCGATTGAAAGCTCCGCCCCCGCATTCATTCCACTTACTGGGAGTTTTTCTCCAGCACCCCACACCGCCCGGTTTTTTTCCTTTCTACCGCCTTATTGCCAGGCGTTAACCCTATAAATCAAGGGCATTTAGACACTTTCCAACTCATGCTAGGGTCATTGCTGAATTACACATAATTAAAGTTGGTTATTATTTCCATTCAGATTCCTTTATGGATCGGCCATGACGATGAGAAACGCGACGCTGCGCCAGTTGAAGGTCTTCGAGACTGTGGCGCGCCACCTCAGCTTTTCCCGCGCCGCCGAGGAGCTGCATCTCACGCAACCCGCGGTCTCGACCCAGGTCCGCCAACTGGAAGACCATGCGGGACTGCCGCTCTTCGAGCAGCTCGGCAAGAAGATCTACCTGACCCCGGCCGGCACGGAAATGCTCCACTACAGCCGCGCGATCATGCAGCAGTTCCATGAAGTCGACGAGGCAATGAGCCAGTTGAAGGGCGTGTCCGGCGGCAAGTTGAACGTGGCCGTAATCAGCGCGGGCGACTACTTCTTTCCTCGTCTGCTGGCCGAATTCACACGCCGCTACGCGGGTGTTTCGCTCAATCTCTCCGTGCACAATCGCGAGGAACTGCTGCATCAGCTCGCGACGAACCAGACCGACCTCGCGGTGATGGTGCGTCCGCCGCACACGACCGATGCGATCAACGAGCCGTTCGCGCCGCATCCGTACGTGATCGTCGCGGCGCCCTCGCATCCGCTCGCCAACAAACGCAACATCAAGCTGAGCGCGCTCGCCGACGAGGCGTTCATCGTGCGCGAGCGCGGCTCGGACACGTGGAATTCGATGGAGGAAGGCTTTGCGGGACGCCTGACGAACCTGAAGATCGCGATGGAGATCAAGAGCACGGAAACGATCAAGCAGGCGGTCGTCGCGGGGATGGGCATTGCGTTTCTGTCCGCGCATACGGTCAGCCTCGAACGGCAGGTCGGGCACCTGACCGTGCTCGACGTCGAGGGCTTCCCCGTCATGCTCAACTGGTACGTCGTGCATCGCAAGAACAAGCGCCTGCCGCCGGTCGCGCTCGCGTTCAAGCGCTTCCTGATGGAGGAAGGCGCCCAACTCATCCAGAACATCACCCGCGTGACGGAATCGAGTTTCCATAAATAAACGTCTATGCATCCGCTGTGAAGCCTTGACCATTGCAAATAGGAGCGCTTTGCCCACGCCGACGTCGTCAATGCGCGCCTGTGCCGCCCTGCCGCCCGGCGCTGCCGTATCGACCCCGCTGCCGGCGCCGCACAGCCGGTAGCACCGCATCGCCGTAACGCAAAGCGTCACGCCCGGTATCGCCGGCTCCCAACGGGAACAGGCAGGCGACGTCGAACATCCCGTCTGCGCAGGCGGCGACCAGCAATTCATCAGGAATGCCGACGAGGCCGGCGCGCCCGAAGGAAATGGTGTCCGCTCGCGCGACAACGGCGCGTGAGCCGATGATCGGTGTCCGGTCGGACGAGATGGTGCGAAAGCGCGCGCCCGTCATCATGCGCACCCCGAGGGCGGATGCGAGCCCACAGGCAGCGACGAGCGCGCCGAACCGGAACTGCGCGGACGCGTCAGCGGCCACGAAGCCGAACGCGAGCGCGACGCATAGCGTCATCGCGAGTCCATAAGTGATCCGGTCGTCGAATGCCGAAGCGAAGGCCGAAGGTGTGACCGCGTAGCGTGCCGGACGGCGGCGCGCGTGGGTATCGTCGCGGGCGGCGAAGTCGAGGAACCACGCGCTCGCCGACGCGGCGAACATCCATGAGCCGACCAGCACCGTCCCATACAGCGCGCCACGGTCAAACATGCCGTCGCGACGCCCGAGAAGCTCGAGCGCGAAGCCGCCGGCAACCACGGCCGCGCCGAGTGTGCAACCGACCGCCGCAATCAGGCGCGGCCGGGCAAAGGGACCGTGGCGGCGTGCGAGCCACACACCGCAACACGCGCCCGCGATAGTCGCCGCCGGTACATGCGCCGCGTCCAACGCGACGCCGACAGCGAGCGCGAGCAGCACGCCCGCAGGCAACAGGCACTCGAGCCACGCGCTGCGCGCCACGTGCAGCGGGGACGTACGCCCACGACGGCAACGGCGCGGCGTAACGAGACGGCGCCCCGCACGCACCGCCCGCGGCGGCGGGCAGGCGGCGAGCCGCACGAGCGCACCGAGCACCCATGCGACCAGGCATCCCGCAGCGAGCCCTCCCACATCACCAGCCAGTAGCCCGGACATCTGTCCTCCTCCTTGCCTCGCCTCGTGTCGTTGCCGTCGTATGTGTTTCAGGCCATGCCGAGAGCAGTGACCGCCGCCTCGTCTGCGCCGTTCGACGAAGCATCGAGCCGGTTCGTCAGCGTGCCGATGCCGTCGATCGTGATCTCGACGGTCGCGCCATCGGGGATCGAGCCGACGCCGAGCGATGTGCCGCAAGCGATTACGTCGCCGGGTTCGAGCGTCATGTCGCGGGAGATCAGGCTGACCTGCTGCGCGGGCGTCAACACCATGTCGTCGAGTGGATAGTTCTGCCGCTCGACGCCGTCGAGCGTCGTCACCACACGTGCGCTGCGCCAGTCGAATCCGGATACGATCGCCGGGCCGATACTGCAGAACGTATCGAAACCCTTCGAGCGACACCACTGCGGGAAGTGCGGATTCTCGTTCAGCAAGCCGGCCGCGGTGACGTCGTTGACGATCGTGTACCCGAAGATCGATGCATCGGCTTCCTCAACAGTCGCGTTGCTGCAGCGCCTGCCGATCACGATGCCGAGCTCGCCTTCGAACACGATTTTTCCCGCATAGTGGGCAGGACGACGAATCGGTTGCGCCGAGCCGATGACCGAACCCGCCGGCTTCAGCAGAAACAGCGGATGCGAGGGCACGGGCTTTTCGAGCTTCGCGGCGAGCGCATGGAAGTTGTTCCACAGGGCGACGACCTTGCCGGGCGCAGAGGGCGCGAGCGGCGTCAGCGCGCGCAGCGACAGCACCGCGCCGGTCGGCACCGGTTCGTCGAGGCGCACGTACTCGTGCAGATAGCCGTTTTCCGCGCGGCCGAATACGATCCGGCCCTCACTCGACATCAGGCGCATCCAGACATCCATGCTTTACTCCCTCTGGACCGTCATTAGCCGGTCCTTCGCGTGTTCGTGATTCGCCACAACCGCTGCCCGCGATGCCGCACCCGAAGCGCGGCGCCACGCGCCCGCACGCGCTCAGATCGCGCCGGCCTCCCGCAGGGAGCGGATTTCGTCAGACGTAAAGCCGAATTCGGTCATCACCTCGTCGGTATGCTCGCCGAGCAGCGGCGAACGCTTCACCTCGGTGGGGCTGTCGGACAGCCTGATCGGATTGCCGACGGTCAGATACTTGCCGCGCACCGGATGCTCGACCTCGACGATCGTGCCGCTCGCGCGCAGCGAGTCGTCGGCTGCGATCTCCTTCATCGACAGGATCGGGCCGCACGGAATGTCGTAGCGGTTGAGCGCGGCCATCGCGTCGAACTTCGTGCGTTGCATGGTCCAGTGCTCGATGTCCGCGAAGATGTCCTTCAGATGCGGCAGTCGCGCGTCCGCGGTCGCGTAGCGCGGATCCTCGATCCACTCCTCACGGCCGATCAGCTTGCAGATGCGGTCCCACACCGGCGCCTGCGCGATGAAGTAGATGTACGCGTTCGGATCCGTTTCCCAACCCTTGCACTTCAGGATCCAGCCCGGCTGCCCGCCGCCCGACGCATTGCCGGCACGCGGCACCGCGTCGCCGAATGCCTCGTTCGGATATTGCGGGTACTCCTTCAGCACGCCGTTGCGTTCGAGCCGCTGCTGGTCGCGCAGCTTCACGCGGCACAGATTCAGGACGCCGTCCTGCATCGCGGCGAGCACCTTCTGGCCGCGGCCCGTGTGCATCCGCTGATACAGCGCGGTGACGATGCCGAGCGCAAGATGCAGCCCGGTGCCGCTATCGCCGATCTGCGCGCCGCTCACGACGGGCGGACCATCGTCAAAGCCGGTCGTCGATGCCGCGCCGCCGACGCACTGCGCGACGTTCTCGTAAACTTTGCAGTCCTCATAAGGACCCGGACCGAAACCCTTCACCGACGCGACGATCATGCGCGGGTTCAGCGTCTGGATGTGTTCCCACGTGAAGCCCATCCGGTCGAGCGCACCGGGCGCGAAATTCTCGACCAGCACGTCGCAGTCCCTGATCAGCCGCTCGAGAACGCGCTTGCCCTGCGGATTCTTCGTGTCGATCGTCACGGAGCGCTTGTTGCTGTTGAGCATCGTGAAGTAGAGGCTGTCGGCGTCGGGTATGTCGCGCAGCTGCTCGCGCGTGACGTCCCCCGAACCCGCGCGCTCGATCTTGATCACGTCGGCGCCGAACCATGCAAGCAGCTGCGTGCAGGTCGGGCCAGACTGTACGTGCGTGAAGTCCAGAATGCGCACGCCATCCAGTGCCTTGCCCATGTTGAATGTCTCCGTTGTCGGTCGTGGACGGGCGAGTTGCGGGGGCAAATCTTCGCGACGGACTCCTGCGGGTAGCGGCCGAACCACATCTGTAAGCGTCTCGTCTATGGCAATACGGTATGTGATATATCAACAGGAGGCAAGCGGGAGTTTGCCCTCATCTGAAGGTACCGAAAAACGGCTGAAAGGGCCGTGGCGTAAGGCGCGGGAGGGAGGGTGACAGAGTTTTGCGCGGTGCACACAAGGGAAAACACCGAGCGGCGATACGCCATGAGGTGCGCAAAAAAGCGATGGGGAGCCGCGGGCTCCCCATTCCGTGCTTGCCTATTTGCCTATCGCCGGGCGGCGAAGGCGGTCAAGCGGTCAAGCGGTCAAGCGCTCAGTCCAGAAAATCGCAATGCGCTTCGACGTGCGCGGCGAGATCGAGCGAATGCTGCCGCACGAGCTTCTCGGCCAGTTCGGTGTCGCGCTTCTCGAGCGCCTCGATGATCCGCAGATGATCGACGATAGAACGCGACGCGCGATCGCTTTGCGAGATGGTCATCCGCCGGATCGCGCGGACGTGGATGAAGATGTTCTTGATCGTGTCGAGGATCAGCTGCGACTTCGACAACTCGACGATCGCCTGATGAAACGCGATGTTGGCGTCCGAATACTCGGCGATGTGCTCGGCCGGCGTGTTGTCGCGGAAGTGGTCGAACATGTGGCGCAGCCGTGCGATTTCCTCGTCGGTCGCGTGCACGGTCGCCAGACGCGCGGCCATGCTTTCGAGCGCGGCCCACATCTGGATCATCTCGACAATCTCGCGCTTGCTCTTGCGAACGATGTAGATCCCGCGGCGCGGCACCATCCGCAGGAAGCCTTCTTGTTCGAGCAGCGTCATCGCCTCGCGCACGGGCGTGCGGCTCACGCCGAGCGTCTCGCTCAGCACGCGCTCGTCGAGCCGGATTTCGTCGCGCGACTGATAAAT
>Ga0164242_10007809_pt1 | contig 11676 bp, 10 predicted proteins | sample OricomgcompostMG_FD_108783 | JGI IMG/M metagenome (GOLD analysis project Ga0164242, IMG submission 108783) | Miracle-Growth compost microbial communities from Emeryville, California, USA - Original compost - Miracle growth compost (MG) ... | reverse complement strand
CAGGCAACGTGAAGCTGCTTGCCGATTTCTACCACCTGGCCGTCAACGGCGATGATGTGCCGGCGGTGATCGAGAAGCACGCGCGGGACTTCGGCCACATCCAGATCGCTGACAGCCCAGGCCGCGGAGCCCCAGGCACCGGCTCGCTTCCGCTGACCGACTGGGTCCAACGCTCCCGCGCACTTGGCTACAGCGGACAGATCGGCCTCGAATACAAAGCCGCGAGCGCCGAAGCGTTCGACTGGCTCACGGCGTAGACACGCGAAGGATCAATTCATGACCAACATCACCGTCATCGGCCTCGGCATCATGGGTCTGCCCATGGCGCGCAACCTCATCACCGCAGGACACACCGTTACCGGCTACAACCGCAGCCCCGCAAAGGTCGACGCGCTTGTCGCGGACGGCGGCATCGGCGCCACGAGCATCGCGGATGCGGTGAAAGACGCGGATGTCGTGATCACCATGGTGCCTGACTCGGCAGATGTCGAGGCGGTCGTCCTGGGTGAGGACGGCGTCTTCGCCCACGCTCAGCATGGCGCTCTCTGGATCGACGCCAGCAGCATCCGCCCCGACGTCGCGAAACGGCTCGCCGCCGAGGCGACAGCTGCAGGCATCCGGCCGCTCGACGCCCCCGTGTCTGGTGGAGAGCAAGGCGCCATCGACGGGGTGCTCTCGATCATGGTCGGCGGCGATTCAGACGCGTTCGAGGACGCCCGCCCGGTGCTCGAGGCCCTCGGCAAGACCATCGTGCACGTCGGCCCGTCGGGTGCAGGGCAGACCGTCAAGGCGGCGAACCAGCTGATCGTGGCCGTCAACATCCAGGCGTTGGCCGAGGCGATCCTCTTTCTCGAGGCGTACGGCGTCGACACGGATGCCGCGTTGAAGGTTCTCGGCGGAGGGCTCGCCGGCTCAAAAGTCCTCGATCAAAAGGGCCAGAAGATGCTCGACCGCAACTTCGACCCAGGGTTCCGACTCGCATTGCACCACAAGGACCTCGGAATCGTCACATCAGCAGCGCGCGAAGCCGGCGTCGCGACGCCGCTCGGCGCGAACGTCGCCCAGCTGGTCGCTGCCCTCGTGAATCAGGGCAACGGCGCACTCGATCACTCCGGACTGTTCACGCTGACAGCAGCGATGTCCAGGCACGACTAAGCACTGACTCACCCAAGGAGCTCACCATGACTGAAATGCGCACGGTCGACGCCATCGTCGCCATCCTGCAGAAGGAGGGCGCCACAGAGGCATTCGGCCTGCCTGGGGCGGCGATCAACCCGTTCTACTCTGCGATGAAGACGCACGGCGGCGTGCGCCACACCCTCGCCCGTCACGTCGAGGGCGCGTCGCACATGGCGGACGGGTACTCGCGCGCCGCGGACGGAAACATCGGCATCTGCGTTGGCACATCCGGCCCGGCTGGCACCGACATGATCACCGGGCTGTACGCAGCGTGGGCGGACTCGGTGCCGATCCTCTGCATCACGGGTCAGGCGCCTGTGGACAAGCTGCACAAAGAGGACTTCCAGGCCGTCGACATCTCGGCGATCGCCGGCCCGGTCACGAAGATGGCGATGACCGTTCTTGAGCCGGCACAGGTTCCTTGGGCGTTCCAGAAGGCGTTCCAGGTGATGCGCTCCGGCAGACCTGGGCCGGTGCTGCTCGATCTGCCGATCAACGTTCAACTGGCGAAGATCGAGTTCGACATCGACCTGTATGAGCCGCTTGAGCCCTCGAAGCCGCGCATGACACGCAAGCAGGCAGAGAAGGCACTCGACATGCTCGCGGCCAGCGAGCATCCGCTGATCATCGCAGGTGGCGGCATCATCAACGCAGGCGCAAGCGATCGCCTCGTCGAATTGGCCGAGCTGCTGAACGTGCCGGTCGTCCCCACCCTGATGGGCTGGGGCGCGATTCCGGACGACCACCCGCTGATGGCAGGAATGGTGGGCATCCAGACCTCGCAGCGGTACGCCAACGCGAGCTTTCTGGCATCCGACTTCGTCATTGGAATCGGCAACCGCTGGGCGAACAGACACACAGGCGGCCTCGACACATACACGGCGGGCCGCACGTTCGTGCACATCGACATCGAACCGACGCAGATCGGCCGGGTGTTCGCGCCCGATCTCGGGATCGCATCGGATGCCGGTGCCGCGCTCGACGAGTTGATCGCGCTGGCACTCGAACGCAAGGTGGCAGGGACGCTTCCCGATTACTCGCAGTGGTCAGCCGAGTGCCGCGACCGCAGGGCAACGATGCACCGCAAGACGCATTTCGGCAATGTGCCGGTGAAGCCACAGCGGGTGTACGAGGAGATGAACCGTGCGTTCGGTCGTGACACGACATATGTATCGACCATCGGACTCTCACAGATCGCCGGGGCGCAGATGCTGCACGTGTACGGCCCGCGCACCTGGATCAACGCTGGCCAGGCTGGCCCGCTGGGCTGGACGGTCCCCGCTGCGCTCGGCGTTGTTCGGGGCAAACCAGGCGCGAAGGTGGTCGCACTGTCTGGCGACTATGACTTCCAGTTCATGATCGAAGAGCTTGCCGTCGGCGCACAGTTCCAGTTGCCGTACATCCACGTCGTCGTCAACAACAGTTACCTTGGGCTGATCAGGCAGTCACAGCGCGCGTTCGATATGGATTATCACGTGTCGCTCGCCTTCGAGAACGTCAACTCCCCGCAGACGCATGGCTACGGTGTCGACCACGTGAAGGTCGCGGAGGGTCTCGGCTGCAAAGCCATCAGGGTCGAGGATCCGGATGCTCTCGGTGCGGCGTTCGTGCAGGCGTCCGCTCTGCTTGACGAGTTCAAGGTGCCGGTGATCGTTGAGGTTATTCTGGAGAAGGTGACCAACATTTCCATGGGAACCGACTTGGACACCGTGACGGAGTTCGAGGATGTTGCCATCAGCGCAGCTGACGCGCCGACCGCCATTCTCGCCCTGCAGAATTGAGTTGTATGCGCATCGTGATCGCCCCGGATAAGTTCAAGGGCTCACTGAGCGCACCCGAGGTCGCCGAACATGTCGCAGCAGGCATACGTTCGGTCGACGAGGCGATCGTGGTCGACCAGGTTCCGGTCGCAGACGGCGGCGAGGGCACCATCGATGCCGCTGTAGCCGCCGGCTTCACTCTGCACACCGCCACGGTTTCCGGTCCGACGGGCGCTCATGTCGTAGCGACATTCGCCGTGCGCGAGCGCGAAGCTGTGATCGAGATGGCGCAGGCGTCTGGGCTCGGCGCACTTCCGGACGGTGTGCTTCACCCGTTGGACGCAGGCACACGCGGAACCGGGCAACTCATCCGCGCTTGCCTCGATGCCGGCTGCACCCGCATCGTCCTCGGAGTCGGCGGCAGCGCAGGCACGGATGGCGGAGCTGGTTTGCTCCAGGGCCTCGGGGTGCGCCTGCTCGACGCGCACGGTGCAGAACTGCCAAGCGGCGGCGCAGCACTGGCCAGACTCGCCGCCGTCGATGCATCCGGATTGGACCCGCGCGTGGCCGGATGCTCGTTCGTGCTTGCAAGCGATGTCGACAATCCGCTCACAGGTCCAACCGGCGCCGCCGCGGTGTTCGGCGCCCAAAAGGGCGCGTCAGCTGCCGACATCGCGCTGCTCGACGACGCTCTTGAGCACTTCGTCTCGGTGCTGGCAGACACTGTTGGCGCGCAAGCGTCACGCGCCGCGGCTGCCGCAGGTGCAGGTGCCGCAGGTGGCACCGGCTTCGCTGCGCTCGCCATGCTGAATGCGCAGCGAGAGTCCGGCATCGACGTTGTGCTCGAACTCACCGACCTGGCGTCACGGTTGGCCGGAGCCGACCTCGTGATCACAGGCGAGGGCAGCCTCGATGAGCAGTCGCTATTCGGAAAGACCCCGGTCGGCGTCGCACAGTTGGCTGCGGAACTCGGCGTTCGGGTGTACGCGGTCTGCGGGCGCACCACACTGGACGATGAGCGACTGCGCCTGGCAGGTTTTGAAAAGACGTTTGCGCTCACGGACATCGAGTCGGATGTCGACACCTGCATCCGCGACGCGGCTCGGCTGCTTGAGACACTCGGTGCCCGCATTGGGCAAGAGGCCGCACCTGATCCAGAGCCCGTGAAGCACGAGCGCGCGTCTCAAGCCAAGCACGCGGCCACATTCGACCTCGTCATCCGGGGTGCGCGCATCCTTACCCCCGATGGAACCATCGCGGCAGAAGTCGGTGTTCTCGACGGAGTCATTGCGGCGATCGAGCCGGCGGCCGCCGGACTTACCGGCGCCAAGAGCATCCAGCTTGCAGAAGACGAGACGTTGATCCCCGGGCTCGTCGACACCCACGTGCACGTGAATGAGCCCGGCCGCACCGAGTGGGAGGGCTTCGCCTCCGCCACCAGGGCCGCGGCAGCGGGTGGAGTGACGACGATCATCGACATGCCGCTGAACAGCATCCCGCCGACGACAACCGTCGAGGCGCTGAACATCAAGCGCGAGGTTGCAGGCCGCCAGGCATTTGTCGATGTTGGATTTTGGGGCGGCGCCATCCCTGGCAACACGGCCGAGCTGGCTCAGCTGCACCGCGAAGGCGTGTTCGGCTTCAAGTGCTTTCTTGTGCACTCGGGTGTCGATGAGTTCCCTCCGCTGACACCGGACGAGCTCGAAGACGACCTGGCCGAGATTGCGCGATTCGGCGGCAGGATGATCGTGCACGCCGAGGATGCTGAAACGATCGAGCACGCACCCCAGCGCGCCGGAGCCGAATACCGCGATTTCCTGGCGTCGCGACCCGACGCAGCAGAGAAGACTGCGATATCGACGGTGATCGAACGTTCGCAGCGCACCGGCGCCAGCGTGCACATTCTGCACCTGAGCTCGGCCGACGCCCTGCCAGAGATCGCGCAAGCCAGAGCTGATGGCGTCGCGCTGACCGCCGAAACGTGCCCGCACTATCTGACCGTGGCCGCAGAAGAGATTCCAGACGGCGCCACCGCATTTAAATGCTGTCCGCCCATCCGCGGCGCTGCCAACCGCGACCTACTCTGGGACGGGCTGCTCGACGGCACCATCGACTGCATCGTTTCGGATCATTCGCCGAGCACCCGCGAGCTGAAGCAGCCGGCCGGCGGCGACTTTCAGGCGGCATGGGGCGGAATCGCTTCGCTGCAGATCGGCCTCTCTTTGGTGTGGACGGAAGCGCGGCGACGCGACATCGCATTGCAACAAGTCGTCGACTGGATGGCAACGCGCCCGGCAAACCTCGTTGGTCTGGGCGGCAAGGGCCGCATCGCGGTCGGAGCAGACGCCGACTTCTCGATCTTCGCGCCTAGCGACACGTTCACCGTTGATGCCCAGACGCTCTTACACAAGAATCACGTGTGCGCGTACGACGGGATGCAGCTGAGCGGTGTGGTCCGCTCGACCTATCTGCGCGGGCAGCGAATCGACGCGAGCACACCGACCGGGCGCCTCATCCGTCGTCAGGACTGATCGACCACTTCGAGCTAAGGAGTCACGCATGAGCAACGAGCCGAGCCACCAACCGGGCAACGAACCGGATGCTGCCACACGCTTGAGCCCGGGCGACCAGGCGCCGGACTTCACCCTGCGCGATGGAACGGGCGTTCAACAGTCGCTGACCGAATATCGTGGCCAGAATCTGATCGTCTACTTCTATCCGGCCGCGTTCACGCCAGGCTGCACCACAGAAGCATGCGATTTTCGGGACAACCTCGAGAGCTTCGGCGGCTCCGGTTACCAGGTGATCGGAATCTCACCCGACCCGGTCGCCAAGCTGGCGGAATTCGCTGCGGGTGAATCTCTCACCTTCCCGCTGCTGTCCGACGAGGATGCTGTCGTCGCACAGCGATGGGGAGCGTGGGGAGACAAGACCATCGGCGGCAGGACCGTCGCCGGCCTGCTGCGCTCGACGTTCGTGATCGACGCGGACGGCCGCATCGTCGATGCACAGTACAACGTGTCGGCCGATGGCCACGTAGCCGCGCTCCGCGCGCAGCTGGTCGGCTGAGCCGGTGCACGGCACGCGCCGAATTCAGGCGAGTTCAGTGATTTCAGACGACTAATGCCGCAGCCGCCCGGTTCAGCCTGAATTCGGCACCGCCCCCGTCCTGCTACGTCGACCTGAGAAGGCTTGACACGCACCGCGCCAGCCCTGATACGCTTACGTATGCTGAAATAACAGTTCCACGATACGGTAATCCCGTATTCTCCTACACCGTGGATGCCAGCACGTGCACGAAGGATGACAAGCAATGCTGCTTGAACAATTCAACGACGCCGAACGATCAGAAGCCGTGGAGGTGCTGCGCCCCTGCGTCGACATTCAACGCTGGTGCGAAGCGATCGTTGACGCCCGACCGTATGCGACGCGCGACGCCCTGCTCGGCGTGGCGCGCCGTGCGGCGCATCCGTTCACCGCTGCCGAGGTTCAGGCGGCAATGTCCCACCACCCAAGAATCGGCGAGAAACCGGCCGGCGCTGGAACCGAGGCTGCCATGTCTACGGCCGAGCAGTCCGGGGTCGATCAGACGGATGCGCGCGCTGCCGCGGCGCTGAGGTCGGGAAACGAAGCATACGAGCAGAAGTTCGGCCGTGTGTTCCTGATCCGGGCCGCTGGGCGCTCGGCTGACGAGATTCTCGCGTCGCTGCATGAGCGTCTGCTGCACAGCGAAGCCGACGAAGATGAGGTCGTTGCAGAGCAATTGCGTGAGATCGCGCTGTTGCGACTCGAAGGAGTGATCACCGTATGAACGCATCCCTGATCTCAACCCACGTGCTCGACACCGCGCGTGGCACACCTGCAGCCGGAATCGCCGTCAGACTGCAGAGCACTGACGGCGCCGAAATCGCGCGAGGCGAGACGGATGCCGCCGGTCGCGTCGGCGAGCTCGGCCCCGAGTCGCTGCCCGCTGGCACATATCGCCTGATCTTCGACACCGGCGCATACTTCGAGCAAGACGCTGGCGACAGCGCCCACTTCTTTCCGGAGGTCACACTGACCTTCACGGTAGCTGCAGGCGAAGCGCACTATCACGTGCCGCTTCTGCTCAGCCCATTCGCTTATTCGACCTATCGAGGAAATTGACATGCCAAACGCAACCAGCACAAACACGACCAGCGGTAGCACCAGGACGAGCAGAATCATCCTCGGCGACAACCAATACGGCAAGGCCGAGGTGCGCGTCGTCAAACTCACGCGCGACACCGACAGGCACGAGATCGAAGATCTCAGCGTGACCTCACAGTTGCGTGGCGACTTCGCGGCCGCGCACCTTGAGGGCAACAACGCGCACGTCATCGCCACAGATACACAGAAGAACACCATCTTCTCGTTCGCACGTGACGGCATCGGTTCGCCTGAGGCATTCCTGCTCCGGTTGAGCAAGCACTTCATCGACGACTTCGACTGGGTCGTCGGTGGACAGTGGCATGCCGAGCAGTATCCCTGGGATCGCATCCAGGCGCACGGCGCCGGCCACGACCACTCGTTCGTGCGCAACGGTCAGGCCGTGCGAACGGCGGCAGTCATCGTCGATGACGACGCGACGCACGTGCTCGGCGGGTTGAAGGGTCTTACCGTGCTCAAGTCGACGCAGTCCGGCTTCGTCGGTTACCCGAAAGACAAGTACACGACTCTGGCAGAGACGACCGACCGCGTTCTCGCGACGGATGTGACAGCTCGCTGGCGGTACAACACGACCGACGGCGACTTCAACGCGAGCTACGAACGGGTCAAAGCGTTACTTCTCGAGGCATTCACAGAGGACTATTCGTCCGCACTGCAGAACACCCTGTACGCGATGGGCAAGCGTGTGCTCGAAGAGTGCCCGAACATCGACGAGTTGCGCTTCTCCATGCCGAACAAGCACCACTTCGTGGTCGACCTCGCCCCGTTCGGGCAAGACAACCCGGGCGAGGTGCTCTTCGCCGCCGATCGGCCGTATGGCCTGATCGAGGCGAGCGTGTTGCGAGAGGACGCGGGTGCGGCCGGGTCAGCGTGGGACGGCCTGGCCGGGTTCTGCTAGCGGGCTCTGTCACAGCTGATCGCCCCATCCCGATGATCTCAACGCGAGCGATCGCCGGTCCGTGAGCGCAGACCGTTGCCGGACTTGGCTCGGGTAATGGCCTCCGCCGCCCGCACGAGCGCGAGGTGGGTGAGCGCTTGCGGCGTGTTTCCTGCCTGCCGCTGATTGCGCACATCGTATTCTTCACTGAACAGGTCGAGTTCGTTGCCGAAGCTGAGCAGCTCGCCCATCATCTTCTCCGCGTCATTCAACCGGTCGGATCGCGCGTATTGTTCGACGAGCCAGAAACCGCAGGCGAGGAACGGATTCTCTTCCCCAGGCAAGCCGTCGACGCCGCTGTCGGTCTTGTACCGAAGCGGCAAGCCATCCTGCATGAGCTCGCGTTCGATCGCATCGACCGTGCCTCGCATCCGCCGGTCGTCTGGGGCGCAATAGCCCACCTGTGGAAGCAGCAGCAGCGAAGCATCAACTCCACGCGAACCGAAGTACTGGGTGTATGTGCCGCGCTTCTTGTCGAATCCCTTCGCCTCGATCTCGCGCCTGGTTCGATCGCGCAGCCTCTCCCACTGTTCTACCGGCCCGTCCAGCCCGAAATCGCGCACAGCTCGCACGGCACTGTCGAATGCTGCCCACACCATTGCGCGCGACTGGGTGAAGTACTTGGGTTCGCCGCGGATCTCCCACATGCCGCTGTCCGGGCGCATCCCGTCCGTCTCGAGAAAGCCGATCAGGGCGCGCTGCAGCGACCAGGAGAATTCTGTCTCCTTGATTCCAGCCTGTCTGGCTTCCTGCAGGGCGATCATGACCTCGCCGATCACGTCCGCCTGAAACTGCGTGAATGCGGCGTTGCCGACGCGCACGGGCGACGAACCGAGGTAACCGGGTAGCGTGTCCAGCTCGCGTTCTGCCAGGTAGCGGTCGCCGTTGAGTGCATACATGATCTGCAAATCGGCCGGATCGCCCGCGATGGCGCGCAGCAGCCAGTCTCGCCAGTGATTGGCCGCGCGGTAATAGCCGTGTCGCAGTAACACGGAGATCGTCATGGATGCGTCGCGCAGCCAGACATAGCGATAGTCCCAGTTGCGTGAGCCGCCGATACTCTCCGGAAGCGATGTGGTGGCCGCCGCGACGATCCCGCCCGTCTCGGCGTGGGTCAGCGCGCGAAGCACCAGAAGCGATCGCATGACCTGCTTGCGGTATGGGCCGTCGTATGAGCAGGCATCCGCCCAGTCCGTCCACCATTGCCGCGTGAGATCGATGGCTTCATCGACGTCCAGAGGTGGTGGCACCTCCTTGTGCGATGGAAACCACGTCAACGTCAGATCGACCGTTTCACCCTCGTGGATGTCGAACGTGCCCTGGTGGCTGTGCCCGGACGGCTGCAGTTCTGGACCGCGCACAATTACCGAACTCGACCCTGCAACCGCGATGAGCCCCCGCGGCGCCTTCTTCTTCGCCTCTTCTTTGCGCATCCATGGAATCGAATCTGCATACGCGAAACGCACACGCAGGTCCTGGCGCATTGTCACCGTTCCTCGCACGCCGCGCACACGTCGAACGATGTCTGCTCGCATGTTGCCATATGGCATGAGGTCGAGCACTTCGACTTCTCCGTCGGGCGTCGTCCAGCGGGTCGCAAGTATGAACGTGTCCCCTTCGTAGTGCCGACTTGCGACCGCCGTGCCGTCGGATGGTGCCACCAGCCAGCGGCCATGGTTTTCATCGCCAAGCAGTGCGCCGAACATCGAAGGTGAGTCGTAATGGGGCAGACACAGCCAATCTATGCTGCCGTCCTTGCCGACAAGTGCGCCCGTGAAACAGTCGCTGATCAGTCCATAGTCTTCGATTGCGAGCGGCATGACTTCATCTTCACGCCGCCGCGCAGCAGCCGCCAGGGCCTTGGCAGCGAAGCACGGCTGTTGTATGGGCGCTGCCCGGCTGCGCTGCCGAGCGCCGATTGTAAAGGGGGTGTCCGGATTTTTCCGCCGGTGGTAGTGCTGGATTCATGCCATAACGACGAGGAGGCAGACTAGATGGTTGAACGAGTTGTGGTCGTAACCGGATCAAGCGGAGGGATCGGACGCGCATCCGCGATCGCCTTCGGCCGGCAGGGCGACACCGTCGCTCTGCTCGCCCGAGGGGATGCTGGCCTGGCGGCCGCGGTGAAAGACGTCGAAGCGGCCGGCGGCAGGGCGCTGGCGATCCCGGTGGATGTCGCGGACGCAGAGGCGGTGGATGCTGCCGCAGAGCGCGTCGAGACCGAGCTGGGTCCGATTTCGGTTTGGGTCAACGTTGCGTTCACGTCGGTGTTCGCACCGTTCCACGAAATAAAGGCAGATGAGTACAAGCGCGTAACAGAGGTGACATACCTCGGATATGTCTACGGCACCATGGCGGCGCTCAAGCGGATGCGACAGCGTGATCGCGGCACAATCGTGCAGATCGGGTCTGCGCTCGCATACCGGGGCATCCCGCTGCAGAGCGCATATTGCGGCGCAAAACACGCCATCCAGGGATTCAACGAATCGTTGCGCTGCGAGCTTCTGCACGAGGGCAGTCACATACGAACAACGATGGTGCAGATGCCCGCCGTGAACACTCCGCAGTTCTCGTGGGTACTGTCTCGGCTGCCACGGCATGCGCAGCCGGTGCCGCCCATCTATCAGCCGGAGGTCGCAGCACAGGCAGTCACATATGCCGCCGACCATCCGCGCCGGCGCGAGTACTGGGTTGGCGGCAGCACGGCCATCACCATCATGGGAAACGCCGTCGTGCCTGGCGTTGGCGATTGGTATTTGTCGAAGACGGGTTACTCGTCGCAGCAGACCGACGAACCGCGCGACCCCGACCAGCCCGTGAATCTCTGGGAGCCGGCCGACGCCGAGAAGGACTTCGGCGCCCACGGCGTCTTCGATGCGAAATCGACTGATTCGAGTGTTCAGATGTGGGCGTCACAGCATCACGGTCTGGTCGCTGCCCTTGCCGCCGCCGGTGTGGCGGTCATCGGCGTGGTTTTGAGGAAGGCGCTGCGGTGATCGCGCTCGAGCTGGTGCGCGGATGCTGGGGCGCGAGCGAGCTGCTCATTCCCGGTCGCGTGGTGCGCGACATGGTGGGCCACCCCGCAGACGATCGAGCTCGCATCGTGTCGCGCATCCTGGGCGCACGGCACCTCGCGCAGGCCGCGCTGACCGCCAAGGGCGACGCGGTCGCGCACCTGCTTGGCGGCGCTGTCGATCTAACGCACAGCGCGAGCATGGTGCTGCTCGCGCTGGTGGATCGGCGACGCAGACGGGAAGCGGCCACCAGCGCCACGATCGCGCTCGCCTTCGGGATCGCCGAGATTACCGGCGCGGTGCTTTGGGTGCGCAAACGGGGCGCATGAGTGATCGACCGACCTTCCAGCAGGAAAGCCGACGACCACATTCAGTAAAACTACTCTGGTGCGCGAGGGGGGACTTGAACCCCCACGCCCTTTCGAGCACTGGCACCTGAAGCCAGCGCGTCTGCCAATTCCGCCACTCGCGCGCACACGCGTTGACACGGTCACGTGCCAACTCAGCGAGATTAGCACGAGCCGACGTCGGATGCCATTTCGCGTCCCCGTCTTCGCGTCCCCGTCTTCGTGCACCAGAGAACCGATCGCGAGACGCT
>Ga0164242_10007808_pt1 | contig 11676 bp, 7 predicted proteins | sample OricomgcompostMG_FD_108783 | JGI IMG/M metagenome (GOLD analysis project Ga0164242, IMG submission 108783) | Miracle-Growth compost microbial communities from Emeryville, California, USA - Original compost - Miracle growth compost (MG) ... | reverse complement strand
ACGAAACGCATCGGCACACCGGAAGAAGTCGCCGCGTTAGTGGCTTTTCTTTGTGAAGACAAAGCGGCCTTTATCACGGGGCAGGCGATCAGAATTGACGGGGGCCTGGGCCTGTCCATCCCCGGCAGCGGCCGGTAGCAGCACTCATCCCGGTGGGAGGCCTTTACGGAAAGATCCGGAGGCATTGGGTTCATGAAGGCATGATCTCCGGCCGGATGGAATTATTGACGAAAACATTCGAAAAATCGAGAAGTGAAAATCATAGATATTAAAACTACCACGGTAGCGGTACCGCTGGAGGCGCCTATCCGGCACGCCAACGGCTGCCACTGGGGACGTTTCGTCAGAACGATCGTTCAGGTGGAAACAGATGAAGGGATCACCGGTTTGGGTGAAATGGGGGGCGGCGGAGAATCGGCGGAAATGGCCTTTAAGGGCCTTAAGCCTTATCTCCTCGGGCATAATCCGATGGATCTGGAAGCGCTTTACTGGAAAATATGCAATCCCACCGCATCGCTCTATAATAACAGGACGCAACTGCATGCCGCCATTGAATTTGCCTGCATCGATATTATCGGAAAAAAACTGGGCATTCGTGCCTGTGATCTGTTGGGCGGGGCCCTCCGGGAAGAAGTTCCTTTTGCTTCTTATTTATTTTTCCGCTATCCGCACGATAAGACTGGAGCGGGGGCCATAGAGACCGCCGAAGAAATGGTGGCCTATGCCCGGAAATTGGTGCAACAATATGGATTCAAGACCCATAAGCTGAAGGCGGGTGTCTTTCATCCCGATCATGAGATTGCGGTTTTCAGGGCATTGGCTGATACCTTTGCCGGTCACCGGTTTAGGATGGATCCCAATGCCGCCTGGAGCGTGGAAGAAGCGATCCGGGTAGGCCGGGCGATCGGCGACCTGCCCAATGATTATTTTGAAGATCCCACCTGGGGGCTGGAAGGAATGCGGCGTGTTGGCCGTAAACTGCCCATGCCGCTGGCAACCAATACGGTGGTCGTCAATTTTGAACAATTGGCATCCTGTATCCGCAACGAGGCCATTGACGTCATTTTACTGGATACGACGTTTTGGGGAGGTCTCCGCCAGGCCTGGAAAGCCAGCATTGTATGTGAGAAATTCCAGATAGGGGTAGCGGTCCACAGTTCCGGAGAACTCGGTATTCAATTGGCGACGATGCTGCATCTGGGTGCAAGTATTCCCAATCTTTCGTTTGCGGCAGATGCCCACTATCATCATCTTCAAGATGATATTATCCGGGGCGGCAAGCTGTCCTACCATGATGGGGCGATCGCCGTTCCAAAGGGTCCCGGACTGGGCGTGGAACTGGATACCGATAAACTCGCCCAATATGCGGCCTATTACCAGGAGGCTGGAGGATATTCCTATGACCGGGACCCTTACCGGGCCGGATGGTTTTCCATTATGCCGGAGCAAAGATGGCCGGCTCCGCTTTCCCATGACATGGGGTGAATTTTCAGGTGACCGCGCCGGGAGCGTGCCATTTTTTATTTTAAAACATGCTGGTTTTAAGCATAATATATCCATTATATTCAATAAAAAGTTAAACAATGATGAAGCAGTATTTCCGCGCGTTGACGACAGCCTTGCTGGCGCTTTGCCTATTTTTTTCCGAAAATGTGAATGGTCAGATCACTGCAACTGCCAAAGATGTCCGGGTGGTCCCTGTTGACTGGGCCCGGTTCGATAAAAGGATCAAAGCTAAAAAGGATATCAGTCAAAGCCGCGCTATTCTCCGCAATGCTGTCCGGTATAACCTGGCGTGGATTCCCAGGACTTTTAAACAGGATGCGAAAAGGGATCTGTATATGATTGATCAATACAATGAAAACGGGATACGACCTTCGGCCAGCGTTTGTTATGGCGTGGCCGTTGGATTACAATGTGCCCGCTTCGGCGATCAGGAATTAGGGATATCGCGCGGGGAAGCATTTCACCGGATCGGGATGCTGGTCAAAGGCGTGGCGGCAGCGTATAAAGGAAACAATCCACAAAGCAAAGGATGGGGCGATGGCTGGCAGACGGCCTTCTGGGCCACCATGGTCGGACAGGGCGCCTGGATGATTTGGGACAAGCTGGATCCCGAAACCCGCAAGATGGTTCAGATCCTGGTGACCGACGAGGCGGACCGCTTTATTGCGCCAGGGTATAAGGTCCCGTACTGGACCGCTCCAAACGGTCACGTGAATACGCCGGGAGATACCAAAGCGGAGGAGAACGCCTGGAATGCATCCCTGCTGCAACTGGCCGTTGCCATGATGCCGGGACATCCCCATGCGGACCGGTGGAAGCATGTCTGCACCGAGTTAATGATCTCGGCCTTCTCTTTGAAGCGCGATCTCGAAAATAACCGTTCGGTAGATGGCATGCCGGCGAAAGACTGGCTTCATGGTTTCAACGTGCGCGACGACGGGGCGGTGATCAACCATCACCGGATCCATCCGGATTATACCCTGACCATCACCCTCAACGCCCGTGCTTTTCTGACGCAATCGCTGGCCGGTGAGCCAATTTCTCAGGCTGCGGATTGGAACGCCGCTTTCATTTATCACTCGCTGGTGAACCATCCGTGGCCTTCGCCGCCATACAAAGCGCCGGGCGGACCAATGTACATCCCCGGCAAGGCAGAAGTCTATTATCCCCAGGGGACTGACTGGAGCACCTACCGTTTCGATATCTATTACCTGGCGGATGTAGACGCGCATTTGCTGGGCTGGGATCAGGGGTTAAAGCCCAAAGCGTCCAGCTGGATGCGTATCCGGGGAAAAAGGATACTGGCGATGCAGGCCCGTCACACGGACGGTCATATGTTCACCCACGAGGAATATCCCACCTATCCGGGTTGCGAGCAAATGGTGGCCTGGCAGGCGGCGGATGCCTATTTGCTTTTCTGGCTGCATGCACAGCATGCTGTTGCTCAAACGCGTGTAGCGGGTCGTACCTGGCTTTCCTTTTAAGGGCAATCGGGGGATGGTGTAGAAAGCAAATAGCAAAGTGTTCTTACCGACCCCTTTTGCCCTGATGAGCAAGTGCCGATCGCGGGGAGATGGATATATTTTACATTTTTATTAGCTGATTATCAATAAAATAAAAATAGTTACCGGAATTATTACAATAAATATAATGGGGAGTTGATTTGGTGGGCGGTCGGTACCCAAAATACCCCAGCCGGTCGCCCGGATGGTCAAAATGGATATGGTACATGGCTAACAAAGGGGAGCATGCTTTCAGGTCATCTAATACTTTCGACGGCAGGAATGATTTTGGGAAGCCTGCCTAACGGAGGCTAAGTATGGGTTAAATTTTTTGAACGATGGATCAGACATATCACTTACACCGCCGGCATTTCCTCAGGATGGCAGCCCTTTCGGGAGCCGCCATCGGTTGGGCCGGCCCGCGCGCCTTTGCCCGGGGAAAACAGCAGCCGGCGGGTCCCTTTTACCTGTACCGGCTTACAGGAGGAAAGACGGCTGAGGCATACGACGAAACGGTGGTTGCTGCCTGTATTCAGGGTATTGTTAACAGAGCATCTCCTGAACTGTATATCACATCCGCCGGGGATCCGTGGCCCGATTACTGGCTGAAGCTGTTTGCTGAGGCAGGTGGATGGATGCACGGTCGGCCCACGAAGCAGATCGAGGGTCTCGAAGCCCTGATGGCCTGGGGGAAGCGCCGGGTAAACGGCGCTGTCATCTGGGATGAGGAAGTGCCTGCATCCCTTAACGTAGCGACAACCATTGCAGGCGTAGCGGATGCTGTCGTGTTCAGCGGCACTTTTGCAAAGAAATACCTTTCTCGTTGGAAACTTCCGGTACTGGAAGATCTTCGGGGTCGCTTTACCGGAAAAGAAACAGGAAGCGCCAAAAACGATGCCTACCGCTGGGCGATCCGCCGGTATCTTGCTGCCGGACGCTGCGCGAAGCACTGGCTGAGCTTGTACGAAGATGCGTATGCTGCCCGGGCGAAAGCAGACATGTCTTATGTAGTGACTCGTGACTGGGCGGTAACGCACCGTTCTTTTGTATTCGACCTTTCTCCCTGGGGCGACGAACGGCCTGGTGATGATCCCGCACAGGTGCCCGGTACCGATCTGGCCACTTATCAGCAAATCCTGGCCGCGCAGCTAAAGCAGACTGCAGGCCAGGAAATGACCGAACTCTCGGGATTCTTTGCTTTTTCCAAGTACAGCCATGTGCCGGGACACAACAGCATCCACGAGCCGGTTCCCACCGAGTGGGAGACCGTTAGACTGATCACTCCGTACAATTGTTATCAGAATACGGTCGCCGGCAGTTGTTTCAACCAGTCGTTTCAGTGCCATGCGCCGTTTGCACCCCTGAAGCAACACAGACCCGCTATCCGGCAGAAACCGGCACAAAAAACCTACATCTGCATCCTGATGGCGGACTATGACTCGGCGACTCCGTTGTATTCCTTTATGCCAAAGCACTGGGACGACAAGCGTCGCGGAGAGATTCCGCTGATATGGGGGATTAATCCGAACCTGGTAGAGACTTATCCGGACATTATCACCCATTTATATCAGACGGCTTCCCCGAATGACTATTTTGGGGCAGATGCCAGCGCGGCCGGCTATATGAACCCGGATCGCATTGCGCCCCAATACATGAAGCTGTTCATCCGCCATAACCTGAAATTCTACCGGCAGCTCGATATGACAATCTCCCCGATGGTGCTTGACTGGGATCAGCCGACACCCGAGGTAAAAGATGCTTTTAACGTATTTTCACCCGATGGATTTGCAACCATTGTGATGGATTTACATGACGAAGGTGGGAGAGGACCGGATCCCCAGGTTTGGAAAGGCATGCCGGTGATGAATTTGAACAACAGCACCTGTAATTTTTCCTCGATCGCACAAACGGCCGGGGCCATGAGCGCTGCCATCGGAACACCATCCGGGAAGAGGGCCTCCTTCCACTTTTTCAGGATCGTATGGACGGATCCGGGACAGGTGGCTGACAGCATTAACCGGCTACGGGAAGAACGGCGGGATCTGGATATCGAAGTATCCGATCCGTATAATTTCTTTAACCTCTTCAAACAGTTTTATGGAAACGACGCGGGTTAAGATCCTTTGATCTTCTGCTGTAGGTACAGGCACCGGCTTATGCCGTCCATGATATACTGCTTATACAAAACCTATCACTTATGAAACGTTTCTTAGGATGCATTTTTTCACTCCTGATCGCGCTGGCTTCCCAGGCCCAGGAAGTAACCTCCATACCAGGGAAAGGGCCGTATTGGAATACCCGGACCCATCTGACCCCTTTTCGGTTGCCACCTGCTCCCCAGGGCTATCAGCCTGCTTATATCGACCTGGATGGTGATGGTGACCCCGACATACTGAAGACCATCACGACGGACAGCATTCCCGTGATGTGGATTGACGATAATGACAATATGCGGTACGGTGATGTGGCGGGAGATATCCAGGGAGATTGCCTGCTGGTGGATAGAAATAGGGACGGCCGTTACGGCGGTGTGGGCGATCTGGTGGTGGACTGGGTGGCCCCCGATGCCGGTCATCCCGAGGGCATGCAGGTGATCGTGGACTATCCCGCGACAGCGCATAAAAACGTATGGCCTTACGGACACTATATGTGGATCCTGGATACCGATCACGACCAGGTTTTTAATTACATCGACTGGAATACCTTTCAGCTGAGTTCCTGGGCGCATGCGGGAGGATCCGAATTTTACCCGGACTATAGCGGAAACAGCCTCTTTATGAAGGTGCATGCTGCGGTGAACCGGATCGAAGACCTCTCGAGGAACTGGGAGAACCCGTTTTTATTTTACGATCCGGATCATGACGGTCTTTCCGAGATGGCGATCCGTTTGGTGGATTCTCCGTCCTATTACGACGATTCCACCAAACAGGTCGATCCTCAAACGTTGCGGTTTTCAGGAAAAATAGATTGGGTCTCCGTCGCCGTGGACATGGATAATGACAACCGCCCGGAAGACGCATTTGATTTTGATTTCACACTGGGCTTCCGGGGAACGGGTTTTGATTATACGGACCAGGTGCACAAAATCGACATGCACAGTCTTCCGGGTACCGACTCCTTTTTTCTGGACCCCCGGTTCCGGCATCTGAAAAAGCTTGTCTATACCGATCACGCACATGCGCTGCCGCTTATTTTTAACAGGGGCAAATGGAACCAGGTGTATTTTGTATACGATGAGGATGATGATTGCCACCGTTGGGAAAGGGTAGAGTTTTATGATCCTCTCGATCCCTTTAAGATCGGCACCGGCCATAAAGGGGTGGATAACAATCCGCAGTCGGATCCGGCCGGAGACCGCGGCGAGTGGGATCTGGATAATTCGGGTAAGGGAAAGCTTTACATCGGCAAGTTCGACGGGCGCCTGCATCTATACGGGGCGGAATGGGGATGCTGGCGCATCGATCAAGGGGCCGCCTATTACCAGGGCTGGGACCGGAGGATCATCAAAAAGGAACCCCAGAAATTTGCGACCGTTCGGTATGAGGACACAGACCATAATGGATTTATAGACCGGATAGCGTATGATCTGGATGGAGATACGGTTTTCGAGCAAACCATCGATTTGAAGAAAGAAGGCCTGGATGACCGGTGTACCTTGATTGATCCTTCCCGTTTTTCTTATGAGGACTACTATAATCTCCAAAAAAAGATGGCTACCGGCTTGTGGGCAAACGCGCTGGTCGCCGAACGGGTGGCGAAGCATTATGGGCTGGATCTGGGATGGTATGCCCGCTGGATGCAGCCAAATTCCCTCCGGGAAAAATACCATCATGGCTATTGGCTGCAGTTTTATATCTATAAGGACCTGGAAGATTTATTTATACGCCAGCAACAAAAAGAGCTGCTTGACAAACTCACTAAAGCTTATTACAGCGGAAACTGGAACAGTATGCTGGCACACTGAATAGCTTGACACAAATACCGGCGTGCGCTAAATTCTTTATATGCAAAAAGGGAAACGTCAAATGACGGGTAAGGCCGCGGCTGTGTGGTGGCTGCTCCCGGTTATCCTGGTTTTCACGGCAGCGGTCAGGCTACCGGACCCGGCCCCAACCGAATATATTCTCCTCAACGGTGTCCAGGATACGAAGGAGGCTTTTCAGCAGATTGCTGTACGCTTCGGGGACCAAACTGACGGGAGGATCAAAATCGGAGTAGGTTGTATTATTTCCTATCTGGCGCTTCCCCCAGACCGGGCCGCCGAAAGGCTGCGTAGCTATCTCCGGTTGTCTGCACAGTTTTCCCTTCCGATCGTCGTTCAACTGGATGGCGAGCAGTGGTGGCAGGGGAGACCCGATTTATGGAATTGGTGGGATAAAACCAAGCCAGGATACGACCCTGCCAACAAGTGGAACGTGGAATGGACGGACTGGTCCCCCGACTCAGCGGTGAAGATCGGATGGCGTAATTGGGGCAGGCAGATACGGGTGCTACCTATGGTCAATCTCATGAGCCCTGTTTACAGGAAGGCTTGTCACCAGGCCATGCAACGGCTGATCCCGATCATCATGGATTGGTGGCGAGGACTGCCGCCGGAAAAGCAATATTTGCTGGCAGGCATCAAGCTGGGGTGGGAAAGCGCCATCGGGGTCAATAACTTCTATTATCCAGGTGGCAATGATTTATTGAGGCGTCCTGCGTCCGAAGATCCGGCGTACGGACTCACGGTCGACAGTCTTCCGGGACGGGGTGTGGAGGCTATTGGATATGCCGCGGTCAGCACACTGGGGTTGGCCAGCTCGGGGAAACTAACCCCGGACCAGCTGACCGAAGTGGTTCACCGGCATCTGGAAGATTTATGCCGTTATGGTGCTTCACTTGGTGTGCCCAGGGACCGGCTCTTTACCCACTGCGGGGGCTGGAGCCCGGGAGAGTCCCTTTATACGGCAGCGGTGAATCCCTACAGCTGTCCTGGGTGGAGCTTTTATGACCATTCGGATGACCCCCTGAAAGACACCACCGCCATGGAAGCGCTTAAAACCAGCAATGCTCCCTATTGGGGCGCCGTGGAATGGCTATACGCTGGTAAGACAATGGATGGTTGGGCTGCGGCGCTGAAGAAAACGCTGGCCGCTCCGAGGATCCGTTATTTATGTATCTATAACTGGAGCGGTATCCGGGATAATCCGGCGGCTATAGCAGCCATTCAAAGCGTGGCAGCCGGCCGTTAGCAAACCTTTAGCAGAATGGTTTGCATCAGCAAGTGACCGGTTATCCTTGACAGTATGAACGACCGGGGAAATCCCTTAAAAAACAAAATATGAAACTTCTTGAATCACCCGGGGCGTATGTAAACTTTCTGGCGGTGATCGCTTCCATCGGAGGCTTTCTGTTCGGCTATGATACTGCCGTGGTTTCGGGAACGATTGATTTCGTAGCGGCCCAGTTCCACCTGGATGCAGCGGGAACCGGATGGTATGTGACTTCTGCATTGATAGGATGCATTATGGGGGTATCTTTTGCCGGTATCCTGAGCGATCGTTATGGGCGGAAGCGGATCCTGATTTTGTCGGCGTTGTTTTTTGGCGTTTCATCGCTGGGCTGCGTTTTTGCCCTGGGCTTCCGGGATTTGATCGGATACCGGTTTATCGGAGGGCTTGGGATCGGGGTGGCGTCGATGCTTTCGCCCTTGTATATCTCCGAGCTTTCTCCGGCCCGGAAGCGGGGGAGACTGGTAGCGCTCTACCAATTGGCAATTGCCGTAGGTATTCTCTGTTCTTATTTCAGTAACGCCTATCTGTTGAAAATCTCGCAGGAGGCCTTGCCGGTCGCACAGGAAGGTTTATGGCATAAAATCATGGTCAGCGAAGTATGGCGGCTGATGCTTGGGACATCTGCTGCGCCCGCACTGCTATTTTTGGGCTTGTTGCTACAGGTACCGGAGAGTCCCCGGTGGCTGGCCATTCACCGTCAACAGGCTAAGGCGCTGGCGGTGCTAAAAAGAATCGTTCCTCATCAGGAGGCCCGGAGGGAACTCCGTGAAATCCAGGCTAACCTGGACCAGGAAAGCGCGGACTTCGGCATATTGTTTAAAGGAGGATTCAAGTCAGCAACCCTTATTGGAGTCATGCTGGCTTTCCTGAGCCAGGTATGCGGGATTAATGCCGTGATATATTATGGCCCCCGGATATTTCAGCAAGCAGGGCTGCCTATCGGCGATGCATTCGGCGCGCAGGTGGTGATCGGAGTGGTCATTGTGCTGTTTACCCTGGTTGCCCTATGGAAAGTGGACCGGTTTGGCAGAAAGCCCTTGTTGCTAACCGGGATCCTGGGAATAATCGTGTCTTTAGTGATGATCGGCGTCTTATTTTATTGGCACGCGTCGAACAGCGCCTTCTTGCTCTTTTTTATCTTGCTTTTTATTGCTTGCTTTGCTTTTTCCTATGGACCGGTTACCTGGGTGGTCATTTCCGAGATCTTCCCTTCCCGGATAAGAGGAAAGGCGATGTCGCTGGCCACTTTTGCCTTGTGGATCGGAACCGCTTTGGTGGGACAGCTGACGCCAGTATTGCTTGAAAGACTGAAACCTGCCGGCACTTTTTGGTTGTTTGCCCTTATCACCATGCCGGCGTTTTTCCTGGTTGTCAGGCTCATCCCAGAAACCAAAGGGAAAAGCCTGGAGGAAATAGAAAGATACTGGTTGCGTAAAAATAACACGGATGCCAGCCACCAGGCACGAAAAGACGGGATGCCCGTCGGGTAGGTGACGTTTGTACTTTGACGTTATAAATGATTTTACGGGAAGCCTGCCGGCTTGCCGGTACCTATAAACCTGAAAACAAATGATCTTATACGCAGGATCTTATACAAGAAAGATTGCCGAAAACCTGGGAGGACATGGAGAAGGCATTTATTGTCTGAATTTTGACCCGGATGAAGGCACCCTGGATTTGCGGGGAATCTGTGCGGCCGTCAGCCCCACCTATCTTTGCGTCGTTAAGGGTGGATTTTTGTATACCCACACGGAAGTGCTGGCGCGGGATAAACCCCTGGCGCTGGCCTACCGCATTGATCAGGATGATCATTCCCTGCAGCTTATCGCTTCGGAAAACGTACCGGGTGGCTATCCCTGCCACGTTTCCTATTCGGATAAGTACCATTGTGTGCTGGAAGCCTGTTACGAAACGGGGAATGTCGTGATTTATCCCCTCCGGGAAGATGGTGGATTGTATCCCCCATCGAAGATTTTGCAACATGAGGGTAAGAGCGTACATGCTTTGCGCCAGGACGGGCCCCATGCGCATGCAGTGGCGGTGGATGACGATTCGGATACCTTGCTGGTAGCAGATCTCGGCATGGATAAGCTGACGGTCTACCGGGCAGATGCTCCAGGCGATGCGTACAGCTTTCGCTTAAGGCAGGAAGTGGCATTTCCTCCGGGGAGCGGCCCCAGGCATATCGCCCTGCATCCGGGGGGAGGCTACGCATTTGTCCTGAGCGAATTGACGGCTACCGTTGCGGTATTACGGTACAGGGGTGGAGCGGCTACGCTCCTGCAGGTATATGCTACCTGGCCGGAGGATTCCACTGCCATACCGGGTGGTGCGGCTATCCGGACGTCCCCAGACGGAAGATTTGTCTATGCTTCGGAAAGGACGGAAGGATACCTCGCCATTTTTCGCTTTGACCCCCAACTGGAAACCCTCGAACTGATAGGCCGTGTATCTGCGGGCGGGCGTACGCCCCGTGATTTTATTTTTGATCCGACAGGTAACTGGCTTTTAGTGGCCAACCAGGATTCCGATGCGATCGCTGTTTTTAAAGTAGACCGCGATACGGGAATGCTTCAGTATCATGGCATGAAAGCGGGTATTAAATCCCCGGTTTGTTTTGCCTGGTGTTAGCGGTAGCCTTTTAGGCTCCCTAAGCGCTTCTTCCTTTTGCAGCAATCGACGGCTGCAACCTGGCGCGGGTAGGCTGTAGGTGGCCGGACTGCTATGGCACAAGGAGAAAGAAATGCGTGTCTGAGCGCCTGGCTGTATGACGACCTATTTTCCTTTGTCCTTCTTTTGATTGAAAAGTCCCTTGATGCCCTTTTGAAGGTTTTGTTTCAGCGTCTGTCCCGGTTGGGAGGCTGTATCGCTTTTGTGCGCACCGGAATCGGTCTTCAATAATTTATTCAGCACGTTGTTTTTTTCCTGGTTCAGTTTCTGGGTGACGGTCGAGGTGAGGCTTTTTTCCAGCTGTGCCTGTTCCTCGGACAGATCCAGCTTTACGGTAGGATGGGTAATGCTTCCCCCCAGCAGTACGCCCACGTTGATCATGCTGTCCACTTGGCCGTTCGTGCCGGCCAGCTGGTTGGCCTGAGTCACCAATTTGTTCAGCGCTGCGTTGGCATTTCCCAGCCTGGATCGCGGAACCTTCATTTGAAGTGCATAATCGATCGCCTGGTTCAGCCCGTTTTTACCCGCAGCCGTTATTTTAATGCCGTCTACGGAAAAATCGAACGGCTTGACTTTTAGAAAACCGCTGTCGATGATATAGGATAAGGATAATTTGTCGAGATCCAGTTGCTGTAGTGCGGAAATGCCCGCCGTCGAAGCGATTGCCTGGAGCGGTTTAAAACCTTTGATATTCAGATTCGGTATGCTGATGCTTCCGGTACTGT
>Ga0164242_10007807_pt1 | contig 11679 bp, 8 predicted proteins | sample OricomgcompostMG_FD_108783 | JGI IMG/M metagenome (GOLD analysis project Ga0164242, IMG submission 108783) | Miracle-Growth compost microbial communities from Emeryville, California, USA - Original compost - Miracle growth compost (MG) ... | reverse complement strand
GGCGGCGCCGGTGACCAGCTCGGACTGGTCGTAGAACGGCGTCACCTTGACGCTGGGCGGCAGGCCGAGGCCGGCGAGCTTGGCGTTGACGTCGCGCGCGATGCGCACCGTATCCCCGGTGAGCGACTGGCGGATGTTGACCAGCACCGCGCGCTGGCCGTTGGAGGTGACCGCGGTGAAATTGGGCTCCGCCGCCGGCTTGATCGAGGCGATCTCGCCCAGCGTGGCGATGCCGGCGCCCTTGCCGGTCGCCGCCTTGATCGGCGTCGCGGCGAGGTCGGCGATCGAGGCGATGCGGTTCTCGGCGAGGACGAGATAGAGCCGGTGCTTGTCCTCGATCCGGCCGAGGCCGCGCACGACATTGGCCTTGCCGAGCGTCGTGGCGATATCGTCGAGGCTGACGCCGAGCGCCTGCGCGCGCGCCGGATCGACATCGACGGCGAACTCGCGCGGCGACCCGCCAAGCACATCGACCGCCGCGACGCCCTGGACCGCTGTCAGCGCCGGGCGCACCTTGAGGTCGGCGAGCTGACGCAAGGCTTCCTGGTCGAGCGACTTGGAGGTCAGCGCGATGCCTAGGATCGGGAAGATCGTCGGGTCCGATCGCCTGACATCGAACCGCGTGCCGGCGGGCAGGTCGGGCAGCGTCGTCGCCAATGCGCCCTGCGTCGCCAGCGTCGCGGCGACCATGTCCTCGCCCCAGGAAAAGTTGAGGTCGATCTCGGCCGAGCCGCGGCTGGTGGTCGAGCGGATCTGGGTAACGCCAGGCACCGCGCGCAGCGCCAGCTCGATCGGGCGCGTGATCTGGGCGGTCATCTGCGCCTCGTCGCGCTCGCCGGCATCGATCGACACCACCACGCGCGGATAATCGATATGCGGGAACAGGCTGACCGGCATTTTGATCGCGGCGATCAGCCCGCCCAACGTCAGCAGGATCGCCGCGAGCCACAGCGCCCGCGAATGATCGGCGAGCGAGCGGGTCACTTCGTTCGTACCTTCATGCCGTCCTCGACCGCGGTGCCGCCTTCGGTCACCACGCGGTCGCCGGTGGCGACGCCCTTCAAAATGGCGATGCGGTCGCCGCTGGTCGCGCCGGTTTCGACATCGTGGCGATGCGCGACGCCGCCCGTGACGACGAAGACATAGGGCTGGCCGCCGTCATCGAGCAGCGCGGCATAGGGCACGGTCAGCGCATCGCCGCTGGCGCCGGTCTGGACGGCGCCGCTCAGCGCCTCGCCGGCAGAGACGCCGGCGCTGGCGGGCAATGTCGCGTAGAGCGAGGCGAGCCGGGTCTGCGGATCGACCACCGGATCGACCGACTGCACCTTGACTTCTACGGCCGCGGTGCCGTCGCCGGCGGTGATGCGGATCGGCGTGCCGGGGCGGATATCGCGGGCAAGCGTCGGGTCGACGCCGAAGTGCGCGCGCAGGTCGCCCGCCCGCGCGATCGTCGCCACGCTTGCGCCCGCCGCCACCAGATCGCCCGTCTGGTTGGCGATCGCCTGGACGATCCCCGCCGCCGGCGCGCGCAGCGTCAGCCGGCCGGCCTGCTGCCGCATCGAACGGGCGAGCGTGTCGGCGCTCTGGGCAGCAGCGCGCGCGGTCTCGACATCGGCGTCGCTGGCAAGACCGTCGGCGCGCAGGCGCTGGGCGCGGGCATAGGCCTGGTCGGCCGCGCTCGCGTCCGATGCCGCCTTGGCGAGATCGACTCGCGTGGTCGGGCTCGGCGTCAGCAGCAGCACCGCCTGGCCGGTGCCGACATGCGTGCCGACCGGGGCGACGATCCGCGACACCATCGCCTCGGCCGGCGCGGCAAGCGCAATCGTGCCCGACGGTCCGGCGTCGGCGCTGCCGTAGAGCGTCACCGTGCGCGCCACCGCACCGCGCTGGGCCGTGCCAAGCGACACCAGCGCGACCGGCGTCGGCGTCTCGTCGGCCTGGTCGCCGCCGCCCGAGCAGGCAGTCAGCAGTGCCGCGCCGAGCAGCGCGATCCCGATCCTCATCTACCAATCCTCCCTGGGAACGCCGGTCAGCAGCTCGAGCGCGATCATCGCCTCGTCGACCGTCTCGTCGGCGGCGACCAGCGCCGCCTGGCGGTCGCCGAGCGCGCCCTCGGCCGCCTCGGCGGTGGCGATCGACACGTCGCCGCGGTCGGCGGCGCGGCGGCTGGCAAGGGCATTGCGTTCGAGCTGGGGCAACGCCGCCGCGACCGACTCGCGCTGGTGTTGCGCCAATTGGACGTCGGCCACCGCCGCGGTGATCTCCGCGCGCGTCTGAAACAGCCGAGCGTCATATTCGGCTTTGAGCTGCGCGCGCGTCGCGCGCTCGACGGCGATGCCGCCGCGGTTGCGGTTCCACAGCGGCAGCGTGAAGTCGATCGTCGGGCCGAGGATCAGGTTGCGGCTGGTGTCGCGCGTCGCGCCAATCGACAGGCCGAGGTTGGGGAACTGGTCGAGCACCGCCTTGTGCACCGCCGCTTCCTCGGCATCATAGCCGGCCTGTAGGGCGTGCAGATCGGCGCGGTTGGCGAGCGCGACCTGGAGGAGATGCGCCGGATCGAGCGCAGGCGTCTGTTCGCGGCCGGCGGCCAGCGTCAGCTTGGTCTCCGGGGGCAGCCCGAGAAGCCGCGCGAGCTCCAATCGCGCCGCCTGAAGATCATGCTGCGCCGTATCGAGCTTGCTGCGCGCATCGGCCTCAGCGGTTCGCACGGCGACCAGCGAGTCCGCCGCGACATCGCCGCGCGCTGCGGCGCGCTCGGTGCGGTCGAGCAACGACTGCGCTCCCTGCTCGGCAGTGTCGAGTAGCGTGACCGAGCGCTGCAGCGCCCTGATCTTCGCCGCCTGTAGCCGCGCCGCGCCCGCGGTCTGCCATTCCACCCAGGCGAGATCGAGGCGTACCTGATGCGCCTGTGCTGCCGCCTGCTGCCGCCGTACCTTGCCGGTCCTCAAGGCATTGAGGTCGAGGCCGAGCGCACCGGCCAGCTCGCCCTCCGGATCGGGGCCCGACAGCTTCGGGCTGTAGCCGATGCTGAACGTCGGATCGGGCAGCAGCCGCGCCGCGAAGACCTGGGCGTCGGCGACGCCGGCCTTGGCGCGCATTGCCTTCAGGTCGGGATTGTTGAGGACGGCCAGCGTGGCGATCGCATTGTCGTCGAGCGGCACCGAAAGGTCGATCGTCGCGGGGTGGAGATACGGCCGGTCGATCGAGGCGGCATCGCGCGACAGGATCGCCGGGTTCGCTGGCGGGATCGATTCCGATAGCGGCGCTGGGGTATAGCTCGCGCAGCCGGCGACCAGAACCAGCGCCGTCATCGAAAAGGTCGCCCGAAAACGAATCATGGCCAAAGTCATAGCGCTCCCGTACTGACATGGTGCTGACGAATTTAAAAATACAATCTGTCAGCGGGGTGTCAGCCGCGACCGGGCAGAAAGGTGGCGTCATGGAATCGAGAAGTCCATCCCGCGCAGGAGAGCGCTGAGGTGCGCGTGCTGGTCGTCGAGGACGATCGCGCGATCGGCGGCGACGTCGAGCGCGGCCTGGCGTCTGCCGGGTTTCTGGTCGACCGCATCGAGGATGGCGAGGGCGCCTGGTTTGCCGGCGACACCGAGGATTATGCCGCCTGCGTGCTCGACCTCGGCCTGCCGGGGCTCGATGGGCTGACCGTGCTGAGGAAATGGCGCGGGGCGGGCAGGGGCTTTCCCGTGCTGATCCTCTCGGCGCGCGGCGACTGGACCGAGAAGGTCGAGGGGATCGAAGCCGGCGCCGACGATTATCTCGCCAAGCCGTTCCAGCTCGCCGAGCTGATCGCCAGAGTTCGCGCGCTGGTGCGCCGCGCCGGCGGCCACGCCAATTCGCGGCTGGAGGTCGGCCGGCTGGTGATCGACACCAGCCGGATGCGGTTGCTGGTCGAGGGTAGTGAGGTGCGCACCTCGCCGCTCGAATTCCGGCTGGTCAATTATCTTGCGCACCAGGCTGGCCGGGCGGTGAGCGTCGGCGAGATCGGCGAGCATCTCTACGGCGTCGACGATTCGGCCGACGCCAACGCGATCGAGGCATTGGTGATGCGGCTCAGGCGCAAGATCGGCGCCGATGCGATCGAGACGCGACGCGGCTTCGGCTATCTGCTTACTGGCGGCGCCGGATGATCGCACGCTCGCTCCGCCTGCGCCTGATCGCCTTCGCCGCGATCGCCATCGCCGTCGCCTTGTGGGCGGCGTGGCACGTCATGGGGCGGTTGTTCGACAGCTATACCGAGCGGCGGATGGCGATCACGCTGACGCATCAGGGAAATGCGCTGATCGCCGGGATGCGGATCGGCGCCGACGGACGGCCTCGGGTCGACACGAGCGATCTCGCAGCCCGGTTCGGCCGACGGGCGAGCGGGCTCTATTGGGAAGTGCTCGCTCCCGGCGGCGCGGCACGATCCCCGTCGCTCAGCGGCGCGGCGCTGGCGACTCACACGCACCATCGGGCGATGACCGTCGCCGATTGGCGCGAGACGGAGATACCCGGCCCCTATGAGACCGACCTGATCCTGGTCGAGCGCCCGGTGCGGATCGGCAATGTCACCGCACTGGTCCGCGTCGGCGAGGACGACGCGCCGATCGATCGCGCGCGCGACTCGTTCGCCCATGAGATGGGGCTGTTCCTGACGGCGCTCGGCATCGCGCTGGCGCTCGCCGCCTGGGTACAGGTCGAGCTCGGCCTGCTGCCGCTGCGCAAGGTGCGGCGCGAACTGGCGGCGATGGAGCGCCATCCCGACCGCCGGCTCGGCGACAGTCACCCACGCGAGATCGACAGCCTGGTCGGCGCGATCAACGCGCTCGCCGATGCGCGCGACGAGGATTTGGTCCGCGCCCGCCGCCGCGCCGCCGATCTCGCTCATGCGCTCAAGACGCCGCTTGCCGCGCTTGCCGCCCAGAGCCGGCTGGCGCGCGCCGCCGGCGCCGGCGAGGCAGCCGACGCGATCGACCAGACGCTGGCGAGCGCCGGTGCAGCGCTGGAGGCGGAAATGGCACGCGCCCGCGCGGCGGCCAATCGCGGCAGCCCGATGGTCGGCGTCTCCCGACCTGGCGAGCTGATCGAAAGCCTGTTCGCGGTGCTCGAACGCACCGAGGCGGGCGCCAATCTGGTGTTCGACAGCGACGTGCCCGCCGGCTGGTCGCTCGCGATCGACGGCGAGACGCTCGCCGAAATCTTCGGCAACCTGCTCGACAATGCCGCGCGCCACGCCCGGCGCATTGTCCAGATCCGCGCGGCGAGCGAGCCCGCGACCGTCCGCTTCGACATCGCCGACGACGGCCCCGGCATCCCGCCCGACAAGCGTGAGATCGTCCTCAGGCGTGGGATGCGGCTCGACGAGGCGGGCAGCGGCCACGGCCTCGGCCTGTCCATCGTTGCCGATCTGATCGACGCCACCGGCGGCACGCTCATGCTCGGCGATGCCGCGGCGGGCGGCCTGCTCGCCACCATCCGATGGCCCGCCGCCATCCTGACCACCGACCCACCGCCCGCCGGATCGGCCTGATCCGGGCACCGGCACCACGCAATTACCAACGAGGGATATCGGCCATGCACACCCGACACATGCCCAACGTCAACGCGCGCTACTGGAGTGCGATCACCTTCGCCAGCCTGTTCGGCACCAATTTGGGCGACCTTTACGCGCACGAGCTCGGGCTCGGCATCGTCAAGGGGATCGCCGTGCTGGCGGTGCTGGCGGTCGGCGTGTTCCTGGCCGAGCGGCGCGACGAGGCGCCGCGCGAAGTGTTCTACTGGCTGCTGATCATCATCATCCGCACTGGCGCCACCAACATCGCCGATTACTTCAAGCACCAGATGCCATGGGCGGTGTTCGGCGCCATCCTTGCCGCGCTGATGATCGTGCTCGGCTGGGCCTCGACGCGCGGCCACGATGCCGCCGCGGCGAAGGCTGAGGCCAAAAGGGGAATGCCCAACACCGGCGGCATGTACTGGAGCGCGATGCTCGCCGCCGGCGTGTTCGGCACCTTCTTCGGCGATGTCGCCTCGCATCTTGTCGGCAAGGGCGTGGCGTCGATCGCGCTGGGCGTACTGCTGCTCGGCGCGCTGACGCTGTGGCGCCGGCATGGCGCTAGCGTGCTGTGGCTTTACTGGCTGGCGGTTGCGGTCGCGCGCACCGCGGGCACGTCGATGGGCGACTTCCTCGCCGAAACCGAGTGGCTGGGCATCGGTCTGGCGCTGTCGACGCTGATCACCGGCACCGTGTTCGTCCTGATCGTCGCGGTCTGGCCGCGGCGCAGCGCGACGGTGCCGGTCACCGCCGCCGCTTGACGACAGCCCATAGGAGAGGATCGATGCACGCTTTCTGCACCTTCTGGAAACGACACGCCCTGCTGGCCGCGATCGCCCTGGCGCTCGCGCCGCTCGGCATCGGCAGGGCCGCCGCGCAGGCGGACCTGTCGAACGGCCCGACCTCGCTGCTCATCAGCTATCGGGCGAGCGCCGCCAACCGCACCGCGTTCCGCCGCTACCTCGTCAGCGATATGGCGCCGCGGCTGCGGACGATGGAGCATGACGGCACGCTCAAGAGCTTCCGCATCCTCTATTCCTGGTATCGCCAGCCCCATGTGTGGGATGCGCTGGTCGTTCTGAACTTCCCCGATTTCCGGGCGGTCACCAAGTGGAACAAGCTCGAGCAGGACGAGCCCGGCGGGCTCGATGCCGCCGGGCTGGCGCTGGCCGATCCGGTGACGAGCTATTCGTGCGACCGCGAATGGGCCGACAACCCCGATGGTCTGCGCGATGGCGAGGTTTATTACATCATCCCTTACGAATATCGCAATGCGGACGAGTATCGCCAATACGTCAAAGGCTACGTCGTGCCGCAGTTCGAGGGCTGGATGAAGGCGGGTGCGCTCGACGGCTATGCGCTGTTCATGAACCGTTTCGGCACCGGCGCGCCGTGGGACTCGCTGTTCATCCAGCGCTATCGTGACATGGATGCGTTCGGCCATCGCGCCGCGGTGACCGATCAGGTGCGGGCGACGCTGCGCAGCGATGCGACCTGGAAGGCGTGGAGCGACCGCAAGGCCGGCATCCGCACCGAAAGCGAGAACAGCATCGCCGATCTCATCGCCCATTGATGGCGTTGGCATCCTCGTTCGAATATTGTATCAATGAATGAAATAATACCAAAACGGAGCGGGCGGATGAGAAACCGGTTGGTGGCGGCGGGCGCGATGCTGATGTGCATGGCGGCCGCGCTGCCGCAATCGGAGCCGAAGGTCGCCGCCACATCGGTTCGGGCCGATACGTTTCCGGTGCTCGAAGCGGCCTATCCCGGCGGCATCGTCGCGCGGCCGCATGTCGAGTTCGCCAATTACGTCGGCTATCGGCCGCTCCAGCTCGACCTCTACCTGCACCGCGACCGCGCCTCGGCACCGCCGCGGCCGCTGGTGCTGTGGGTCCACGGCGGCGGCTGGAGTCGCGGCGATGCCCGCCAGTCGGGCGCGTTCGCCGACTGGCCGGGCGTGCTCGCATCGCTCGCGGCGCGCGGCTATGTCGTCGCTTCGGTCGATTACCGGCTGAGCGGCGAAGCGCACTTCCCCGCGCAGATTCAGGACGTGAAGGCCGCGATCCGCTACCTGCGCAGCAAGGCGGGCGACTACGGCATCGATCCCGCGCGCGTTTATGTGTGGGGCGGCTCGGCAGGCGGCCATCTCGCGGCACTGACGGCAACGACCTGCGGCGTCGCCGCCTTCTCACCGCCCGCCTCGACCGGCCGGCTGCCGGGCTCGCAGGCGCGCGCTGCGAAGCCGCTGCCGCAATCCGATTGCGTCGAGGGGGCGGTGATCTGGTACGGCGTCTTCGATCTCACCAAACAGGGGCCAGGCGCCGGCTCGGCGCTGACCGCGGCGCGCATCCACGATCTGCTCGACTGCACTGACGGCCCATGCGACGCGGCCGAGCGGATGGCGAGCCCGATCGATCATGTCGATCGCGCCACCCCGCCGATGCTGCTGATTCACGGCACCGCCGATACCGAGGTTTCGGCCGACCAGAGCAAGGCGATGGCCGCGGTGATGCGCAAGGCCGGCGCACAGGTCGAGCTGATGCTGGTTCCCGGCGCCAACCACGGGCTGATCGCGCCCGATCCTGCCGCGACGCGGCGCGACAGCCTTGCCGCGCTCGACCGATCGTTCGCCTATTTCGATCGGCTTGCCGGCATCAGGCGCTGAGCTTCGCCTGCAGGATCATCGGCAGGATGCCGCCCGCGCGCATCGTATCGACTTCGAGCTGCGTTTCAATTTCCGCCCGGGCGGTGAACGCTTCGCGGCTGCCTGACCGGCGGATGATCGCCACGGCAATGGGCGCGCGCGGCGTCACCGCCTCGGGGGTCGCATCGATCTCGATCCGATCGCCGGGCGCCAATCCAAGCAGCGAAGGATGCCGGTCGGCGGGCAGACGCAGCGGCAGGATGCCCATGTTGACAAGATTGGAGCGATGGATCCGCTCGAACCCGGTTGCCAGCACCGCGCGCGCGCCGAGCAGGCTCGCGCCCTTCGCCGCCCAGTCGCGCGACGAGCCCATGCCGTAGCGGTCGCCGGCGACGATCACCACCGGCTCGCCCGCCTCTTGGTAGCGCTTTGCTGCCAGCCATAGCGGCAGCGTCTCGCCGCTCGGCCAATGGATCGTGTCGCCCGGCGCGATGTCGGGGGCGAGCAGGTTGCGGACGCTGCGGTTGGTGAACAGTCCGCGCAGCATCACTTCCCAATTGCCGCGGCGCGACGAGAAGACGTTAAGATCCATGGGATCGGCGCCGCGCTCGATGAGCCAGCGCCCGGCCTCGCTATCGGCAACAATCGCCCCGGCCGGGGAGATATGGTCGGTGGTGATATCGTCGCCCAGCACGAGGATCGGCGTGGCAGTATAGCGGCTGAGCCGCGTCTCTGCCGCGGCGCTGACGAACGGCGCACGGCGGAGATAGGTCGATCGATCCTCCCACGGGAACAGCGGCGTGTCCGGTGCGTCGAGCGCGGCCCAGTCGGCGCTCGCTTCGGCCTCGGCATAGGCCGCGGCATAATCGGCCGGATCGAGCGCGATGGCCGCGGCGGCATCGATTTCGGCGCCGCTCGGCCAGAGATCGGCGAGCCGTACCTCGCGGCCGTCGCTCGCGCGGGTGATGACGTCGGTCGCGATGTCGATCGCCGCGTCGCCGGCTAGTGCATAGGCGACGACCAGTGGTGGCGAGACGAGGAAGGCGTCCTCGATCTGCGCATGGACCCGGCCCGGAAAATTGCGGTTGCCGGACAGGATGCCGACTGGCCGCGCCGCGCCGCCGGCCATCGCCGCGGCGACCGCCGGCGTCAGCGGCCCCGAATTGCCGATGCAGACGGTGCAGCCATAACCGGTGATGGCGAACCCGGTCGCCTCCAGGTCGGCGAGCAACCCGGCGCGCCTCAGCATCCGCTCGGCACTCGGCGAGCCGGGGGCAAGGGTGGTCTTCACCCAGGGCATCGGCGGCAGGCCGAGCGCCCGCGCCTTGCGCGCGACGAGGCCGGCGGCGATCAATTGCCGCGGATCGGACGTGTTGGTGCAGCTGGTGATCGCGGCGATCGCGACCGGGCGTTCGGGTATGCCCTGTCGCCGTGCCGAACGGGCGCCGAGCAGGGCGGGGACTTCCGCGGGCGCGACCAAATCCTGCGGCCGTCGCGGTCCGGCCAGTGCCAGCTCGATGGCGGCGAGATCGATCTCGACGACCTCGCTGTAGGCGGGCGTCGCCGACGCATCGAACCACAGGCCCGAGGCGCGAGCGTAGGCCTCGACGAAGGCGATGTGTGCAGCGTCACGGCCGGTCTGGTGCAGATAGGCGAGCGTGGCGGCGTCGATCGGGAAATAGCCGGTCGAGGCGCCATATTCGGGCGCCATGTTGGCGATCACCGCGCGCTCGCCCGCCGACAGCATCGCGACGCCGGGGCCGAAGAATTCGACGAACCGCCCGGCGAGCGGCACTTGCCGCAATCGGTGCGTCACGGCGAGCGCGAGATCGGTCGCGTTGACGCCCTCGCGCAGGCTGCCAATCAGCCGCACGCCGACCACGTCGGGCACGCGCAGCATCACCGGCATCCCCAGCATCACGCTTTCCGCCTCAAGCCCGCCGACGCCCCAGCCGAGCACGCCGATGCCATTGACCATCGGCGTATGGCTGTCGGTGCCGATCAGCGTGTCGGGCACGGCCCATTCGATGCCGTCGCGCATCTCCGTCGTCGCCACGGTCGCGAGCCGTTCGAGGTTGATCGTGTGCATGATGCCGGTGCCCGGTGGATGGACGGTGAAATTGTCGAGCGCGGTCGTCGCCCATTTCATGAAGCGGTAGCGCTCGGCGTTGCGATCCAGCTCGCGCGCCATGTTGCGGCGCCTGGAATCGGGGTGCGCGAAGACGTCGACCGCGATGCTGTGATCGGTCGATACGTCGACCGGCAGCACCGGGTTGATCGTCGCGGGATCGCCGCCCTCTTCGGCCAATGCCGATCGTGCCGCGGCAAGATCGACCAGGGCAGGGCCGCAGGTCGTGTCGTGCATCATCACCCGGCCGGGGCGGAAGGCGATCTCGGCCTCGCTGCGGCCGCTCGCCAGCCAGGGATCAATCAGCGCCGGATCGGCATCGCCGTGGCGCAGCAGGTTCTCCAGCAGGATGCGGTGGACGATCGGCAAGCGGCCGACGCCCAGCGCGGCGAGGTCGACGATGCGATAGCGCCGGGCGCCGCTCTCGATCTCGCGGGTCGGGATCATGGTTGTGTCTCCGGTCGAGGGGCGAGGCGCGCCGCCAGCACCATCACGAAGGCGACCAGCGTCAGCGCGGCGAGGAACAAGAGGCCTGTCACCGGCCGGCCGCTGCTGCGCGCGACGAGACCGACCGCATAGGGCCCGACGAAACCGCCGAGGTTGCCGATCGAGTTGATCGCCGCGATCGATACCGCCGCGGTCGAGCGCGACAGGAACTGGTTGGGCAGCGTCCAGAACGGCGCCTTGAAGGCATAGAAACCGCTCAGCGCGACCGCCAGCAGCAGCGCCGCCGGCATCACGCCGGTGACAGCGACGACGCCCGCCAGCGCCGCGCTGGCGACTAGGAGCGGCAAAGCAGTGTGGAGCCGCCGCTCGCCCGTCCGATCCGAGCGGCGCGACCACAGCACCATGACGATCGCCGCGACGACATAGGGCAGAGTGGCGATCAGTCCGACCTCGAAATTGGTCAGCGACCGGCCTGCCGCTTTCAGAAGTTGCGGCAGCCAATAGCCGACGCCGAGGCTGCCCGCCTGATAAACGAAGTAGATCAGCGCCAGGTACAGTACGCGCCGGTCGCTGATCGCGCGCCAGGTGCCGAGGTGGCGCACGCCGTCGCGCGCGGCGAGCTCGCGGGCGATCTCGGCCTCGAGCCAGTCGCGTTCGGCGGCGTCGAGCCAGCGCGCCTCGCCGGGCCGGTCGACCAGCAGCCGCCAGCTCGCCAGCCCGCCGAGCACCGCCGGCAGGCCCTCGATCAGCAGCATCCAGCGCCAGCCGGTGAGGCCGAGCCCAGCGACATGATCGACGATGAAGGTGCTGAGCGGCGCGCCGATGATGTACGACACCGGAATCGCGGCGGTGAACATCGCCACCACGGTCGCCTGCTCCTTGGCGCGGAACCAGCTCGTCAGGTAG
>Ga0164242_10007806_pt1 | contig 11681 bp, 9 predicted proteins | sample OricomgcompostMG_FD_108783 | JGI IMG/M metagenome (GOLD analysis project Ga0164242, IMG submission 108783) | Miracle-Growth compost microbial communities from Emeryville, California, USA - Original compost - Miracle growth compost (MG) ... | reverse complement strand
ATCTCCGCCAGGGCCCACAAGGAGACGCAGCGGCGCAAGAACGCGCTCGAGACCTCGTCCCTGCCGTCGAAGCTGGTCGATTGCCGTTCGACGGATGTCGCGACCACCGAGCTCTTCATCGTCGAGGGCGATTCGGCGCTCGGCACCGCGAGGCGAGCACGAGACAGCGAGCATCAGGCGCTGCTGCCGATCAGGGGCAAGATCCTGAACGTGCAGAAGGCGTCGATCTCCGACATGCTCTCGAATCAGGAGTGCGCGTCGATCATCCAGGTCATCGGCGCGGGTTCAGGGCGCACGTTCGATCTCGACGCCGCCAGGTACGGCAAGGTCATCATCATGAGCGATGCGGATGTCGACGGCGCGCACATCCGCACCCTGCTGCTCACGCTGTTCTTCAGGTACATGCGGCCGATGATCGAGGCGGGCAGGGTGTTCGCCGCCGTGCCGCCGCTGCACCGCGTGATCGTGATGAACCCGGGATCGAAGCCGAACGAGACCGTCTACACGTACTCGGATCAGGAACTGCACGCCGTGCTGGGCAATCTCAAGAAGGCCGGCAAGCGCTGGCAGGAGCCGCCGCAGCGCTACAAGGGCCTCGGAGAGATGGACGCCGACCAGCTCGCCACCACGACCATGGACAGGACGCACCGGCTGCTGCGCCGGGTCCGGCTGGATGACGCGGAGCGGGCGGCCGACGTGTTCGAGATGCTGATGGGCAATGACGTCGCGCCCCGCAAGGAGTTCATCATCTCCGGCGGCGACCAGCTCGACAGGGAGCGCATCGACGCCTGAACCGGCTCAGCGCACCGCTGTACCCACGGCGGCGATGACGGCGTCGAGCTGAGTGCCGGAGGCGTCGCGTTTGGCGCCGCCTTCCGGGAGCGTTCTCGGCGTGCCGTCGGCGGAGACCGCGAGCGCGGGCGCCTCGCCCACCCAGGCGACCGACAGCTGGTCCTCTCCCTTCAGGAAGCGCTGGGCACGCACACCGCCGGTCGCCCTGCCCTTGGCAGGGAACTCCGCGAAGGGCGAGACCTTTCCGCTTCCCGGGTTGGTTCCTGGCAGAGTGCTCGCGCTGGTGGCGATCGTGACGACCACCGCGTCTGTCGCGCTCTGGGGGACGACGCCGAACGAGAGCGCTGCGGCACCGGACGCCAGCTTCACGCCCGCCATGCCTCCAGCCCCACGACCCTGGGGCCGCACCGACGAAGCGGGGAACCGCAGCAGCTGGGCGTCCGTCGTGACGAACACGAGCTCGTCGGAGTCGGATGCCTCGCCCGCGCCGAGCACACTGTCGCCCGGCTTCAGAGCGATCACCTCGAACTCCGGCTTGTTGGCCCAGTCGCCGGGGGTCAGCCGCTTGACGACGCCTTGGGCCGTGCCCACCGCCAGCGGCACCTCCGAGTCCGGGGACACGAGCGCGAGCACCCGCTCGCCCTTGTCCGTCAGCCCGATGTAGTCCGAGGCCCGCACACCGGCTCCGAACTGCACCGAGTTGGCGGGGACGCCCGGAAGGTCGACCGGCACGAATCGCACGATCCGTCCGGCGCTCGTCACCGCGCCGATCTCCGTCCGGCTCGTCGTCGAGATGGACGAGAGCACGGCGTCATGCTTGCTGCGCCGCGTCGGCGGCGTGATGCGCGGGGGAGTGCCGTCGGCATCCGGCTGGAGGTCTACGCGCACGAGACGGCCGGTCGACGAGAGGAACACCCGGCACGGGGCGTCCGCGACCTCCAGCACGGCCTGCGCCTTCGAGCCGTTCACGGCCTTCGACGGCGCGGCCGAGGTCAGCATGGTGCGACGCGGCGTTCCGTACTTCTCGGCCACGTCCGAGAGCTCCTGGGAGACGACGTCCTTGATGCGCTCTTCGCTGGCGAGGATGTCCTCGAGCTCGGCGATCTCCGCGATGAGGTTGTCCCGCTCGGTCTCCAGCTCGATGCGCGAGAACTTGGTCAGCCTGCGAAGCCTGAGCTCGAGGATGTACTCGGACTGCACCTGGCTCAGATCGAACACCTGCATGAGGCGCGTGCGTGCCTGCTCGCTGTCGTCGCTGGTGCGGATGACCTGGATGACCTCGTCGATGTCGAGGATTGCGATCAGCAGGCCCTCGACGAGGTGCAGGCGTTCACGCTTGCGCGCCAGGCGGTAGCGGGAACGCCGCGTCACGACCTCGATGCGGTGGTCGAGGTAGACCTGCAGCAGCTCCCGCAGCCCCAGGGTGCGCGGGCTGCCCTCGACGAGCGCGACATTGTTGATCGCGAAGCCGTCTTCCAGGGGGGTGTAGCGGTAGAGCTGCTCGAGCACGGCCTGCGGGCTGAACCCGGTCTTGATGCCGATCACGAGGTGAAGCCCTCGACTGCGGTCGCTGAGATCCGTGACGTCGGAGATGCCGGCGAGCTTCTTCGCGTTGACGCCGTCCTTGATCTTCTCGATCACCTTCTCGGGGCCCACGAGGTACGGCAGCTCCGTGACGACGAGTCCCGTCTTGCGCGCCGTGATCGGCTCGACCGAGACCTTGGCCCGGGTGCGGAACGTGCCTCGTCCCGTCGCGTAGGCATCCTTGACGCCCTCCAGGCCCACGATGATGCCGCCGCCTGGCAGATCCGGTCCCGGAACGAACTCCATCAGCTCGTCGAGCGTGGCGTGCGGATGGGCGAGCAGGTGGCGGGCCGCGCCGACGACCTCGATGAGGTTGTGGGGAGCCATGTTCGTCGCCATGCCGACCGCGATGCCGCTCGCGCCGTTCACGAGGAGGTTCGGGATCGCGGACGGCAGCACGTCCGGCTGGGTCAGCTGGTTGTCGTAGTTGGGGACGAAGTCGACTTCGTCCTCGTCGATGCCGTCCGTCATCGTGAGCGCTGCCGCGGCGAGACGCACCTCGGTGTACCTGGCGGCGGCCGGGCCGTCGTCGAGGGAGCCGAAGTTGCCGTGGCCGTCGATCAGCGGCAGCCGCAGCGTGAAGTCCTGCGCCATGCGCACGAGAGCGTCGTAGATGGCGGAGTCGCCGTGCGGGTGCAGCTTGCCCATGACCTCGCCTGTGACGCGGGCCGACTTCACATGTGCGCGCTCTGGCCGTAGGCCCATCTCGCTCATCTGGTAGAGGATGCGCCGCTGCACGGGCTTGAGACCGTCCCTGGCATCGGGAAGAGCGCGCGAGTAGATGACCGAGTACGCGTACTCGAGGTAGGAGCTCTGCATCTCCGTCGAGACGTCGATGTCTTCGATGCGCTCGGGGGTGGTGCTCTCCGCTGCTGCGGTGCGAGGTGATCTGCGGTTGTCTGCTGCGCTCATTCGTGCAATCTCGTGCCGGCGGAAGTGGGTGCTCGCACCTCGCCTGCTGGACGGATGCCAGCCCATTCGGGTGTGTCAGACTGGCCGAGTGGGGACAATGCTACCGGCCGGTTTCCCGTCGACGACGAGCCTGGCCGACGTTCTGACGAGTTGCGTCTCCGCCATGTCTGGCGAGCAGCCGACCATCGGGATCCCCGAGGTCTCCAGGGCGGTCGTGGTGGTGGCCGATGGCCTCGGCGCGCACGCGCTGCGTGCCCGCACCGGCCACGCGCGCTTCATGGGACCGCGTCTGACGCGGGCGACCACGATCGACAGCGGCTCCCCGACGACGACGGCGGCCGCCATCGCCACGCTGTGCACGGGCCGCGCTCCCGGTGAGCACGGCATCGTCGGCTACCGCGGTTACGACCCGGCATCCGGAACCACGTTCAACCACCTCAGCGGCTGGACCGGTGAGCCGGCGCCCGAGCGGTGGCAGCGGTGTGAGAGCGTGTTCGAGACCGCGGCTCGCCGTGGCATCCCCTCGTATGCCGTCGGGCCAGAACGCTACCGCGGCTCGTCGTACACCGCTGCCGTGCTGCGCGGCGCCGAGTACGTGGGTGCCGCGAGCATGCAGCGGCGGGTCGAGCTCGTTCGCGAGCTCTTCGACCGCGGAGGCAGGCGACTCGTCTACCTCTACGTGCCGGAACTGGATGTCGCGGCGCACGCCGCCGGCTGGGAATCGGATGCCTGGCTCATCGCTCTCGAAGAGCTCGACTCGGCGATCTCCGGCCTGGCCAGATCGCTGCGGGCAGGGGAGGGGGCGTTCGTCACGGCCGATCACGGCATCCTCGACGTGCCTGCCGGCTCTCATGTGCTGTACGACACGGTGCCCGCGCTGACAGAGGGCGTCGAGCACGTGGGCGGCGATCCCCGGATGCTGCAGCTGTATCTGCGCACGGGTGCGACGGAGTCCGACGAAAGCGCGCTGGCCGCTGCTTGGCGCGACGCGGAAGGCCACCGATCGTGGATCGCCACGAGATCCGAGGCGATCGAGGCCGGATGGTTCGGCCCTACCGTCGACGCGGAGGTGGCTCCGCGCATCGGAAACGTGCTCGTCGCGGCGCGCGCGAGGATCGCGTACTACGACTCCACGCCGGAGGGCGCGAGGTCCAGGCAGATGGTGGGCCAGCACGGATCGTTCACCCCGGAGGAGCAGAAGGTTCCGCTGCTTCGCCTCGGCGCGTTCGAGTAGCCGGTCGAAACGCCAGTGCCGGCCGAGGCGCCAGTGCGGGTCGAGGCGCAGGCGCGCGAGACGTACGGCCCGATCAGGCCAGGTCGTCGTCGGTGCGTGCGCCGAACACGATCTCGTCCCAGCTCGGCATGGACTTGCGTCCGCGCTTCGCGCCGCGCACCGGACCCGTTCCCTGCGTGCCGGCGCGATCAGCGGGGGGCGGCACGGCGGGTGAGTCCTGCTGAGCAGGAGCATCCGCGACGTCGAACGGGTCGAGCGGCACATCCACGGCCTGCGGTTGCGAATCCCGCATGCCAGCCGCCTCCCGCTCCCCGCGGCGCTTGCGCAGCGCCTCGAGCAGGTCTGCGGTCTGGTGCACGTCACGCGGCTCGTCGTCGTCCGCGCGCTTGATGGCCTGCACGGTCACCGCATTGTTCACGTTCTGCGGGGTGCGTCCGAACGACTCCGCTCGTGCCGGAGCACCCGACGTGTCGTCGAACGTGAAGGCTCCGCTGTCGAACCGGGACTCCTCGGAAACGGGGACGACGGGGGAGACCGCGCGAAGGCGCGGGATCAGCCCGGTCTGCAGTTCGCCCTGCTGCGAGAGAGTGTGAGCGTCGGCGTTCGAGGGCGCAAGGGCCATCTTGCGCGGCTCGAACGCCCATCGAGCATCGTGATCCACGTCGTCAGCCGTGAAGGTCAGCTTGACCACCCAGCCGCTCTCCGGCTCCTTCCAGCTCGTCCACCGTTCGCCGGTCGCTCCGAGCGAGGCCAGCCGATCGCGGATGACGGCGCCGAACGTGTCCCCTTCGCTGAGCGGGTCGATGTCGGCGCCCGTGCGCACGGGAACGGCCAGCGCCGACGCGACGATGTGCTCGCGCTCGGCCACGATGGGGCCTTCGAAACGCTCCACGTATCCGATGGCCGCCCCGGTGAGCGACGCGACCTCCTCGGCTGAGAGGCCGGAGCGGATGTGCGCCTGGATCTCGCGAGGCGACACCTTGGGACCGGTCGCCGGGTCGGGCTTGAGCTGACGCAGTCGTGACTGCAGCATCTCGTCGATGGCGATGCGGAAGCGCTCACCGCTGTCGCTGGCGGCGAGCAGCGCGCCGTTCTCGACGCCGATGACCTTCAATTCCTGCATGCGAAACGCCTCTTTCGACCTCGTTGCGTTCGTCCCCACCCTGCCATGAAGGGTCCCCATTTCCCGGGAATAACCGGGGCGCGCCGCGAGTTGATCGGAGCGCAACACACAAGGCCGAAGAAGCCGACGTGGCTTGTTTGCTATTCCAGGCCCACTGATGCAAACTATGCCCGCCGAATTCTTCGGACAGCACTACGAGAAGTGGATGGGAATGGCAACCGATTACGACGCGCCGCGGAAGACCGACGACGACTCAGAGTCGATCGAGGCCCTCAAAGAGCGGGTCCCCGACAAGATGTCCGGGGTGGTCGACGTCGATGATGCCGACAACCCGGGCGGCTTCGAACTGCCCGGAGCTGATCTCTCCGATATCGATCTGGATGTCGTCGTCCTGCCTCCGCAGGCCGACGAGTTCACGTGCGTGAACTGCTTCCTCGTGAAGCACCGCTCGCAGATCGATCACGAGACGAAGCTGGGGCCGATCTGCGTGGAGTGCGCGGCCTGACGCGTTCTCAAGAAAGTGGAGCCGGCGGCAGAGTGTCGCCGGCTCTGTCATTGAGAGCCCGCGCGAGCTCGGCAGGGCGACGGCTGGAGAGGAGCCAGTACGGCGCCGGATCGTCGTCGTCGAGGATGGGGATGCGCACGACGCCGCTGACCCAGCCCCTGATGAGCAGCCAGGCACGGGCATCCAGAAGCCTGCCGCGCTGCAGCGTGGCCTCGCTGCCGTCGAAGCTCTCTGCAGCCCCGAGGTAGCGCCGTTCGATGTGCGCGCGTCCCGCCGTCAGCTCGCCGGTCGTGACCTCGATGGTCGGCGACCCGGCGATCAGGCCGACGACGCATCCCGCGTACAGCACGATGGCGCAGACGACGCCGATGATCATGTTGATCGGTGCGAACACGATGATGCTGGCGGGGATCACGAGCGCCGTCGCGACGAAAAGCGAGGGGGCGGCCCACAGCCGCTCTCGGTACACGGTCATGGGTCTATTCGACCAGAGTTCTGCACTACCCTCGACACGTGATCGAATCCGCCGACGTGCTGACCACCGCGCTGGAGCCCCCGCGGTATGCGCACCACGACGATGCGGGCGCCGATCTGTGCGCCGCCGAGGCCGTCGTGCTCGCACCCGGCGAACGGGCGACAGTCGGCACGGGAGTGGCGATCGCGTTGCCAGAGGGCTACGCCGGGTTCGTGGTGCCGAGGAGCGGTCTCGCCGCCAGGCACGGGATCACCATCGTCAACGCGCCGGGAACGGTGGATGCCGGCTACCGCGGAGAGATCCGTGTGACGCTGCTCAACACCGATGCGGCGACGCCGTACGCGGTCTCGGTCGGCGATCGCATCGCCCAGCTCATCGTGGTGCCGGTGACCAGAGCCCGGTTCGTGAAGGTCGACGAGCTGCCGGACAGCGCTCGGGGAGCGAACGGATTCGGTTCGACGGGATACACGTCGGTTCAATCAGGAGGGAACGCGTGAGCGACACAGGCGACATCGCACCCGACGAATGGGAGAAGTCGGCACCGGCCGACCGTGAGACGGAAGGCCCGTTCGACGACAGCGAGGCCAATCCGGTCCGGCCGTACATCGACCTCGGCGGAGTCAAGGTCCTGCCTAGGGAGGGCCTGCAGCTGCGGCTGGAGGTCGAAGAGGAGACGAACCGCGTCGTGGCCGTCGGGCTCGACTACTCCGGCTCGACGCTCCAGATCCAGCCGTTCGCGGCTCCCCGCTCGTCGGGGCTGTGGCACGAGATCCGCGCGCAGATCGCGGATCAGATCCAGCGTCAGGGTGGACGCACGAGCGAACGGGACGGCGTCTTCGGGCCGGAGCTGGTCGCCGAGATCCCGGTCGCTCAGCCTGGGGTGCCGGGGGAGACCCGCATCGCGCGCTTCATCGGCGTCGACGGCCCGCGCTGGTTCCTGCGCGGAGTGATCGCGGGGGATGCCGCCATCGATCCGGGTGCTGCCGCCGAGATCGAAGACCTGTTCCGCAGTGTCGTCGTCGTGCGCGGCAACCAGCCCATGCCGCCACGAGATCTGATCCCGCTTCGCATGCCCGCCACGCCGAGCGACACGTGACCGAGCCGCACCGACCGGGAGACCCGGAGGCCACGGCCGACGCTCGTGCGGGTGAGCCCGCCGGGAACACGGATGCGCCCACCCTGGGCAGAGCGTTCGCCCAGGCCGCGAGCGGTTCCGGTCTGCGCGCCATCGGCGGCGCGGATGCGCCGACCGGACGGGCGCTGTTCGAGGCCATGGGCGGCATCCGCGGGCTGTGCGAGACCATCCTTCCCGGCCTGGTGTTCCTGATCCCGTACACGATCCTCACGAGCATCCAGGAGCCGTGGGCGCAGCAATGGGCCATGCCGGTCTCCCTCGGCGCATCCGTGCTCGTCGCTCTCGTGTTCACGCTCGTCAGGGTCGTGACCAAGACGCAGGTGACGCAGGCCGTCGCAGGGCTCATCGGTGTCGCCGCGTCGGCGATCCTCGCGCTCATCACGGGGAATGCCGCGAACAACTTCGTTCTCGGGTTCGTCATCGATGCGGCATACGCGGCCGCGATGCTCGTCTCGTTGCTCGTTCGATGGCCGCTGCTCGGGCTCGTGATCGGATACCTCATGGGCGACGGCGTCGCATGGCGCGCGAGTACGGCGAAGCGGCGCGCCATGCAGGTGCTGACGCTGTGCTGGTTCGCCCTGTTCGCGGTGCGCCTCGCCGTGCAGCTGCCGCTCTACTTCGCCGGGCTCACGGTCGCTCTCGGCTTCACGAAGCTGCTCATGGGCGTTCCGCTCTACGCCACTCTGGTGCTGGTGTCGTGGCTCGTCGCCCGCGCGGTGTATCCGCAGGGACAGCGCGAGCACTCATCCGAGGACTGATCGCGTTCGTCTCCCCTGACTTGCGGCCCGATCGCCGACGCTGCGGGTTCCCGGTACTGATCGTGCCTGCCGGTCGAGCTGCCGTGCACGAGCGCTGAAGCATCCGCGCGCGTCCTGGCAAGGGGTTGGACGAGCGACTGCTGGTGTTAGAGTTATCTCGATATCAAGATAAATTCGCGTGATCGCGATGCCACGAAGGCGTTCGATCAGACGGCCCCGCCGGAGCAGGGACGGGGCGGTCAGCAGAATGGTTTCACACGGGGCGGTCGCTCCCGGTGCCGACGAAGGAGAGGGCAGCGTGTCTGCGGACAGAGTTCCCACAGTGAACAGCTTTGGAGCACGAGACACCATCACGGTGGGGTCGACGGACTACGAGATCTTCAAGATCGACGCGGTTCCCGGCTACGAGAAGCTTCCGTACAGCCTCAAGGTTCTGCTCGAGAACCTGCTGCGCACCGAAGACGGCGCGAACATCACCAAGAGCCAGATCGAGGCGCTGGGCAACTGGCAGCCGCAGGCCGAGCCGAGCACGGAGATCCAGTTCACGCCGGCCCGCGTGGTGATGCAGGACTTCACGGGCGTGCCGTGCATCGTCGACCTGGCCACCATGCGCGAGGCCGTCGAGGCTCTGGGCGGAGACCCGAAGAAGATCAACCCGCTGGCGCCCGCAGAGCTCGTCATCGACCACTCCGTCATCGCCGACGTGTTCGGCACGCTCGACTCCTTCGAGCGCAACGTGGAGCTCGAGTACGAGCGCAACGGCGAGAGGTACCAGTTCCTGCGCTGGGGCCAGACGGCGTTCGACGACTTCAAGGTTGTTCCGCCCGGCACCGGCATCGTGCACCAGGTGAACATCGAGCACCTCGCCCGCGTGACGTTCACCCGTGAGGTGAGCGGCAGGCTGCAGGCATACCCCGACACGCTCGTGGGCACCGACTCGCACACCACCATGGTCAACGGCCTCGGCGTGCTCGGCTGGGGCGTCGGCGGCATCGAGGCCGAGGCCGCGATGCTGGGCCAGCCCGTTTCGATGCTCATTCCGAAGGTCGTCGGCTTCAAGCTCACCGGCTCCATCCCCGCGGGAGTGACGGCGACGGATGTCGTGCTCACCATCACCCAGATGCTGCGCAGACACGGCGTGGTCGGCAAGTTCGTCGAGTTCTACGGTGCGGGCGTCTCTCAGGTGCCGCTCGCGAACCGCGCCACCATCGGCAACATGAGCCCGGAGTTCGGCTCCACGGCCGCGATCTTCCCCGTGGACGACGTGACGCTGGAGTACCTGCGGCTCACCGGACGCTCCGAGGAGCAGGTGCGCCTCGTCGAGGAGTACTCGAAGGCTCAGCACCTGTGGCACGAGCCGGCGAACGAGGCGAACTACAGCGAATACCTGGAGCTCGACCTCGGGAGCGTCGTTCCGTCCATCGCCGGCCCCCGCCGCCCGCAGGACCGCATCGAGCTGAGCGCCGCGAAGGCCCAGTTCGAGCACGACCTCAACGACTACGTCGACCCTGGCGTGTCGCTCGTCGATGAGGCGGTGGAAGGCACGTTCCCGGCATCCGACCCGCTCGGCTTCACCTCGCAGGACGAGGAGACCGCCCACCGCAAGGTCGACGGCGCCAGCCACCAGCACGAGTTCGACACCACGCTGGCGAGCCACGCGCCGTCCACGGTCTCGCAGCCCACCAAGGTGAAGCAGGACGGTGCCGAGTTCACGATCGATCACGGCGCGGTCGCCATCGCCGCCATCACGTCGTGCACGAACACCTCGAACCCCGAGGTGATGCTCGCCGCCGGCCTGCTGGCACGCAACGCCTCGCGCAAGGGACTCAAGGCGAAGCCGTGGGTGAAGACCACGCTCGCGCCCGGATCGAAGGTCGTCACGGAGTACTACGAGAAGGCGGGCCTCACGGGCTACCTGGAAGACCTCGGGTTCTATCTCGTCGGCTACGGCTGCACCACCTGCATCGGCAACTCGGGCCCGCTGCCCGAGGAGATCTCGGCCGCGGTGAACGGGAACGACCTGGCTGTCACGGCGGTGCTCTCCGGAAACCGCAACTTCGAGGGCCGGATCAACCCCGACGTGAAGATGAACTACCTGGCCAGCCCGCCGCTCGTCATCGCCTACGCCCTCGCCGGTTCGATGAACTTCGACTTCGACACGGATGCCCTGGGCACCGACCAGGACGGCAACCAGGTCTTCCTCAAGGACATCTGGCCGGACGCCGCCGAGGTGCAGCAGACCATCGACGAGTCCATCAACCAGGACATGTTCACGCGCGAGTACGCCAGTGTGTTCGACGGCGACGAGCGGTGGCGTTCGCTGCCCACGCCGACCGGCTCCACGTTCGAGTGGAACGCCGAGTCGACGTACGTGCGCAAGCCGCCGTACTTCGAGGGCATGACGATCGAGACGACTCCGGTCGTCGACATCGCCGGTGCCCGCGTGCTGGCCAAGCTGGGGGATTCGGTCACCACCGACCACATCAGCCCGGCCGGCTCGATCAAGGCCGACAGCCCTGCCGGCCGATACCTGACCGAGCACGGTGTCGAGCGCAAGGACTTCAACTCCTACGGGTCGCGGCGCGGCAATCACGAGGTGATGATCCGCGGAACGTTCGCGAACATCCGACTGAAGAACCAGCTGCTCGACGGCGTCGAAGGCGGGTACACCAGGGACTTCACCCAGCCGGATGCGCCGCAGTCGTTCATCTACGACGCGTCCGTGAACTACCAGAACGCGGGCATCCCGCTCGTGATCCTGGCGGGCAAGGAGTACGGGTCGGGATCCTCGCGAGACTGGGCCGCGAAGGGCACGACGCTGCTCGGCGTGCGGGCCGTCATCGCGGAGAGCTTCGAGCGCATCCACCGTTCCAATCTCATCGGAATGGGTGTGGTTCCGCTCCAGTTCCCGGCAGGCGAGTCGGCGAACAGCCTCGGGCTGGACGGCACGGAGGAGATCGCCATCACGGGTCTCACCCAGCTCAACGACGGCGTGACGCCGAAGACCGTTCACGTGACCGCGACGCCCACCGCACAATCCGCTGCGGGCAGAGAGCCGGTCGAGTTCGACGCGGACGTGCGCATCGACACGCCGGGTGAGGCCGACTACTACCGCAACGGCGGCATCCTGCAGTACGTCCTTCGCAGCCTGGTGTGACCTCGT
>Ga0164242_10007805_pt1 | contig 11681 bp, 8 predicted proteins | sample OricomgcompostMG_FD_108783 | JGI IMG/M metagenome (GOLD analysis project Ga0164242, IMG submission 108783) | Miracle-Growth compost microbial communities from Emeryville, California, USA - Original compost - Miracle growth compost (MG) ... | reverse complement strand
CTCGGCGAGGTGGCCCGCGTCATCCGCCGGCACGCCGAGCTGATGGTCGACCACTTCGGCGACGAGTCGAAGGCGCTGCGCGAGATGCGCAAGCACATGGCCTGGTACTTCAAGGGGTACGTGGTCGGCGGCGAGCTGCGCGCGCGGTTCGGGCTCGTCTCGACTCTGGCCGAGCTCGACGACCTGGTCGCGCAGCTCGACCTGACCCAGCCGTACCCGGGCGAGCCCGCCGAGGGCCAGCGCGGCCGCGCGGGTGCGCCCAAGCGGCCGGTCGTGCCCGACGGCTGGCTCGACTCGCGCGAGCTGTCCGAGGAGTTCCGGCGGGCGCTGCACGAGGCCGAGCTGTCCGTCTCGGGCGGCTGACGCGACGCACGCCCGCGCGCGGGGTCGGGCCGGCAGCCGGGCCGGCCGGTGGCGCGCCCGGCGAGCGCGGTCAGGCGATGCGCCGCACGTCGACGCGTCCGGCCAGCGCCGCGACCGCCGCGGGCGTCGCGTGCGGCGCCCCGAGCTCGTCGGTCCCGACGGCCAGCGCCCCGGCCGCGGACGCGTGCGCGAGCGCGACCGGCGTCGGCGCGCCCGCGAGCGTCGCGGCGAGCATGCCGGCGAGGAACGCGTCGCCGGCGCCGTTCGTGTCGACGAGCGCGTCCACCGGCGCGGCGGGCACGTCCCACCACCCGTCGGCGTCGAGGGCGAGCGCGCCCTGCGCGCCGCGCGTGCAGACGGCGAGCCGGCACCCTCCGTCGCGCGCGGCGCGCAGGTACGCGGCGGGGTCCGGCAGCCGCGCGTCGCTCACCACGAGCACGTCCGCCGCGTCGACGAACGGCCGCTGGTAGGCCGCCACGTCGTCGTGGTCGTGGACGTCGCACCACAACGGGCGGCCCGCGGCGCGGACCGCGTCGATCAGCTCGCGGCTGTGGTCCGCGAGGTCGAGCACGACGGCGTCGGCCTCGCGGACCAGGGCGGCCGCGCCGTCGGTGCCCGCGGCGCCGTCCGCGCCCGCCGCGGGCTGCGGCAGCTCCAGGTAGACCGACACGCGCGACCCGTCGTCCGCCATGAGGTTGAGATGGCGCTCGGTGCGGCCGTGCTCCGCCGGGACGGGGTCGAGCCGCAGCCCTGGCACGTCGAGGGCGGCCCGGACGCGACGGCCCTGCTCGTCGTCGCCGAGCACCGTCCGCAGCGTCACGTCCACGCCGAGCGCGGCGAGCGTCACCGCCTTGCCGGCGGACGTCCCACCGAGCGCGTCGCGGTGGCCCGACGCGAACAGCGTCTGCGGTCGGGCGTCGGGCAGCGTCGCGACCCGCACGAGGGTGTTCCACGACGCGGGTCCGACCACGAGGACGCGCGGCACGGCGGGACCGGTCAGGCGCCCGCGCGGAGCCACACGGTCGCGTCGGCGGGCAGCACGAGCCCGCCGGTCGCGTCGCGCTCGACGTCCACCGAGGCCAGCAGCACCGCCGCGTCCGCAGGCAGCTCGACGGGCGCGGACCCGAGGTTGGCGACGACCAGCACGTCCCGGTTGCGGAACGCGACGACGTCGCCGCCGTCCAGCTCCTCGAGCCACTCCAGCCCGCCCGTGCCGAGCCCCTCGGACCGGCGTGCGGCGAGCGCCGCACGGTAGGTCTCGAGCGTCGAGCCCGGCACGCCACGCTGCGCGTCCACCGCGTACGCCGCGTACGCCGCGGGCTGCGGCAGCCACGTGACGCCCGACGGAGAGAAGCCGAACGCGGGCTCGCCGGCCGACCAGGGCAGCGGCACGCGGCAGCCGTCCCGGCCCCGCTCGGCGCCGCCGGTCCGGAAGAACGCCGGGTCCTGGCGGTAGGTGTCGTCGAGCGTGGTGTGGTCCGGCAGGCCCAGCTCCTCGCCCTGGTAGAGGTACGCCGAGCCCGGCAGCGCGAGCATGAGCAGCGTCGCGGCGCGCGCCCGGCGCAGGCCGAGCGCCTCGTCGGGCTGCTCGTCCGCGCGGCCGATGCCGTTGGGGCGTGCGGTGGGCGTCGACAGCCCGAAGCGAGAGGCGTGCCGCACGACGTCGTGGTTCGACAGGACCCACGTGGTCGGCGCGCCGACCGCGTCGTTGACCCCGTACGACGACGTCACGACGTCGCGCAGCGCCGCCGGGTCCCAGCCCGCGGCGAGGAACGCGAAGTTGAACGCCTGCTGCGCCTCGTCGGACCGCACGTAGCGCGCGAGGCGCGACAGCGGCTCGACCCACGCCTCGGCGACCATCGCGCGGTCGCCGTCGTACTGCCGCAGCACCCGGTTCCACGCGCGGTAGATCTCGTGCACGCCGTCCTGGTCGAACATCGGCCCCTGGTTGCCCGAGCCGGTGACCTCGTCGGCGCGGTCGACGGGGTCGGTGGGGGAGACGTCGTCGACGCCCTCGATCATCGAGACGTGCCCCGCCCAGTCCGGCAGACCCGGCGCCTTGACCATGCCGTGCGCGACGTCGACGCGGAAGCCGTCGACGCCGCGGTCGAGCCAGAACCGCAGCACGTCCTCGAACTCGGCGCGGACCTCCGGGTGCTCCCAGTTGAGGTCCGGCTGGCGCGAGTCGAACAGGTGCAGGTACCACTCGCCGTCGGGCAGGCGCGTCCAGGCCGGCCCGCCGAAGATCGACTGCCAGTTGTTCGGCGGCTCCGCGCCGTCGACGCCGCGACCCGCGCGGAACAGGTAGCGCTCGCGCGCGGCCGAGCCCGGGCCCGCGGCGAGCGCCTCGGCGAACCAGACGTGCTCGTCGGAGGTGTGGTTCGGCACGAGGTCGACGATGACGCGCAGGCCGAGGCGGTGCGCCCGGTCGAGCATCGCGTCGAAGTCGTCGAGCGTCCCGAACAGCGGGTCGACCTGGCGGTAGTCCGCGACGTCGTACCCCGCGTCGGCCTGCGGCGAGCGGTAGAAGGGCGAGAGCCAGACGGCGTCGACGCCGAGGTCGGCGAGGTGGTCGAGGCGCGCGGTGATGCCCGCGAGGTCCCCGATGCCGTCGCCCGAGGCGTCGGCGAACGAGCGCGGGTAGACCTGGTAGATGACGGCGTCGCGCCACCACGCCGCGTCGGGCGTGCCGGGGGCGTGCACGAGGGCGCGCCCGAGGGACGTGGTGGGCAGGGCGTCGGTGGTCACAGGGCAGTGCCTCTTTCGGGTTCGGAGCAGGGTGGCGTGGGCGCAGGCGGACGGTGGCCGAGCCGGCGCCCGGGGGTCAGAGGACCCGGGCCTCGGGGACGTCGTCCGCGACCGCGGCGACGGGCGCCGGCCCGGTCGAGCCGCGCACGATGAGCTCGGGGTGGAACGTCAGCTCGCCGCGCGGCGCGGTGTCGACCGAGCCGATCTCGGCGAGCAGGGCGGAGACCGCGGCGTGGCCGAGCGCCGTGACCGGCTGGCGCACGGTCGTCAGCGGCGGGTCGGTGAACGCGATGAGCGGCGAGTCGTCGAACCCGATCACCGACACGTCGTCGGGCACGGAGAGCCCGAGCGAGCGGACCGCGCGGATCGCGCCGAGCGCCATGAGGTCCGACCCGCAGATGATCGCCGTGTGGCCCGACTCGACGAGCGCGCGCGCCGCGGCCTGGCCGCCCTCGACGGTGAACAGCGTCGAGACGACGTGCGCCGCGTCGTCCGTGACGCCGAGGTGGCGGCCGAGGTTCGCGGCGAAGGCGGCGCGCTTGCGCTGCGTCGGGACGAACCGCTGCGGCCCGATCGCGAGCCCGATCGAGCGGTGCCCGAGCGCCAGCAGGTGGCGGAACGCGAGGTCGAGGGCCACCTGGTCGTCCGTCGACAGCATCGGGGCGTCGACGCCCTCGGCGTACCCGTTGACCAGCACGATCGGCAGGCCGCGGCCGCGCAGCCGGTGGTAGCGCTCCTTGCTCGCCTGCGTGTCGGCGTGCAGGCCGGACACGAAGATGATCCCGTCGACGGCGTGCTCGAGGAGCACCTCGACGTACTGGTCCTCGGTCGTGCCGCCCGCGGTCTGCGTGCACAGCAGGGGCGTGTAGCCGAGCTCGGTGAGCATCGACTCGATGGCCTGCGCGAGCGCCGGGAACACCGGGTTGGACAGCTCGGGGACGACCAGGCCGACGAGGCCGGCCGACCGCGTGCGCAGCTTCTCGGGGCGCTCGTACCCGAGGATGTCGAGCGCCGTGAGGACCGCCTGACGAGCCTCGGGCGACACGCCGGGCTTGCCGTTGAGGACGCGCGAGACCGTGGCGGTGCTGACGCCCGCCTGCGTCGCCAGATCGGTCAACCGTGTGCGCACGTGGGGCAGCGTAGGTGACACCGAACCTCCTCGTTCTGGGCCCATCGTGGCTGGTCACGGCCGTCCCGGTGCCGCGGCGTGCGGCGGCCGGGAAGGGCGCCTGCTCCTGTCGCTCCGCCGCGTCGTCGCGGACTCTTGCAACCGAGATCTGAAAGTTACCGTAACGAGTTGCAGCGACGTGCACAACTCGTTTACGGTCTCGCCATCAGGCCAGCGGGCGACGGAGTTGTCGGTCGGTGGCATCCACCCGACAGGGGGCACACCGATGCGAGGGAGCATCCACGACCGCAGCGACGGCCGCGGTGCTCCCGACCTCGCGCTCCCGCACCCGCAACCCCGGCGGCGCCACGACGTCCGGCGCGATCTCGACGGATCGCGAGTCGACGTCGCGAGCGCAGCGCGCTGGTGAACAGCCAGCGATGGTCGACTGCTCGCGGCGTCCGGCGTCGAGCACTGGCAGTACCGAGACAAGGAGACAACCCACGATGAAGGCTCGTCCCACCTATGTGGTCGTCGGAGTCGCGGCGCTGAGCCTCGCCCTGACCGCGTGCAGCAGCGACAGCGGCAGCAAGGGCGACAGCACCGAGCCCGCCGCCACCACGGCGGCGGCCCCCACGGCCGTGACGCTCAGCGTCTGGGGCCCGCAGGAGGACCAGACGGACGCGAACGCGTGGCTGCCCACCGAGCAGGCCGCGTTCGAGAAGGCGCACCCCGAGTACAAGATGACGTGGAAGAACTCGGTCGTCGCCGAGGGTGACGCCGCGACCACGGTCAAGCAGGACCCGAGCGCCGCCGCCGACGTCTACATGTTCGCGAACGACCAGCTCGGCACGCTCGTCGAGGCGAACGCGATCGGCGAGCTGCCCCCGGACGCGGTCGACCAGGTCAAGCAGCAGAACTCGGACGTCATGGTCACGTCCGTCACCGGCACGGACGGCAAGCTCTACGGCGTCCCGTACACGGCGAACACGTGGTTCATGTACTACAACACCGCGAAGTTCACGGCCGACGAGGCGAAGAACCTCGACACGATGCTCGCCAAGGGCAAGGTCGCCTTCCCGATCGACAACTCGTGGTACCTGCCGTCGTTCTACGTCGGCAACGGCAGCACGCTGTTCGGTCCCGACGGCACCGACGAGTCGGCGGGCTTCGGGTTCACCGGCCAGGGCGCCGCGGACGTGACGACCTACCTGGCCGGCCTGGTCAAGAACAAGAACTTCGTCGACGACGCCAACGGCGCCGGCCTGGCCGGTCTGCAGAGCGGCACCATCGACGCGTACTTCTCCGGCTCGTGGGACGCCGCCGCGGTCAAGAAGGCGCTCGGCGACAAGTACGGCGCCGCGCAGCCGGCGACCTACACGCTGAACGGCAAGGACGTCCAGCTCAAGGCGTTCGCGGGCTCGAAGGCGGTCGCCTTCAACCCGAACGCGTCGAACGCGAAGGTCGCGGCGCAGTTCGCCGCGTTCCTCGGCTCGACCGAGGCGCAGCAGTCGCACTACGACCTGCGCGGGATCATCCCGTCGGACAAGTCGCTGGCCGGCTCGGCGAGCATCACGGCCGACCCGGTCGCGGTCGCGCAGATGAACACGGTCGCGAACGCCTCGGTGCTGCAGCCGACCGTCGCCAAGATGTCGAACTTCTGGGACCCGACCGCCGCGTTCGGCAAGGCGCTGCTCTCGGGTGACGTGAACGCGTCCAACGCCGCCGCCAAGACGGAGGCCTGGAACTCGAGCATGAACTCCTAGCATCCGGCTCACCAGGTCCCGGGTCCGTGGCCCCCGCGCCGCGGACCCGGGACCTGACCTTGGCTTCTGCACACGATGAGGTGGTAAACGCCATGACCCAGACTGCCGTGGTGGAGCGCAAGGACCGGCGCGCCCCCCGCAAGGCGAGCGCGCAGCCCGCCGAGGGTGGGTCCCGGTTCACGCTCCGCGCCGCCTTCGCCCAGGGCGACGCGTTCACCCGCGCCTCCGCGCTGGTGCTGGGGCTGGGCAACCTCGTCCGCCGCCAGTACGTCAAGGGCGCGATGTTCCTGCTGGGCGAGGTCACGTTCCTCGCCCTGTTCCTCGGGCGCGGGCTCCACTCGCTCGCGGGCCTCGGCGACCTCGCGACGGTCACGAAGGGCGGCCAGGAGTGGGACGCGAACGGCAACTTCGTCAACGTCAACCCGACCAACTCGGTCGAGGTCCTGCTCTACGGCGTCGCGTGGATCTTCGGCGTCGCCGCCTTCGCGGTGTTCTGGTCGGCCGCCGTCCGCAGCGCCTACCAGGCCCAGGTGCTCGCGCAGGAGAGCGGGCGCGCGCCGTCGATCGTCTCCGACGTGCGCGACCTCTTCGACCGCCGCGTGCACCAGACGCTGCTGTCGCTGCCCGTGCTGGGCATCGTCGTGTTCACGATCGTGCCGCTGGCCTTCATGATCTCGATGGCCTTCACCAGCTTCGACAAGAACCACCCGGTGGCCTTCGACTGGGTGGGCCTGGACAACTTCGCGGCCGTCTTCTCGAGGACGGGCTCCGCGGCGATCGGCGTCAACCTCGGGCTGTTCCTGCGGGTGCTCGGCTGGACGCTCGTGTGGGCGACGCTCGCCACGTTCCTGAACTTCTTCCTCGGCATGTTCGTCGCGATGATCATCCTGCGTCGCGGCACGCGCCTGAAGAACATGTGGCGGGCCGTGTTCTCGCTGTCGATCGCGGTGCCGCAGTTCGTGTCCCTGCTGGTGATCAACCAGATGCTGCAGGACCAGGGGATCGTCAACCAGCTGCTCAAGCAGTGGGGCCTGATCGACTCGTCGCTGCCGTTCTTCACCAACGCGTGGTGGGCGCGCGCGACGGTCGTCGTCGTCAACCTCTGGATCGGCATCCCGTTCACGATCATGCAGATCACCGGCGTGCTGCAGAACGTGCCCGGCGAGCTGTACGAGGCGGCGCGGCTCGACGGCGCGGGCTGGTGGCAGATCTACCGCAAGATCACGATGCCGTACGTCCTGTTCGTGCTGACGCCGTACCTGATCATCACGTTCACGGCGAACATCAACAACTTCAACGTCATCTACCTGCTCTCCAACGGCGCTCCGACGCGAGTCGGGGAGTCGGCGGGCCAGACGGACCTGCTCATCACGTGGCTGTACAAACTGACCGTTGACAAGGGCAACTACAACGTGGGCGCCGTGATCGGCATCATGACGTTCGTGGTCCTGGGCGTGGTCGCGCTGATCACGTACCGCAACAGCGGGTCCTACAAGAACGAGGAGGGCTTCCAGTGACCTCGCAGACCTCGACGGACGTGCGCGCGGGCGCGGCGGGCGGCCCGACCGGCACGGCCTGGCGTCCGGGCGCCAAGGCCGGCGGCAGCGTGCGCCGGCGCCGGCGGCTGGGCGACGCCGCCGCGCACGCCTTCCTCACCGTGCTGGCCGTGGCGTGGCTCGTCCCGATCGTGTGGGTCCTCGCGGAGAGCTTCAACTGGAACACCGCGCCGTTCACCACGACGTTCTTCCCGACGCGCTACACGCTGAGCAACTACACGCAGCTGTTCACGGACACGTCGGTCATGAACTTCCCGCAGATGTTCCTGCGCACCCTCGTGATCGCGGTCTTCGTGTGCGTCATCCAGCTGTTCTTCGTGCTCTCGGTGGGCTTCGTCATGAGCCGCCTGCGGTTCCGCGCGCGACGTCCGCTGATGAACACGGCGCTGATCCTCGGCATGTTCCCCGGGATCATGGCGGTCGTCGCGATCTACTTCATCCTCAAGGCGATGGGCCTGACGGGCAGCTCGACTGCGACGACGGTCGCCCTGATCATCGTGTACTCGGCCGGCTCCGGCGCCGGCTTCTACGTGATGAAGGGGTTCATGGACACGATCCCCGCGTCCATGGACGAGGCCGCGCTCCTCGACGGCTGCACGCGCTGGACCGTCTTCACGCGGATCATCCTGCCGATCACCAAGCCGATGATGGTCTACCAGGCGCTCATCGGGTTCCTCACCCCGTGGCTGGACTTCGTGATGGCCAAGGCGATCGCGCGGACTCAGGAGAACTACACCGTCTCGCTCGGCCTGTGGCAGATGCTGCAGAAGGAGTACATCGCGCAGTGGTACGCGCGGTTCGCGGCGGGCGCGGTGCTCATCTCGATCCCGATCGCCGTGCTGTTCATCGTGATGCAGCGGTTCTACCAGTCGTCGATGTCCGGCTCGGTCAAGGGCTGAGCGGCGCAGGTGAGGTCGGCAGGTCTGTCCGTCGCACGGCTGAAGGTCGTCGGGTTCGTCCTCGTCATGCTCTCGGCCGTCGCGTCGGCGGTCGGTGTGGCGCGGCTGCCGGAGAACGGCGACGCGGCGGACCTGTCGCAGCTCACCGCGGTCGTGCTGGTCGAGGCGGTGTCGTGGATCGCGCTGCCGATCTACGCGTGGCTGCTGTGCCGCGGGCTGCGCCACACCCGGTCCGTGCCGCGGTACGCGCTGCGGCTCGCGCTGCTCGCGGTGGTCTCCGAGGTGCCGTACGACCTCGCGACGAGCGGTCGGGCGTGGGACCTGTCGTCGCAGAACCCCGTCTTCGCGCTGCTCGTCGCGCTCGTCGTGCTCGCGTCGCTCGACCACCTGCTGCGCGGTCCCGAGCGGCACGTGCTCGGCGCGGTCGCCGTCTGCGTCGCCGGGGTGCTGTGGCTCGCGCTGTTCGACGTCGGGCTGCGGCTCGGCGTCGTGCCGACCGGCGTGGTGATCCTGCTGTTCTGCCTGGTCTTCTACTTCCTCGGGTCGCGGGAGAACACGATGATGCTGGTCGGCGGCGTGCTGGGCGCCCTGGCGCTCGTCCTGCCGGCCGTCGGGATGGTCGTGCTGCACTATCGCAACGACGAGCCGGGACGGCCCTACCCGCGGTACCTGTTCTACGTCCTGTACCCCGTCGGGCTGCTGGCGGCCGCGCTGGTGGGGGCCGTCGCGTGAGCGCGCGCGCCCGGCTCGGGGCCGTCGCGGTCGTGGCGGTCGCCTGCGCGGCGACTCTCGCGGCGTGCGGGTCGTCGCCCGCGCCCGCCCTCTCGGACGGCTACCGGAACTACTACGAGATCTTCGTCGGCAGCTTCGCCGACTCCGACGGCGACGGCACGGGCGACCTCGCGGGCGTCACCGACAAGCTCTCGTACATCCACGACGACCTCGGCGCCGACGGCATCTGGCTGACGCCGATCAGCCCGTCGCCCTCGTACCACAAGTACGACGTGACCGACTTCGAGGGCGTCGACCCGGCGTTCGGCACGATGGCCGACTTCGAGAAGCTCACGTCGAAGGCCCACGCGATGGACGTGCGGGTGCTGCTCGACCTCGTCGTCCAGCACACCTCGTCGCAGCACCCGTGGTTCCAGCAGGCGGTCGCCGCGCTGCAGGCCGGGACGTCGAGCCCCTACATCGACTACTACCACTTCGCGACGGCGCCCCGGGCGGGGTACGCCGAGTACGGGTCGACCGGGATCTACTACTCGGCGGTCTTCTCGCCCGACATGCCGGACCTCGACCTCGACGACACCGCCCTGCGGGCCGACATCGCCGACATCGTGAGGTTCTGGCTCGGCAAGGGCGCGGACGGCTTCCGGCTCGACGCCACGACGTCGTACTACCCACGCGACCAGGCGGCGACGGTCGACTTCCTCCGGTGGCTGACGAGCACGACCCGGTCGGTCGACCCCGACGCGTACGTCGTGGGCGAGGCGTGGACCGACGCGTCGACCATCGCCGCGTACGCGACGAGCGGCGCCGACTTCTTCGACTACCCGTTCGCCACGGTCGACGGCACGATCAACGCGGCCCTGCGGACGAAGGACGGCACCGGCCTCGCGCGCGCCACGCAGCAGTGGAACGCGACCCTGCACGCCGCGAACCCCGACGCGATGGACGCGCCGTTCGTCTCCAACCACGACAACCCGCGCCCCGCGGGGTACCTCCTGCGGTCGCCGGCCAAGGAGAAGCTCACCGCGGCGACCTACCTGCTGATGCCCGGCAGCCCGTTCCTCTACTACGGCGAGGAGATCGGCATGGTCGGCTCGGGCAGCGACCCGAACACGCGCATGCCGATGGTGTGGTCGACCACTGACACCACCGGGACGCCTCAGCCGCCGCCCGGCGGGACGTACGACGAGAGCAAGGTCGTGCCCGTCGACGTGCAGCGCAAGGACCCCGACTCGCTGCTGAGCTTCTACCGCGACGTGCTGGCCCTCAAGCGCAAGCACCCGCAGATCGCGCGCGGCACGTACACCGCCCTGCCGGCCGGTGACGACTCCGTCCTGGCGTTCTCCGACAGCTACCAGGGCTCGACGGTGTACGTGCTGGAGAACCTCGACGACACCGCGCACACCGAGCAGCTCGCCGGGATGGGCGTGCCGGCCGGCGTGAAGCTCGCGGACCACCTGCTCACCGACGGCACGGCGAAGCCGAGCCTGTCGGGCGGCGCGCTCACGCTGCCCGCCGGGTCGATCGCCGTGCTGCGGTAGTCGCCGGAGCCCGATCGTCCCGTCTCGGCGCCCCGGGGGACGGCTCGCCCGCCGGGTGGGCGCCGCTCGTTAGGCTGGACGGCGTGACCGCCCTCGACGAGACCCTGTCCGTGGACGGGTACGTCGACGCCGACCGGGCCCGCTGGGTGCCCGAGGGCTCCAAGTCGCGCGAGCGCACGCCGTTCGAGCGTGACCGCGCGCGGCTGGTGCACTCGTCCGCGCTGCGCCGGCTCGGCGCCAAGACGCAGGTGCTCGGCCCCTCGTCGGACGACTTCGTGCGGACGCGGCTCACGCACACGCTCGAGGTCGCGCAGGTGGGCCGCGAGATCGGCAAGGCGCTCGGCTGCGACCCGGACGTCGTCGACACCGCGTGCCTCGCGCACGACCTGGGCCACCCGCCGTTCGGCCACAACGGCGAGCGGGCGCTGGCCGAGCTCGCGCGGGGGATCGGCGGGTTCGAGGGCAACGCCCAGACGCTGCGCCTGCTGACGCGGCTCGAGCCGAAGGTCGTCGCGCCCGACGGGACGGCGGTGGGCCTCAACCTCACGCGCGCGAGCCTCGACGCGTCGGTCAAGTACCCGTGGCGGTACGGCCAGGGTCCGCTGACGAAGACCGGCCGGCCGACCCACAAGTTCGGTGTCTACGAGGACGACCTGCCCGTCTTCGAGTGGCTGCGCGCCGACGCACCCGCGGGCCGCAAGTGCCTCGAGGCGCAGGTGATGGACCTCGCGGACGACATCTCGTACTCCGTGCACGACGTCGAGGACGCGGTGGTCGGCGGGCGGCTCGACCTCGACGTGCTGACGAACCCCGTCGAGCGCGAGCGCATCGTCGACGCCGTCGAGACGTGGTACGGCGACGCCGTCGACGCCAACGGCCTGCACGACGCGATGGACCGGCTCGTCGAGGCGCGGCTCTGGGCGCCGGGCTTCGACGGGTCGCGTGCCGCGCTCGCGATGCTCAAGGACGCG
>Ga0164242_10007804_pt1 | contig 11683 bp, 11 predicted proteins | sample OricomgcompostMG_FD_108783 | JGI IMG/M metagenome (GOLD analysis project Ga0164242, IMG submission 108783) | Miracle-Growth compost microbial communities from Emeryville, California, USA - Original compost - Miracle growth compost (MG) ... | reverse complement strand
CGTTTTCGCCTGCCAACATGAATCGTTTAGCCAAAATACTTCCCCTCGAGAACGTCGTCGTCGGACTGTCGGTCACCAGCAAGAAACGCGTCTTCGAACAGGCTGGCCTGATCTTCGAAAATCAGAACGGCATCGCCCGCAGCACGGTCACAGACAATCTTTTCGCGCGCGAACGCCTCGGCTCCACCGGGCTCGGCGAAGGCGTCGCGATTCCGCACGGACGCATCAAGGGCCTCAAGCAGCCGCTCGCCGCGTTCGTTCGTCTCGCGGAACCGATTCCGTTCGAAGCGCCGGACGGCCAGCCCGTCTCGCTGCTGATCTTTCTGCTGGTGCCGGAGCAGGCGACCCAGCAGCATCTTGAAATCCTGTCGGAAATCGCCCAACTGCTGTCCGATCGCGACACCCGTGAGCGCCTCTACACCGAACAGGACCGCGAAACATTGCACCGGCTGCTCACGCAGTGGCAACCTTGAAGCTGCGCGTCATCTGACGGGCAGCGCAGCGCGCCTCGAACCGGCCCACGCGGGCAGGCAGAGGCCGTCCGGCCGCGCACACGCACCACGCGCCAGCGCGCGCGGCCCTAACGGAGTCATCGGCTCATGGACACGTCCAGCATCAACGCCCAAAGCATCTTCGACGACAACGCGACCACGCTCAAGCTGAGCTGGCTGACCGGGCACGAAGGCTGGGAGCGTGGCTTCTCGTCGGAAACCGTCGCGACGGCGACCGCGAGCGCCGACCTCGTCGGCCACCTGAACCTGATTCACCCGAACCGCATCCAGGTGCTCGGCGACGCCGAAATCCACTACTACCAGCGTCAGACCGACGAGGACCGTTCGCGCCACATGGCCGAACTGATCGCGCTCGAACCGCCGTTCCTCGTCGTCGCGGACGGCATGACCGCGCCGCCCGAACTGGTGCTGCGCTGCACGCGCTCGTCGACGCCGCTTTTCACGACGCCGATGTCCGCCGCGACGGTGATCGACAGCCTGCGGCTCTACATGTCGCGCATTCTCGCGCCGCGCGCGACGCTGCACGGCGTGTTCCTCGACATTCTCGGCATGGGCGTGCTGCTGACCGGCGATTCGGGCCTCGGCAAGAGCGAACTCGGGCTCGAACTGATCAGCCGCGGCCACGGCCTCGTCGCCGACGACGCGGTCGACTTCGTGCGCCTCGGCCCGGACTTCGTCGAAGGGCGCTGCCCGCCGCTGCTGCAAAACCTGCTCGAAGTGCGCGGCCTCGGGCTTCTCGACATCAAGACGATCTTCGGCGAGACCGCGGTGCGCCGGAAGATGAAACTGAAGCTGATCGTGCAACTGGTGCGGCGCCCGGACGGCGAATTCCAGCGCCTGCCGCTCGAAAGTCAGACCGTCGACGTGCTCGGGCTGCCGATCAGCAAGGTCACGATCCAGGTCGCGGCGGGCCGTAATCTCGCGGTGCTGGTCGAGGCCGCGGTGCGCAACACGATCCTGCAACTGCGCGGCATCGACACGCTGCGCGACTTCATGGACCGCCAGCGCCTCGCGATGCAGGATCCGGACAGCCAGTTTTCCGGCAAGCTGATCTGAGTCTTTGCCGGGTCCTGGCGGGTCTTTACCGGCCGCCCGCCGACCGCGGGCGGCCGCTCACGGCGACCGATCCCGACGGTCAATAGCGGATGCTATGATGGCTGCAACGGCCCCCTTCCTGTCCCCATGCGCATTATCCTGATCACCGGCATCTCCGGTTCCGGCAAGTCCGTGGCGTTGAATTCGCTCGAAGACGTCGGCTATTTCTGCGTCGACAACCTGCCGCCGCGCTTTCTGCCGCAGCTTGCCGACTACCTCACCCACGACGGCTACGAGCGGCTCGCGGTCGCGATCGACGCGCGTTCGAGCGCGTCGTTCGACGACATGCCGCAGATGATCCGCGACCTGTCGCGCGAACACGACGTGCGCGTGCTGTTCCTGAACGCGAGCACGCAGTCGCTGATCCAGCGCTTTTCCGAAACGCGCCGCCGCCATCCGTTGTCCGGCTCGACCGCGCACGACGCGGACGTCGGCATGCTGAAGTCGCTGGAAGAAGCGATCGAGCACGAACGCGAACTGGTGTCGAATCTCGCCGAGTTCGGCCATCAGATCGACACGAGCAACCTCAGCGCGAACGCGCTGCGCGCATGGGTGAAGGTGTTCGTCGAGGAAAGGCACGGCACGCTCGCGCTGACCTTCGAATCGTTCGGCTTCAAGCGCGGCGTTCCGCTCGACGCGGACTTCGTGTTCGACGTCCGCACGCTGCCGAATCCGCATTACGACAGCCGGCTGCGTCCGCTGACCGGGCTCGACAAACCCGTGATCGACTTTCTCGAAGCGCAGCCCGCGGTCCACACGATGATCGACGACATTCATGCGTTCGTCGCGAAGTGGCTGCCGCATTTCCATGCGGACAATCGCAGCTACCTGACCGTCGCGATCGGCTGCACCGGCGGCCAGCATCGCTCGGTGTACATCGCACAGACGCTCGCGACGCGTTTTGCGGGCGAATCCAACGTGATCGTGCGCCATCGCGATGCGCCGCTCGATGTCGGCGAGTCGTCCCGGCTGATCGCCTAACCGGCCGCAGCATTGCGCGGCCTTTAACCGAAAGCGTTGCGCCATGTCCTCCTCTCCTGCCGTGCTTGCCGATCTGCCGCTTTTCCCGCTGCATACGGTCCTGTTTCCCGGCGGCCTGCTACCGCTGAAGATCTTCGAAGCGCGTTATCTGGACATGGCGAGCGTCTGTCTGCGCGAGCAAACCCCGTTCGGCGTGTGTCTGTTGAAAAGCGGCGCCGAAGTCGCGCAGCCGGACGAGCCGGCGGTGCCCGAAGCCGTAGGGTGCCTCGCGAAGATCGAGCAATGCGACGTCGAGGCGTTCGGCATGCTGATGGTGCGCGCGCGCGGCACGCGCCGGTTCCGGCTGCTGTCGCATCGGGTCGAGCAGAACGGGCTGCTGGTCGGCATGGCCGAGCCGCTGCCCGACGACGTTCCGCTCGAAGGCGGCGAATACCTCGCGCGCTTCGGCGCGTGCGCGGAAGTGCTGGAGCGGATCATCGCGACGATCCGCGAACGCGATCCGGCGAGCGTGCCGTTCGCGGAGCCGTTTCGCTTCGACGACCCGTCATGGGTGTCGAACCGTCTCGCCGAAGTGCTGCCGATCGCGCTGCGCGCGCGCCAGAAGCTGATGGAACTGCCCGACGCCGGCGCACGCATCGACATCGTTCACCACTACATGCAGCAGCATCAATTGCTGTAATGCGCCGGCGCGCGGCACGCGCTGCCTAAAGCAGCGATCCTCGCAGCCCGTCCAGCAGCTTGCGCACCGGCGCGGGCACGCCGAACGCGTCGATCTGTGCCAGCGCGACCCATGCGGTCTGCGCGTCCTGAAGTTCCGCCGCGGCGCCCGGCCCGGGCCGCCCGTCCAGTTCGATCACCCGCGGTTCGATGTCGAGCCGGAAATGCGTGAACGCGTGCGACAGCGGCGCGAGCGGCAACGCCGGTCCGTCCGCGCCGAACGCCGACGCGCGGTCCGCGAGCGCGGCTTCGTCCGGCGCTTCCGGCAGACTCCACAGACCGCCCCAGATGCCGGTCGGCGGACGCTTCTCCAGCATCACCGCGTCGCCGTCGAGCAGCACGAGCATCCACGTACGCCGCGTCGGCACGGTCTTTTTCGGACGCGCGCCCGGCAGTTCGCGTTGACGCCCGGTCGCGTTCGCGACGCAGTCCGGCGCGAACGGACAGCGCACGCAATCCGGCTTGCCGCGTACGCACAGCGTCGCGCCGAGGTCCATCAAGCCTTGCGTGTATGCGCTGACGTCGGCATCGCTCGCGTCGGCGCCGGGCACGAGCGACTCGGCAAGCGCCCACATCGCGTTCTCGACGCGCTTTTCGCCGGGAAAACCGTCGATGCCGAACACGCGCGCGAGCACGCGCTTCACGTTGCCGTCGAGAATCGTCGCGCGCGCGCCGAACGCGAACGACGCGATCGCGGCCGCGGTCGAGCGCCCGATGCCCGGCAGTTCCGCGAGCGCGTCGACCGACGCGGGAAACGCGCCGCCATGCTCGCCCGCGACGACCTGCGCGCAACGATGCAGGTTGCGCGCGCGCGAGTAGTAGCCGAGCCCGGCCCACAGCGCCATCACGTCGTCGAGCGGCGCGGCCGCCAGTGCGCCGACGGTCGGAAACCGTTCGAGGAAACGCGCGTAGTACGGAATCACCGTCGACACCTGGGTCTGCTGCAGCATGATCTCGGACAGCCAGATGCGATACGGATCGCGCGTGTTCTGCCACGGCAGATCGTGACGCCCGTGCCGGCGCTGCCATTCGACGAGCCGAGCGGCGAACGCCGCGTGAAGCGGCGAAACAGCGGAAGTTTCTGGGGACATGGACAAGGAAAGCTCAGCGCTGGCAGCGCCGACAGTAGTAGGTGGACCGCTGGCCCTGAACGATCTGCGTGATCGCGGTGCCGCAAACCCGGCACGGCTCGCCCGCCCGATCATAAACAAAATATTCGAGCTGGAAATAGCCGCTCTCGCCGTTGCTGCCGACGAAGTCGCGCAGCGTGCTGCCGCCCTTCTCGATCGCCGACGCGAGCACCGCGCGCACCGCGTCCGCGAGCAGCTGGTAGCGCGCGAGCGATACGCGTCCGGCCGGCGTGGTCGGCCGGATGCCGGCGCGAAACAGGCTCTCCGACGCGTAGATGTTGCCGACGCCGACGACGATATCGCCGGCGAGCAGCGCCTGCTTGACGGACACCTTGCGGCCGCGCGTCTTGCGAAACAGCAGCGCGCCGTCGAACGCCGGCGTAAACGGTTCGACGCCGAGGTCCGCGAGAAGCGGATGGCCGAGCACGTCGCCGGCCTCGCGCGGATGCCAGAGCACGGCGCCGAAGCGGCGCGGGTCACGAAAGCGCAAGATGAACTCGTCGAAAATCCAGTCCACGTGATCGTGCTTCGCGGCCGCCGGCAGCTTCGGCAGATTTCTCAGCACGCGCAGCGTCCCGGTCATCCCGAGGTGCACAATGCACCAGCCGTCGTCGACTTCGAACAGCAGGTATTTGCCGCGCCGCGCGACGTGGCGGATGGTCCGTCCCTTCAGCGTCGCCGCGAGCGAGGCCGGGATCGGCCAGCGCAGCGCGGGCGTGCGCACGTCGACGCGCTCGACGCGGCGACCCGCGACCCACGGTTCGATTCCGCGTCGTGTGACCTCGACTTCCGGCAATTCAGGCATGGTTAAGGAGCGGGCTGTAAGCTGGTGTGTAACTTGCGTGGCGGTTGTGCGCGTATTGTAGCGAGCGCGTTACAATCGCCCGAAACATTCGACGGAATTCCATGGAACTGTCTTACGTAAAGCTGTTGGCGAAGCGCCGCTCGGCGGCGCCGCGCATGCCGGGCTTCGGCGCCCGGCGCCTGATCGCCGCAGCGGCGGTGTCGGCGTGGGCGTTGACCGCGTCGGTTGCCTATGCACAGGATCCGTCCCCCGCGCCCGGCACCGACGACACGTCCGTGTCGATCCCGGACGCGCTCGGGCCTGCGACGCCGGACGAGGCGAAGGATCTGCCGAAGATCCCGCTGACGAGCCAGGTCGTCTTCCAGGTGCTCGCGGCGGAGGTCGCGCTGCAGCGCGACCAGCCGGCGCCGGCCTATCAGACCTACATGGCGCTCGCGCGCGACACGCACGATCCGCGCATGGCCGAGCGTGCGACCGAAATCGCGCTCGCCGCGCAAAGCCCGTCGGATGCGCTGAACGCCGTGCAGTTGTGGCAGCAGTATTCGCCGGATTCGGAGCGCGCGGCGCAACTCGACGCATCGCTTCTCGTGCTCGCCGGCCGCCCGGAGGACGCGCAGCCGCTGCTCGCGCGCGAACTCGCGCGGGTGCCGGCCGAAAATCGCGGCCCCGCGCTGCTGTCGCTGCAACTGCTGCTGTCGCGCGGGCCGAACCGCGTCGGCGGTTTGAACGTGCTGCGCGGCCTGATCGCGAACGACCTGGATCGTCCGGAGGCGCAACTGGCGCTCGGCCGCCAGCAACTGCTCGCCGACGACGTGCCCGGCGCGCGCAAGTCGTTCGAAAAGGCGCTCGCGCTGAAGCCCGGCTTTCTGCCCGCCGCGCTGATGCTCGCGCAGATGGGCCCCGACGAGCGCAACGAAGCGGTCGCGGCGCTCGAAAAGTACGTGCAGCAAAATCCCAAATCGCATGACGGCCACCTCGCGCTCGCGCAGACCTACCTCGCGGCGGACCGCCTCGACGACGCGCAGAAGCAGTTCGAGATCATGCGCAAGGACAACGGCAACGACCTGATGCCGCTGATGGCGCTGGCGCTGATCAGCGTGCAGGAAAAGAAGCTCGACGCCGCGCAGCAGTATCTGACGCAATATGCGCAGCAGGCGGAAAAGACGCCGGGCGCCGATCCGGGTCAGGCGTACATCTACCTCGCGCAGATCGCGGCCGAGCGCAAGGACACGGCCGGCGCGAACGCGTGGCTCGACCATATCGGGCCGGACAGCCAGCAGTACGTCCCCGCGCAGATCGCGCGCGCGCAACTGCTCGACCAGGGCGGCAAGATCGACGACGCGCGCAAACTGCTCGCCGGCATCCAGACGACCGATCCGCGCGACAAGGCGATGATCGCGCGCACCGACGCGTCGCTGCTGTTCGATGCGAAGCGCTATCCGGAAGCGGAGGCGCGTCTCGCGAAGGCGGCGGCGGACTTCCCGGACGATCCCGACATTGCGTACGACTACGCGATGGCCGCCGAAAAGAACCACCATTACGACGTGATGGAGCAGCAGTTGCGCAAGCTGATCCGCACCGAGCCGGACAATCCGCAGGCGTACAACGCGCTCGGCTATTCGCTCGCCGATCGCGGACAGCGCCTCCAGGAAGCGGACAAGCTGGTCGAGAAGGCGTCGTCGCTCGCGCCGAACGACGCGTTCATCATGGACAGCGTCGGCTGGGTCAAATACCGGCTCGGCGACACGACCGATGCGATCCGCCTGCTGCGCAAGGCGTTCACGCTGCAGCCGAACGCCGAGATCGGCGCGCATCTCGGCGAGGTGCTGTGGAAGAACGGCGACCAGCGCGGCGCGCTCGCCGCCTGGCGCGAAGCGAGGAAGCTCGAACCCGACAACGACACGCTGGTGAAGACGCTCAAGCGCTTCCAGATCAACGACCTCTGATGTCCGATTTCCGTATCGATTCCGTTCCCGTCCGTCCGACCCGACCCGCGCGTGCGACCCGCCGCGCGGCGTCGGGCGCGGCCCATCATGCGCGGCGTGCCGCGCTCGGCGCGACCTTCGCGGCGCTCGTCGCGCTCGCCGGTTGCGCGAGCCAGCCGAGGCTGCCGTCGACGTCGAACGCGACGACTTCGCTGACCACGCAGACGAGCCGCGCGTATCACGGCCGCTTCGCGGTCGAGTACGTCGACCAGACCGGCCAGCAGCGCAACGCGTACGGCGACTTCGACTGGCGCGAGCACGACGCGACCGTCACGCTCGAACTGCGCACGCCGCTCGGGCAAACGCTCGCGGTCGTCACGGCGTCGCCCGCGCAGGCGACGCTCGAACTGCCGAACCGCCAGCCGCTGACCGCCGACAACGTGGCGACCTTGATGCAGACGTCGCTCGGTTTCGCGCTGCCGGTCGAAGGGCTGCGCTACTGGTTGCAGCCGTCGGTCGCGCCGACTTCGCGCGCGCGCACGACCGCCGACCCGCAGGACCCGTCGCGACTGTCGCAGATTCGTCAGGACGGCTGGACGATCGACTACGTCGCGTACGCCAGCGCGCCCGCGACCGGCGTAAAGCGCGTGAACCTCACCCGCGACGACCCACCGCTCAAAATCAAGCTCGTGCTCGACCAGTAGCCCGAAGCACGCGAACCTCATGATCGAAACCGAAGACTCGCTGCGCGACTGCCTCGCACCGGCGAAACTGAACCTGTTCCTGCACATCACCGGCCGGCGGCCGGACGGCTATCACGATCTGCAAACCGTGTTTCAACTGCTCGATTGGGGCGACACGCTGCACTTCGAGCGGCGCGACGACGGCCGTATCACGCGCAAGACCGACGTCGCCGGCGTACCGGCCGAACACGACCTCACGGTGCGCGCGGCCACGCTGCTCAGGCAGCATACGGGCACGCGGTACGGGGTCGAGATCGACATCGAAAAGCGCCTGCCGATGGGCGCCGGGCTCGGCGGCGGCAGTTCCGATGCGGCGACCACGCTGCTCGCGCTGAACCGCCTGTGGAAGCTCGACCTGCCGCGCGCCGAACTACAGGCGCTGGCGCTGAAGCTCGGCGCCGACGTGCCGTTCTTCGTGTTCGGCACCAACGCGTTCGCCGAGGGTGTTGGAGAAACGCTCAAGCCTGTACAATTGCCGCGGCGTCATTTTCTCGTCGTGACGCCGCGGGTACAGGTTCCGACCGCCGAGATTTTTTCGGACAGGTTCTTGACAAGGGACACAAGCCCCGTCACAATGGCGGTCTTTCTTGCACAGCAAGCTGTGCACAGCGCGGGATGGCCGGACAGCTTCGGCCGGAACGACATGCAGCGGGTTGTCGCAGGGAAATACGCGGAAGTAGCGCAGGTGCTCAGGTGGTTCGAAACCATCGCGCCGGCGCGGATGACCGGATCGGGCGCAAGCGTTTTTGCCGCGTTTGCCAGCCTCGCGCAAGCGCAAGCCGTTCAGGCGCGTTTGCCGGCGGCGCGGGAAAACGGCTGGAGAAGCGCAGTGGCAACGAGCCTGGATACGCATCCACTCTTCGCTTTCGCGGCATAGGTTTTGCAGCATCGGACGGATCAAGCAGCGCCCTACCCGTCCGGTGAAGCTCGAGGTTAGCGTAGGGGAGTCGCCAAGTTGGTTAAGGCACCGGATTTTGATTCCGGCATTCGAGGGTTCGAGTCCTTCCTCCCCTGCCAAAAATTCTTTCTCGTCGTTCCTCCGTCCCCCAGCCTGAAGCAGGTGCATGATGAGCAGCCATGACGGCCTGATGGTTTTTACTGGCAACGCAAATCCCGCGCTTGCACAGGAAGTCGTCAAGATCCTCGGTATTCCCCTCGGCAAGGCGATGGTCAGCCGGTTCTCCGACGGCGAGATCCAGGTCGAGATTCAGGAAAACGTGCGCGGCAAGGACGTGTTCGTTCTGCAATCCACCTGCGCGCCGACGAACGACAACCTGATGGAACTGATGATCATGGTCGATGCGCTCAAGCGCGCATCCGCCGGCCGCATCACCGCCGCCATCCCGTACTTCGGCTATGCAAGGCAGGATCGTCGTCCGCGCTCGGCGCGCGTCGCGATTTCGGCGAAGGTCGTCGCGAACATGCTGGAAATCGCCGGCGTCGAGCGGATCATCACGATGGATCTGCACGCCGACCAGATCCAGGGCTTCTTCGACATTCCGGTCGACAACATCTACGCGACGCCGGTGCTGCTCGGCGACCTGCGCCGGCAGAAGTTCGAGAACCTGCTGGTCGTGTCGCCCGACGTCGGCGGCGTGGTGCGCGCGCGCGCGCTCGCGAAGCAGCTGAACTGCGACCTCGCGATCATCGACAAACGCCGCCCGAAGGCGAACATCGCCGAAGTGATGAACATCATCGGCGAAGTCGAAGGCCGCACGTGCGTGATCATGGACGACATGGTCGACACGGCCGGCACGCTGTGCAAGGCGGCCCAGGTATTGAAGGAGCGCGGCGCGAAGCAGGTGTTCGCGTATGCGACGCACCCGGTGCTGTCCGGCGGCGCCGCCGAGCGCATCGCCGCTTCGTCGCTCGACGAACTGGTCGTCACCGACACGATCCCGCTCGGCGCGGAATCGCTCGCGTGCCCGAAGATCCGCTCGCTGTCGAGCGCCGGGCTGCTCGCAGAGACGTTCTCGCGCATCCGCCGCGGCGACTCGGTGATGTCGCTGTTCGCGGAGAGCTAAAGCATTGACGCGGGGCGCGACGGCCGAACGGCCGCCGCGCCCCGCGTGTAATCGGCGCGGGCGAACGAAGGTTCGCGCTGTTTCATCGGGGGCCGAAACGCGAATCGCGCGTTTGCCAGAAACGGTCCCGCTTTACTGCCTGGTCGCGGGCAGTGCATTGGAGAAACCTATGAAAGTCATCGCTTTCGAGCGTAGCCAGCAAGGTACGGGTGCGAGCCGCCGCCTGCGCAACGCCGGCAAGACGCCGGGCATCGTGTACGGTGTCGGCGCCGAGCCGCAGCTGGTCGAACTCGATCACAACGCGCTGTGGCACGCGCTGAAGAAGGAAGTGTTCCACTCGTCGATCCTCGATCTGGAAATCGGCGACAAGTCGCAGCAGGTGCTGCTGCGCGACGTGCAGTACCACCCGTTCCGTCAGCTCGTGCTGCACGTGGACTTCCAGCGTGTCGATCCGAACAAGCCGATCCACACGAAGGTGCCGCTGCACTTCATGAACCAGGAAACCAACCCGGCCGTGAAGCTGTCGAGCGCGGTCATCTCGCACGTGCTGAACGAAATCGAAGTCGCGTGCCTGCCGGGTTCGCTGCCCGAGTTCCTCGAAGTCGACCTCGCGAAGATCGAAGCGGGCCATTCGCTGCACGCGAAGGACATCGCGCTGCCGGCCGGCGTCACGCTGATCGCGCACGTCGAAGCGGAAAACCCGGTCATCGTGTCGGCAACCGTGCCGGCCGGTGCGGTCTCGGCGGCTGAAGGCGAAGGCGAAGCAGCGCCGGCGGCGGAATAAGCACCGCGGCGAATGCCGAATCCTCCCGATCCGTTTCGCTGAAACGGACGACGTGACCCGCCGCGGTAACCCCCGGCGGGTTTTTTTATGACTTTTTTGGGGCCGCGCCGCGCACCGCGCGCGACGGCCGGAAGACCGCAATGATCAGGCTGATCGTCGGGCTCGGGAATCCGGGCGCCGAGTACACCGCGACGCGCCACAACGCGGGCTTCTGGCTCGTCGACCAGCTGGCGCGCGAAGCCGGCGCGACGCTGCGCGACGAGCGGCGTTTTCACGGCCATTACGCGAAAGCCCGCCTCTTCGGCGAGGAAGTGCATCTGCTCGAACCGCAGACGTACATGAACCGCTCGGGCCAGTCCGTCGTCGCGCTCGCGCATTTCTTCAAGATTCTGCCGGACGAGATCCTCGTCGCGCACGACGAACTCGACCTGCCGCCCGGCACCGTGAAGCTGAAGCTCGGCGGCGGCAGCGGCGGCCACAACGGCCTGAAGGACATCTCCGCGCATCTGTCGACGCAGCAGTACTGGCGGCTGCGCATCGGCATCGGCCATCCGCGCGACCTGATTCCGGAAAGCGCGCGCGCCGGCGCGAAGCCGGACGTCGCGAACTTCGTGCTGAAGCCGCCGCGCAGGGAAGAGCAGGAGGTGATCGACGCGTCGATCGAGCGTGCGCTCGCGGTGATGCCGGTCGTCGTCAAGGGCGAACTGGAACGCGCGATGATGCAGTTGCACCGGAACTGAGTGCGCACGCGAACGGACATACGTGTTACCGGCCGCCCGCCCGTCCGCGCGGGCGGCCGCATCGAGGAGAGCGTCTTGAGTGGTTACTGGAGTGACATCGTCCACCGGCTGGTGCCGTACGTGCCCGGCGAGCAGCCCGCGCTCGCGCGGCCGGTGAAGCTGAACACCAACGAGAATCCGTATCCGCCGTCGCCGCGCGTGGTCGACGCGATCCGCCGCGAACTCGG
>Ga0164242_10007803_pt1 | contig 11686 bp, 10 predicted proteins | sample OricomgcompostMG_FD_108783 | JGI IMG/M metagenome (GOLD analysis project Ga0164242, IMG submission 108783) | Miracle-Growth compost microbial communities from Emeryville, California, USA - Original compost - Miracle growth compost (MG) ... | reverse complement strand
GTCTTCTCCCCCACTCCGGGGATGCCGGGCAGGTTGTCCGACGGGTCGCCGCGCAGCGCCGCGAAGTCCGGGTACTGCTGCGGGGCCAGGCCGTACTTGGCCTCGACCTCCTCGGGGGTGAAGCGGGTCATCTCGCTGACGCCGCGCTTGGGGTACAGGACGGTGACGTGCTCGTCGACCAGCTGCAGCGCGTCGCGGTCGCCGGTGCAGATGAGGACGTCGAGCCCGGCGGCGCGGGCCTGCCCGGTGACCGTGGCGATGACGTCGTCGGCCTCGAAGCCGGCGACCATCATCGTCGGGATGCGCAGCGCGTCGAGCACCTCCCGGATGAGCGTGACCTGGCCGCGGAAATCATCGGGAGTCGTCGTCCTGTTGGCCTTGTAGTCGGCGTAGGCCTCGCTGCGGAACGTCTGGCGGGACACGTCGAAGGCGACGCCGATGTGCGTGGGCTCCTCGTCGCGCATCAGGTTGATGAGCATCGAGGTGAAGCCGAACACGGCGTTGGTGGGCTGGCCGGTCGTGGTCGACATCTCGACCTCGCGCAGCGCGTAGAACGCGCGGTACGCCAGCGAGTGGCCGTCGAGCAGCAGCAGGGTGGGCAACGGGTCCGGCACGTCTGCCGAGTCTAGGGGGCGGTTCGGACAGTCCGCCGCGCGTGACGGACCTGGCTGCCCTCGGCGGGTCAGGCGCCGCGACCGACGCCGCGCGCCGAGAAGCTGGCGCGCTGGGCCCGCAGCAGCCGCGCCCGCCGCAGCACCGCGACCCGGTTGGGCACCTCGGTCATGCCGAGGGTGCGGCGCAGCGCGGCCGTCGGGGCCATCCGGTGCACGACCAGCGGGGCGAACCCCAGCCGCGCGAGGTAGCGGTTGCTCTCCCGGGCGCCGGACATGGCGGTGACGACCACGTGTTCGACGCCGCGCTCGTCGGCGAGGTGGACGGCGGCGGCGAGCAGCGAGCGGCCGATGCCCCGCCGCCGGTGCTCCGGGGACACGATGAGGTGGCTGACGTGCAGGACGGGCGTGAGATCGATGGCGCCGACGTCGTCGAAGCGGCCACCGAGCAGGCCCTCCACGGCACCGGCCTCGTCGGCCGCGACCAGCAGGACGCGGTCGGTCTCCAGGATCTCGGCGAACCGCTCGGCCAGGTGCTCCGGCGAGGCGTCCCTGACGGGCAGGCCGCTGAACGTGCCGGCGCTGAGGTCGATCGAGTCGAGCAGGCGGACGATCGCGGGGACGTCGAGGCGGGTGGCCGGGCGGATCCGGAGGTTCACGCGCGTCACGCCGTCATCCTCCCGTTGCTCGATCCCGCTGGTGGTGGCCCGCTGCTGGCGGCCGCGCTGGCCGGTGGCCCCGCGCAACGATAGAACTCTTGAGCGCTTCGGTGGAAGTCGGGGGCGGGCGTGGCAACAACCTGTAGGCAGGCTCCGCACGGCGGGCGGAGTGGGTCTACTATCCCGCCTTCCACGGGGCCGACGAGAGGCGTCGGCGGGACGCGTCAGGAGGCGACCTCACCGCCGAGGTACAGGGCACGCACCCGCTCATCGGACAGCAGGTCACCGCCGCTGCCGTCGAGGGCCACCGAGCCGGTCTCCAGCACGTAGGCGTGGTCGGCCAGCCGGAGTGCCTTGGATGCGTTCTGCTCGACGACCAGGATCGTGACACCCTCGGAGTTGATCTGCCGAAGGATGTCGAAGATCTGCCGGACGATGAGCGGGGCGAGGCCCATCGACGGCTCGTCGAGCAGCAGCAGCCGCGGCTTGGACATGAGGGCCCGGCCGATGGCCAGCATCTGCTGCTCGCCGCCGGACATCGTGCCCGCGGCCTGGGCACGCCGCTCCTTGAGCCGCGGGAACAGCTCGTACACGTGGTCGAGCTCCGCGGGGAGGTTCTTGCGGTCCTTGCGCGCGTACGCGCCCATGTCGAGGTTCTCGGCCACCGACATGCCGGCGAACACGCCGCGACCCTCCGGCGCCTGGCAGATGCCGCGCACGACACGCAGGTCGGCGCGTAGCCGGGAGATGTCCTCGCCCTGGAAGAGGATCCGGCCGCCGGACAGCGGACGGATGCCCGAGATCGCCCGCATCGTGGTGGTCTTGCCCGCTCCGTTGGCGCCGATGAGGGTGACGATCGACCCCTCCTCGACCCGCACCGAGATGCGGTGCAGCGCCTCGATGCGGCCATAGTTGACCGAGACGTCGCGCAGCTCCAGCAGGGGCGCGCCCGTGGATACCGCCTGCTCAGGCTGCGCCATCGTCGTCCTCCTCGCCGCCGAGGTACGCCGCGACCACGGCCTTGTCGTTGCGGATCTCCTCGGGAGAGCCCTCGGCGATCTTGTGGCCGAACTCGAGCACGACGATGCGATCGCACACGCCCATGACCAGACGCATGTCGTGCTCGATGAGCAGCACGGTGTAGCCCTCCCCGCGGATCTGCTTGATCAGCTCGACGAGCTCGTCCTTCTCCGCCGGGTTGAAGCCGGCGGCGGGCTCGTCGAGACACAGCAGCTTGGGCTCGGTGGCCAGCGCTCGCGCGATCTCGAGTCGCCGCTGATACCCGTAGGGCAGATTGCGCGCCTTCTCCGCCGACCGGTCGGCGATACCCACGAAACGCAGCAGAGCCATCGCCCGGTCGACGGCCGAACGCTCCTCGTGGAAGTGCCGCCGCGTGCGGCCCAGTGCGCCCGGCACGCTGGTGTGGTGGCGCGCGTCCGTGCCGACGACGACGTTCTCCAGCGCCGTCATCTCCCCGAAGAGCCGGATGTTCTGGAACGTGCGGGCAATGCCCATCCGGGTGATCGTGTGCTTGGCCTGCCGCTTGATGACCCGGCCGTCGAAGACGACCTTCCCGCTCGTCGGCCGGTACACCCCCGTCATCACGTTGAAGCACGTGGTCTTGCCGGCACCGTTCGGACCGATCAACCCGAGGATCTCGCCGCGCCGGACGTCGAAGCTGACGTCGTCGAGCGCGGTCAGGCCGCCGAAGCGCAGGGTCACCGCGTCCAGGACGAGCAGGCTCTCCCCCGTCGCGACCGACGCCTCGCGGTGCTCGCCGACTGCGGCGACGATCTGCTCGTCACTCACCTCGTCGAGCGGCACGTCTGCGGGCAGCAGTTGCCCGTCGGCCTCACTCGCGGAACTGGTCATCAGGCCTCCCCGATCGAGGACTTGGTGACGTCGGTCGCGAACGCGCCCTTGCCGGTGTCGAGCGCCTCGGGCCCGCCGGTGATGCGGTGGTAGGCACTGCGACCGTAGGTCAGCAAGCGCTGCCGGGCACCGAGCAGACCCTGCGTGCGGAACAGCATCAGGGCGATGAGCGCGATGCCGAAGATGAGCCCCTTCTCGTTGTAGATCGAGTTGAAGCGGTACGGGATGAAGGAGACGAGGAACGCACCCAGCATGACCCCGACCTTGTTGCCCGCGCCGCCGAGCACCACGGCCGCGACGAACAGGATGGAGGTCGCCGGATCGAACTTCTGGTTGTTGACGAAGCCGATCTGCCCGGCGAACAGCGTCCCGGACAGGCCGCCGATGGCTGCGCCGATGACGAAGGCCCAGAGCTTGAACTTGAAGGTGGGCACGCCCATGATCTCCGCGGCGTCCTCGTCCTCCCGGATGGCGACCCAGGCGCGGCCGACGCGGCTGCGTTCGAGGTTCCCGACGAGCAGGAGCACGACGATGATCAAGCCGATGGTCAGCCAATACCACGGTTTGCCGTCGGTCTGGCTGAAGATCGCGGTGCCGTCGGAGTGGTGCCCGGGCGGCTGTGCGAGGTTCTGGAAGCCGACGTTGCCGCGCAGGCCGGGCAGGTTGTCGGCGAGCAACCGGACGATCTCGCCGAAGCCCAGCGTGACGATGGCGAGGTAGTCACCGCGCAGTCGCAGCGTCGGCGCGCCCAGCACCAGCCCGGACAGCATCGTGATGGCCATCGCCACGGGCACGCAGATGATCCACGCCCAGGGCGTGTGGCTGAAGGCGCGGATGCTGGAGTCCGAACTCGTCAGGAGGGCGACGACGTACGCACCGATGGCGAAGAAGCCGACGTAGCCGAGGTCGAGCAGGCCGGCCTGCCCGATGACCACGTTGAGTCCGAGCGCGATCAGCGCGTAGTAGGACGCATCGAACAGCGCGATCGGGAAGTCGAAGCCGGGCTCGCTGTTGATCAGCCCGAGCAGCGGGACACCGGTGCCGATGAAGGGCAGCACCACCGCGATCGCGACGGCGATCAACGACCACAGCCACTGCTGGGCGCGCGGCAAGGCGTTCCACCACAGGCGCAGACGCGACACGCGCGGTGACGGTGCGGTGTACTCGGCACCGAACCAGCGAGTGGCAGGTGCCACGAACACGGCAACCAATACCGCGAGCGCCGGCACCGCGAAGCCGATCGCCCAGAGCAGCGTCGACAGCTTCTGCTGCACGAGCAGCCAGAACAGCGACGAGCCGATGGTGAGCGACGCGCCGTACATCAGGGCGGACCGGGCACGGCCGTCACGGCGCTGCACCAGGAATGCGCCGAAGGCCAGCAGCCCGGCCTCGAGCAGCGCCATGACGACACCGACGACGACGTCGCCCGTGGTGCGCGCCCTGGCAGCCGCCCGGGCGCTGTGGGCCGGACCGATGTCGAAGGCGACGGCGACGGCCGCGCCGATCGACATGACCGCGACGAGCAGCCCGACCACCGCGCCTGCCCGCAGCACGGCGGGGGCCGTCTTCCGCGGGGTCGTGGACGTTTCGATCGCGGTCATGCGCGGGCCCGTCCGAGCGACTCGCCGAGGATGCCGGTGGGCCGGAACATCAGCACGATGATCAACAGGACGTAGGCGACGATGTCGCGCCACTCGCCGCCGAACAGAGTCTGGCCGTAGTTCTCGGCGAGCCCCAGGATCAGTCCACCGAGCAGTGCTCCACGCAGGTTGCCGATGCCGCCCAGCACGGCGGCGACGAAGGCCTTGATGCCGAGCAGGAAGCCGCCGTTGTAGATGACACCCGCAGGCAACAGCATGATGTAGAACGACGCCCCGATGCCAGCGGCGACACCACCGATCACGAAGGTCAGCATGATGACGCGCTCGCGGTTGACGCCCATCAGGCTGGCCGTGGTCGAGTCCTGGGCGACCGCGCGGATGCCGCGCCCGAGCCGCGTGCGCCGGATGAACTGGTCGATGGCGACCATGAGCACCACGGCGGCGACGACGATCGCGATCTGCACGTTGTTCACGGTCGCCGAGAAGACCTGCAGCTCCGGCTGCGGGATGACGAGTTGGATGCCGGGCTCGGCGTTCGCGCCGCGCCAGACGAAGAACACCTGCTGGATCGCGAGCGAGGCGCCGATGGCGGTGATCAGGAAGACCAGCGAAGGAGCATTGCGCGCGCGCAGCGGTTTGTAGGCCACCCGCTCGATCAGCACGGCCACGCCGCCGGAGACCACCGCGGCGACCAGGCCGGCGAGTATCAGGAACAAGATGATGCCGATGGTGCTCGTCGCGTAGCTGTCGCCCGGCGTGAAGCCGCAGAACTTCAAGGTGAAGTACGCAGCGAACGCGCCGCTGATGAACACCTCGGAGTGCGCGAAGTTGATCAGGCGCAGCAGGCCGTAGACCAGCGTGTAGCCGAGCGCTACGAGCGCGTAGATCGACCCGTAGGTCAGGCCGGAGATCGTGTCGGCCCAGAACAATTGCTTGAGACTGTGCGTGTCGAAGTTGATCCAGTCTTCGGCAAGCAGTGGCGTCGCGGCGTGCAGCAGGGACACGGCTGAGGGCAGTCCTTTCTGGGCTGCGGGTGGCTCCGGCCCGGACACACGTGGCATCCGGGCCGGAGCCGCTGACGTCCGTCGTCCGCCCGAGGGTCAGGCGGCACGAAGGATGGTCAGGCGATCTGCTTGTACTTGACGATGTTCGTGCCCTGCACCACGTAGGACCAGATCGCCGGCTGGCCGGCCAGGTTGCCGTCGCTGGCGAACTGGATGTGCTTGGTGATGCCGTCTGCGTTGTAGTTGTCGGTCCACGTGAGCTCCTTGGCGCGCGTGGTGTTGCCCTTGTCGATGCCGCTGAGCAGGATCGTCGCGGCGTCATAGGACTCGGCGGAGTACGTCTGCGGCTCGGCGCCGTAGGCGGCCTTGTACTGCGCGGCAAACGTGGCGCTGGCGTCGGCCGGCACGCACGGGCAGGTGAAGTACGCGCCCTGGGCGGCCGCGTTGCCCGCGAGCTTGATGAACTGCGGGTCCTTGACGCCGTCCGGGGCGACGAACTTGCCGGTGTACCCGCCCTGCTTGAGCTGCGCCGCGAACGGGCCGCCCTCGGCGTAGTAGCCGGAGTAGAACAACGCGTCGGGCTTCGCCGCCACAACCTTGTTGACGGTGGCCGAGAAGTCCTTCTGGCCGGTCTTCACGTCGTCGGTGCAGGTGACGGCGCTGCCGAGCGCCTTCTCCACCTGAGCCGCCAGGCCCTTGCCGTAGTCGGAGTCGTCCTCGATGACGCAGACCTTCTTGGCGCCGAGGCCGTCCTGGATGAACTTCGCCGCGGCCGGGCCCTGCGAGGCGTCGTTGCCGAGGTCGCGGTGGAAGGTCTTCCAGCCGTTCTCGGCCAACGCCGGGTCGGTGGCCGACGGCGAGATGGTCACCAGGCCAGCGGCGTTGAAGGACTTGCCGACAGCTTTGGACTCACCGGAGAACGGCAGGCCGACGACACCGATGATGTCCTTCTCGTTGATCGCCTGCGTGGCCACACCAGGAGCGACCGACGGATCGCCCTGCGTGTCGAACACTTTGAAACCGACCTGGCAGCCCGCGTTGGCGCTGTTGTGCTGCTTGACGGCGAGTTGCGCGGCGTTCTTGATCGCAATACCCAGCGCCGCGTTGGAACCGGTGACCGCGCCGATGTAGGCGATGGACAAGCCCTTGGGACACGTCGCCTTGCCGTCGCCTGCGGGCAGGACCGGGTTCAGCTTCGGCACCGACGCGCTGGATGAAGATGCCCCGGCGCCACCGCCGGTGCTGGCGCTACCTGCGCCGCCCGAGGGCGCGGCCGGCGCTGACGAGTTGTTGCCCGAGCCCTTACTCGCACACCCCGCGAGGACGAGCGAACCGGCCGCGAACACTGCCGCGACCGCGGTGATGGGACGTCGCACAGAATGCCTCCTGGATCGAGAGGGACGGGTATCCCCTCTTATGTCCGCCGGACGTTAGCCCGAAACCTCGGCTCGCGGAACCATCACGACAGACTTCGTTCACGTCGTGACCAAATCTCCATCGCGGGCCGATCAGCACAGGCACTGCTTAGTCTTAGCAGGCTTTGACCGGATTCGTCCGCCTTATGCGCCGGCGGCCGGCGTCGGCGTGTCACCGCTGAGCACGACCTCGGCGACGGCCCGCATCGAGGTGCGGTTGTCCATCGCGGCGCGCTGGATCCAGCGGAACGCCTCGGGCTCGCTGAGACCGTGCTGGGTCATCAACGCACCCTTGGCCCGCTCGATCAGCTTGCGCGCCTCGAGCCGCTCACGCAGGCCGGTGACCTCGGCCTCGAGCGCGCGGAGTTCGGCGAAGCGCGACGTGGCCATCTCGATCGCCGGCAGCAGGTCGCGCTTCTGGAACGGCTTGACCAGGTAGGCCATCGCGCCGGCGTCGCGGGCACGCTCGATGAGGTCGCGCTGGCTGAACGCGGTGAGCATGACGACCGGGGCGATGCGCGCGCCGGTGATCTGCCCGGCAGCGGCGATGCCGTCCATCTTCGGCATCTTCACGTCGCAGATGACGAGGTCGGGAGTGAGCTCCTTGGCCAGGGCCACCGCCTGCTCGCCGTCGCCGGCCTCCCCGACAACGTCGAACCCCTCCTCCTGCAGCATCTCCCGCAGGTCCAGCCGGATGAGAGCTTCGTCCTCGGCGATGAGCACCCGCAGCGGGGTCTGCGGTTCGGGCACGGCGGGGCTGATCACGGTGTCCTCTCGGTTCGGCGCTGAACGAGGTCAACCCTAACGAAGCTAGTATGACCGCAGCATTACAAGCCCCCGTGGCGCAATTGGTTGACGCGATGGACTCAAAATCCATTACCGAAAGGTGTGTCGGTTCGAATCCGACCGGGGGTACCACCCGCCGCACGAGTCGTCGGCGCCCGAGAGGGCTCATGCGAGCTGCGGAGCGGCAGCGGCACCCACATCGGCGTGTCACGCCGCCAGCACTCCACAGCTGCGGCCGGCGCCGATACCCGTTCGCGAGCACCGGTTCCCCGCGGCGGTTCAGTCGCGGACGCGGATCATGCCCTCCTGCACGACGCTGCACACCTGCGTGCCGTCGCGGGTGAAGAACCGCCCGCTCGCCAGCCCCCGCCCGCCCGACGCCGAGGGCGACACCATCGAGTAGAGCAGCCACTCGTCGGCGCGGAAGGGCCGCTCGAACCACATGGCGTGATCCAGCGAGGCCATCGAGACGTCGTTGACGTGGTGGGCCAGCCCCTGCCGCGCGAGCACGGCGTCGAGCAGCGACATGTCCGAGGCGTACGTCAGCACGCACACGTGCAGGAGCGGGTCGTCCGGCAGCCGGCCGTCGGCCCGCAGCCACAGCCGCGAGTGCGGCTGCTGACCGGTCTGCTGCCGCGACCACGGTGGCGGATCGATGTAGCGCACGTCGATCGGCCGCGGCCGTCCGATGTGGAAGTCGCGCGCGGGGCCGCGCTCGGGCAGCTGGTCGACGAAGGCGGGCAGCTCGTCCGGGCCGGGCGCGTCCGGCGCCTCGGACTGATGCTCGATACCGTCCTGCGTGAGCTGGAAAGACGCCGACAGCGAGAAGATCGTCCTCCCCCGCTGCTTGGCCACGACTCGCCGGGTGGTGAACGACCGGCCGTCGCGCGTGCGGTCGACCTCGTAGACGATCGGCACGGTCGGGTCGCCCGGGCGGATGAAGTAGGAGTGCAGCGAGTGCACGTGCCGGTCGTCGGGCACCGTGCGCCCGGCCGCCACGAGGGCCTGCCCCGCCACCTGCCCACCGAACACCCGCTGCCAGTGCTCCTGCGGGCTGATGCCGCGGAAGATGTCGCGCTCGATCTGCTCGAGGTCCAGCAGCCTGATCAGGTCGTCGACCGCGGCCTGCCCCGTGACGGCGTGCGCCTCACCCATACCGCAGCACGTCGCCGATGTGGTGCACCCGGATGGTGTTCGTGGCGCCCGGCGTCGACGGCGGCGTGCCCGCGACGACGATCACCAGGTCATGCGGATGGCACACGCCCCGGTTGAGCAGCGCGGAGTCGACCTGGCGCACCATGTCGTCGGTGGTACTGACCGTCCAGACGAGGTGCGCCTCCGCGCCCCACAGCAGCGCCATCTGCCGCTGCACCGTCTCGAGCGGGGTGAACACCAGCAGCCGCTGCGTCGGGTGCAGGCGGGACAGCCGTCGCGCGGTGTCGCCGGTCTGGGTGAACGCGACCAGCGCCATCGCGCCCATCGCGTCGCCGATGTCCTTGGCGGCCTTGACGATGGCGCCGCCGGACGTGCGCGGGTTGTGCTGCAGGCCGGTCGGGCGCACCCCGCTGGACTCCACCGAGCGGATGATCCGGCCCATCGTGGCGACGGCCTGGACCGGGTACTTGCCGACGCTGGTCTCGCCGGACAGCATCACCGCGTCGGCGCCGTCGATGACCGCGTTGGCGACGTCGGACGCCTCCGCGCGGGTGGGCCGCGAGTGGGTGATCATCGACTCGAGCATCTGCGTGGCGACGATGACCGGCTTGGCGTTGTCGCGGGCGATCTGGATGGCGCGCTTCTGCACCATCGGCACCTGCTCGAGTGGCATCTCCACGCCGAGGTCGCCGCGCGCGACCATCACGCCGTCGAAGGCGAGGACGATCTCCTCCAGCCGGTCGACCGCCTCAGGCTTCTCCACCTTGGCGATGACCGGCACCCGCACGCCGACCTCGTCCATGATGTGGTGCACGAGCTTGACGTCCTCGGGGTTGCGCACGAAGGACAGCGCGATGAAGTCGACGCCGAGACGCAGGGCGAACTCGAGGTCCTGGGCGTCCTTGTCCGACAGCGCCGGCACGCTGACGTCGACGCCGGGCAGTGACAGGCCCTTGCTGTTGCTGACGGTGCCGCCCTCGGCGACGTCGCAGACGACGTCGGTGCCGTTCTCGACCTCGACCGCGACGAGCGCGACGTTGCCGTCGTCGACGAGCAGGCGGTCACCGGGCTTCACGTCGGCGGCGAGCTGCTTGTAGGTGGTGGAGACGCGGTCGTGGCTGCCCGCGCACTCCTCCACCGTGATGCGGATGCGCTCCCCCGTGGCCCACACGACCGGGCCGTCGGCGAACGTGCCCAGACGGATCTTCGGGCCCTGCAGGTCGGCGAGCACCGCGACGTTGCGGCCGGCGGCGCGGGCGGCCTCGCGGATCTCGTGGAACCGCCTGCCGTGGTCGGCGTGGACGCCGTGGCTGAAGTTCAGCCGGGCCACGTCGACGCCGGCCTCGACCAGCGCGCGGGCGCGCTCGGGCGAGTCGGTGGCCGGGCCCAGCGTGGCGACGATCTTCGCGCGACGGATCACGTTGTCCAAGCCTAGTGCCGCGCGTCGGACGTCGTGGGCCGGAACGCCGCGATCGGGGCTGCGGCGGCGGTACTCGAACCCGGCGCGGCATCATGGAGTGCGTGGAGCCGACGGAGTTGCTCGGGCGCTGGCAGCTGGAGCGCCGCGTCCTCGACCGGCTCGCCGGGATGCACGGGCGCATGACCGGCACCCTCGACCTCGTGCCCGACGGAGCTGACGTGCGCTGGCTCGAGCGCGGCACGTTCAGCTACGCCGGGCGGGCGTTCCACTCCACCCGGGAGCTGCTGATCCGGCGGCGGGCCGACGGGTGGTTCGTCCACTTCGCCGACGGGCGCGAGTTCCACCCGTGGCGGCCGGGGGCCCCGGTGGTGCACCCCTGCCGGGCCGACGTCTACCGCGGTGTGGTCGACGCCCGGCCGGAGCTGCTGCGGACGCTGTGGGACGTGCACGGCCCGAACAAGGACCAGCGGCTGATCACCCGCTGCACCCGGTGACCCGCCTGACCCCCTGCGGCCCGTGCCGATCTTGTTGCGCGTGGGACGCCGAATCGCCTGACGCGCAACAAGATCACCCACACCCGCTGGATCTTGTTGCGCCGGCCGCCCTACATCGCCTGACGCGCAACAAGATCACCCACGCTCAGCTGCGAGCAGCCGACATCACGGCGGCGTCGACGTCCTCGCCCGCGGCCTCGGCGCGGCGGGTCGCCTCGAGCACGGCGCGGAAGTCGCGCGCGACGATCGAGGAGAAACGGCGCACCGCAGTCGTCGAGTCGGCCAGCAGCGCGACGCCGACGGTCGAGCCGGTGAACTGCACGTGCTGCTCGACGATCGCGTGCAGCCGGTCGGCGTCCTCCGGCGTGAGCTCCTCGACGTCGACGAGCTGACGGTTGACGACGGCCGGGTCGAGGTCGAGCACGTACGCGTACCCACCGGACATGCCCGCGCCGAGGTTGCGGCCCACCGGGCCGAGCACCACCGCGACGCCGCCGGTCATGTACTCCAGCGCGTGGTCGCCGACGCCCTCGGCCACCACCGTGGCCCCGGAGTTGCGCACGCAGAACCGCTCGCCGACGGTGCCCCGCAGGTAGATCGACCCGGCGGTGGCGCCGTAGCCGATGACGTTGCCGGCGATGACGTTGTGCTCCGCGACGAACGTGGCCG
>Ga0164242_10007802_pt1 | contig 11687 bp, 12 predicted proteins | sample OricomgcompostMG_FD_108783 | JGI IMG/M metagenome (GOLD analysis project Ga0164242, IMG submission 108783) | Miracle-Growth compost microbial communities from Emeryville, California, USA - Original compost - Miracle growth compost (MG) ... | reverse complement strand
GACCGGGGCGTGCGGCCCCGCGTCCGAAGCGGGACTCCCCGCGCTCGCCTGGCGCCCCGCCGTCTGACCGTCGCGTCCATCCGCGCGGGTGTCCCGTTTGTGGCTGCCATCGCAGAAGGGCTTGACCGCCGATCGTCCACAGCGGCACAACGCCACGACGCGATCCGCCTCGATGAGCTCGCCGTCGGCATGCCGGAGAGTCACCGGGCCGCGCACCACCAACGGCCCGTTCGGATACACGGTCACGCTGGCCGGAACACCGTTGGTCGGGTTCACGTGGCGACCCTCCCGTATCGAGCTTCGGTTCCGCAGGGTTCGCCAGGACCCGGCGCGTCCACCACGCGAGCAGGACTGTGCTCCACTGCGTCATCGCCTCGCGACCAAAGTCAGCCACTGCCCACCGGTTGGGCCGGTAGGCCTCTGCTACCCGAGAGGCGGCACTACCCAACCCAGCACCGCCAGAGGCGCATACCCCGCCTCGTGACACGCCTTGCGGACGCCGGCCGGAGCTGACGAGGCTGCGTCCAGGCTCTCGTCAGCGTGGGTTGAGCAGGGCGACGAGCTCACGGCGGCTCCGCACCCCGACCTTCGCGAAGATCGACTTCAGATGGTCCTGGACGGTGTGGGCCGAGAGGAAAAGCGTGGCCGCGATGTCGTGCGTGGAACGGCCTGCGACGACCAGGGCACAGACCTCGCGCTCCCGCTCGGTGAGGCCGTGACCGGCGAGCAGGACGTCGGCGAGGTCACGCCCGGAAGCCGGCTCGATGCTGACCGCAGTGGCGAGGTCAGCCCCGGACCCGAGCAGCGGCGAGGCGGTGAGCGTGACCCAGCTGCCGGTGCGATCACGAAGGCGCAACCGAGCCGAACCGGACGGGTTCGCCGACACCGCGGCGCTGACCGTCCGCAGCGCGATCGTGAACCGCGCGGCGTCGGGCCCTTCGAGCCACGGCAGCGCCGCGGCAGTGGCGGACCGGAACTGGCCGCCGGCATCGACGAGTATCACGATCGCGCCGCGGGGCACGTCCTCGTCGCTCGCCACGCTGCGCAGCGTCGCCCGCCGCGTCGCCTCGCCGAGCGGTCCGGACACGCGGCGCAGGAACGCGGTCTCCTCGTCGGTGAAGTCGCTGCCGGCGGACCGGAGCAGGCCGGCGACGCCCCACGGCAGGCCGCTCGCGCTCATGATCAGGCGGACCTCATGGGCGAAACCCATCGGCCGGTAGAGCTCGTTGATCCGGCGGCTGCGCACGACCTCGCGATGCGGGAGGTCCGACAGACGAGCGGCGGCGACGCCGCGCGTGATCAACTCGACGAACGTATTGCGTTCACCGGTACTTTCCAATTGCGCGAACAGGGCTTCCTGCTGCGTGCTGGGTGTGAAGTCGACGGTCAACTGTCCGGTGACCACGCCGGCCCGGGGATCGACCGTGGCCCAGCAGGTCGCGTCGTACGGCACCTGCTTCGAGATCACCTCGATGGCGCCGGCGTGCAGATCGGCGACGCCCAGTCCGGCAGCGTCGAGCGCGAGCAACTCCCGTTGCGCCGCGGCTGCCTTCGCATCGCTCCACACCGCGCCATTGTCGGCGAACGTCCACCGCGCCGGCCATCCCATAAGTCTGGGATCCGCCCCGATCGCGCAATCCCCTCCAGCTCGGGATAGCTGCCGGCGCGGGCCTTTCCCTAGCGTTCTGGGCACCGCCGCGGCCATCGGGTCGCGGATGTCGAGGGGAGGCACGATGCCGCACCAGGTCCATCACAGCACCGCCGGAACCGGAACCGAACTGTTCACCGTCGACAGCACGGCGACTGTGAAGGTCGGAGCCGAGCACACGAACGGCGAGTACGAGCTGTTCGAGATCGACAGCACCAGGGGCAGCTTCGTCCCACCGCACCGGCACCCGTGGCCGGAGTCGTACTACGTCCTGCACGGCCGGCTCGGCGTCCAGGTCGGCAGCCGGCACTTCGAACTGGCGCCGGGCGACTCGGTCACCGTGCCGACGGGCGCCGTGCACTCGATCGCTGCCGCCTCGGCCGCGGTGAAGTTCCTCGCCGTGAGCCTGACCGCGGGCACGGGCCGGCTGTTCGCCGATCTGGACGCCAACATCGACCCGGGCGAGCCGCTCGAGAAGATCGCGCCGCTACTCGTCGAGATCGCGGAACGTAACCAGACCACGTTCATGGGCGCACCACCAGCATGAGCGCGCTGGGATTCTCGACCGTCACCGATCGATTCGTGCCTTAGCCGCCGGCGAAGGGGGGCAGGACGTCGACGGTGGCGCCGTCATGGAGGCGTGCGTCCTCTGCGGCGGCCTGCCCGTCGATGAGGAACGAGGACGCCCGGCACACCGAGGTGAGCTGCGCTCGGGCGGCCAGGGTCCCACGCAGGTCCTCGATCGTGGTCGCCTCGAGCTGCTCGCTGTCGAGCCCGGCTGCCCGGGCAGCTGCGGCGAAGTAACGGACGGTCACCGAGGCCATCCGATCAGGATGCCACCGGCCCCGGGTACGCCGTGACATCGGTCGCCTTGAGGCTGAGCCACACTGGCGTACCAGGCGCCAGCCCTAACTCGGCGACCGCCGCCGCGGTGACGTCGACGTACGCCTCGGGCGGTCCCGCCACGGTGACCCGGATACGATCTCCCAACGGAACGAGGGCGATGATCGTCCCGGACCAGAGATTGCGAGCGCTGCTCGCCTGCGGCTCGCCACTGTGGATCGTGAACGCCGAGGGGCGTACCGCGGCGAGCACACGCCCGTCAGGTGCGTCGGAGACCACGAGCCGGCCGCCGCCGTCCACCGCGACGACACCGCCAGAGGCGACCCCGGCGTACAGGTTGACGCCGACCAGCCGCGCGACGTACGGCGTCGACGGCCGCGCCGTGATCTCGGCGGTGCTGCCGGCCTGCGCAACACGACCCGCCTCGAGCACGACGATCCGGTCCGCGAGCAACAGCGCCTCGATCGGGTCGTGGGTGACCAGCAGCGTCGGTCCGGCGAACCCGCGCAGATGCGTACGCAACTCACCCTGCACCGCCGCCCGGGTCTGCACGTCGAGCGCAGCAAGCGGCTCGTCGAGCAGTAGTGCGCGGGGGGACGCCGCCAGCGCACGGGCCAAGGCGACCCGCTGCGCCTGCCCTCCGGACAAGGCGGCCGGACGCCGACGAGCAAGCTCGGTGAGCCCGAGTCGCTCCAACCACGAGCAGGCTGTACGCCGCGCGGTCGCCCGGTCCACACCCACCGACCTCGGCCCGAAGGCGACGTTGTCGACCACCCGCAGGTGCGGGAACAGGCGGTGGTCCTGGAACACCACACCGACGCCACGTCGCTCGGTCGGGACGAGCACGCCGCGCCCAGGATCGTCGACGACCTCGCCGCCGATCGAGATCATGCCTTTATCCAAAGCTCGAAGTCCGGCGACGGTACGCAGCAGCGTGGTCTTGCCGGCACCGTTCGGGCCGAGCAGCGCGACCACCTGGCCGTCCTCGGCCCGGAGCGCGGCGTCCAGCACGAACCCGCCGGTGTCGACCCATCCGGCGAAGTCGATCACGAGACCGCCGCCTGCAGCCACTTGTCCCGCAGTGCGACGAGCACGACTACCGCGATCAGCATCAGCGGCAGGCTCAGCGCCACCGCCTCGTCCGGACTGGCCTGGAACGCGGTGAGCACCCCGGTCGGCGCGGTCTGCGTGTGCCGCATGACGTTGCCGGCGAACAACACGGTCGCACCGAACTCGCCGAGCGCCCGAGCCCAGCACAGCACGACACCCGCGACCAGGGACGGCACGACGAGCGGGAGCGTCACATGGGTGAAGACCCGGGTACGCCGCGCCCCGAGCGTGGCGGCCGCCTCCTCCAGCCCGAGGTTGGACGACCGGAACGCGCCCTCGAGTGTCACCACCAGGAACGGCATCGCGACGAACGCCTGCGCGATGACCACCGCGGCCGGGGTGAACGACAGCGAGAGACCGAACCAGTCGTGCAGGAACCGGCCGAAGACGCCGCGCCGCCCGACCCCGAGCAGCAGCGCGAGTCCTCCGACGACCGGCGGCAGCACCAACGGCATGGTCACGACCGCACGGACCAGCGACCGCCCGGGAAAGCGGGTGCGTGCGAGCAGCCACGCGAGCGGTACGCCCAGCACGACCGAGACCGCCGTGGCCAGCAGTGAGCAGATCACCGACAGGCGCAGCGCCGCACCGACGTCGACCCCGTCGGTCGCGTCCGCATGCGAGTAGATGTGCGCGAGCCCGCTCCAGGGTGCCCTGATCAACAACGCGAGCGTGGGCAGCAGCAGGAACAGGACACCGAGCAACGCCGGCGGGACGATCACCCACGGCGGCCGGGTGCCCCCTTTCGCAGACCGGCGCCGGGAACCGCTCACGGCGCGGAGAAACCTGCGTCCGTCAGCACCTTCTGGCCAGCGTTCGACTCGACGTACTGCACGAACGCCTTGGCCAGCGCCGGGTTCTTCGCATGGGTCAGCGTGGCGATCGGGTATTCGGTGCTGGCGTTCTGCCCATCGGGGATCGAAACGCCGACGACCTTGGCCCCGGCGGCCTTCACATCGGTGACGTAGACGATGCCCGCGTCCACCTCACCGCTCTCGACCACCGCGAGGGTCGACTTCACGTCGGGTTCGGAGGCCGTCGGCGTCAGCGAGACGCCCGCCTTCTGCAGGATCTGCTGCGCAAGCGCCCCGCACGGGGCCGTCGTCACGCAGAGCGCGACACGTGTGCCCGACTTGGCCAGGTCGGCCAGGGTCGCGATCTGCTTCGGGTTGCCCGGCGCGGCCGCGATCTCGGCGACGTTCGACACGAAGTTGCTGGACGCGCTCGCGTTGCCGGCGTCCAGGACCGCCTGCATGTTCTTCGTCGCGGCAGAGGCGAAGACGTCGGCGTCGGCGCCCTGGTCGATGTCGGTGGCGAGATCGCCGCTGGAGCCGAACTGGAACGTGATGTCGGTGCCGGGGTGTGCGCTCTTGAAGTCGGACGCGATCTGGTTGAAGGCGCCGGTCAGCGACGACGCGGCCAGGACTGTGATCTTGCCGGAGAGGGCCCCGCTGGAGTCATCCGAAGATCCGCCTGACGACGAGCAGGCGGCCAGCGAAAGGGCGGCGGTGAGAGCGAGGGCCAGGGCGGGCAGGCGCAGGTGCGAAGCAGTCACAGCGAGAAAGCGTACTGATCTTCCGCAGATGCGTCAGCGATTGTGATGAAGACCCGCATCCACGGAGATGTTGCGGACCTCGACGCGCTGGTCGGCGCAGCGTGTCCCGCGCCGTTTCGGACGGATCCCGCGATTCAGGCGAGGGCGAGCGAGCGCAGGGCCAGCCAGAGTTCGGCGGTGGTGTCGACGTCGGAGAGCTCGACGGCCAGCAGCTCCTCCGCGCGGCGTACCCGGTGCCGCAACGTGTGCCGGTGCACGCCGAGCTCACGTGCGGCCGGCTCCCAGCCGCCGCTGTGGCGCAGGTAGGCCGCCAGCGCCGGCACCAGCTCGGCCCGCTCGTACGCGAGCAACGGCGCAAGGTAGCGCTGCGCCCAGGCGGTGATCACCGTCGGCTCGACGTAGGCGAGTAGGGACCCGTCGGTGGCACCGAGGTCCACGAGTCCCTCGGCGCCGGCGGATCGTCCGAGCAACAGGTCGTACGCCTGCGGCAGCTCATCCCAGCTGACGGCGGGTCCGATGGCGCCGGTGACACCCGGCAGGGCACGTAGGAGCTCGGCGCCGGTAGCGGTGAGTAGCAGGCGCGCCACCAGACCGTCGTCCCAGGCGAGCGCGCAGCGATCGTCCAGCGCGAGCGTCTCGAGCTCGACGCCGGTGACGACGGCCGGTCGGTGCGGCGACTGCAGGACGGCCGGGGCGACCAGGCCGGCCAGCGCCCGGGCGGCCTCGACCGACCCACCGACCAGCAGCTGCAGTACCGGAGTCCGTACGGCGGCCTCGGCAGCCCGCAGCTCGCGGCGATGGTTCAGCTGGGCGCCGAGCACCGCCACGCCCGCGAGCACGAGGTGGCGTTGTTCAGGCAACAGTGACTCGGACGAACCCACCGCGACGTACCCGGCCGCGTGACCGGCTGCCCCGGATCGCTCGGTGAGCGGATGCAGCACCACAATCTGATCGTCGACCGGGAGCGTCGCGGCGGCGGGCGCGCCCGCCATGGCCAGCCGGGCGACCGCGTCGCGCAGCTCGCGCGCGTGCGCCCGCGCGGACGCCGGGTAGACGGCCAGCGGCGCGCCGTCGGGGGACAGGTGTGCCGCCCATCCCCCGACGCCGGAGGCCAGGCGGCGGATCACCGCGCTCTCGGGGTTGAGGGCGGTGGCCGCCTCGACGAGCGCGCGGTGCCCGGCGAGCGCATCGGCCACCTGCCGCCGCCCTGAGACCGCGGCCATCTCCCAGTACCGCCGCGAGATCGTCAGGAATGGCGTCCGCTCGGGGACGACGAACAGCGGTAGATCCACGGACTCCGCGGCCGAGGCGAACTCCGGCGGGACCGCGGCGAACCGTGGCCCGAGTCCGAGCGCCAGCGCCGCGATCCCCGCCTCACGCAGCCTGCCGAGGTAGGCGCCGAACCACGCCGCCGTCGGCACCGCGGACAGTCCGGTGCTCAGCAGCAGCTCGCCACCCTCCAGGTACTGGCTCGGGTCCGGCAGTTCGCTCACATGCACGGCGGTGATCGCCGTGGCCGGCACCTCGCGCCCCGGCGGGTACGGGAGCAGGTCATTCGGCAGTGACCGGTGCAGCGCGGCCAGCGTGACCGCCACGGTGGACCTCCGATTAGACGTTTCGTACGAACTTTGTTGATGAGTTTAGCCAATTTGGCAAAAGACGGCTGGCCTGCGTAGTCCTACGGTCCCAGGCATGACCGCCACCGACGCCACTGTCCTGCCCGAGCAGAAGCGCATCGTCAAGACCGCGATTCCGGGTCCGGAGTCGCTCGCCCGCGAGGAGGTCCGCCGCGAGAACGTCACCAACGGCCTGGGCCTCACGCTGCCGATCTTCGTGGAGCGGATGGGTGGCGGCATCATCGTCGACGTCGACGACAACCACCTGATCGACTTCGCCTCGGGCATCGCGGTGACCAGCGTCGGTGCCAGCCATCCGAAGGTCGTCGCTGCCGTGCAGGAGCAGGTCGCGAAGTTCACCCACACCTGCTTCATGGTCACCGAGTACGACGGCTACGTGCAGGTCTCCAAGCGGCTGAACGAGCTCACCCCGGGCGATTTCGACAAGCGCACGCTGCTCGTGTCGACCGGAGCCGAGGCCGTGGAGAACGCGATCAAGGTCGCGCGCACGTACACCGGACGCCAGGCCGTCGTCACCTTCGACCACGCCTACCATGGCCGCACGCTGCTCACCATGACGATGACCGCCAAGCATGCCCCGTACAAGCGCGGATTCGGCCCGTACGCCCCCGAGGTCTACCGCGTGCCGGCCGCGCACCCGTACCGCTGGTTCGGCGCTGCGGACAACGTCGCCGAGGAGGCGTACGAACGCTTCGTCGAGGTGCTCACCACACAGATCGGCGCGGACCAGGTCGCCGCCGTGATCGCCGAGCCGGTGATCGGCGAAGGCGGCTTCATCGTGCACGCGCCGGGCTTCCTCAAGAAGGTGCAGGACTTCTGCCGCGCCAATGGCATCGTCTTCATCGCCGACGAGATCCAGGCCGGCATGGGACGTACGGGCGACCTGTTCGCCTCCACCTTCGAGGGCCTCGAGCCGGACCTGGTCACCACGGCCAAGGCGCTCGGTGGCGGCCTGCCGATCGCGGCGGTGACCGGCCGCACGGAGATCATGGACTCGGTCCCGGCCGGCGGACTCGGCGGCACGTACGCCGGCTCGCCGGTCGCCTGCGCGGCGGCCCTCGCCGCGCTCGACGTGATCGTCGGGGAGGACCTGCCGGGCAAGGCCAGGGCCATCGAGGCGATCGCGCTGCCGCGCCTCGAGAAGCTGAAGGACACCGGCATCGTCGGCGACGTGCGGGGACGCGGCGCGATGCTCGCGCTCGAGTTCGTCCGCCCGGGCGGTACCACGCCGGCACCGGAGTTCGCCTCCGCGGTCGCCAAGAAGTGCCACGAGCAGGGCGTACTCATCCTGGTCTGCGGCACCTTCGGCAACGTCATCCGCCTGCTGCCCCCGCTGGTGATCGGCGAGGAGCTCCTGAACGACGGCCTGGACGTGCTCAACGCCGCGGTCCGCGAAGTGGCCGCGTATCCCCCGAGCGCGGCGGGCGAATCACACTGATGACCGAGCTCGCACACAGTCCGTACACCGGCGCCGGCCTCGGCGCGTACCCGACGAGCTCAGCCGTCGAGGTCGATGCGGCCGTCAGCGGCGCCGCATCAATCGCGCCCGCCGTCTCCGACACAGCTCCCGGCGGGATCGCCGGCTGGCTGGACGCTGTGGCGGACGCGCTGATCACGCATCGTGACGGACTGGCCGAGCTGGCCGACTCCGAGACCGGTCTCGGCCAGGAGCGCCTCACCGGGGAGGTGGAGCGCGCGGCCAACCAGCTGCGCTTCTACGGCTCGGTCGCGAAGGAGGGCTCCTACCTCGGCGCCACCCTCGACACCACGCCAGCGCCCTCACCACCGTCGGCGTCCCTGCTGGCGCGGTCGGCACGATCAACGACGGCCTCGCACTCGCCGAGAAGCTCGGCCTCGAGCCGCTGACCGATCCCGGCCCGGGTTACCTGCCACAAGTGCGGCACCCGGTCACGTACAGCGGCAGTCCCGAAAGCATCGACACCGGCCTGACGCTTCCCCCGCCGAGCCTCGGCTCGCACACCACCGCCCTGCGCGACTGGCTCACCGGTCCCGCCGACAACCCCCTGCCCGAGCTGAAAGAGGAAGACCGATGACCACTCAGATCCGCGGCAAGATCAACCCGCTCGACCCGATCGGCATCGACGACCTGCTCTCTGCCGAGGAGATCGCGATCCGCGACACTGTCGCGCAGCTGGTCAGGGACCGCATCGCACCGCACGTCGCGAACTGGTACGAGGTCGGCGCACTGCCCGAGGTGCGCGAGCTCGCGAAAGAGCTCGGCAGCATCGGCGTGCTGGGCATGCACCTGACCGGGTACGAGTGCGCGGGCATGAGCGCGGTCGCCTACGGCCTGGCGTGCCTGGAGCTGGAGGCTTGCGACTCCGGCATCCGCTCGCTGGTCTCCGTCCAGGGCTCGCTGGCGATGTTCGCGATCTGGAACTGGGGCTCCGAGGAGCACAAGCAGACCTGGCTGCCGCGGATGGCCCGCGGCGAGGCGATCGGCTGCTTCGGGCTGACCGAGCCGGACTACGGCTCCGACCCGGCCGGCATGATCACGCGCGCCCGCCGCGACGGCGCCGACTGGATCCTGGACGGTCGCAAGATGTGGATCACCAACGGTTCGGTGGCCGACGTCGCCGTCGTGTGGGCGAAGACGGACGACGGCATCCGCGGCTTCGTCGTCCCGGCCGACACGCCGGGCTTCTCGGCGCCGGAGATCAAGCACAAGGGCTCGCTGCGCGCGTCCGTAACGTCCGAGCTCGTGCTGGACGGCGTGCGCCTGCCCGCCGATGCGGTCTTCCCCGAGGTCATCGGGCTGAAGGGCCCGCTCTCCTGCCTGAACGAGGCCCGGTACGGCATCGTGTGGGGCTCCATGGGCGCGGCCCGCTCGGCGTTCGCGACCGCGCTGGACTACAGCAAGAGCCGCATCCAGTTCGACAAGCCGCTCGCCGGGTTCCAGCTGACCCAGGAGAAGCTGGCGAACATGTCGCTCGAACTGAGCAAGGGCACGCTGCTCGCCCTGCACCTCGGCCGCCGCAAGGACGCCGGCACCCTGCTGTCCCAGCAGGTCAGCTACGGCAAGCTCAACAACACCCGCGAGGCCATCGAGATCTGCCGCACCGCGCGCACCATCCTGGGCGCCAACGGCATCTCGTACGAGTACTCGATCATGCGGCACATGAACAACCTCGAATCAGTGCTGACCTACGAGGGCACCCCCGAGATGCACACTCTGGTCATCGGCCAGGCACTGACCGGCGAGGCCGCTTTCGCTGAGGTGACGCCAGCTCGGCGCCACTCGGCTACCCGCCGGTCTGCACTTCGAAATTCGAGTGTCGCCATGAGGTAGAACAGGCGCCATGACCCAGTCCACACTGGCCGAGGAAGACGTCGAGCTCCCCGTCGGCTATCGCTACCGCTGGTGGGTGATGGTCGCGGTGATCATCGCCGACGTCATGGACCTGCTGGACTCGACGATCACCAGCCTGGCGGGGCCGTCGATCCGTGCCGACATCGGCGGCTCGGAGTCGACCCTGCAGTGGATCCTCGCTGCGTACACGCTGACGTTCTCGGTGGGCCTGATCAGCTCCGCTCGCGCCGGTGACATCGTCGGGCGCAAGCAGATGTTCGTGATCGGCATGATCGGCTTCACGGTCTTCTCGCTGGCCTGTGGACTCGCCCCGACAGCCGGCGCGCTGATCACGTTCCGGGCCCTGCAGGGTCTGTTCGGCGCGGTGATGCTGCCGCACGGGTTCGCGATGGTAAAGCAGTCCTTCAAGGAGGAGGACCTGCAGAAGGCCTTCATCCCCTTCGGCCCGATCATGGGCTTGATGGCCGTACTCGGCCCCATCCTCGCCGGCTTCCTGATCGACGCGAACATCTTCGGCTCGCACTGGCGCTCGATCTTCCTGATCAACGTGCCGGTCGGGATCGTCGGGGCGTACGTCGCCGTCCGCTTCCTGCCCCGGCTGCCCACGGTGCGATCCGCGCGGCTCGACCCGCTCGGTTCGCTGCTGGTCACGGTGGCCGCAGGCGCGCTGATCTACCCGCTCGTCCAGGGACGCGAGCTCGGGTGGCCGGCCTGGACGTACGCGATGATCGCCGCAGCGGTCGCCCTGTTCGGCGTCTTCGCCTGGACGGAGCGACGCTCGGAGCATCCGGTCATCGAGCCATCGCTGTTCCGCAAGCGCGGTTTCGTCGCAGGCGTGTTATTCCTCGGTAGCTTCTTCCTCGCCATGAGCGGCCTATCGCTCGTCCTGCAGCTCTACATGCAGTACGGGCTCGGCTACAAACCAAGCCACGCCGCGATCGTGCAGATCCCGTACGCCCTCGGCATCTCGATCGGCGCCGCCCTGGGCGGCGCTGTACTCGGCCCGAAACTCGGCCGGCTGTGCCTGCACATCGGGCTGGTCGTCACGGTCGCCGCGATGGCCTGGTACGCCGTCATCGTGCACGGCGGGGTCACCAGCGGGTGGGACTTCACCGCGCCGTACCTCGTCGCCGGCCTGGGCTCCGGTCTGATCTTCGCGCCGCTGTTCGACATCATCCTGGCCTCGCTCGACGACAACGAGGTCGGTACCGGGTCCGGTCTGCTCAACGCGATGCAGCAGTTCAGCGGCTCGCTCGGCGTCGCGGTCATCGGCACGCTGTTCTTCAACTGGTTGCCCCGGCACGGCTTCAACGTGTCGACGGCCTGGGCCGCGTGGGTGACCGTCGGTGCCTATGCGTTGAGCTTCGTGGTCGCCTTCGGCCTACCCCGCAGGTCACGCGAGGGCGGGATCCACTGACGGCTCTCGCCTCAGCGGTCGGTGACGGGAGGCAGCGTCTCGGTGATCGCGGGGAATTCGTCTGTCGCGATCTCCATGTCGTGCTCGCCGACCTCGACCTCCCCGGCGGCTGAGCCGGCCGACGCGGCCTCGCTCGGCGGCTGCGG
>Ga0164242_10007801_pt1 | contig 11687 bp, 10 predicted proteins | sample OricomgcompostMG_FD_108783 | JGI IMG/M metagenome (GOLD analysis project Ga0164242, IMG submission 108783) | Miracle-Growth compost microbial communities from Emeryville, California, USA - Original compost - Miracle growth compost (MG) ... | reverse complement strand
TATTGGTGGCGACGTTGCCCATTTTGTCCCAGCCGTTGCAGGAAAAACCGCGCGCGTGGTAAATCTCCAGCACGTCCGCGCCCATCGCTTTGTCGATATACATGCCGTTGGGCTGGAAGAATTTCAGCGCGTTCCATTCCACCGGATTATGCGACGCCGTGATGCAAATAGCGCCGTCCGCTTCGAGGCGCGGGATGGAAAGTTGCAGTGTCGGCGTGGCCACAATATCAAGATCAATCACTTCACAGCCGCTGGCCAGAAGTCCGGACAGAACGGCGTGGCGCATCATTTCTCCCGTCGGCCGCGTGTCGCGCGCCAAAAGTACTTTCGGGCGATCCGTATGTCGCTTGAGCCAGGTGGCATACGCCTGCACAAACGCCAGCGCCTTTCCCGGTGACAATGCCGTGCCCACAACGCCGCGAATTCCCGATACGCCAATCATCAAATCTGAATGAGATGCACTCAATGTTTTACCTCTACTGTATTCAAAATATTGTCGCAGGCAGTTTAACGTAACAGCGATGGCGGCGGGAAATAAGCGGACTTTTAGAACACTGCCATCCAAAATCCGTCATATATAAACAGAACAGTAAATTACCATTGGAGGTGTATGATGATGAAATCGTTTATATCGTGTTGGTTACAAAGAGACGAAACTCCCCTGGGATTAGGGACGCAAACCGATCCCAATTTTGTGAATTTTCCCTGCGAGGTTACAGGCTGTGTTGGTCATCTTCAATTTACGGTGCGCGGTGATAACGGACGCGCTTACAAAGTGCAGGCAGCTCATTGTCTGGCGCATTTGATGGATCATCACGCGCGTGTTCGCATAACCGGCGTCATCAAAGAAGGCATAGTGTGGGCGGAAAGTATTATTCCGTTGGGGTCGGGAAAACAGTTTCAGCCGGCGTTGGCAAAACGGCGGCATTGAATACAAAAGTACTTTTGCCGTGATTCTAATCGCCAGGTGATTCTTCGCCTTCTTTCTTCGGAAGCCGCATTTGCAATCGCGTGATTCGCAACCGTTCCAGACCAGTCACTTTTAGCGTTGCCTGATTAATCTGCACTTCATCATCTATTTGCGCTGTGCGTCCCAAATTATCTAGCACCAATCCCGCCATTGTATCGGCCACTTCATCGCTAAAACCAGTGCCGAATTTTTCGTTGATGGTTTCGATGCGGGTGCGTCCGGAAAACGAAACGGAACCGTCTTCATTTTCGGCAATCTCCGGTTCGCTGGTATCAAATTCATCGGGCACATCACCGAAAACCTGCGTCAGAAAATCGCCCATGGTCACCAGGCCGCTGGTGCCTCCGAATTCGTCGATGACAATGGCAAGTTGTTGATGTTGATTTTTAAATTTCCCCAGCAATTTATCGATGGTAAGCATTTCGGGAACCGTTAAAACGGGGCGCATCAATTCGCGGAGTGAAAGTACTTTTCCGTCATGTGTTTCATTTCTCAAACCGGCTTCCAGCCGCACCAAATCTTTCAGGTGCGCGATGCCGATGACGGAATCCAGCGAATTTTCATAAACGGGGATGCGGTTGTGCGGATCAGTGTATAAGTACTTTTGCAGATCGGCGATGGATATTTCGACGGGCAACGCGCCGATTTCCACGCGCGGTACCATCACTTCACGTGCGCACAAATCAGAAAATCGCACCACGCGATGCAACAATTCCAACTCTGTCCCGGTCAGTTCTCCGCCTTGAAAGGATTGCGTGAAAATCAAATCCAATTCTTCGGGAGAATGAACCTGGCTATTTTCATCCAATGTGTGCATGCCGATCACGCGCAGCAATAAACCGCCGATGCCGTTTAAAAGCCATACCAATGGCGCAAAGATTTTTGCCGCCAGCACCATTGGCCGCACGATAAATAAAGCCGTGCTTTCGGTGCGTTGCAATGCGATGGATTTGGGAACCAGCTCGCCCATCACCACGTGCATTGTGGTCATCAAAAAATAAGCCAGCACAAAGGCGACTGCGGCGCGAGTGACTCCCAGGAATTCATTGGGAATAGAAAGCGTGCGCAAGGCATTGCCCAGCAATGGTTCCAGCGTATGTTCGCCGATGCCTCCCAACAGCAGCGAAGCGATGGTGATTCCAACTTGTGTGGCGGCGATGTATCGATCCAGATCGCCGGTAACGGCTTTGACCATCTTTGCGGTGTTGTTTCCCGCTTCCGCAAGTTGATCCATGCGCGTGCGACGAACGGCCACCAGGGCAAATTCGGACGCCACAAAAAATCCATTCAGCAACACCAGCGCGCACACGATTGCCAATTGAATAAGAATCGTGCTGGACGAAGTAGAGTGAGGGTCGGGCATTTTTTTAAAGGATGAATGATGAAGGTTGAAGGATGAAGTGAAAAACGAGCAAGCCACCTGCCGGGGTCGAACCGGCGACCTTCTCATTACGAGTGAGACGCTCTACCAACTGAGCTAAGGCGGCATTGTGAAATGCGGATAGAGTATAAATGATTTGTATGAATTGGCAATAGTTGCGTGAAAGTACTTTTTCGTGGCGAATCTTCTAAACTCTTGTTCATGCGTTATCTTGCTTTGGATTACGGCCGTCGCCGCACCGGTGTCGCGCTTTCGGATGAAGACGGTAAATGGGCATTTCCGCAGGCCACCTGGGAAGGTTGGAATCGTCAGCGCATTATTGATGAAACACTGCAATTGTTGCGGTTGCATCACGTGCAATGTTTGGTGCTGGGATTGCCGCTGGCGGCGGATGGTGCTGCGCCGGAAATGCAAAAGCCGGTGTTGCAACTGAAAGAATTATTGCAAACTGCATTGCGTGACGCGCGTCTAAATGTGGAATTGCGGTTGCAGGATGAACGTTTTTCCACGGCAGTTGTTCTGGGGCAATTGCGGGAAGCAGGTATCTCACAGCGTGCCGCGCGGGAAGATAATGGCGCTGGCAGCACTGATGCCCGCGCCGCCGCTGTTATTCTGCAAAACTTTTTGGATGCGCAATCGGGTTCAGAGTTCAAGATTCTTGGTTCTGAGTAAAAGTACTTTTCCCCTAAACCATTTTCATTGTGAATACTTCTTCAAACTCTCACCAAAAATTTATCTACTGGATCGCGGGCATCTTGGTCCTGATTTTTGTAGCCATCGCGATTGCGTTTTTGTGGCAACAGCATCGGAAATGGGCTCCCGTCGTCATGCCAGAACCTACCGCTACAGTCGGCGAGGAAATGTCGGCGGCTAAGTTAGGCGAGTTATTGCAAAAGAAAAATAAAGTGCGCGATGCTGCGGCTTTTGAGGAAGCGGCCAATCGAATCCATCTTTCCAAGGTGATTCCTGGCGTTTATAAGTTGCCGAAGATTGCTGATCCTAATCAACTGGCACAGATTTTTGCGCAAGCTCCCGATCTGATCAAAGTGACTTTTCCCGAAGGCTGGACGGCGCATCAAATGGCGGATCGACTGGCCGAAGAGCATGTTGCCGCGGCAGATGCCTTTCGAAAATCAGTTTATCCGGTGGATGGAGTTGTCTCGCCGTGGGAAGGCCGGCTTTTTCCTGACACGTATTTAATTTCACCTAAGGCCAGCGCCGATGAAATCATTCAGATGTTGCACCAACATTTTGCGAAAATCGCCAAAAATTTGCCGCGTCCCTTTCCTCTGATGGCGCCGGGAAAAGTACTTTCGATGGAGCAACTCACCACGCTGGCATCCATCGTGGAACGTGAAACAGATGTTCCCAGTGAGCGGCCATTGGTGGCGGGCGTGTTGCTGAATCGCCTGCGCAAGAATATGCGTTTGCAATGTGACGCCACAGTGCAATATGCGCGAGAACTGGCCGCCGCCAAAGATCAACTTGCTAACGGCCACAAAAGCCGCCTGATGCTTTCCGATCTCAAGATAGATTCGCCCTACAACACTTACCGCCACGGCGGATTGCCGCCTGGCCCAATATGCAATCCCGGCGTCGCTTCACTGCAAGCGGCGGCACGCCCAAAAGCCAGCGATTACTTGTTTTATGTGTGGTCGCCGAAATTAAAGCATCACCTATTTGCCACCAACTACGTGGAGCATCTGCACAATGTGCGGCTGGTAAAAGGACAATGACAGGAAACCTTTTGGAGTGGCGCACGCTGGCATGATTTTTGATAAAATTATATTACGTTATTGGAATAATGTTTAAAAGTGCTCCGAATGGGGCATAATAAAAGTACTTTTATAAATTAAGCTTTTGCTTAAGGAGTAGCAATGATGAATTTTAAAGTTTCACCGTTATTGGTTTTGGGCGTATTGATAGGCGCGCTGGGCATTGGTATTTCGCCGGCCAAGGCGCAAACAACGCCGAGCATTTACGATACTTTTAACAATGCAAAGGTTGCGTATGTGACCAATGAATCTGAGTTTTATGCCGCTATCCAGATGTTGACGGATTTGCCGCATGGCACGGGGAGCTATAACCAAGCTCCGGCCGTTATTCGTTTCGTCAATGCTGGCGTGTATCATTTAAATGAAGTGAATAACGTAGTAGGTGCCATTACATACAGCATTCAAGGTCCCGGCTCTTTTTATATGGATACCGATGGCCGTACTAGTGGTTTCTCGGATCCCCGGACAGAGCTTTACGGGGTTACTATTGTTTCTTCGACCTCCAATGACTCTCTCATCAGTTCGAGTTTTCCGATGTTAGGTACCACGGGGTCCCGCTTTATCACCGTTAGATCTGGTCAGAATATTTCGATTAGCGGCGTCAGCTTAGTGGGGTATGGCCGTTCTTTTACGTATAAGGGAGACGGCTCAGCTTGGACAAACAGTACTTTTACCCCGGATGCCTATGGCGGAACCATAGCGAACGCGGGAACCTTAACGCTGACGAACGTCACCATCGCCAATTCCAACGCCATCGCCTATCACTCTACTCTCAAACAAGATACGTCCACGCCTCCCAAATACACGGCGGATAGCGACAGAAAAGGCGGTTCCGCCCTGGGAGGTGCCATTTATAATACCGGCACCCTCACGATGCGCGGGTGTACCATTCTGGATAGTGCCGTTTATTCAACCGCTTTTGACGACAACACCGCTGCGCTGGGCGGAGCTATTTATAGCACGGGGACGTTGGATGTCGCCAATTGCACGTTTGATAATAACCACGCTTATGGGAATCAGGATCCCTTCCCCGGTGGTGACGAAGTCTCCTCTAACGATTATGGCACTTACACGCATGTTCCTAGTACCGTGGGTGATCACCTCCTGGCAGGTGGCCGTTTGGTAGGCGGAGGGGCAATAGCGATCGCCGGTGGCAGCAATACTATACAAAACATTACCGTTACCAATAATTCCGCGGAAGCCGGTTATGCGCAGACAACCAGTGAAGGCGGCTTCGGCGGCGGGGTTTATTGGAAGAGTGGCAGCGCGGCTCCGACCAACAGCATTTTTGCAGGCAACACAACGACTACTCTGGGACAGCGTCCAGATTTTCAGTATTCTCCGCCAACGCCTTATACTTCCCAATTTAAGCAAGTTACCGGCGGAACCGTAGGCCCCAACGTAGCCAGCGGAACCAGTGGGGATGGTGATTTATTAAGCAGTATGTTTGCCATGGGACTTGGTGGCCCTCATAATCGAAGTGGGGGGGTCGCATACATGAACAATAACCTTACGGCACTTCGGGACAACGGAGGTCCCACGTTAACTCGCGCGCCGTTGTCAATCACATCGGATCCCGTCGATAACGGCATATTGCCTTATACGTATACCGCGGCGCAAATCGCCAACTATTTAGGTGGCATTGATCAACGCGGAGCAAAACGGGTGATTAAGGGATCCTCGCCAGATAGTTCGGATACCAGCGCCGGAACACCGATTATTGATGTTGGCGCTGTGGAAGCGGAATTCTCTGCGGATACCGGCAATCCGTTGATTACGCTGGGTGGAAATACCGCGCCGTTTATCGAACGACCTTCTGATTCTGGAAGCACCAATGTGGATGATGCGAATGGAGATCCCAATCACGACATAACAGTCAGTGGCCTTCAAGTGAAAGATGCGGATTCGTATAATAATACGAATAATCAAATCGTTCAAGTGACAATTGATTTTCCTGATGGAAAAATCATGACCGACTTTAGCACCTATCCGGGAATCACCGTGGTGTCTGCTACCGCGGATGGACATACGGTGGTGATCCGTGGAACGATTGACGCGATTAATGCGGCGCTGGCTAATGGTCTTACGTTGTACCGTTCCGACGGCACGGTCGATTATCCGCCAGATTTCAGCATCACCGTGGATGATTTGGGGAACAATGGTTACGGCGGCGATCAGATTTACTCTGATATTACTACCCATAATCTCATTGATCCAGCGTATAATCCCGCAATCTACATCAACCCGCAAAACCATGCGCCAAATGTGTCTGTGCCCGGAACGCAATATGTGAAATTAAATGCCAGCAGCACGGACTACAATTCGGTTGTTTTTTCCAAGGCTAACGGAAATGCTATCTATGTAAGTGACCCTGACATCAATGCTCCTATTGATTCATCTACAGGCCAGGGCACGCAGTTGCCGCCAGGCTATGACCGTAGCGGGCTGCACTTGCAAGTGACATTGAGTGCTCCAAACGGAAAGATCTCATTAGGCGGAAACGGTAGTGGAATCACTGTGATTGGTTCTTCCACTTCCGTTAACGGTTCAACAAAGGAGACCATTGAAGGAACACCAACAGCACTTAATCTCGCCTTTGAAGGCATGACATATGTTCCCAATGCGGGAACATTATCTGATACGATTGCAATCCATGTGGATGATTTGGGTAACTATGGTGCTGGTGGCCCTCTGACTGCGGATGCTTCGATTCAAATTCGGATCAACAAGGATGGTTCAGGTAGCGATCATAGCAGCAATGTTCGGTGGGAAGTTTCAGACGCTCATCTTGGTAGTGGCAACACGGTGGAATTCACTTACACACTGATCAACCTCAGCAATACGGATATCACTAATATCACGGCAAGTGGCTCCATTTCCGGAGGTGGTTATTTTGATACCTCGAATGTCTCCTTTGCGCCATCTATCGGATATAACACAGATATATCGCAAGATTATCTTAGCCCTAAGCTTCAGCGAGATCTGGATCCTACCAAGAATGGTTTGGCGATAGTTTGGGGATTGAAAGATCCGCAGAATAATGCGTATATTTTGCGTCAAGGACAAAGTGCTTTCTTGCGAGTAACAGTGCCTGTTGATCTTAGCGCTATCGGAAAGCAAATTGCCGGACCCTGGAAAATTAGCTTTACCAAATTGGATCCCAATGGTAACGCCAATGTGCCAGGTGCAACTCCATCAGTAATCGTTCAACCATAGGAGTTAAATTCGTATAAATATAATCCCTCTGAACCTTCCGGTTTAGGGGGATTTTCAGTACTTCAAAAAGTACTTTTGATATACGCTGGAATCCGTAAGACACAATAGTTCAGGATTCTGAAACTCCGGCACGGATGTTGCATTATAATGACTTTTTAGGAGAGATAAAAATTATATGGCGTTATCAATGAAGCAGGGAATGGGGATGGAGCAGACGCTTAACCCCAAGATGATTGCTTTTTATGAATTATTACAGCGGCCGGCGGTGGAGCTTAACCAAGCCATTGAAGTGGAATTGGAAGAAAATCCGGCGTTGGAAATAACTGCTGAGCGTTTGTGTCCGGCGTGCGGAGCGGCTATGCTGACGGATATCTGCCGTGAATGTGGTTATCGCCCCAACGCTGAAGACATGGATTTGCAAAAATCTCCTTCGGAGCTTTCCATTGATCCCACGCCAGCATCAAAGACACAAATCGTTGGCGAGGATGATTTTGATGATCCGATGGCACGGCTAGTAGCGCCCGAAACGCTCAGTGAACATTTGCATTGGGCGTGGCGTTTGCAAAGTAAAGATGCTGATTATGATTTGGGATGTTCCATCATCGGTTGCCTCACTGATGAAGGATATTTGGAGGAAGGATTAGAGCCACTTGCGGAAGGACTTGGTGTGGAAGTGGAAGAGCTGGAGAAAGTACTCTTACAGGTGCAGCAGCTTGATCCACCGGGCGTGGGCGCACGAGATTTGCAGGAATGCCTGCGTTTGCAATTGGAAAATTTTGTTACGCGGGATAATGAAAAAGATTCAGAGAAGGAACTGGCGGCATTGGCCTTGCGCATGGTGAATAAGCAATGGCATGCTATGACGCGCCATGCCTATGAAGAAATTGCTCGGAAGATGCGTTTGCCATTGGAAAAAGTTCAAGCAGCTGCGGATTTTGTGCGGCATCGCATCACGCCGTATCCGGGAAGTCAGTTTCGCCCTGAATGGCAAACGCAAAATAGCGGTCAGGCCAGGTTGCGTCCTGATGTCAGCATCACCAAAAATGAGGAGGGTGCAGGTTATGAAGTGACAGTGCGGGAATCGCGTAGTCTTGGATTGCGTATCAATGGAATTTACCGCAAGTTGTGGGATTCGATGCGCCGCGAACCAGACACCTATTCGAGCAAAGATCGCGAACATGTACAGCAATATCTGACGAGAGCGCGTGAGTTTATTGATAATCTTAATCAACGCCGCAAGACGCTTAAGCTAATTATTGAAGCCATTGCTGAGCAACAGGGCGAATATCTGGAGCAGGACTTACACGCCTTGAAACCGTTGACACGGCTTTCGGTAGCGCATCAGTTGGGTCTGCACGAATCCACTGTAGGACGGGCTGTTTCTGGTAAATTTGCTCAAATCCCCACAGGCGCGATTATTCCTTGCGAGATTTTCTTCGATGCTTCGTTAGCAGTAAAAGAAGTGATGAAAGACGTGCTGGCCGGAGAAGATCCGCGCAAGCCATATTCGGACGAAAAAATAGCAGGAATGCTGGAAGAACGTGGGATTGTAATTGCGCGACGCACCGTGACAAAATATCGCGAAGCGTTAAAAATTCTACCAGCCGCACAACGGCGGCGATATGATTAATGGCAGAAGTTAGAACCAGCTTACTTCGCCATGTGTTATTTTGAGGAGTGAGCATGACGCACCATGCGATTGGAAAAATGATTTCTGTCAAGCTGAGCGGAGTCGAAGCATGTTTTGTCGCTTGCAAAGAGTTGGATTGTATCCTCTACAAGAGGAAATTCTTCCGAAAATTTGCAAGCGTGTACACTTTTTCAAACTATCCAAACCACTGTAACCTGACTTTTCAAAAAACGGATGCCACCATTATTACCCGATCATCTCTATCCTTTGTTTCACGGATTCTTGCATGAAATCCGCAATCCTATGTCGGCGGTTTTGACGGCTTCCACATTGTTGGCGGAACCGAAATTACTTGAGGACGGGGATTTTGCAGATTTGCTGAAAGTCGTGGTTGAAGAAACGCGCCGCATAAATCGTGTGGTGAATGAATTTGATCGTTATCTGCGTGTGCCACCTCCCGACAAAGAAAAGTTTGATTTGGCGGCGTTGGTGAGAAAGGTGATAGATGGTTTACGTGACAAAAAAATACTGGATAAAAAAGTGCGGCTGGTGGATGAATTACCTGCAAAGTTAATGGTGACAGGCGATAGTTCGCAAATAGGAGAAGCCTTGCAGGCATTGTTGATAAACGCCTCGCAGGCCTTACAAAGCGACAGCAAATCACCTCTTATTCTGGCGCTTTGCCCGGAAAAAAGTACTTCTCATATTGTCTTTTTAATCCGTGATACAGGTGAAGGCTTTACGGTGGAAAGCGCCAAGCGTGCCTTTGAACCATTTTATTCCTCACGTTCTGAAGCGACAGGTTTGGGCTTGCCGATGGCGCTGGCGTTGATAGAAAACAATAGCGGAAAGTTGGAAATTGTGCCATCGGAAAAGGAAGGCGAAGGTGCGTGTTTGCGGGTGACGTTGAATAAATAAATTTCTCCAACGGATTTTATTGTATAACTTTCATTCATGATTTCCGTCATCATTCTGCACCATTCCAAGGCATGCTACTCCAAAGCTTGCCTTGTTTCTTTGCTGCAAACCACCGCGCGGCCGTTGCAAGTCATCAACGTTGATAATGGCTCCACGGATGATACCGTAAAAGTACTTTTAGAGTGGGAAGAAGTGGCGCACGCGCAAGGCATCGAAGTGTTGACGTTGCCACAAACAGAAAACATCGGCGCTGTATGCGGACGTAATCTTGCGATGGAAGCCAGCACTGGCGATCACATTGTTTTTCTGGATAATGACACGCTGATTTGTCAGCCGAATTGGTTGGACGGCCTGCGCGATTTTTTAGAGATGCATCCGTCCTGCGGCATTGTCGCGCCGAAGTTACTTTTTCCCTGGGAACCTTTTTTAATCGAATGCTGCGGCTGCGCCCTGTCGCCGCAAGGACGCGTGGCCTATTTGGGACGCGGCGATCAGCGCGATTCCATTCTCCATCCACAACAGATTCAGGCAACGATTTCCGCGGCATGGATGATGCCGCGCACGTTGTATGAAAGATTGGGTGGCCTCGATGAAATTTATTCGCCGGTGCAATATGAAGATTTGGATTATTGCTATCGCGCGCGCGCGGCGGGATTTGAAGTATGGACAAATCCGATGGTAGAATTATTTCATTTTGAACACACCACAACCGCCGGAAGCGATGATGTGAATTTCCGCTATGTAACTTCGCGTAACGCAGTGACTTTTAAGAAACGCTGGAAAAGTACTTTTGAGGCGGAAGCTGGCACGGAAAATGCCGGTTATGCGTGGCGGCAATTGCCGAAACGTGGAATTGAAGATGTGGATTGGGAACAATTAATTGAGGGTAAAAGTACTTTATGATGGCAGATTTTAATTCCTGGATTGCGGCGTTTGGCAAAGAATTTCCTGTATTATTTTGGCGCTGGCTGGCTGGCTGGTTTTGGAGTTATATCTTGCTGGTTGTGGTCATCAGCCTTTTTCGCCGGCCGCTTTCGAATTTGATCGGTCATTTTGATGGCAAAGTGCGGCGGCTGGCGTATCGTTGGCGATATAAAGGGCCGCACACGCAAACCGAGCAATTGATAGAACGTGTGATGTTGTCCTGGTTTTTTCGTTTTTGGACAAATTTCGCCTCCGCGCCGTCATTGATCTTTTTCTCCTTCGCGGTGCCAATTGTGATTTACATGAATGCGCCGGAATCATCGACGCTTTTCCGCGGAACGGGTGTTTGGCTTTTACCGGGTGTGTGTTACGGCGGCGGGATGTTGTTATCATTTTGGTTGAAACGCGTTTTCAAGCGCGTGCGTCCAAAGCGCGAAGAAGGCGCGTTCGGCCATAAATTGCGCGATCATTCCTTTCCGTCCGGCCACTCGCTGACGTCGTTTTGTTTTTGGATCATGTGCATCGCCAGTTTTGCCGCCGGTCACGGTGGCGCGGCGCTTTGGATATTTGGAATCGCGGCGATGTTGGTGGTTTTGCTGACCGGCATGAGCCGCATTTATCTGGCGGTACATTGGCCGTCGGATGTGCTGGGCGGATATTGCATTGGAACGCTTTGGACGTTCGTTTGTTATGTAGTATTATTCCACCAAGTGGTGAGAATATAATTGCGGAGGTTATCATGGACGAATTAAAAACACAGATTAAACAGATGATTGTGGAGCGATTGTTTCTGGATGTTTCGCCATCCGAAATCAGCGATTCCGCGCCATTGATGGAAACTTACGGCATCGATTCGGTGGCGTTGTTCGAGTT
>Ga0164242_10007800_pt1 | contig 11688 bp, 11 predicted proteins | sample OricomgcompostMG_FD_108783 | JGI IMG/M metagenome (GOLD analysis project Ga0164242, IMG submission 108783) | Miracle-Growth compost microbial communities from Emeryville, California, USA - Original compost - Miracle growth compost (MG) ... | reverse complement strand
GTACGTGAGGTCCTTGTACCGGTCGGCCTGGTCTGCAGGGTGCTTCCACAAGCCGGACGTCTGGTGCGCGACGCAGTTCATGTCGAACGCGTTGAAGCGGATCTGTCGTGCCATTGGTCCATGCTCGTGCAGCCCTGCCGATCGCCCGCCTCGAGACGCAACAATGCGTCACACTGCGGACGCCTCACGGCGGGGCCGCGCCCGACGTGACACCCTCACGGCCGCACTCCCGCCACGGCGTACGACGGATCGACCGCCGGCACTCGACCGAACGCCGGCGCCGGATGCAAGCCGGCGCCGGATAAAGGCCTGGGCCTACGCCTTCAGCGCGTCGAGCTTCGCCTGCAGCTCCGGGTCGGTGGGCTCGACGAAGTGCGTGCCGTCGGGGAAGACCACGACCGGGATGTTCGTGCGTCCGCTGATCGCGTGCGCCTTGTCCGCCTGCTCGGGGTGCTGCTCGAGGTCGATGTACTCGTAGTCGGCGCCGACGCGGTCGAGCAGCGACTTCGAACGGCGGCAGTCCCCGCACCAGGCCGCGCCGTACATGGTGACGCGCTCGACGGGGGCTTCGGTGAGGTTCTGAGGCATGCGTCCAGGGTAGAGCGGATGCCCGAACCCCACAGGATGCCGCAAGCCCGCACCGCGTCGGGCAGAGGATGCGCCGCCCCACCGTTTCCAATATCCTATAGGAAGCTGTTTCGCGCGGGTGCAGACCATGAGGAGATGACCAGATGACGAGGCTGTGGAACGAGCCGGCTGACTTCGCCGACGAGATGCTCGATGGCTTCGTGAGGGCCAACCGGCGATGGGTTCGCAAGGTGACCGGCGGGGTGTCGCGCTCGACCCGTTCGGCGGATGCCGAGGTGGCCGTCGTCATCGGCGGCGGCTCCGGCCACTACCCGGCGTTCGGCGGACTCGTCGGACCGGGACTCGCGCACGGGGCGGCCATGGGGAATCTGTTCGCATCCCCGTCTGCTCACCAGGTCGAAGGCGTGATCCGCGCCAGCGAGCAAGGACGCGGCGTGCTGCTCAGCTACGGCAACTATGCGGGCGACGTGCTGCACTTCACCGCGGCGCAGGAGGCAGTGCGTGCCGACGGCATCGATTGCCGCACGGTCAGGGTCACCGACGACATCTTCAGCGCCCCGGCCACGGAGCGGGAGAAGCGCAGGGGGATCGCCGGAGACCTCACGGTCTTCAAGGTCGCGGGCGGAGCCGCGGCCGCCGGCTACGACCTCGACGGCGTCGAACGGGTCGCCACCCTCGCCAACGAGCGGACGCGGTCGATGGGCGTCGCGTTCACCGGCTGCACGCTGCCCGGCGCAGACGAGCCGCTGTTCTCGGTGCCGGAGGGGCGGATGGCGATCGGGCTGGGCATCCACGGCGAGCCCGGGATCGACGAGACGGACATCCCGACCGCAGACGGCCTTGCCGAGCTGTTCGTGACGCGGCTGCTCGATCTGCTGGAGATCCCGGACGGCGTCGAGATGAAAGGCGCCCGTGTGGTGCCGATTCTGAACGGGCTCGGTTCGGTGAAGAGCGAAGAGCTGTTCGTCGTCTTCGACCGGCTCGCCGACCTGCTCGAGCAGTCCGGCATCCAGCTCGTCGACCCCCAGGTCGGCGAGTTCTGCACCAGCTTCGACATGGCGGGCGTCTCGTTGACGCTTCTCTGGCTCGACGACGAGCTCGAGCGGTTCTGGCTCGCCGCAGCGGACACACCCGCGTTCCGCACCGGAGCCATCGACCCCGGTGCGCTCGTCACGGTCGCCACCAGTGGCGAGACGGAGGCGAATCGGGTCATTCCGGAGGCGAGCGCCGAGTCCGGTGCAGCAGCGCAACGCGTCGTCGCGCTGATCGCCGCGACCCGCGACGTGATCGACGAGAACGCGGACGAGCTGGGCCGCATCGATGCGATCGCCGGCGACGGCGACCACGGCATCGGAATGCAGCGCGGCGCTCGTGCCGCCGCAGACGCCGCGGCAGGCATCGCGGACGCCGGCGCAGGCGCCGGAACCGTGTTGTCCGAAGCCGGTGATGCCTGGTCGGACCGCGCAGGGGGCACGTCGGGCGCGCTCTGGGGCGTCATCCTGAACACCGTGGGTCGCACCGTGGGCGACACGGATGCCCCCACACCGGCATCCGTCTCTGCCGGAGTCACAGCGGCCGCGACCGCCGTCATGGAGTACGGCAAGGCCAAGGTCGGCGACAAGACCATGGTGGATGCCCTCGTGCCGTTCGCCGAGACGCTCGCCGCCGAGGTCGCCGATGGCGCGAGCCTGCCGGATGCCTGGGCCGCGGCCGCCACCGCCGCCACGCGTGCCGCCGACGCGACGAAGGACCTCATGCCGGGTATGGGCCGCGCGCGCTCGCACGGCGACAAGGCACTCGGGGTTCCCGACCCCGGCGCGGTGTCGCTCGCGCTCATCGTCGAGAGACTGCACGACGCGCTCTCCACGGAGGGCGCGGACGAGGCCTGACTGGCCGCCCCGGCCAACCGGCCCACACAACGGCCGACACGGCCGGCAGACGCGGACAGAACCACACTCGAACAAGCAGGCACACGCAGGAACAAGGAGAAGCACATGACCGCATGGCGCATCGTCGTCGGATCGGACGACGCGGGATTCGACTACAAGGAAGCGATCAAGAAGGACCTCGAGGCGAATGAGCTCGTCACATCCGTGACCGATGTCGGCGTCGACGCCGATGGGCACACGAACTACCCGACGATCGCCACCACCGCCGCCGAGCTGGTCGCACGCGGTGAGGCGGACAGGGCGATCCTGATCTGCGGAACCGGCCTCGGAGTGGCGATCGCCGCGAACAAGGTGAAGGGCATCCGCGCCGTCACGGCGCACGACTCGTACTCCGTTGAGCGCTCCGTCCTGTCCAACAACGCCCAGGTGCTCTGCATGGGGCAGCGCGTCGTCGGTCTCGAGCTCGCGCGCCGCAACGTTCGCGAGTGGCTGACGTACGAGTTCGACGCCACGAGCGCCTCCAACGAGAAGGTGCAGGAGATCTGCAGCTACGAAGGGGTCTGACGTTCCCGAGCCGGCACCGCACGGATGCCGGTGGCTCCGTCGCCCCACGGGACGGGCGTCGCGCAGGCTCCGGTCCCGCAGCACGGCTAACATCTGACAGTCGGAGGTAGCGATGTCCACGGTTTATCCGCTCCGCGCGCGGGGCGCGCTCGAGCGCATCGGGCTGCGCGACCGCGTCTACGACCTCGTGCTCGACATGCTGATGAGCTCGGACATCGAGCCAGGCTCACGGTTGTCCATCGACACGATCGCCCGCGACCTGCGGGTCTCGCCCACCCCGGTTCGTGAAGCCCTCGTGCAACTCGAGCGGACGGGTCTCGTCACACGAGAGGCCAACAAGGGCTACCGGGTCGCTCCGCCCATCTCCGACGGGCAGCTCGAGGCGCTCTTCGACACCCGGCTCGTGCTCGAGGGCGGGGCGACGGCGCTTGCCGCTGCTCGCGACGACTCCATCGTTCCGCTTCTCACCCAGGCGCTGGACGACCACCGATCCATCGCGCAGCGCGTGCACGACGCCATGGCATCCGACGCCCTGGACGTCGCTCTGCTGCGCGAGTACTTCGAGGTGGACTGGAAGTTCCACCACCTGATCTTCGAAGGCACCCGCAACCCGTTCCTGATCGACATGTCGGAAGCGATCTCGACGCGAGTGCATCGCATGCGGCAGACGGTGACGAGCAGAGTCAGCGACGCCGACTTCGCCGTCGAGGAGCATCAGGCGATTCTCGACGCGTTCGCCGAGGGCCCGGATGCCGCCGCGAACGCCATGCGCGACCACATCGAGCGGGTGCGCGAGCGCTCCCGGGAGGACGCCCAGCGCTAGCGCGGCACCGATCGAGACAACGAAAGCCGGGTCGAGCCTTGTGGCTCGACCCGGCCTTCTCGCAGGCGGTCAGCGATCAGTGACCCGGCGAGACGTCCAGCAGCTCGTCGCTCTTCGAGCTGAAGAAGCGCGTGCAGTAGAGCATGGCGGCCGCGAGGAACGCGAACACGCCGAGCGAGACGACGCCCCAGACTCCGGACTCGGTCGGCATGGCGTTGTTGAAGCCCGTGCGCATCAGCGGCGCGACGAATCCGCCGAGGTTGCCCAGCGAGTTGATGAGGCCGATGCCTGCCGCAGCCGCCGCCCCGGTGAGGAACGCGGTCGGGTACGCCCAGGTGATCGGTCCGACCGACAGGAAGCTGGCGACGGCGATGGTGATGAACAGGATGCCGAGGAACGGTGCACCCGCAGCACCCGCCCACGCCGAGCCGAAGATCGCGAGGCCCGTGATGATGTAGAACCAGGTGCCCCAGTTGCGGCGACGCAGGATGGTGTTGGCGGCCCGGCCGGCGAAGTAGCAGGCGAACAGCCCGACGAACCACGGGATGGCGGAGAGAAGTCCCACCTGCCAGCCGACGGACTGCCCGATGAGTCCGGACACCTGCTGCGGCAGGTAGAAGGTGGTGCCGTACACCGCGATCTGCAGGCAGAAGTAGATGATGGTGAAGTACCACACCTTCCAGCTCGCCATCGCTCGCCAGATGCCGCTCGGGCCGTCCTCCGTTCGCAGGGCGTCCTCGGTCTTCATGACCTCTGCCAGAGCCGACTTCTCGTCATCGTCGAGGAACTTCGCCTGCTGCGGGTGGTTGATGAGCAGGAAGATGGCGACAATGCCAGCGGCTATCGCCAGCAGGCCCTCGGTGAAGAACATCACCTGCCAGCCCTCCCACGGCGTGACCGCGTCACCGAAGCTGATCAGGCCGCCGCTCAGCGGGGATCCGATCATCTGCGAGAGAGGCTGCGCCAGGTAGAAGATGGCGAACATCTGCACGCGCACCTTGTTCGGGAACCACTCGGCAAGGAACATGATGATGCCGGGGAACAGACCGGCCTCCGTCACACCGAGCAGGAAGCGCAGAACGACGAACATCACGTCGTTCGTGGTGAAGGCGAACGCCGCCGCCACGATTCCCCAGGTGATGGCGATGCGCGCCAGCCACACCTTGGCGCCGAACCTCCTGAGCATGAGGTTGCTGGGGATCTCGAAGATCGCGTAGCCGATGAAGAAGATGCCGGCGCCGAGAGCGAACGCTCCGTCGGAGACGCCTCGGTCGACGCGCAGCGCCTCCTCGGCGAAACCGACGTTCGTGCGGTCGAGGAACGCGACGAAGTAGAGGATGACGAGCATCGGCATGAGCCGCTTCGCCGCCTTGGAGATCGCCGACTTGAGGGCGGGGCTGTAGACCGCGACGGAAGTCGCCGCGGGGGTCGGACTGGACAAGGGATGCTCTCCTTTGAGTGTTGTCCGTAGCTGGTGGTGCGGATGTCGGCTGGAGGCTCAGCCGCGGAGCGACGGGACGATCTGCCAGACGCCCGCCGCGACGAGCAGGATGCCGACGGCCAGGATCACCAGGCGGCCCTTCGACCAGGTCGCGCTGCCGTTCTGCCTCGTGGTGCTCACGTCGTTCCTTGTGCTGCTCATGTCAGTCCTCGCTTCGTTGTGATTCGGAATCGGTGCCGGTTCCGGCCGCCGACGTTCAGGGTCAGTCGATCGGCGCGGGACCGAGTTCGTCGATGAGCTTCTTCATCGCCACATACGCCTTGTTGCGATATGCGACGAGCTCGGCGGTGCGATCCGCGGGAACGTCGAGATAGCCCGCGCCCGTCTTCGTGCCGAACTTGCCGGCATCCACCAGCTCCTTCAGCGAAGCCGGGGTGGCGAAACGCTCCGGCCACCTGGTCTGCAGCGATGCGTAGCAGAACGCGTAGACGTCGAGACCCGCCATGTCGGCGATCGCGAACGGTCCGAAGATCGGAAGCCGGAAGCCGAACGTGGTGCGCACCAGCGTGTCGACGTCCTCGGGAGTGGCGATTCCCTCCTCGACGATCTGCGTCGCCTCGTGGAACAGCGCGTACTGCAGCCGGTTGAGCACGAAGCCGGTCGAGTCCTTGACCCTCGCGGTCTCCTTGCCGGTCGCCGTCACGACCTCCTCCGCGACGGCGATGGCCGACTCAGCGGTTCCCTCGTGCGGAATCAGCTCGACGCCCGGGATGAACGGCGCCGGATTGGAGAAGTGCACGCCGAGGAAGCGCTCAGGGTGCGAGACAGCGGTGGCGAGCGACCCGATCAGGATGGTCGAGGTGTTGGACCCGATCACCGCGTCCTCACGCGCCGCCGCGCTGATGCGCCGCAGCGTCTCGTGCTTGATCTCGATCTTCTCCGGAACCGCTTCCTCGATGAAGTCGGCGTCGGCGACGGCATCCTCGATCGAGACGGCAGGCTCCAGGTGCGCGGTGATGCGCTCCACGGCGTCGGCCGGGAAGAGCCCGTCGTTCACGAAAAGCTGCGTCTCGACGAGCAGCCGCTCGTAGTTGGCGCGGGCGATCTCCTCCGAGATGTCGGAGATGCGCACGGTGTTGCCCGCCAGGGCGAGCACCTGGGCGATCCCTCCGCCCATGTAGCCGGAGCCGACGATGGCGATGGTGCGTGTTGTCATGAGAATCCCTTCTTGAACCCGAAAGCGGTGTCGCAGCAGGTCAGCCGCGGGGCAGCAGGGTGCGGATGTACTTCTGGTTGGTGGCGCAGACGCCGAGGCTGTCGCCGCCGTACTGCTCGCAGAGGATGATGCCGTCGAAGCCCACCTCGACGGCGTCCTTGAAGACCTGCCGGTAGTTGATGAGCCCGGTCTCCATGGTGGAGGGCACCGAGGTCGCCCAGCTCTTGTCCGCTGCCTCGTCACGCGTGTAGTTCTTCACGTGCCAGTAGTTGGCGTACGGCAGGGTCTTCGCGTACAGCTCGCGCCAGTCCTCAACCGGGCGGTGCAGGCGGATGAGGTTGGCCACGTCGGGGTTCAGGCCCACGTTGTCCAGTCCGACCTCTTCGACGAATCGCACGGCGCTGTCCGCGGTGCCGAGGTAGGTGTCCTCGTAAAGCTCCAGCGCCATCCGGAGCCCGAGGTCGGCGGCGTGCTTGCCCAGTTCACGGATGCGCGACACGGCCTGGCCCCACACCTCGGGGTCGTCCGGGTCCTGCGGCCCCTGCGCGGTCCAGAACCAGAGCGCCTCCCGCTGCGCCGGGCTGAACGGCTGATGCAGTCCGGTGGAGAACACCTGCATGCCCCACTCCGCCGCGGCGTCGATGGTGCGGTGCGCGTACTCCAGGTTGCGCTCCTCGTGACCGGGCTGGATGACGCTCTGCCGCTGCAGATGCACGGACGGCACCCCGATGCCGTGCGAGCGCGCGATCGCCAGGAACTCGTCACGACGGGCCGGGTCGAGATCTGCGGGCCTGATGTGGCTGTCCGCCAGCTCGATCAGCGAGAACCCGACACTCTCGATCTCGCCGAGCATGGCATCCCACACCTCGGCCGGAGCATCGTGCATCGCCACACCGCTCCTGTCGACAGGAGCGAAACCGTGCAGACACGCCGCGATCGGCCACGTCTCTGCTGTGTACTTCGTCGTCTCGGTGGCCATGTCGCTCCGTTGCATGTCGGTGCCGCGTGTCGCAGCAAGAGTAGATCCTATATGAAAGATAATCGACGCTTTAGGAGGGATGCAACCCCGGCCGATCGCCGATCCGATCGGCACCTCGGCGGGCAGCCACCCCTCTCACGCTTCAGCGGTTGTACGCCGGCATCGGCCCCCGCAGCACGTCGCCGACCTCGTCGGCGGCCGCGCTGACCTCCGCCGGGAGTCCGCCGAGCGCCAGTGCGTTCAGGTTGTCGACCACGTGATCGACGCGGGATCCGCCGACGAGCACCGACTGCACAGCCGGGCGGCCGACGAGCCACCGCATCGCGAGCTGGGCCAGGGGCATCCCCGCGCCGTCGGCGATCGTCTGCAGAGCGTCGACGGCGTCGAAGAACCGCGGGTCCCAGTAGCGCGCTCGGTACTCCCGCGAGTTCCTGGCGCTGCCGAAGCGACCGGCGCCGGCATCCGCATCCGCGCGGTACCGCCCGGTGAGCAGCCCTCCGGCGAGCGGGTTGTAGACCACGGTCGCAAGCCCGGTGGTCACCGCGTACTCCTGGTATTCCTCCTCGAGCCGCCGGGAGATCGCGTTGTACAGCTGCTGGCTGACGGCCAGCGGCGGGATGCCGAGGGCGGTCGTCTCCGCAGCCACCTGCTCGATCTGCCACGCGGCGTAGTTCGAGATGCCGAGCCGGCGCACCTTCCCGGCCTCGATCAGCGCGGCGACGGCGCCCAGCGTCTCCGCGATGGGCGTGGAACGATCGGGACGGTGCAGGTACAGCACGTCGACGCTGTCTCTGCCGAGCCGCGACAGGCTGTCGTCGACGGATCGGCGCACGAGTTCGGCCGACAGCAGGTGCTCCGTGCCCAGGGCCGACTGCGGCTGCCCCACCTTGGTGGCGACGACCACATCGTCTCTTCCCGCCAGGAGGCGGCCGAGGATGCGCTCGCTCTCGCCGTCGCTGTAGCTGTTGGCCGTATCGAACCAGCGGACGCCGGCGTCGAGGGCGGCGGCGACGATGTCCGCGGCGGTCTCGGGCCCCGCGGTGTCGCCGAAGGTCATCGTGCCGAGCATGGCGGTGGGTACCGCGTCGAAGTCGTCCATGGTGTTCCTCATCGGTAGGTCTCGATCACGCGGCTGTCGTCGCGACGGCCCAGGCCGGCGGCCTGGGCGTCCAGGTAACGCTGCCTGGCGGCGGCGAGAAGCGGCACCTGCGCTCCGGTGGCGGCAGCGGCATCCGCCACCAGACCGCTGTCTTTCACGAAGATGTTGATCTGGCTCATCACGGGAGCATCAGTGTCCATGAGCATGCGCGGTCCGCGGTCTGAGAGCATCCACGAACCGGCAGCGCCGCCGCCGACGAGTTCGAGCACCTCCGCCTGGTCCAGACCCAACCGCTCGGCGAGGCTCAGCGCTTCGGCCGCCGCCACGATGTGCACGGCGCACAGGTGCTGGTTGATGACCTTCACGGCCTGCCCGTCGCCTGGTGCTGTGCCCACCGTGCGCACCGTGCCGAGATCGGAGAGCGGCACGGATGCCTCGGCCACCGCGTCTGCCTCCCCCGAGGCGAAGATGACCAGCTCGCCGGTCTTCGCCCGTACCGCACCTCCCGTGACGGGAGCGTCGACCACGCGGGATCCGCGAGCCTGCAAGCGCGATGCCGCACTCGCCATCGCCTCGGGTCCGACAGTCGACATCACGACGACGAGCCGGCCGTCGAGACGATCGCCTGCCGTCTGGATGAGGTCGTCGAGCTGCGCGCCGGTCGCCACCATCACGATCACGATGGGCGCTTCCGGCGCATCCGGTAGGCTTGCTGCGGTCGTGAGGCCGGCCTCGGTCGCGCGTTCCCGTGCGGCCTCGAACGGGTCCACGCCGGTCACGGCATGCCCCCGCTCGGCGAGTCGCGCGGCCATCGGCAGGCCGATGGCTCCGATTCCGACGAACGTGATCTGGCTCATGGTGTCATTCCTCCGTGGTGGCGCTCGTGACGGGTGCGGCGCGGTCGGAGCCGATCGGTGCATCCGTCGGTCCCGCGACGCGCGCGTAGTGCTCGAAGTGCCTGCGCATCGCGGCGCGAGCGAGGTCGGGGTCGTGCACCTGCAGGGCGTCGACGATGTCGCCGTGCACGGTGTCGGTGGCGATCGAGCCGTCTTCGTCTCTGATCGAACGCTGGGCGGCGACGGCGCGGCGCTCGCGCACGTTCTCGCGCAGAACGTGGCTGATCCCCTGATTGAGCATGGTGAACACGGGGTTGTCGACGATCCGGAACAGCCGGTTGTGGAGTTCGAGGTCCGCCTCGAGCGCCGCATCGTCGTCGGCGTTCGCGGAATGCAGCACGAGGTCGGTCACGATGGAGCGCAGCTCGACGACGTCGGCGTCGGTGGCTTGCCGTGCGGCCTCCGCTGCGACCGTCTCCTCCAGCAGCTCCCGGGCCGTGGTGAACTGTTCGTCGTTGAGATAGCCCAGGCGCCGCATGAGCACGAACGATGTGCGCAGAAACGAGGCGTCAGGCGCGTCGATGTACGTCCCGTGCCCCTGCCTGCGGCGCAGGACGCCGAGGTTCTCCAGCGTGGCGAGCTGCTCGCGAAGTGCTCCTCGACTCATCGAGAGCGCCTCGCCGAGCTCGCGCTCAGGCGGCAGCCGCAGTGCTCCGCCGTCGGCGGGGGTGCTCAGCTCGATCAGCCGCGCGACGAGCCGGTCCAGCCGATCGTCCACGCCGTCTCCCCTCACGTTCCACGCCCGGTCGACGCCCCCGACGCCGTGCTGCCGACCCGACTCGGGTCCCGATACGCACCGGGCGCCGATTGGTTTGACCAATTGCCTGGCCGACATTACGGTAGTCGAAAACGCGTGTCAAACACCGGTGCAGGCAGCGCCGCGACCCAGGCCGAGGAGCTCCGTGAAGACCATCGTTCTCGACGACGACCCGACGGGCACGCAGTCCGCGACGGGCGTGACCGTCTTGCTGGAGTCCAACGCGGAGCTGCTCGCCGCGGCGCTGCGAACCGACGACAGCGTCTACGTGCAGACCAATTCGCGGGCGATCGACGAGGCGGATGCCGTCGCCCTGGTGAGCCGGGTGCGCGCCGACGGTCTGGCGGCAGGGCGGGCGCTCAACGAGCCGGTGCGCTTCGTGCTGCGCGGCGACTCCACGCTGCGCGGACACGTCTTCGCGGAGTCCGACGTCTTCGCCGACGAGGACTCGATCATGGTGTTCGTTCCGGCCTTCCCGGCCGGCGGACGCACCACCGTCGACGGTGTGCACCTGGTGAAGATCGACGGCGTGGATGTGCCTGCGGATGAGACGGAGTACGCGCAGGATCCGGTCTTCGGCTTCGCCCACGGTCGCCTCACCGAGTACGTCAAGGAGAAGTCGGGGCGCACCGGAATCGACGTGCCGCTCGACGAAGTGCGCCACGGCGACCTGACGCGTGTGCTGATGGATGCCCCGGCAGGCTCGGTCGTGCTTCCCGACGTTCTCGACGACGGCGACGTGGCGATCATCGCCGACGCGATCACCGATGCTCAGGAGCGCGGCCGCACGATCGTCGTGCGCTGCGCCGCTCCGCTCGCCGCCGCCCTGGCCGGTGTGGCGCGCACTGGCCTGCTGGCCACGCCCCTGCTGCCAGAACCCGCGCGGACCCTGCTCGTCTGCGGCTCGCACACGGCGGGTGCAACGCGGCAGCTGGAGCCGGTCATCGCGAGCTGGGGTGCAGCGGTCGAAGTCGACACCGCCGCCGCACTCCGCGACGCTCGGGCGGCCGGTGCGCGCGCGGCCGCCGACGTGGCGACACAGCTGGACGGCAGGGGGCTCGGCATCCTGATGAGTCAGCGCGAGCGGTCGTCGGAGCACAACACGCTCGAGCATGGGCGCCGCGTGATGGAGTCGCTGACGACAGCGGTGCGGGAGGTCGCCCCCGGCGTGGACGTCGTGATCGCGAAAGGCGGGATCACCTCGGCGGATGTCGCGAGGATCGGCCTCGGCGCACGCTCGGCCAGGGTCGTCGGCCAGGTGCTGGCCGGTGTCTCGGTGTGGGATCTGACCGCGAGTGACGGGCACCGGGTGCTGTACGTCGTCGTGCCGGGCAACGTCGGCGGACGGGAGACTCTCGTGTCCATCCTCAGCGCGGTCGGATACCCGGCCCCGAACGCTGCCTCTCAGCGATCGAGCGGCCGCCAGACGACGACCT
>Ga0164242_10007799_pt1 | contig 11689 bp, 10 predicted proteins | sample OricomgcompostMG_FD_108783 | JGI IMG/M metagenome (GOLD analysis project Ga0164242, IMG submission 108783) | Miracle-Growth compost microbial communities from Emeryville, California, USA - Original compost - Miracle growth compost (MG) ... | reverse complement strand
GCGGCCGCTTCGTGCGCGCCGATCACGCCGAAGATGCCGCACTCTTCGCGCAGCTTGTCGCCGTCCACGTCAACGAAAGGATGGGTGATGTTCATGAGTCCCTTGAGGGATCGCCAACCGCGCGCCCCCAATGGGGATTTCGAGCGAAGATTACAAGCCGGTTGCGCAGGTTACCATTCAGTGGCCGGACCGGCGATGTCGAACCCGAATGCGGGCGGATCTGGAATTGCGATAGGGCAATCTGTCGTTCAAGCTCAGAGGTTTGGGAAACAAGTCGCACCATCGATGTAACCTTCCGGTCCGGCCGTTTGACGGAGGATAAATTGGCGGAAGGACTGAGAAAAGGAATTCTGTGCAGGGCTTACGCGTTTCCATCACGCAAGTTTATGGCGCTGCAGGACAGCGATTTCTTCCGTCTGAGTGAAGGTGCCCGTTGGGAGTTTCGCGCGAAATCATCCTCCCGGATGATTTCGTTCAGCGAAAACTGGTCGGGGAGAGAGGATTCGAACCTCCGGCCCCTGCCTCCCGAAGACAGTGCTCTACCAGGCTGAGCTACTCCCCGACCGATGCCGACCGGGCCAGAAACGAACATGGCCAGGGGCGAGGCAGAGGCGGCCCTATAAGTGCCACGCCCCGGGGTGGCAAGCGGGCAATTGCGGTGGTAGCGCAATGGGCATGGCCAGCGCCGCGCGTCCTCGCGATTCTTCGCACCCCGATCATTGGGAATGGCAATATCTCGAGCTGATGCGGCGCATCTGGAGCGAGGGCGACGAGCGGCTCGACCGCACCGGAATCGGCACGCGCTCGCTGTTCGGGACCACGCTCCGCTTCGATCTCGCGGACAGCCGGGTGCCCCTGCTGACCACCAAGCGCGTGTTCTGGAAAGCCGCCGCGCGGGAAATGCTCTGGTTCCTGACCGGTAGCACCAATATCCGTCCGCTGCTGGAGCAAGGCGTAACGATCTGGAGCGACTGGCCGCTGGCGAAGTACCGGCGCGAGACGGGCGATGAGATTACGCAGGGGGCCTTCGAGCGGCGGATCGTCGCCGAGGCCGATTTCGCGGAACGCTGGGGCGATCTGGGTCCGGTCTACGGCAAGCAGTGGGTCGATTGGCCGGTTTACGAGCCGGCTGGCGAGGGGCTGTTCAAGGCTGGGCAGGGCATCAACCAGATCGCCCAGGTGGTCGAGAGCTTGCGGACGAATCCGGGCAGCCGCCGCCACATCGTCGAAGGTTGGAACGCGGCGGAACTCGAGCGGATGGCACTGCCGCCGTGCCACAAGACCTATCAGTTCCACGTCGCCGGGGGCCGTCTTTCGTGCGTGCTCTACCAGCGCAGTTGCGACGTCGCGCTTGGTCTGCCGTTCAACCTGTTCGGCGCGGCCTTGCTCACCCGCATGCTCGCGCAGCAGACGGGTCACGAGGCGGGTGAGCTCGTCTGGATGGGGGGCGACACCCATCTCTATCTCAACCACGCCGACCTGATCGAGGCGCAGCTGGCGCGGGAACCTTCGGGTGGAGCGCGGCTTGAGATCGTGCGGCATCCGCCGTCGATGTTCGATTATTGCTTCGAGGATTTCGCCGTTACCGGCTACGCTCCGCAAGGTGTCCTGAAGGCCCCCGTGGCCGTCTGAGCAGCAAAGTTGACGCGGCGGGCGATGCGTAATAAAATGTCCTATTGTTAGAACATCGTTTCTCACCCGGGAGAGTGGCGTGGCGATAGAGAGCGAGGGAGCCGGCTATAATCGCCCGCGGCTCGCGCTGCATGTGCCGGAGCCCCAGTTCCGCCCCGGCGACACCGTGGATTTCTCGCGCATTCCCGTGCCCGAAGCGGGCGTGCAGCCGCGACCTGACGAGGGCAGCCCGGCTAGCGAGACGAACCCCTTGTGCACCGATCTCGTCCGCGTTCTGGGGGCCGACGGCCGCGCGCACGGGCCGTGGGACCCACGCCTGAGCCCGGAGATGCTGCGCGCCATGCTGCGCGACATGGCCCTGACCCGCGCTTTCGACGAACGGATGTATCGTGGCCAGCGCCAGGGCAAGACCAGCTTCTACATGAAATGCACCGGCGAGGAGGCGACCAGCGTTGCCGCCGCTCACGCGCTCGCCGGTGACGACATGGTGTTCCCGAGCTACCGCCAGCAAGGCATCCTGATCGCCCGCGGCTATCCGCTGATCGAGATGGTCAATCAGATCTACTCGAACCGCGGCGACAAGCTGAAGGGCCGGCAACTGCCGATCATGTATTCGAGCCGGGCACACAGCTTCTTCACCATCAGCGGCAACCTGGCGACGCAAGCGCCGCAAGCCGTCGGCTGGGCCATGGCCAGCGCCATACGGCACGACAGCCGCATCGCCGCCACCTGGCTGGGCGAGGGCAGCACGGCGGAGGGTGACTTCCACTCGGCCCTGACTTTTGCTGCGGTCTATAATGCGCCCGTCATCTTCAATGTCGTCAACAACCAGTGGGCGATCAGCAGCTTCTCCGGTTTCGCCGGAGCGGAGCGGACGACCTTTGCTGCGCGGGCGATCGGCTATGGCATTGCGGGGCTGCGCGTGGACGGCAACGATCCGCTGGCCGTTTACGCCGCCGTGCGCTGGGCGGCGGACCGCGCCCGCTCGAACAACGGGCCGACGCTGATCGAGCACTTTACGTATCGCGCCGAAGGCCACTCTACTTCCGACGATCCTTCGCAATATCGTTCGGCGCAGGAGCGCGAGGAATGGCCGCTCGGCGATCCGATCATGCGCCTCAAGCAGCACCTCATCGAGCTCGGCGAATGGTCGGACGAGCGGCAGGCCGAGATGGACCTCGCCCTGGCCGAGGAGGTCAAGGCGGCGACCAAGGAGGCCGAGAAGAACGGCATCCTCGGCCACGGCCTCCATCACCCGTTCCATACGATGTTCGAGGACGTGTTCGAGGAACTGCCGTGGCATCTCGAAGAGCAAGCCGCGCAGGCAATCCGCGAGAGGCAGATCAAATGGCCACAGTAATCGACGACGATGCCGTGAGCCTGTCCGACGCACCCGCGCGCAAGCTCAACATGATCGAGGCGATCAACGACGCGCTCGACATCATGCTCGAGCGCGACTCCGACGTGATCGTGATGGGCGAGGATGTGGGCTATTTCGGCGGTGTGTTCCGCGCTACCGCCGGCCTGCAGGAAAAGCATGGCAAGACGCGGGTGTTCGACACGCCGATCAGCGAATGCGGCATCATCGGCGTGGCGGTGGGCATGGGCGCCTACGGCCTGCGCCCGGTGCCGGAAATCCAGTTCGCCGATTACATCTACCCGGGGCTCGACCAATTGATCAGCGAGGCGGCGCGGCTGCGCTATCGCTCCGCGGGCGAATTCATCGCGCCGATGACGGTGCGCAGCCCGTTCGGCGGCGGCATCTTCGGCGGGCAGACCCACAGCCAGAGCCCGGAGGCGATCTTCACCCATGTCGCCGGCCTCAAGACGGTCGTCCCGAGCACGCCGCACGACGCCAAGGGCCTGCTGATCGCCGCGATCGAGGACAACGATCCGGTGATCTTTTTCGAGCCCAAGCGGATCTACAACGGGCCGTTCGACGGCTATTACGACAAGCCGACCAAGCCGTGGAAGGAGCATCCGGACTCCAGCGTGCCCGAGGGCTATTATTCGATCCCGCTCGGCAAGGCCCGGGTCGTGAGGGAAGGGCAGGCGCTGACGGTGCTGGCCTACGGCACGATGGTCCATGTGGCCGAGGCGGTGTGCCGGGAGAAGGGCGTCGATGCCGAGATCCTCGATCTGAGAACGCTTGTCCCGCTCGACATCGAGGCTGTGGAAAAGTCTGTGGAGAAGACGGGGCGTTGCCTGGTGATACACGAGGCGACGCGCACCAGCGGCTTCGGCGCCGAGCTGGCGACACTGGTGCAGGAGCGCTGCTTCTATTACCTCGAAGCGCCGGTCGAGCGCGTGACCGGCTTCGACACTCCCTATCCCCATAGCCTCGAATGGGCTTACTTCCCCGGGCCGATTCGCACCGGGGAAGCGATTGACAAGCTGCTGGGGGCCTGATGGCGCGCTTCGTCTTCAACCTGCCCGACATCGGCGAAGGCATCGCCGAAGCCGAGATCGTCGCCTGGCACGTCAAGGTCGGCGATCACGTGGAGGAAGACGGCCGCCTGGCGGACATGATGACCGACAAGGCCACCGTCGAGATGGAAAGCCCGGTGGCAGGGACGATCGTGGAGGTCGCGGGCGAGACGGGCGATGTGATCGCCATCGGCAGCCCGCTGGTGGTGATCGAGACCGAAGGCGAGTTGCCCGAAGACGCGCCGGCGCCCAAGGCCGAGGTCGTGCGCGAGGTGATTGAGGCGGAGACGCCCGAAGCGAAGAACGAGGAAAAGGCGGTAGAGGCGGAAAAGTCCTTTGCCCTTCAAGGGGGAGGGTTGGGAGAAGGGGCTGTAAGCCCCCCTGCCGTGACCACCGCCATAAAGCGCGAGATTCCCCCGCTCCCAACCGCCTCCCCTGAAGGTGAGGGGGCTTCAAGAGTCAAAGTCCTCGCTTCTCCCGCCGTCCGCGCTCGTGCGAAGGAGCTCGGCATCGACCTCGCCGAAGTCCGCCCGGCCGAGGGCGGCCGCATCCGTCATTCGGACCTCGACGCTTTCCTCTCCTACGGCGGCGCCAAAGGCTACGCGCCCGCCGGCAAGGCGATGCGCGACGAGCAGGTCAAGGTCATCGGTCTCAGGCGCCGCATCGCCGAGAACATGGCGGCCAGCAAGCGCCACATTCCGCATTTCTCCTATGTCGAGGAATGCGACGTTACCGATCTCGAAAAGCTGCGCGCCGATCTCAACACCAATCGTGGGGAAAAGCCCAAGCTGACCCTGCTGCCGCTGCTGATCACCGCGATCTGCCGCGCGCTGCCCGACTTTCCGATGATCAACGCGCGCTACGATGACGAGGAGAACGTCGTTCATCGCTCCGGCGCGGTGCACCTCGGCGTGGCGACGATGACCGATGCCGGCCTGATGGTCCCGGTAGTCCGCGACGCGCAGGCGAAGAACCTGTGGCAGCTCGCCGGCGAGATCGCTCGCCTGGCCGAAGCGGCGCGCGACGGCAATGCGAAATCGGAGGAGCTCTCCGGCTCGACGCTCACCGTCACCTCGCTCGGTCCGCTCGGCGGCATCGCTTCGACACCGGTGATCAACCGCCCCGAAGTGGCGATCATCGGCCCCAACCGCATCGTCGAGCGGCCGGTGTTCGTCCCCGATGGGCTTGGCGGCGAACGGATCGCCAAGCGCAAGCTGATGAACCTGTCGATCAGTTGCGACCACCGCGTGGTCGACGGCTATGACGCCGCCGCGTTCGTCCAGGCTGTGAAGAAGCTGCTCGAAACGCCGGTGCTACTGCTCGCCGGCTGATGTGGTAGTGTCGCTGCATGGTCCGCGACCCGCGCATCGACGCCTACATCGAGAAATCGGACGAGTTCGCCCGGTCGATCCTCACCCATTTCCGCGAGTTGGTTCACAAGACCATCGACGGGGCTGAAGAGGCGATGAAGTGGGGCATGCCGCACTTCACGCATAACGGAAAGAACCTGGCCGGAATGGCGGCGTTCAAGGCGCATTGCGCGGTGACCGTTCACGGCTCCGGACGGCAGGGTGAAGAAGATGGGATGGGCAGCTACGGCAAGGTCACCTCGCTGGCCAACCTGCCCGGCGATACCGAGCTCGCCGCCAGGCTGGTCGAAGCGCGCGAGCGGATCGACTTCGCCGGCAGCGCGGTCAAACGGCCGCCAAAGCCGAAGCCCGCGGCAGAGCTTCCGGTGCCACAGGCCTTCGCCGCCGCCTTGCGCGGCAACCCCAGCGCGCAGGCCACGTTCGACGGATTTTCACCTTCGCAGCGGCGCGAATATGTCGAGTGGGTCACCGAAGCCAAGCAGGATGCGACCCGTGCCAGGCGCCTTGCCACGGCGATCGAATGGCTCGCCGAAGGCAAGCGCCGGAATTGGAAATACGAAACCCGATAGGGGCCGTTGACACCCTGCGGCGGCTGCCTTAGGGGCGCGGCTCCCAAGCGGTGCAACGCGAATACGCGGGTGTAGCTCAGTTGGTTAGAGTGCCGGCCTGTCACGCCGGAGGTCGCGGGTTCAAGTCCCGTCACTCGCGCCACTTGGGACCTTCCAACGTCCCGTCTCCATCCAGATCAGGAAGCGCCTGAGCGGCAGCAGCCAGGCGACGCCGAGCACGACATAGACGATCGTCTGCGCCCAGATCGGCAGCCGTTCGATCCATTGCGAGGCCCACATCACCACGCCGGCGTAAACCGCTAGACCGGCTAGCAGCGCCAGGATGCCAAGCGGAATCCGCAGCGTCGGCTCCGTGCGCATCAGAACGGGCCGAGCAGGCGAGTGGGAGTGATGACGCCGGTGAGGTGCATGTCGTGCGGCTCGATCGGCAGTTCGGGCACTTCCTGCATGTCCCACGCAAGGCCAAAGCGGATCGTATTCGGGTGTGCGCCGAGCCACTTGTCGTAGAACCCGCCGCCTTGGCCGAGCCGATGACCCTCGGCGGTGAACGCGACGAGCGGCATGAACAGCACGTCGGGCACCACCTCGGGCGCATCCTCGCTGCCCTGCATCAGGCCGAAGTATCCCTTCGCGAGATCGCTCTCGGCGTAGGGATCGGCATGCTGGCGGAAGATCATCGGCGTCTGCAGGTCGACCAGCCAGGGCAGGGCGATGGTGTGCCCGCGCTCGAGAAAGAATTTCGCGTAGGAATTCGCCGGAGCCTCGCCCGGATCGGCACGATAGAGGCCAATTACCGCATCATTCGGGATCAAATCGAGCACCACGGCGGGCGGACGGTGGAACACCAGCGCGCTGATCTCGCTCGGCAGCGATGCGACGTGCTCGACGCGGGCCTTGCGCAGGCGGTTGCGGATTTCCTTCTTGATGGCGACGGCGTGGGAGTCTGACATGACTTTTCCCATGCCGTTCGTATCGAGCGAAGTCGAGACACGTTTGCACGGCATCTCGACTGGCGCCCTGCGGGCTCTGCTCGATACGAACGGCATGGTGTGGAAGAGGTGGAGTGGCGGAACCACCATGGGTCGGAGCCGGAGAAATCCTCTGACGCCTCAACGTCAGGTGGGCGCCGTATGCACCGGCCCTCGGGTTTCCCTTGCGAAAAGGGGCCCGCGAACCGGGCAGGGACAGCTCCCATGGATTGCTTATAGCCTCAGGGATATTCGATCGGCGCGTGCCGGGCAGTCCCGCCACGGCTTATGTAGGCTCAGGCGGCTTCGTTCTCAAGCCGTGCGGCAAGCGATTCCAGCCTTTCGGCGAGTGCTTCCAACGGCCCGGCGATATCGGGTCCGCCAGCCGCAGGGGCGGAGCCACCGCGCTTCAGCTCGTGATTTTCGTCGGCCAGCAACAGCGCGGCGAACAGCAGCGCGCGCGCTTCGGTCTGGTTGGCGATGTTGGGCATGTCGAGCAGCTTGGCGTTGATCGTGCGCCCGAGCATGCCGATGTGCGCTTCCTCACCCTCGGCGCAGGCGACAGTGAATGTGCGGCCGGCGATGTCCAGCGTGACGTTGCTCATCCCTCGATCGCTCCGAGCAGCCGATCGAGTTCGGCCAGCGCCGCTCCCGCTTCGCTACGCAAGGCTTCATATCTGCGCTCGAGTTCAAGATCGCCGACCGGTGAGGCCGAGGACATCGAAAGGGCAGGACGCGCAGCCGCTGCTTCGATCCGTCGCGAAGCGGCCTCGATCCGGGCAATTACCCTCTCGATGCGTTCCCCGTCCATCACGCCAGCTTACGCAAATGCGCGCGCAGAGGCAAAGTCTTGGCCGAGAAAGCTGTGAACAGTTCTCGCCCCGCGACCGCCCGCGTTCCGGCGGCGCGCTTGACGGGGGAAGGGTGGTCCGCAAGAGAGGCGGCGCATCGAATCAACGCCCCCTTATTCCCCTGCAGGAGCACGCCCGAATGAGCCTCGATTCCGCCCGCCTTGCGCCCATGGCCAACGCCATTCGCGCGCTGGCGATGGATGCGGTGCAGGCCGCCAACTCGGGCCATCCCGGCATGCCGATGGGTATGGCCGATGTCGCCACGGTGCTATGGTCGAAATACCTGAAATTCGACCCGAGCGCGCCGAAATGGCCCGACCGCGACCGTTTCGTGCTCAGCGCCGGGCACGGCTCGATGCTGCTCTACGCGCTGCTGCATCTCTCGGGTTACGAGCGGCCGACGATCGACGACATCCGCAACTTCCGCCAGCTCGGCAGCCCCTGCGCCGGCCACCCGGAGAACTTTCTGCTCGACGGGGTCGAAGCGACCACCGGGCCGCTCGGCCAGGGCCTGGCGATGGCGGTGGGCATGGCGATTGCCGAACGTCATCTCAATGCCGAGTTCGGGGACGCGCTGGTCGATCACCGCACCTGGGTCATCGCCGGCGACGGTTGTCTGATGGAAGGCGTGAACCACGAGGCGATCGGGCTTGCCGGGCACCTGAAGCTCGGCCGGATGATCGTGCTATGGGACGACAACCACATCACCATCGACGGTTCGACCGATCTTTCGACCAGCGAGGACATCCGCGCGCGCTATGCCGCGACCGGTTGGCACGTGGTCAGCTGCAACGGCCATGACACAGCGGCTATCGAGCGGGCAATCGACGAGGCCCTGGCCGATCCGCGCCCTTCGTTAGTCGCATGCAAGACGATCATCGGCAAAGGCGCGCCGAACAAGCAGGGCACCAGCGCCACCCACGGCTCGGCACTCGGCGAGGCCGAAGTCGCCGCTGCGCGCGAGACGCTCGGGTGGAGCTATCCGGCGTTCGAAATTCCGGCCGACATCTACGCCGACTGGAATGCGACCGGCGAGCGCGGCAAGGGTGTCCGTGCCGAATGGCAGACCCGCCTGAAGGGAAGCGATCGGGCGCAGGAGTTCACCGCCCGGATGAACGGTGAGTTGCCCGGTCTTCACGATTGGTCCGACTACAAGGCGAAGGTCGCCGCCGAAGGACCGAAGATGGCCACCCGCAAGTCGAGCGAGGCGGCGTTGGCGGTGCTGACGCAGGACGTGCCGGCGCTGATCGGCGGTTCGGCCGACCTCACCGGCTCGAACAACACCAAGACGCCTTCGACGGGACCGCTTACGGCGGAGAACTATGGCGGGCGCTACGTCTATTACGGCATCCGCGAGTTCGGCATGGCGGCGGCGATGAACGGGATGGCGCTGCACGGCGGGGTGATCCCCTACGGCGGAACGTTCCTGGTCTTCACCGACTACTGCCGTCCAGCGATCCGCTTGTCCGCGCTGCAGCACATTCGCGTCATCTATGTGATGACGCACGATTCGATCGGCTTGGGCGAAGACGGCCCGACCCACCAGCCAGTCGAGCACGTGCAGAGCCTGCGGACGATCCCGAACCTGCTGGTCATGCGGCCGGCGGATACGCTCGAAACGGCCGAATGTTGGGAAATCGCCCTGAAGGAAGCGCACCGCCCGACGGTACTTGCGCTTACCCGGCAAAACCTGCCGGCGGTACGCCACGACGCGAGCGAGAATCTTTGCGCCAAAGGTGGTTACCGGCTGCAGGCCGCCGAGGCTCAGCGGCAGGTCATCCTCATCGCCACCGGCTCCGAAGTCGAGCTGGCGCTCAACGTCGCCGAAGCGCTCGAAGGACAGGGGATCGGCGCCGACGTCGTTTCGATGCCCTGCACCGAACTGTTCGACGAGCAGCCCGAGAGCTACCGCGCAGACATTCTTCCGGCGGGCATTCTGCGCGTGTCGATCGAGGCCGGAACGACTTTCGGCTGGGAGCGCTACACGGGCCTCGACGGCGTGCGCATCGGGCTCGATCATTTCGGCGCCTCAGCCCCGGCGGAAGTGCTGTTCGAGGAATTCGGCTTCAGCGTCGAGAAGATTGTGCCGAAAATACTTAGAAAACTAGGTGAATAGCAGGAGTTTTTGAGATGGCGACGAAGGTAGCGATCAACGGGTTCGGGCGCATCGGACGGCTCGTCGCCCGCGTGATCCTGGAGCGCAACGATCACGATTTTGAGCTCGTCGCCATCAACGATCTTGCCGACGCCCGTTCGAACGCCCTGCTTTTCCAGTACGACAGTACCCACGGCCGCTTTCCTGGTACGGTGACTTGCGACGACAGCAGCATCACGGTGAACGGCCATCGTATCGCCGTCACCAAGGAGCGCGATCCGGGTAAGCTACCGCACAGGGCGATGGGCGTGGAACTGGTGCTCGAGTGCACCGGCTTCTTCCAGTCCGACGAAGCCAGCCGCCCGCATCTAGCCGCCGGCGCGAAGCAAGTACTGATCTCTGCTCCCGCCACGGGTGTCTCCAAGACCATCGTCTTCGGCGTCAACCAGGATACGCTGACCGCCGAGGACGACATCGTTTCCAACGCGAGCTGCACCACCAACTGCCTGGCGCCCGTCGCCAAGGTCCTGAATGATGCCGTCGGTATCGAACGCGGCTTCATGACCACGGTTCACAGCTACACCAACGATCAGCGCATCCTCGATCAGATCCACCCGGACCTGCGCCGGGCTCGCGCCGGTGCGGTCAACATGATCCCGACAACGACTGGCGCCGCCCGCGCGGTCGGGCTGGTCTTGCCGGAGCTCAAGGGCAAGCTCGACGGTTCCTCGGTGCGGGTGCCGACACCGAACGTCAGCTTGATCGACCTCGTCTTCACCCCCTCGCGCGACACCACGAAGGAAGAACTCAACGCCGTGCTCAAGGCTGCCGCCGAAGGTCCGATGAAGGGCGTGCTCGACTTCACCGACCAGCCGCTCGTCAGCCACGACTTCAACCATCAGCCGGCCAGCTCGACGGTCGATAGCCTGGAAACGCAGGTGCTTGAAGGCAAGCTCGGCCGCGTGGTCAGCTGGTACGACAACGAGTGGGGCTTCTCCAACCGGATGATCGACACCGCCGGCGTAATGGCGAAGTTCCTCTGATGCGATCTCCCCTCCCGCTTGCGGGAGAGGAGACTGACGGAGTTCCGATGGCCGCTTTCAAGACCCTCGACGATCTCGGCGATATTCGCGGCAAAGTGGCACTGGTTCGCGTCGATCTCAACGTGCCGATGCAGGATGGACGCGCGACGGACCTGACGCGCATCGAAGCAATGGCGCCGACGATCCTCGAACTGGCCGACGCCGGCGCCAAGGTCCTGCTTCTCGCCCATTTCGGTCGGCCGAACGGGGAGCGTCATTCGACGCTGTCGCTCAGCCTCGTTCAGGGCGACGTCGAACGCGTGCTCGGGCGCGAGGTGATGTACATCTCCGAGATCGCCGGCCCGATCGTCGCCCAGTCGCTCGGCATCATGCGGCCGGGCGATATCGGCTTGCTGGAGAACACCCGCTTCTGGCCGGGCGAGGAAAAGAATGATCCGGAACTGGCCAAGGCGATCGCTGCCAACGGCGATTTCTACGTCAACGACGCGTTCTCTGCTGCGCACCGGGCTCATGCCAGCACCGAGGGGCTGGCGCATCTGTTGCCGGCTTATGCCGGGCGGGCGATGGAGAAGGAACTGAAGGCGCTCGAGGCGGCGCTCGGCAATCCCGAGCGTCCCGTTGCCGCGGTCGTCGGCGGAGCGAAAGTTTCGACTAAGCTGGCGGTGCTCGAGCATCTTGTGAGCAAGGTCCAGCACCTCATTATCGGGGGCGGCATGGCCAATACGTTCCTCGCT
>Ga0164242_10007798_pt1 | contig 11690 bp, 10 predicted proteins | sample OricomgcompostMG_FD_108783 | JGI IMG/M metagenome (GOLD analysis project Ga0164242, IMG submission 108783) | Miracle-Growth compost microbial communities from Emeryville, California, USA - Original compost - Miracle growth compost (MG) ... | reverse complement strand
GCCTCAGCATTCCGGTCGGCGCGTTGATCGGTGCGGCTGTCGGCGGGCTGGCCGGAGCCGTGTGGGCCGATTCCAACAACGACGGATGTGTTGACGGTTACATCCGCAACGGCCAGTACTATTCGGGCGGCCCGGTCGTGGAACCGACCTCGTCGTCCGGCTCGTACACTGGCGAGCGCGGTTGAGCGTTACGGGGGCACGGAACGCAGCATGAAACGGAAGATTGACGAACGCTTGCTGCGTTTCGTTCTCCCGGCTTTGGCAGCGGCGCTGATCGTGCCGCTGCCGCAGGCCGCCCTCGCGCAGCAGAGTGCGTCGCATCATCCCCAAGGTGGCGGCGGCGTAGCGGCGCAGGTTCGCCAGGACATCGCCGATCACGCCGGCAAGGATCTGCGGGCATTTTACGCCGCGCGCGACAACGCGCCGCTGTGGCTGGACGAATTCGACCGCCCTTCGGGGGCGGCGACGCTGCTATGGCTGCGCATGCGGACGGCCGATCGTGACGGGCTCGAACCCGGCACGTTGGATCTCGACAAGCTGACCAAGCTGCTTGATCGCGCGCGCGAAGGCGATCCGGGCGATCTGGCGCGCGCGGAACTGGCGCTTTCCTCCACGTTCGTCGCTTACGTGAAGGCGATGCGCAGCGCTCCGCATGTCGAGATGCTTTACGAAAACCGGGCGCTCGCACCGGTGGTGCCTACCGGCTTCGCCGTCCTGAAAGCCGCGGCTGACGCCCCTTCGCTCGAAAACTATGTCGATGCGATGGGCTGGATGAACCCGCTCTACGCGCCGCTGCGCAAGGCGCTGGACGATCCGCGCTACTCGGCTGCCGAAAAGCAGTCGATTGCCGCCAATCTGGAACGCGTCCGCGCGATTCCCGCAATGCCGAAGGGCAAGCACATTTTGGTCGACGCCGCGAGCGCGCGCCTGTGGATGTACGACGGGGACAAAGTGGTCGACACGATGAAGGTCGTCGTCGGCAATCGCGAGCTCGGCGAAACGCCGATGATGGCGGGCTGGATCCGCTGGGCGATCGAAAATCCCTATTGGGAAGTTCCTAACGACATCACGCAAAAGGAAATTGCCCCGCATGTGCTGAAGAGCGGCGTCGGCTATCTGAAGAGCCATGGTTACGAAGTGCTCGCCGACTGGAGCGACGACGCGCCGGTGCTGGATCCCAAGACAGTCGATTGGCAAGCGGTGCATGAAGGCTCGCGACAGGTCCATGTCCGCCAGTTGCCGGGCGGCGAAAACTTCATGGGCAAGGTGAAATTCGAATTCCCGAATTCGAAAGGCATTTATCTCCACGATACCCCGGCCAAGCAGTTGATGACGAAGGACGCCCGTCAGCTCAGCCATGGTTGCATCCGCATGGAGAACGCAGGCCTGATGCACGAATGGCTGATGGGCGAGCCAATCCCGGCGAACGCCCCGGCCGAGGACAAGGTGCCGCTGGCCACACCGGTGCCTATCTACGTCACCTATCTTACAGCGCTTCCCACGGGCAGCGGCGAGATCGTCTTCCATGACGATCCTTATGGCCGCGATGCGAGCGTCCGTCTCGCCACGGCGGACTGATCCCGGCCCTTCAGCCGGCGCGATCCCGCAACGAAGCTTCGAGCGTGCTGGCAAGCGCTGCCATCGTGAACGGCTTGCGCAGCACGGTGAAGCCTTCCGCGGCGGCGGGCCCGGCCGCGGCGCTATAGCCGGTCATCAGCACGATCGGGAAATCGCTGCGCAAGGCTCGCATCCGTCGTGCCAGATCGAGGCCGCCCATTTCGCCCGGCATGACCATGTCGGACAAGGCGGCATCGACCGCATGGCTTTCGAACAGCGCGAGCCCTTCCGCGGCGTTCCTCGCGGCGAGCACTTCGGTGCCTTGTTCTTCGAGCATCTGGCCAACCAGTTCGTTGAGGTTCGGATCGTCTTCGACCAGCAGGATGCTCAGGCCTTTCAGCGAAGGAGGCTTTTCGTCCAGCGGGGACTCCGCCGCCGTTTCGGTCTGCGGCAGCGAGCGCGGCAGCAGCAGGGTGATCGTAGTGCCCTTTCCGGGCTCGCTGGCGATCGAAACGGTCCCGCCCGCGGCTTGCACGAAACCATAGACCTGGCTCAGCCCGAGACCCGTGCCGCGGCCGACTTCTTTGGTGGTGAAGAACGGCTCGAAGGCCTTCTCGGTGGCCTCCGGGCTCATGCCGATGCCTTCATCTTCGACCGCGATCTCGACGGCGTCGGCTCCATCGAGGGCGTTCGGGCGGTTGGCGGCGGTGATGCAAATGCGACCGCCGCGCGGCATCGCATCCTTGGCGTTGACCGCCAGATTGAGGATGGCCACGTCGAACTGCGAAACATCGACTTCGACCGGCCACAAATCGGGAGGAAAGGCGAAGCGGACAGAAACGTTCTCGCGCAGTGAATGGTCAAGCAGGCTGGCGAGCTTGTCGATGTGCTCGTCGAGCTGGAGGACCTCGGAATTGAGCGGCGTGCGGCGCGAGAAAGCGAGCAGTTGCTGGGTAATTTGCGCACCGCGATCGAGCGCGTCGCGGATGCCTTGGGAGAGTTTGTCGCGCCGTGTCTGCTCTTTCGCGCGCTGCATCAGTTCGAGCCCGCTCGAAGCCGCCATGAGCAGATTGTTGAAATCGTGCGCCACGCCGCCTGTAAGCTGGCCGAGCGCCTCCATCTTCTGCGCTTGCCGCAAGGCGGTCTCCGCCATCTCGCGCGCGGCGATCTGTTCGAGTAGCTGGCGATTGGCCGCCGCAGCCGCGGCATTGGAGGCGCCAAGAACGGCGATTAGCAGCGCGGCGAGCAGAAGGATGGTGCCGATCGCCACGTAGCGCGACAGGCGCGCGGTCAACGGTTCGACAATCGCACGCAGATAAACGGTGCCGAGCTCGAGTTTGGCCTGCTGGACGGGCTCCACCACTACGAGGTCGGCGCCTTCGATGCGCGGAGCAGTACGCACGGCGTGTCGGGGGACCTTTTCGCCCGGCTTGGCAAATCCGGCGACCAGATTGCCGTTTCCATTATAAACTCCCGCCGCCTCGATGTTCCTGTTGACCCGCAGCGCCATCAGGTATTCGCTGGCAGTCTGGTAATCGTCGAAAGCGAGGGCGCCGGCGACGCTGCCGGCCAGGATGCGAGCCTGCACAGTGACCTGGCGCACCTGGTTGGCGTTCTCCCGCTGCTCCCATTGCCAACCGAGCAGCAAGCTCACCAACAGCAGAAGCAGCGCGATGACACCGGTGATCCAGCGCCGCTCGAATAACTGGCGGCTGAACCGCTGAAGGAGAGGCAGGTTCATGGAGTCACCGTTACAGCTACGTCGAGGAGCTTGGAGCTGAGTTCGAGATGCTGAGTGTCGGCCGCGCCCCGGTCGATCACAAGCCGTACGCGTCCGTCGCGGAACAGAAAATCAACCACTCCGCCGCGAGCGCCGCTGTTGCGATCGCCGACAGTCAGCACCGGCAGTCCGTGGGCCGCCTTGAATAGTGCGTCAGCGTTGCCACGCCCAACGAACAGTAGCTGACACTCCTTCACCCGTGCGGCCTGAGCGGAGGTGAGTTGTTCGACCATGACTGCACGTCCGCCAACCTGCTGACCGTCGGCCAGCTTTTCGAGCAGCCGCGCTACGTCGCCGCGACTGGCGACGCAGATCGTGAACTTGCTGCTGCTGTCAACTCCCTCGGGCCATCGCACGAAGGAAGCGAGCTTATAGAGATAAGCCGCCTTGATTTCCCCTTCCGTTGCCGCCGCTTGCGCCAGGCTGGACCAGGTACCTAGCAGCAAGGCCAGCGCCAGCCGCTGCGCGTACCGTCCGGACGAGCCCGGGAAGAGCATCAGTAGCGCAGCTCCAGCCCGCCCAGGACCCGGCGCGGGATGAAGTCTCCCCCCGGATATTCCTGGTGGCGGCCGTGCAGCAGGTTCGTGCCGCTGAGCGAGACCGTGATCGCCCGGCTGACCTGCCATGCGAGGCGGCTGCCGAGTTCGCGATAGGCCTTGATCGATTCAGCATGAAGTGGCCCGTAGGCACGAAACTCGACATCGAAGGTGACATCGGTGACAGGATTGAACGAAGAACGCAGTTTGATCGTGTAAGGCGGATCGTTGCCGTTCTGGTCAGGACCGATCAGGCCACTCCCTCCCGGCTTGAAGGCGAAGTGCCGCCACAGCAGCGTCGCACCTCCCGAAAGGGCCCACCAAGGCGTCACGTGCCAGTCGCCCCACGCTTCGAGTCCGTAGACGCGTCCCTTCAGATTGTTGCCCCAACTTAGATTGAGAAGAAACGGCCCCGGCCCGAATTCGATCGAGCGCAAGTCGTCGTAATGGTGATAGAAGCCGGTGATCGACAGCGAGAGTGCTGGAGCGGGCTGCAAGCGGGTCCCGAGCTCGAAAGCCGTCAGCTTCTCGGTCGTGAACTGCGGATTACCGCTGAGCGAGACGGTCGGTGGAATGCGTTCCTGCACATCTTCGTCGAATGGTGTCGGCGAACGGACGGCCCGGTTAGCCGATGCCCAGACAAGCGCCGCTGGGGCGAGCTTCCAGGCGAGACGGACTTCGGGAAGAAGTGAAAGTCCGGCGTAAGGCAGGTGCTCGGCCTTGAGCCCGGCGATAAGCGTCAGGTCGTCCGCCACGGCGATACTGTCCTGCGCGAAGGCATTGGCGATGAACAGGCTGCGATGAGGCGGAACGAAGAAGAAGCTTGAAGCGCCGTTGATGGTGTAATCGACCACTCGCGCGCCGGCGCCCCACACCACCGAATGCGCGCCGGCGGTGAAGTTGTGCTGGATTTCGGCATCGTAAGTATCGACGGTGGTCAACCCGCCGCCGGCCGAACGATCGTCACGTTCGATCCGATCGTAGAAGGCCTGGGCATGGATTTCCCCGCCGCTGCTGAGCTGCCGATTCCAGTGTAAGGTGAGACTGCGACCGGAGGTGTGCTCCGGTTGCAGGTTCAACTGATCGTTGCGGCCGCCGAAAATCTCGCCTTGCAGCGTCAACGCGTCCGCATCGCCCGGTGTCCAGTCGAGGCGAAAGCCACCTTCGGCGTGCCGCCAGGCGTCGGCCGCGGAGGTGCCGGCGGCATCGAGGAAGAAGCGGTCTTCGTGAAGAAAACGGCCATGAATTTCGTAACTGAGGTTCTCGCCCGCCTGGCCAGAGATATGGGCACCGAGCACCTGCCGGTCCGGTCCGGCGCGAAGGTCGGCATATAGCCCTTTGGTGTCCGATGATCGGCGGGTGATGATATTGATCACGCCGTTGACGGCATTGGCGCCCCATAAGGTCGCTCCCGGCCCGCTGATCACCTCGATTCGATCGATGTCGTCGGGCAGGACGTCGGGCAAGTCCCAGTACACGCCGGAGAACAGTGGTGTGTAAACCGTCCGTCCGTCGATCAGCACCAACAGCTTGTTGGAAAAGCTTTGCGCTGCTTCGTTGCCGTTGAGCCCGCGGGCGGTGACTACCCAGTTGGCCGGACTCGTCTGGTAAACCTGCAGGTTCGGGGCGAGGCGCAGCATCTCCGGGATCGTCGCCGCGCCCGAGCGCATGATGTCTTCGTGACTGATAACGTAGATCGCTGCGGCCGCATCGCTGAGCGGCATGTCGATCTTGCTGACCGACGAGACATTGATGTTCTGCAGATCCTCGATCGACATGCCCCGCAGGGCGTCGATTTCCTGTGCCTGCGCGGCGCTCGGCGCACTGGCGACAAGAAGCGCGACACCAAGCGCCGATTGCGCGAGGCCGGACGAGCGCACCTTCAAGTCCAAACAAAATCCCCCGGGGTCCCCGAACCGGTCGCGCGCGTAAGCCGACCGTGGAACCAACTCTTCGAGTTGCCGTTGGTTCCACCGGGGCACTGCTCGTTTTTTCACGCCAGGGAGGCAAAAAACCTGTTAATACTCGCAGGTTAGCATCAACCGGCACGTATCTGAACGCCGTATCGAAAAAATGAGAAAGACAAGCGAGATGGCAAAAATCCTGCTGGTCGAAGACGAGATGCTGGTCCGCGAGCTGGCGTACGAGGACCTGAGCGATGCCGGCCATGAAGTCATCGCCACTGGAAGCGGTGACGAAGCCTTGGCGATCTTGCGCGGCAATCCCGGTTTCGACGTGCTGTTCACCGATATCCGCATGCCTGGCGAGATCGACGGTTGGCGCCTCGCCGAGGAAGCCAGGCAGATAATTCCCGAACTGCGGATCGTTTACGCTACCGGTCTCAACGACGACACCGGTCGAATGGGGCCGGGCGAACGCATGCTGAGCAAACCTTATCGTAAGGACGATCTGCTCGCCTCACTTGCCTGACATTAGTCCGAGCCGGCTGCCGGCGTGACCGGCCGTTGCCCAAATCGCCTCCCGCTTGCCGCTACCCTCCCGCTACCCTAAAGGGCGCGGCCACTGTCCGTTCTCGCGCGAAAGGCCGCAATGCCGAGCTATCCCAAGACCCAGGCCCTGATGCAGCGCGGCTGCGACTTCCTCGGCACCGAATACGCGATCCTGTGCGGGGCCATGAGCTGGGTTTCCGAACGTAATCTGGTTTCTGCGATCAGTAACGCCGGCGGTTTCGGAGTGATCGCCTGCGGGGCGATGACGCCCGAACTGCTCGACCGAGAGATCGCCGGCACCAAGGCGCTGACGGGCAAGCCGTTCGGGGTGAACCTGATCACCATGCACCCGCAATTGTTCGAGTTAATCGAGGTCTGCGGCAAGCATGGCGTCGGTCATGTGGTGCTTGCGGGGGGCATTCCACCCAAGGGCAGCGTCGAGGCGATCAAGGGCCATGGCGCCAAAGTGATCGTGTTCGCACCGACGCTGGCGCTGGCCAAGAAGCTGCTGCGCTCAGGCGGCGATGCGCTGGTGATAGAGGGCATGGAAGCGGGCGGCCACATCGGTCCGGTCGCGACCAGTGTGCTGGCGCAGGAGTTTCTCCCCGCCCTCAAGGACGAGCACCTGGTCTTCGTCGCCGGCGGCATCGGCCGGGGCGAAGCCATCGCCGGCTATCTGGAGATGGGCGCGGTCGGCGTGCAACTCGGCACGCGTTTTGCCTGCGCGAGCGAGAGTATCGCTCATCCCGATTTCAAGAAGGCCTTCTTTCGAGCCGGCGCGCGTGATGCGGTGGCGAGCGTGCAGATCGATTCGCGCCTGCCGGTAATCCCCGTTCGCGCGCTGAAGAACAAAGGCACCGAGGAATTCGCCGCCAAGCAGCGCGAGGTCGCCCTGCTGCTCGACCAGGGCAGCGTCGACATGGGGGAGGCGCAACTCATGATCGAACACTTCTGGGCCGGCGCTCTCAGGCGTGCGGTGATCAACGGGGATGTCGAAAACGGTAGCCTGATGGCCGGGCAATCTGTCGGCATGGTGACGCATGAAGAGCCGGTCGCCGAGATCATCGCCACGCTGATGCGCGAAAGCGAGGAAGCGCTCGACCGGCGCTGAGGCACGGCTGGCCGAGACTGCCTTCGATCCGTCGCAAACGCCCGTCGGCCAGTCGGTTCGGGGATACCGGACAAGGCCGGTTTTCGCCTAGAGCGCCGAGCGCAGGGGTCGTGCCGAGGATCGATAAAAATGAACGTTTACGGGAGGTTTGAGGGCACCGCGCTGCGTCAGCGAACGGTCTGCAATTTCGAGATGCCGCCACCTCCGCCGCGGCGTTCCACCGACATCGGCTACATCCGGGCGAGCGGGCTGGCGCAAGTGCGGCTCCAGCTCGCGGTGCTGTCCGGCAACCGCCGCGGCGCTCTGCGGGAGCTCGACCGGCTGGTCGAGATAGACCGTCAGCTCGAGGTACTGGCGATGGAAGGGCCGGATCGCGATGCCTTGCCCGGGGCCAGCCTGGTGGCCCAGCTCGATGAACAGCGGGAAGCCATCGCCTCCGAGAAGCTGGCGTTGATGGCCGCGATCGAGTTTCCTCGCCTCGCTCCCGCCGAGCGGGCGCCGGAAGAACTGGACGACCAGGAAGAAGCTGAGATCGTCGTCGTCGAAGACACTGAATTCGGCCGCAAGCTAGGGCGAATTCTAATGTGGCTGCTCGGAATTATCGTCCTCGGCACATTGGTCGCCTTCGCGCTGCCAGCACTGGCCACGCTCTAGGGCGCGTCGGCCCCCTCGGCTGAGGCCGCGGCTTTGCGGCGATCGGCGCGCGTGGCGAGGATGTTGTTCCGGATCGCCATGTTGCCTTCGTGGCAGGCGTATTCGTAGAACTCATAACCATCGTCGCGCGTCCAGGTGATCCGCGCCGTCCATGGGGCGGTGAACACCTCGGGGTCCGAATAGCTCAGCTCGTAAACGAGCGCGCCCGGCCCAGTGCGGGTGAAGCGTTCGACCACCCGCGCCTGCGCGCTGACCGGGATGGCGTTATTAGCGGGCACGCCCTGCGTTGCCACGTTGAGCGGCGAAGCCGCACGGCGCCAGACGTCGTGGGTGGCGCCGTCGCCGATATTGATGTTGGTTGTTTCGACGACCAGTGTGTTGCCCTCCCAGTGGCCGAGGCTGCTACCCATCCACGAGCGAACCGCCTGCGGCCAGTGTTCGCCTTGGCGCAGCGGGATGATGCGATCACCGAGCATCTCGAAATGGATCACGACGAAGCCCGGCGCCTGGAACACGCGAATGCCGTTGTTGTAGCGGAACGGTAGCATCGAGGCGGGAAAGCCGCGCGTAATGCAGCGGTCCCAGGTATCGAAATCGTCGAGCCAGTCGTAGGCTTGACCCGCAACCCAGCTCGACCGGCCCGCCTTGCGCAGCGCTTCGGCTTCCGGCTTCAGCGGCGGCAGCTTGCCGTCGGCCGGACTGACCAGCATCGATGTGCGCCGGGCGAACGGTTCGGCGCGCATCCACGCCTCCAGCCCCTTGGAGCCTTGCGTGTTTTCCGCCGAATACGCGGCATCGGACTTCCTTGCCGCTTCAAGCCGTTTGGCGAACTCGGCATCGGTCTGCCACACGCGGCCGCCGAACTCGGCAGGTCGCTGAAAGACGATGTGGCCGAGGTTGATGTTGTCGAGTGTGTAGGTCGCCCGCAGGTCGGGATCGCCCCATTCGGTCTTGAGGGTGTAGCCTGAAGGAACTGCGGGTAGCGCTGTCAGGTCGGCGGGAACCGGCTGAGCCGACGAGACCGTGGGCGCCAGGAGCGCCGCGGCCAGCGTCAGGCAGCGGCGATTCATTCGGCGAGGCCGAGCAGAATTTGCGCGGTCTGCTCGGGCTGATCGGCCATCACGAAGTGGCTCGCCTTGCTTTCGTGATGGGCCCAGCCGCCGTCCGTCTGGACCTGCTGTGAAAAGCGGCGGAACGGCGTCGGCTCCCAATCGGTGGCGAAGATGTAGGTCCGGCTGGGGATCTTCGCTTCCTCCCCGGTGTAGTGGACCGCTTCGAGCAGCGTCAGCAGCGGATGGCGGCCGATCTGCCCCGGCACCGGCGTGAAGTCGACCGCGCCGAGCGGAGCGACGAGGCCGGGCGTGTCCTTCTGGCTGTCGATGTACCAGGCGTGCTCGAACTCGCCGGTCACGTCCCACAGGCTCTCGCCGTCGCCGGGGAGGAAGGCGTCGATGTAAACGATCGCGTCGATCCGCGCGCCGAGCCGCGTGGCGACACCGGTCACGACCATGCCGCCGTAGGAGTGCCCGGCAAGGATGAACCGGTCGAATCCCGCCTGCCCGACCTGCTTGCAGACGTCGTCGATGTGGTCGCTCAGCGTGATGCCGGGATGCAGCTCGTCCGAGCGGCTGCCGAGCCCTTTGAGTTGCGCGACCAGCACCTCGTGCCCCGCCACGCGCAAGTCGGCCGCGGTCCGGTCGTAGCTCTGCCCGCCACCCCAGGCGCCGTGGACCAGCACATAGTTCGCCATTCGTCTCTCCCCACAACAAGAAGGCCCGCGAAGCTTGCTGCTTCGCGGGCCTTCGATCAAGCCGTTATCGGCGGGCTCAGCCTTGCGTACGGCCCGAGCGCCAGCCGGCCTGGTAGGTGTCGCCGGCCATCTTGCTGTACGGCACCGGCGAGACGATCGCGCGAACCGCGAGCTGATTGTGCGGCTCGACCGTGGTCTTGCGGGTGTTCGGCTCCTCGCCCCACAGCACGTGGATTTCGGTGCCCAGCGGAATCTCGTGGTCGATCGTCGCCAGCGAGAGCGCCTTCTTCTCGTTGTACGAGTAGCCGGTGAACATCGACAGGCCGACCACGTTGCCGTCGGCATCGACGACCGAGTCGTAGTTGCTGTTGGCGTAGTTCGCGAGCGGAAGATCGAAGAACTTGTACTGCTCGCCCTCGGGATCGTAGAGCGAGCCCTGAATCTTCTTCATGTCGTCGGCGTTCCACTCGAGGGTGACCTTCTTGCGCTGCTCGGCCGGATCGACCTTCTTCAGCGCGTCGGCGCCGATGAAGTCGTGGTCGAACTTCACGAACGGGCCGTAACCCAGCTCCCACGGGTTGAGGTAGTAGTCTTCGATGGTCTTGCCGACGAACGAGCCGCCGATCGCGCCGGTGGCCTCGTAGCTGTCGGCGCCGAGCCATTCGCGGTAGTCCTTGAGTTCGTCGCCGGTATAGATCGGGGGCAGCGGGCTGGGGATCCAGCCGGACTCGAGGGTGTTCGAGGGATAGGCGCGCGAACCGACCGCGATCAGGCCGAACTCTTCACCCGCCTTGAGGATCTCGTCGCGGATGTAGTCCTGCTCGGCGTAGGGACCCCAGATTTCGAGGCCCGGCGAACCGGCCATGCCGTGGCGCAGCGTGCGCACGGTCTTGTTGCCGATTTTCATCGTGCTCATGTTGAAGAACTTGAGCTTTTCGAGCGTCTGGCCGTTGAGCTTTTCGATCACGTCCCACGCGCGCGGGCCCTGGATCTGGAAGCGCCAGCTGATACGCTCCACCGGCTTGCCCATCGGGCGGCTGGGCGAACGCGGATCGTTGATGATCTCGACGTTGTACTTGCCCTTCTCGGCCTGGAAGCGGAGCCAGTTGGCGGCCGGCGCGCGGCCGACGTAGACGAACTCGTTCTCGGCCAGGTAGAAGATGATGCCGTCGCCGATCACGTGGCCGTAAGGCGTCGTCGGAACGTACTGCTTGGCCTTGTTGACCTGCCAGCCGGCCGGCGAGTTGACCATCGTGTCGCTGAGCAGCTTCAGCGCGTCAGGGCCCTTGATGTAGAGGTCGAACATGTGGTGCGACTGGTCGAACAGCACCGCGCTGTGCTGCCAGGCCCACTGCTCGGAACGCCAGTTGGAGAACTCGGGCGCGACGACCGGATAAACGTAAGCGCCGATCTGCGAGTTACGCAGCTTGTCGACGATATCGGGGGTATTCTGCAGGATCTGCTCGAGATTCTCGGCCATCTGACTTCCTCTCATCCGTGAAAGAATCACATACGCGAAATTTGTATGCGGCGCATACAATATTCGGCTAAGCAAGCAAGCCCCAAAGGCTCTTCCGAGCCTGCGAAAGACGAGAAGGAAGGGAGCCATGAACGTCGAAGCGCTCGACCACGTCAACATCATCACCGACCGGCTCGACGAGACCGCCGATTTCTACGGCCGCCTGCTCGGCCTTGAGCGGCGCGACGCCCCGCCGCCGTTGACGCCCGAGACGGCGACCTGGATGTTTGACGCCGAAGGGCGGGCGATCATCCACATCAATTCGCTCGACTGCCATCGGACCTACGACCGGGAGGTCGAGCCCGGCTCGCTCACCGGTGCGCTGCACCACGT
>Ga0164242_10007797_pt1 | contig 11691 bp, 10 predicted proteins | sample OricomgcompostMG_FD_108783 | JGI IMG/M metagenome (GOLD analysis project Ga0164242, IMG submission 108783) | Miracle-Growth compost microbial communities from Emeryville, California, USA - Original compost - Miracle growth compost (MG) ... | reverse complement strand
TGTGAATTATGATAAATGGTCGTTTAATATTGCAGATGATGCTAATTTAAAATTAGCAGGAACGATAAAATATAGTCTTACGCTTGGAGGTTTTTTAAATAACAAATCAGTTTTTGCCCAGGATTATAAACATTTTTATTCCAGCTATTCTCATGTAGCAGGAGAGTATCTGAAATCTTTGCAGCTTGCTTCGCCTTATCAGTTCAGTAATATTTCATCCTTCTACTCTGCGCTACTTTTTGAACATCATTCAAATGGATTACTAACTAATAAAATTCCATTGTTTAAAAAGCTAAACTGGAATTTGGTAGAAGGAGCTAATGCGCTTTACATTAAACCTGATACAAAATATGCAGAGGTTTTTGTTGGCCTTGAAAATATTTTTAAACTTTTCCGAATTGATTTTGTTACGGGGTTTCAAAATGGCTACAAACCCATAATGACCTACCGAATTGGTTTTGGTGGATTACTAGGCGATGCTTTTAACGTGCAGCGATTTAAAAGAACTGAAAAAATTATTGACGTTTGGTAAAATGCTTATTTCATTTTAACTACAATTTTTTCTGTGTATTCTTCAATCACATTACTGAAAAATCTTTTTGCCTCTTCAAATTTTTCTGGAGGAATTACATTCTGCGAAAGCTGAAGAAATGCAATTGAAGTGATCGTATTTGCTTTTTCATCGTACACGTAATTTGTTTTAAACAAACCATATTCAAATTTTAAATCTTTTCCTTTTGGCATATTATCAACCGTATAATTTTCCGGCAGTTCATAAACTGTGGTATCTGTCTTAGTAAAAGGAAACGGAAAATAAAAAGATTTTGTTCTTTTTTCTGTTGTTGGTAAACTTGAACTCCAGATTTTATAAATTCTTGGATTCAAAAACATTTTGCTACCTGCCGTAAATTCAGGCACTTTTTCTATCAGTAGCTTAAAAGATGTTTTTGCTGAAGTATTTTTTCGATCAGTGATTAAATCAAATTCATCAGGCTGAAGGAAGCCAAGTTTAGTTACAAGAAATTCTTTCTGATCATCCTTTTTTTCATTCAAAACATAATGAATAATTTGTTCTTTATATTCTCCTCTTGTTTCCATGATGCCCTCACTTTCGCCAGAACCATCTTCTTTGAGTTTCACTTTTGAATTCATACTAAAAGTGTTTTCTGATGCTTTACTCTTTGGCGTGGCTACAAGTACACCACCGTTTGGTGTGATCAGTAACGCATTCCTGTTTTCAGTGAAACTCCCCAGTACACCTGGTTCTGTAGCAGTACTGGTACATTCCAGCCAGGTAGTGTCTTTGTGATCGGGCACACAAAGGATTACATGATTGAACGAATTATGAGGAAAATTCCGATCAACGGGTTGCCGGTTATATTCTGCGTTGATCAATGCGGGATAACTTTCGATGCCAACTGCATCTAGCATAGCTTCCATATAATTGGTAAGTGCTTTACAATCCCCATATTTCTTTTTATCAACAAAACTTGCATCGAAAGGTTTGTATCCACCAATTCCTAATTGAATACTTACATACCTATAATTGTTTTGTAAATAATCATATAGAATTTTAATTTTTTCATCATCAGTTTTTGCATCTTTCACCATATTTTTTAAAAGTCCTTTTGTTTCTTCCGGTAGATTCAACGAGCCTTTGGAAAGATCTGAATACCATTGGCCAAAATTTTTCCAGGAAGAAAGATCGCCTTCATTTCCATCCATTGAAAATTTATTGGGAGATAAAAGTATTGCAGGGTAACTGCTTTCGTAGCTTACTGATCCTTCTTCATAAGGAATCGATGGAAGATTTTTTACTTCCCATGAGTACGTTTTATATTTTGTTGTATTAGAAATTGACGGAGATATTTGAGTATGTTGTGGTTTAAATTTTAAATCCAAATCTAACGGAACTGATACTGTATAAACAGAAGATTCTACTGATTGTTCCGGCTTTTGAATCCGGTAATCAGGATAGTTTAAAGTCCCTTTGAATTTTTTCTCATAGTTATATTCAACTGTGATTGGATAAGTGGGAGCAGCAACCTGAAAGAAAACGACTTTTCCATCTACAACAAGTCCATCACCTGTTGCAATCGATTTCATTTCTTTCATTTTATATTTATTGATCTCTTTTCCATAAGCATCAAACACTTTAATTTCTGCATCCTCCAACTTTCGAAATTCATCCGAAGCTTGCATAAAGAATAACACATCTTGATCTTCTGCATCTAAAACTGTAAAAACTTCGTGTACAGTTAGCTTTGCATAATCGATGTCTTTTACTTCAAAAGTTATTTTTTCCTCACGCTTCACACTATGAGCATTTTCTTTTAGTGATGCCGGAATTGTGGATGCGTCATAAATATTTTGAGAAAAACTTTTTGTGGCTATCAGCAAACAAATGCTGAATAATATATTTTTCATCAGGCGGATTTTTTCTTTTTAATTACGATTTGTTCATTGAGAGTACTAAAAAGTTTTTTATAAAATTCATGGAAAGCTGCATAATTATTGGCTGAATAAACAGACCTGGAAAAATCAAGAGTGATCCTGAAATTAATATCATTTTTATCAGCCTGCATCAGCCTTTGCAAGGTAATACTTGAATCAGGCATAATCATTTTAATATTTTTTGGAAGCTCATCGAATTCATAGCCATCAGGAATTGTAACTTTCCCTACAACTGTATAAGATTGAGGATAATTAAAATCTATGTCTGTTTTTCTATCATCAGCAATAAATGGATTTTTTTCAAGGTCCTGAAACAGATTTACCGTAAAATATTGATAATCTCCTGAGGAATTTACCGGAAGTGAAAAATTAAATTTTTGTTGCATTGGCAAAGAATCAACTTCTTCATTCTTAACCATCATATCGTTTACTTTCAAACCTGTAAATTCTTTTGTAAAATAGTCATCAAAGGAACTTTTATCTTCTTTCCATTTTTTTACTCTTGGATTTTTTGAATATCCATAACTATACACAGTTGCATTTCCTTGCATCTGGGAGCCTGGAGTAACTTCTGCAAAAACAGAAACGATGTTTTTCCATATGTCTTTTTTATTTGATAGTGTCACCCAGCCACCATAAAGATTATCGACAATAAAACCTTCATTATCCAGTACATCATACGGAATCAAAGTGGCTGGATTATATTTGTCGGCTGCATTTAAAAAATATTTATTGTCACCAATCAAAACACAAGTCATTGTGGTATTAAATTGGCCCAGGAATGGATAAATTGTATTCACAGTTCCATTGTCTTTAGTGCTGACTAATAATGGAAAAGCCTTGATGCCGGCGTCTCTCAGCAGGTCGATCAAAATGAAATTCAATTCGGAATTGTTTCCTGATTTTTTATCCCACGCAGATTTGATTCCTTCGAAAGAATAAATGCTTTCACTTCCATTCCAGTTCATATTTCTTCTTACGTAATCATGAATCAAAAGCATTTTATGATAATCATCAGTAACATTTTTTAAAGTATCGTCAAGCGCTTTTGTATGAGGAAGATTCTTCTTTAACTGCAATCCAAAATCTTCATCCTCTAATAAAGCCTTCGATAATTTTTCCCAATTTGACCTCACTTCTTCAACTTCACCATTTGGATAAACTATTCTTCCCAATTGCGAAACGATACGTTGCAGATAATCTTTTTCAGAACTCATAAACGGCTCATCACGAAGGGCCGGCACATTTTTTATGATGTAACTTTTTTCTTCTGAACGATCCGATATAAGGGAAGCATGATAAAGCAAATTGTCATTTATAACATCCTCTGTCCTTTCAACATTTTGGTAAGCAAGTACCTGAGTTGCAAACCGAAAAATAGATGGAATAAGAATTCTGTACATGCTGATACGTGTTGGAATATCATCCTGGAAGTACCAGTCATCAACATTTTCAATAGATTTTTTTTGATCAACATATTTATATTCTATAACACTTCCCACCTTTACAGCAGGCATTGTGAATGAAACCTCGGAAACCTGGTTATTTATTTTTTTTATGTAAACGGAATTCTTTTCAAGTTTAGTGATCACAACATTTCCTCCATTATCAAGATTGTAAGTGATTCCGGAAATATTCTTAATAGTCTCGTAATTGTTTTTACTGTAGAAATGGATTTTGATGTTCGCCTCATCCAATCCTTTTTCTTTTAAAATTTTAATGCGGGTTCTTCTTTCTGTAACGATATTAAAATTATCGGCTACAATATCGTAACGAACGTCGCCAAAATTCAGAAGTGTGTAGGCTTCTGCATCTTTATCAAATTCGCATTCTTTTAAAAGGAGATCGGCTTTGTCAATTTTTCCAAAGGAGGGAATTTCTTTTTGTGCAAAAATTATAGTGCTGCACAGCACAAGCAGTAGCGAGAGCGAGGATTTTCTCATTGTTGTTAGTTAAAGTGAAATGCGAATGTATAAAATTTCCAGAAAAAAAAATTTAATTTGATTAGCGAGAATTACCCAAAATCATTACCCTTATTTTTACAAAAATTAAAATATAATGAAGCGTTTGTTATTTTATAGTTTATCAAGCATCCTATTCTTATCATGCAAAGGGCAAAGTGATCACTTATTTATTAAGGAAAAGAGTGGTGAAACGCTTCTATGGAAAGTAAGCGGTAATGGATTACAAAAGCCTAGTTTTCTTTTTGGAACTTTTCACCTGTTGTGTAAGGAGGATATTCACTTCAGTGATCAATTAAAAAAGGCAATCAAAATGAGTGATGAAGTTTATATGGAAATGGATATGGACGATCCATCAACCCTGCTAGGTGGCATGCTTTACATGAATATGAGGAATGACACAACGCTTGAAAGCCTTTACACGGCTGAAGAATACAAAAGGTTGGAAAGTTATTTTTCTGATTCTTTGAAAATGCCAATCATGCTTTTACAAAGAGCAAAGCCTTATTTTTTAGTAGCTCTTCTTTATCCAAGAATGATGGATTGTCCTTCGCCAGCAGGAGTTGAAGAAGAATTAATGAAGATTGCAAAAGAAGATAAAAAAGAAATAAAAGGCCTTGAAACAATCCAATTCCAGGCCTCTGTTTTTGATAGCATTCCTTACGAATGGCAGGCAAAAGAATTACTGAAAAACATCGATAGTTTTTCCATTTATAAAAGTGAATTTGAAACTATGTTACGCCTCTATAAAGGCCAGGAGCTGGATTCAATTAATACATTAATGAATAAAAGTGAATCAGGTGAGGAACAATTCAATGATCTTCTTTTAAACAACAGGAATAAAAATTGGGTAAAACAACTTAAACAGATTATGAAAAAGGAAAGTGTTTTTGTTGCGGTAGGAGCCGGGCATTTGGTAGGGGAGAAGGGATTAATCAACCTTTTAAGAAAAGAAGGGTATAAGGTGGAACCTCTGCAAAATAAATAGGTATGAAAGTTGAAGTTTCATAAAAGTTGAAAAGCTGTTGATTTAATTTTTATGAAAAATAAAAGTATTTTTTTCCTCATTTTTATTGCTTTGATCTCATGCCACCAGGGAGAGAAAAACAAGTTAATAGAAAATTCATTTGCGGATATTAAAAATGATACTCAAAAGAGCGGGATCAATATTTCTAATGATACATCACAAAATTCGCTGTCAAATCTGAGTGATACTTTGGTTTTAAATCTAAAGATTGATAGCATCAATGACCATCTTACAGTTCCTATAAATATCACAGCCGGAAAAGTATTAAATGCTTCATTATCTGCTGCTGATTCTAATGCTAATATCAGGATTAACCAGGTGGAGCTTCCAGATAGTACATTTGACGGACCTTTTGGCAAAGAGATACATTATAAAATGACAACTCCTGGAAATTATAAAATTATTATTGCTGAAAATATGATGGCTGCCGACCTGTGGAGAGGGGATTTTATTTTACGGATCTGGGTAAGATAATTCTCGAACTAAATTTTTGGTATAATAAAAAAACCTGTAAGAATTATTACAGGTTTTTTTTGATAAAATTTGATAAAGTCTTTTATGAAAACTGTTCTAATTTACTAAAGAAAAAGTCTCCTTCAATTTGTGCATTTTCATCACTGTCGCTACCATGTATTGCATTTTCTCCTATAGAGGCTGCGAATAATTTTCTGATGGTTCCTTCTTCAGCCTGTACAGGATTTGTTGCTCCGATTAATTTCCTGAATTCCTCTACAGCATTTTCTTTTTCAAGAATTGCAGCTGTGATAGGACCTCGGCTCATAAACTCAACCAATTCTCCATAAAAAGGTCTTTCTTTATGAACAGCATAAAATTCACCCGCCTTAGCCGCTGAAAGATGTGTCATTTTCATTGCAACAATTCTGAAACCCGCTTCGTTGATCATTTTTAAAATGGCTCCTGTGTTTCCCTTGGAAGTCGCATCAGGCTTGATCATTGTAAATGTTCTGTTCGTCATTATAATTTTTATTTTGGCTGCGAAGCTAATAATTTAATCTGTTTATTCTATTATTGAACAATTGTTAAATTATATTTACAGCTAACCCGAAAAAAATATTTTAATATTGCTGCAATTAAAAATAAATGAGAACAGTATTTGAAATATTACCTTCTTCTTTTGATTCGGAAAACTGCAAACTTATTTGCGAGGTGAGCGATGAGGGATTTACATTTTCAATAAAGGACGAAGTGCAAAATGCTTTTGTCGGTTTGGGCATTTATCATTTTGATAAAACTAAACCATTGGTCGGACTGCCAATCGCCTTGCAGGTCTTTTTTCATCAGAAGGGAATTTTGGTAAAAAAGTTTAAAAGCATATGTATCGTTTATTCTTTTTCTGAAAGCGTTTTAATTCCCTTTTCTTTGTACAACAAAGAAAAAAATTGCGGGATGATGAACATGATGTTTGGAGACTTAAATGAGAAAGAAACAATCTTCACTGATGAAATCAAAGAGCTTTCAATGTATGCTGTTTACCGGGTTCCTACAGCAATTGATGAAGTAATCGAGGAACAGTTTGCATCTCATTCCCGTATTCATGCGTACTCACTTTTACTCAAAAAGAATAAGGCTGAAACAGAATTATTGTCAGTTGTTTTTTATACAAAAAAAATAATTGTTTGCCTGGTAAAAGATCGTAAACAACAATTGATAAATACTTTTCATTACAGAACTCCTGAGGATGTTTCTTACACCTTGTTAAACATTTGTAGTCAATTTAATATTAAAAATCCGCCCTTATTCATCAGTGGATTGCTTGAAGAAAATTCACCCCTTTACAAAGAGCTTTACAAATATTTTGAGACGATCGAATTAGCTTCTTTACCTGAAGGAAGCCTATATTCAGAAGAAATAATGAGTTTTCCTTCTCACTATTTCAGTTATATCTTTGCAGCAGATTCATGCGAATAATTACAGGAAAATATGGAGGAAGAAAAATTAACCCGCCTTCCAGAATGCCCTATACAAGGCCAACTACAGATGTTGCAAAAGAAGGTTTGTTTAATATAATTGAAAACAACATCTCAATTTCGGGAATAAAAACGCTTGATATTTTCGGAGGAACGGGAAGCATCAGTTACGAGCTTGCATCCCGTGGAGCGGCAGACCTTATGATCATTGAGAAGGATGCGAAAATGTACGAATTCATCAAGAGTAAAATTGCAGAATTTAAAATCGAAAACTGCGAGGTTATAAAGAGTGATGTATTTAAATTTCTTGAAAATTGCTCCGAAAAATTTGATTTGATTTTCGCAGGGCCTCCTTATGCACTTAAAAATATTGATGATCTTCCACGCATCATTCGGGAAAAAAAATTACTGGCGGAAGGAGGTTGGTTTATTCTCGAACATACTCCTGCAAATAATTATGAAAATGAATTAATGTTTAAGACAATGAGAAATTATGGCACTACTGTTTTCTCGATATTTATAAATAAATAAAATTTTAATCATTGGCAATTCAAAACTCACAATTTCCTACACCCATTTTTATTACAGGAACTGGTACAGATGTTGGTAAAACTTTAATAGCGGCAATTCTTACAGAAGCAATGCACGCAGATTATTGGAAGCCAGTACAGGCTGGCTTTTCAGACGGAACTGATTCGTTATTTGTAGAAGAAATGATTTCCAATAAGAAGACGAAAATCCATCCTGAATTGTATCGTTTAAAAATGCCTGCATCTCCTCATTTAGCGGCTCCTGCAGAAGGCAAAGAAATTAAAATAAAAGAAATTGTTGAGCATTTACCAAAAACCGAAAATCAATTAATTATTGAAGGAGCAGGAGGATTAATGGTTCCTTTGAACACAAATGAATTGATGCTAAATTTGATAAAAAAACTCGAAGCAAAAGTGATCATCGTGAGCAAAAATGAATTGGGAAGCATCAACCATTCGTTACTTACTGCTTCAGTTTTGAAAAAAGAAAATGTAAATGTTTTCGGTTGGATTTTTACTGAAGAATACAAAAGTTATGAGCAGGAAATAAGCCAGTGGAGCGGTTTTCCGGTGATAGGAAGTGTGAAACATTTAAGTGTTATTTCAAAAGAAACGATCAAAGCGGAAGCAGAAAAAATCCTTCCTAAATTGAAAGCTATTTTATGAAAAAACAAGAATTAAGAATATTATTTAAAGAAAAAAGAAAGGCGCTTTCGATACACCAGATTGAAAAATTCAATGACCTGATTCTCATCAATTTTCAAAAGATAAAGTTGCCTTTTATAAATTGCGTTCATACGTATATAGCCTCGCTGAAACTTGGAGAACCTGATACAGCAACGATTATCCGGTATTTGCAATTCAAAAATCCGTTGATAAAAATTTTGATTCCGAAGATTGACATTCATTCAGGGAAAATGGTGCATTATCATTTTGATGAAGGAGTGGAAATGATTACCAACTCGTATGGAATTGATGAACCTAAAGAAGGAAATCAAATTCTTGAAATGGAAATTGATATGGTTTTGATTCCATTACTTGCCTTCGATAAAAAAGGTTTCAGAGTTGGTTTTGGTAAAGGTTACTACGATAAATTTCTTTGCCGCTGCAAACCTAATGTGGTGAAAGTAGGGTTAAGTTTTTTCGAACCTGTTGACGAAATAACTGATCTTTCAGGCCATGATATCCCATTAAATTTTTGTGTGACACCGGCAAGTTTATATTCATTTTCTTTGTAGAAATAATACTTTTTTTGCAAAAAAATTAAATCAATTAAATGCCTAAAAGCTTGCGTAATCTTTTATTGCCTTTCTCCATCCTCTATGGAGGAATTATTTTTGTGCGCAACAAACTCTTTGATAAAAATATTTTGCGTTCCGCAACTTTTGATTTTCCATTGATCTGTGTAGGTAACCTTGCAGTAGGTGGGACAGGAAAAACTCCGATGGTAGAATATCTTGCAGGAGTATTAAATAAAAAATATCACGTCGCAACACTCAGTCGCGGATATAAAAGGAAGACAAACGGATTCATGGTAGCTGATGGAGAAACGACTGATTCTGATATTGGTGATGAGCCTATGCAAATTCATCAAAAATTTCCGGGAATAACTGTTGCAGTCGCTGAAGAAAGAGTAATTGGAATTCCGAAATTACTTTTTGAAAAGCCGGAAACTGAAGTGATCATTCTTGACGATGCATTTCAACACAGGGAAGTGAAAGCCGGATTAAATATTTTATTGACAGATTGTAAACGCATTTACTCTAATGATTTGTTGTTACCAGCCGGAAATTTAAGGGATGTAAAAAGCAGCAGTAAACGAGCAAATATTATTGTGGTTACAAAATGCAAGGCTGATTTAAATGTAAATGAAAAAAAAGAAATTATTAAGGAACTGAATCCTTTAAAACATCAAAAGATATTTTTTACAAAAATTAATTATGGAAATCCTTACCATTTATTTTCAAAAGAAATTTTTCTTTGGGAAGATTGCCATTTGCTTTTAGTTTGCGGAATTGCTAATCCCCGAGCGATTGAAGATGAATTAAAATCAAAAGTTTCTTCTGTGCAGCTTGTACGCTTTAAAGATCATTATAACTTTCATATTTCTGATATTAACGATATTAAAGAACGGTTTTCAAAAATTACTGAGCGAAAGAAAATTATTTTGACTACAGAAAAAGATGCGGTGCGACTTTTAAAATTTGAAAAAGAATTAAAAGAATTTCCAGTTTACGTATTACCAATGAATCATGAATTTCTTTTTGAAGAAGAATTTGATTTTCAAAACATGGTAACCGATTTTATTCAATCTTTTAAAATGGAAGGAACAAGGGGAAAGTCCTTAAATTCCTGAAATGATTCTTATTACGTATAATTTACGTTATGTTAAGTAGAGGTTTCTACATAAATTAAGGCAAATGAACGTTGTTTCTCCTTATCCTCTTTATAGAATTCAGAGAAAATAAAAAACCCCGAATTTCTCCGGGGTTTTAAAAATTAAAATAAAATAATCAGCTTACAAATTTGGTATCTGCCTGATCATATTTATTCTGATAAAATTGAAGTTTGGTTTTATCTCCTAAACTTTGATAAATATTTTCAAGGAGATTGACTACAGATTTATATCTTGATCTTTCTGATTTTTTGTAACCTTCTTCTAAAGTTGTCATTGCTTTTTCAGCATATGGTATTGCTTGCTTTAAAAAATTCTGACCAGATGTATTGAGGTCTGTTCTTTTCTTTTGCTGATCAGCAGTCAATTTAGCTCCTTTAATCTTTGAAGCTTCTTCGAGTGTAACAATTCCCTGGTTGTAATAATACTGTGCGTACAACAAGTTAACACTCGGATTACCTGGGTCAAGTGCAACGGCTTTATCTAACTGCGTTTTTAGGGTATTTAATAATTCGTCTTTGTTATTAATTACAGTCCCTTCATCACTGTTATACAGATAGCTGAAGATTTCTGTTGCATAATTCAGATGATAATGAACACTATCAGGATTTCTGGTAGTTAGATCTTCATATTCCTTAAATAAAGCAGGATGATTTTCCTTTTCCCTGTAATAATCCATTTGAACCAAATCAAAGTAATCGTCCTTTGGAAAAAGCTCGCTTCCAATGTTTGCATATTTTACCATGTTTGCTGAATCGCCTGCTTGCTTATAATCCAAAGTGAGCCATTGATATGGAAGTTCAAAACTTGGATCAGCAGTTCCTGCTGCATCTTGTAAACCCTTGATATGCGCATCAGCAATTTCTTTAAAATACTTACGTGCTGTATCCAGTTTTTTAGCATTTAAGGCGGCTTTGGCAATGTTCAGAACCAATGTAGTATCTACTTTTCCAATCGTTGCCCATTTATTATCTGCGATATATTGCCCTACATCATTGGCCTTTATAAACAGATCCATTGCTTTTGCAAAACCTGCAGTGTCAGGTTTATTATTTGAAGATGCAGCAGCGTTGAAGGCGTTTGCCGCTTCTCCAAAATACCCTGAATAAACCTGGAAGATTGGCTGATAATTATCTTTAATAACCATCAGCTTTACTTTATTGTTTGCAGAATCAGCAAGTGCTTTTTTAAATGCATTAAAAGCTTCCTGGTAAGGATCACTGGAAAATAAACTTTTAAATGCCGAGCTGTCTGCCATAGCAGCATAAACTTTGCTCTTTAAATAGAGGGCTTCAGAATTATTAGGATCTTTTGCAAGTATTCCATCAATTTCTGTTTTGGCTTTTTCATACTTCTTATCAGTCACATATGAATTCGCCTTTTTTATATCTTGTCC
>Ga0164242_10007796_pt1 | contig 11691 bp, 14 predicted proteins | sample OricomgcompostMG_FD_108783 | JGI IMG/M metagenome (GOLD analysis project Ga0164242, IMG submission 108783) | Miracle-Growth compost microbial communities from Emeryville, California, USA - Original compost - Miracle growth compost (MG) ... | reverse complement strand
ATCGCCCGGAAGATGGTGACCGAGTACGGCATGTCGGCGAAGCTCGGCGCGGTCAAGCTCGGCAACCAGAGCACCGAGCCGTTCCTCGGCCGCGACATGGGCCAGCAGGCCGACTACTCCGACGAGATCTCCCGGCAGATCGACGAGGAGACCCGCGCGCTCATCGAGCAGGCCCACGACGAGGCCTGGAAGATGCTCAACGAGAACCGCGACGTGCTCGACCGCCTCGCGCTCGCCCTCCTCGAGCACGAGACGCTCGACCACAAGCAGCTCGAGGACATCTTCAAGGACGTCAAGAAGCTGCCCGAGCGCCCGCAGTGGCTCTCGAGCCCGAACCGTCCCGTGTCGAAGCGCCCGCCGGTCGACGTCCCGAAGAAGGACCTCGGCGTCGCGGCGAGCGTGGTCGCCGAGGACGAGGCGGCGAAGTCGGCGAAGAAGAAGCCCGCCCGTACGGCGACGAGCCCGAAGCCCGCGACGGCCTGAGTCCTGGGCCCTAAGGTGGATTGACCGGCGACCGCGCGGCGCGCCAGCGCCACGGGATCCGCTCCGCCATCCACCGAAGGACTCGCCATGCCCGTCGACGCCGACCGCATCAAAGCCGCGGTCGTCGAGCTGCTCGCTGCCATCGGCGAGGATCCGGCGAGCGAGCGCCTCCGCGAGACGCCGCGGCGCGTCTCGGAGGCATACGGCGAGCTGTTCGCCGGGGTCGGACAGGATCCGGCCGAGGCGCTCGCGGCCCGCTCCGACTTCCCGGACGACGCCGAGCGCGCGGGTGAGGTCGTCGTGCTCCGCGGCATCGAGTTCCGCTCGATGTGCGAGCACCACCTGCTCCCGTTCCTCGGGGTGGCGCACGTCGCCTACCTGCCGGGCGCCCGATTCGCGGGCCTCGGCGCGCTCGCGCGCGCGGTGGAGATCGCGGCGGCCCGCCCGCAGCTCCAGGAGCGGCTCACCGAGGACATCGCGGACGCGCTCATGGACGGGCTCGGCGCCCGCGGCGCGCTCGTCGTGATCGACGCCGCGCATGGCTGCGTCAGCGCGCGCGGCCCGCGGCAGAACGCGGCGAAGACCGTCACCCTCGCGACGCGCGGCGATCTCGCGGAGCCTGCACGCCGCGGGGAGGCCCTCGCCCTCATGCGGGTGCAGGACTCGTGAGACCCCTCATCTTCGGCGTCCTCAACGTGACGCCCGACTCCTTCTCCGACGGCGGCGAGCACGCGACGGTCGACGCGGCGATCGAGCACGCGCATTCGCTCCTCGCGGCGGGGGCGGACTGGATCGACGTCGGCGGCGAGTCGACGGCTCCGGGCCGCGCGCCGGTCGGCACGGAGGAGGAGCAGCGGCGCATCCTCCCGGTGATCCGGGCGCTCGCGGACGAAGGCGTCGCAGTCTCCGTCGACACGTTCCGCGCCGCGACGGCGGCCGCGGCGATCGAGGCCGGCGCCCGGCTCGTCAACGACGTCTACGGCAACGACCCGCTCATGGATGTGCTCGTCGCCCGCTCCGGCGCGCGCTACCTCGCGATGCACTCGCTCGGGGAGCCGACGACGCCCGCCCACTACGCCGATGTGGTGAACGATGTGCGCACCGCCCTGCTCGCCCGCGTCGACGCCCTCCTCGCCCTCGGCGCGCGGGAGGACCAGTTCGTCCTCGACCCGGGGCTCGGCTTCTCGAAGGCCCCGCATGAGAACTGGGAGCTCATCGCCCGCCTCGATGGCATCGTCGCGACGGGCTATCCGGTCCTCGTCGGGGCGTCCCGGAAGCGCTTCATCCGCGGCCTCGTCGGCGACGAGCGCCGCGACGGCGACACGGCCACGGCCGCGATCTCGATGCTCGCGGCGGAACGCGGCGCCTGGGCGGTCCGCGTCCACGACGTGACCGCGACCCGCATCGCGCTCGACGTCCTCGAGGCGACGCGCGGGGAGCGCTCGTGAGCCGCTCCGATCGCATCACGCTGACGGGGCTGCGCGCCTTCGGCCATCACGGCGTGTACGAGGAGGAGCGCCGCGAGGGCCAGGAGTTCGTCGTCGACGTCACGGTCCACCTCGATCTCGCGCGAGCGGCGGCCGGCGACGCGCTCCGCGACACCGTCCACTACGGCGAGCTCGCCGAGGACGTCGTGCACGCGATCGAGCGCGACCCCGTCGACCTCATCGAGACGCTCGCCGAGCGGATCGCGGCGCTCGTCCTCCGCCGCCGGCCGGTCCTCGCCGTCGATGTGACGGTCCACAAGCCGCACGCGCCGATCACCGTCCCGTTCCAGGACGTGAGCGTGAGCATCCGACGGGAATGGACGCGGTCCGTCCTCGCGCTCGGGGCGAACCTCGGCGATCGGGAGGCGACCATCCGCCAGGCGGTGCTCGCGCTCGCGGCGCATCCGGGCATTCACGTCCGCCGCGGCTCGCCGCTCGTCGAGACGCCCGCGCTGAAGCCCGACGGCGTCCACGAGGAGGCGCCGAGATACTTGAATGCGGTGCTCGAGATCGACACGACGCTCACCCCGTATGGCCTCCTCGCCGAGCTGCACCGGATCGAGGATGCGCACGGACGCACGCGGGAGGAGCGCTGGGGGGACCGGACGCTCGACCTCGACATCATCACGTACGGCCGGGAGCGGATCGTCGAGAAGGACCTCGTCGTGCCGCACCCCCGGACGCAGGAGCGCGCATTCGTCCTCGCGCCGTGGGCGGCCATGGACGAGGCCGCGGTCCTGCCCGGCCAGGGCCCCGTCATCGAGCTGCTCGACGCCGTGCTCGCGAAGACGGGGGAGCGCGTCGAGCCCTACGAGTCGGAGCCGCTCGCATGAAGAAGACGCACCCGCTCACCGTCATCGCGATCGCCGTCGTCGGGGCTGCGCTCGGCTGGCTGCTCGAGTTCGGTCTCGTCGCGGGCGGCCGGCCGATGATCATCCCGCCGCTCACGTTCGCCGCGGTGCTCGTCGTCATCGCGGTGGCCGTCGTCGCCGTGGCGGTCCCCGTCCGCCGGGTCGCGAAGGGCCGGACCGATCGGGACGGCCTGCCGGCGAAGGTCGACCCGTTCTACGCGACGCGCGTCCTCGCCCTCGCGAAGTCGGCGACGCTCGTCGGCTCGCTCCTCGTCGGCGGGACGCTCGCGATCCTCGCGTACTTCTTCACACGACCCGTCGTGAACGAGGGCTCGGTCCTTCCGGCGACCCTCGGCTTCCTCGCCTCCGCCGCCGTCCTCGCCGCCGGGCTCCTCGCGGAGGAGATGTGCCGCATTCCGCCGAAGGACCCCGACGAGCGGCCGGATGACGACATCGCACCGCTGCCGATCGATGGAGGGCACTGATGGCCGAGCTCGCGACCGGATCGCCCGCGCGGGATGACGCCCCCGACGACTGGCGCCGCGTCTCCCCGAAGTACCTCTGGGTCGACCTCGTCGGCCGGGGCCTGCCCTGGCTCGTCGTGGCCGCGGCGCTCGCGCTCGTCGCCTGGGGGGCCTCCAAGGATCCGGACTCGAGGTCGCTCCCGATCCTGCTCTGGGTCGCCTCCGCGGCGGCGATCGTCATCCTCGTGCTCGTCCTCGCGTGGACCCCGGCGCGCGTCCGCTCGATCGGCTACCGGCTGCGCGAGGACGATCTCGTCTTCCGCCGCGGCATCATGTGGCGGCGGATCGTCGCCGTCCCCTACGGCCGCATGCAGCTCATCGACATCACGCGGGGCCCGATCGCTCGGGCCCTCGGGCTCGCAGAGCTCAAGTTCGTCACGGCGGCCGCCGCAACGGGCGTCGTCATCCCGGGCCTGCCCGAGGCCGAGGCGGAGGCCCTCCGCGACCGCCTCGTCGCCCTCGCGGAGTCGAGGCGGGCGGGGCTTTGAGCTCCTCGGCCCTCGACGCGGCGGACGGCTGGCATCGCCTCCATCCCGCGACGCCGCTCTTCCGCGGCGGGGTCATCCTCATCGTCGTGCTCGGCTTCGTGGTCGGCCAGCTCCGTGACTCGCTCATCCAGCTCTTCGCCGGCGGGCTGACCGGCGGCGCGGATCTGCCTCGGAATCCGCAGGACCCGTTCGACCGATGGCTGCTCGGCAATGTCGCGCTCGCGCTCGGGCTCCTCGCGGCGCTCATCGTCGTCGTCATCCTGTTCGGGTGGCTGTCCTGGCGGATGCACGAGTACCGCGTGACGGACGAGATCGTCGAGGAACGCGAGGGCGTCATCCGCCGCAAGCACCGGCGGGCGCGGCTCGACCGCATCCAGGGAGTCGACGTCGTGCGTCCGGTCGTGCCGCGCATCTTCGGCGCGGCTCGGCTCGACATCGCCGTCGCGGGGAACGACGGGAACATCCGCCTCGCCTACCTCCGCTCGGCCGACGCCGACCGGCTCAAGTCCGACCTGCTCCTGGCCGCGGGCCGCGCCCGTCTCGCAGAGCGGAAACAGGAAGACGCTGCGCTCGGAGTGGATAGTGCGCATGGCGACCCCCGTCTTCCTGTTTCCGCGTCGGCGGCGGGAGCGACCCCAGGCGTCCTCGACCGCCGCATCCAGGAGTTCACGGCCCCCGAGTTCGACGACCGGCTCGCCGAGCCCGGGTCGATCGTCCACATGCACCCGGGGCGTCTCATCGGAGCGACCGCGCTCGACTCGGTGCCGACGCTGCTGTGGTTCGCGGTCATCATCGCGGTCCTCGGCATCACGGCGCGCACGGCGCTCGTGCTCGTGACGATCGTCCCGCTCGTGATCGGTCTGGGCAGCTACTTCTGGCGGCGGGTGAGCCGCTCGCTCCGCTACTCCATCGCGGCGACATCCGGGGGGATCCGGATCGGCTTCGGCCTCCTGTCGACGACCAACGAGACGCTCCCGCCCGGCCGCATCCATGCGATCGAGGTGACGCAGCCGCTCCTCTGGCGGCCCTTCGGCTGGTGGCGGATCCGCATCAACCGCGCGTCGACCTCCCAGCGGAACGGCGCGGAGGGACAGCGGAACACGACGATCCTCCCCGTCGGCACCCGCGATGATGTCGAGCGCGTCCTCGCGCTCATCCTCCCGGGCGAGGCGCGGGACTGGTGGGGCGGCGACTACACGACGTCGCCGCGCCGCGGGGCCTGGTTCCGCTGGTTCTCGTGGCGCCGAAACGGCTTCCGGATCGCGGACGACGCGGTCCTGCTGCGCAAGGGCGCGCTGTGGCGCACGCTGACGATCGTCCCGCTCGCCCGGGTGCAGTCGGTCGAGCTCTGGTCGGGTCCGCTCTATCGCGCCGCGCGGCTGCGCCGCGTCTCGGTGCAGACGGTGAATGGGGTGGTGCGGCCGTCGATCGGCGCGCTCGACGAGTCCGACGCCGCCCGATTCTGGGCCGATGCCGAGGCGAGGACGCTGATCGCGCTCCAGTAGCGTGGAGGCCGTGCCCGAGGTCGTCCACACCATCGCCGAGGTCCGGGCGGCGGTCGACGTCGCACGTGCCGCGGGACGTCCCGTCGTGCTCACGCCGACCATGGGCGCGCTGCACGCGGGCCACCTCGCGCATCTCGACGCGGGCCGCGCGGCCGCCGGGCCTCGGACGTTCACCGTCGTCTCGGTCTTCGTGAACCCGCTGCAGTTCGGCGCGGGCGAGGACCTGGACAAGTACCCGCGGACCCTCGACGCCGACGTCGCCGCGCTCGCCGAGGCGGGCGCCGATCTCGTCTTTGCGCCGGGCGCCGACGAGATGTACCCGGAGGGCGGCGTGCAGGTCCGGATCGATCCCGGCCCGGTCGCATCGACCTACGAGGGCGCGAGCCGGCCCGGTCACTTCGCGGGGGCCCTCACCGTCGTCGCGAAGCTCCTCCACATCGTGCGGCCCGACTTCGCCACGTTCGGCCGGAAGGACGCGCAGCAGCTCTTCCTCGTCGAGCGGATGGTCGAGGACCTGAACGTCCCGACGCGGATCGTCGAGGTCGACATCGTCCGCGAGGACGACGGGCTCGCCATGTCGTCCCGGAACCGCTTCCTCGGCCCGGTCGAGCGCCGCCGGGCGCTCGCGCTGTCGCACGCGCTCGGTGCCGCCGCGTCGGCCGGCGAGCGGGGACTCGGGGCGGCCCTCGCCGCGGCCCGCTCGGTCGTCGCCGACGCCGAGGAGGTCGACGTCGACTACGTGGCGGTCGTCGACCCGCACACATTCACGCCCGTCCCGGACGACCATCGGGGGCCCGTGATCGCCCTCATCGCGGCGAGGGTCGGATCGACCCGCCTCATCGACAACGCGCGCTTCCGTCTCGGATAGGGCGCCGAGCGATCGGCCGCCGCCCGAACGCTCATCCCCTCGCCTCTAGGCTGGTATGCCGTGACGACTGAGACGCCCGAGCCCGCCGAGGAGGTCTCCCCCGAGCGTCGCGCCGAGCTCGAGGCGGAGACCAGCGAGCAGATGAGCGTGCGGCTCGCGAAGCGCGACCGCCTCATCGCGGAGGGTCGCGAGGCGTACCCCGTCTCGCTCCCGATCACGACGACGATCGCCGCTGTCCGCGCCGCGCATTCTGATCTCCCGATCGACACCGCCACGGGCGAGATCGTCGGGCTCGCGGGCCGCGTCGTGTTCAAGCGGGACACCGGGAAGCTGTCGTTCGTGACGCTCCAGGCGGGCGATGGCGCGCGCATTCAAGCGATGCTGTCCCAGGCCGTCGTCGGCGAGGCCTCCCTCGCGGAGTACAAGGAGCTCATCGACCTTGGCGACCACCTCTACGTCCACGGCGAGGTCATCTCCTCGCGGCGCGGCGAGCTCTCGGTCATGGCCGACGAGTGGCGGATCGCGGCGAAGGCGCTCCGCCCGCTGCCGAACCTCTACAAGGAGATGAATGAGGAGACCCGCGTCCGCCAGCGCTACGTCGACCTCATCCTCCGCGAGCAGGCGCGGGCGAACGTGCTGACCCGGTCGACGGCGATCGGCGCGGTCCGCGCGACACTCACCGAGCGGGGCTTCGTCGAGGTCGAGACGCCGAAGCTGCAGCCGATGCACGGCGGGGCGAATGCGCGGCCGTTCGTCACGCATTCGAACGCCTACGACACCGAGCTCTACCTCTCGATCGCGCCCGAGCTCTACCTGAAGCGGGCCGTCGTCGGCGGGATCGACCGCGTCTTCGAGATCGCGCGGAACTTCCGGAACGAGGGGGCCGACTCGACCCACTCGCCCGAGTTCGCGATGCTCGAGGCGTACCAGGCGTACGGCGACTACGAGTCGATCGCGGAGCTCACCCAGGCGATCATCCAGCGGGCGGCCCTCGCCGTCGCGGGCTCGCACGTCGTCACCTGGGCCGACGGCACCGAGTTCGACCTCGGCGGGGAGTGGGACCGGATCGACCTCTACGACTCGCTGAATGCGGCGGCGGGCACCGCATTCACCCCCTCGACGCCGCTCGCCGAGCTGAAGGCGCTCGCGGACCGCGAGGGCCTCGTCGTCAAGCACCAGGTGCACGGCAAGTACGTCGAGGAGCTGTGGGAGCACTTCGTGAAGGGCGGGCTCGAGCGGCCGACCTTCGTCATGAACTTCCCCGCCGACACCTCGCCGCTCACCCGGCCGCACCGGTCGCGACCCGGCGTCGCGGAGAAGTGGGACCTCTACGTCCGCGGATTCGAGCTCGCGACCGGCTACTCGGAGCTCGTCGACCCGGTCGTGCAGCGCGAGAAGTTCGTCGCGCAGGCCGAGGAGGCCGCCGCCGGCGACGACGAGGCGATGCGGATCGACGAGGACTTCCTCCGCGCGATGGAGCACGGCATGCCGCCGACGGGCGGGATGGGCATGGGCATCGATCGGCTGCTCATGGCGCTCACCGGGCTCGGCATCCGGGAGACGATCCTGTTCCCGTTCGTGAAGCCGGGCGCGTAGCGCTCACTGAGCGAGCGCAACGAGACGAAGGGCACGCATGGACCGGAAGAGCTCCCGCATCATCATGGGCATCGTGCTCGCCGCCCTCGTGGCCGGCGTGGTGATCTGGCTGGTCCTGCAGCCGCGCTGATCGCGCCGGCCGGCCGCGCCGCCTGATCGCGCCCTGGCCCCGCCCGACCGCGGCCCCGCCCCTCCGCAGATTGCAGGGCTTTTGCCGGAATGCAGGGCATTCGCCGTCGCATTCCCCTGCATTCGAGCATTCGCCCTGCATTCACACTCGTCGCATCCTCCGGATGCTCCACAGTTCGAGGCCGCGCGACATGCGCGGATCGCCGAACGGCGTGAGTATTCGCGCATGTCGATCGAGCAGCGCATCCGAGCGGAGGGCGGCATTGTCCGCCGTGACGCGCATCCAGAGTGGACGAATGCGCGGATCCGCGAGTCCGGAGTGCGTCGGATCGGCTACCGCTGGCTGGCCGCGGTCGATGCCGACCCGGCCCTGCTTCGCGCGGCAGAGCTGCACGCCCGGCTCGCCTGCGTCTCCGCGGCCGGGCATCGGGGTCTTCAGATACTCACCGCGCCCAGGCTCCTGCACGTCGTGATGCCGAGCACGGCGCGCGCCGGGCGGACGCCGGCGGTCCGCATTCATCGCTCGCACCCGTTGCTCCCGGTCGGCCGCGCCGAGCTCGTCGAGTCCGTCCCCGACATGCTGGCCCATGTGGCGCACTGCCTGCCGCGCCTCGATGCGCTGGTCGTCTGGGAGTCGGCGCTGCACCGGCGCCTGATCTCGTCGGCGGCGCTGAGCCGTATCACCTGGCACGGGCCGGTCGAGCGCGACCTCGCGCGGTGGGCGAGTGCGCACTCCGAGTCGGTGCTCGAGACCGTCATGCTGCATCGGCTGCGCGAGGCGGGCCTGCGCGTCGAGCAGCAGGTCCGTCTCCTCGGCCACCGCGTCGATTTCGTCGTCGAGGGACGGCTCGTCGTCCAGGTCGACGGCGGCGATCACGTCGGCGAGCAGCGCGCGGCGGATCTCCGCCATGATGCGCGGCTCGTCGTGGAGGGGGTCGACGTGATGCGGTTCGGCTACCGCCAGACGGTCGCCGAATGGCCGGAGACGCTTGCCGCGGTGCATGCCGGCATCGTCCGAGCGCGGCCGAGCGGGTGGGAATGAACGGGGCGAATGAGGGCGTCGCCGCGGACCGCAGGGCCGATTCCGCTTTGCAGGGCTTTCCGGCCCCGAATCCCCTGCAAACGAGCAATTCCCCTGCAGATCGCTGAATCGGTCTGACTCCCCTCGGGGTCATCGAATGACCCCAGCGCCTCCGCCCGGAAGGTGAGAGAATCGTGGCGTGCCGTTTCCCACCGATGGCTGGGCCGGGGTCGCCTGGGCGCTGATCCCGACGATCGTGCTCGGTCTCATCTTCTGGCTGGTCATGCGCGGTCTGCTCCGGGCCGACCGGAACGAGCGTGCCGCCCAGGCGAAGATCGAGGCCGAGGAGCGCGCCAAGGTCGGCCTCCCACCGAAGCCCTAGTCGCCTACTCGGGCGCGATGACCTCGCAGACGCCGCTCGTCCGGATCGCGTGAGCGAGTGGGGCATCGGTGGTCACCAACGGAATCGCGAGGCGCTCGGCGAGCGTGACGTAGCTCGCATCGTAGGCAGTGAAGTCATCGCGCAGCCCCCAGATGCGGTCCATCAACTCGACATGGCCGAAGCGTTCCAGTCCCGCCGTGCCGAGCAGCTGCCGGAGTCGGGCCTGCGCCTCATCGGGATCGAGGATCTGAGCGTGGACGGCGCGACGGAGTGCGTTGGCGACCTCGAGGTCGAGCAGCATGGGAGCCACGAGTTCGTGCTGCCGGACGATCGGGCTCGTGCGTTCTGTGGAGAGGCCGCTGTATCCGCGCGAAGTGGAGCAGTCAGCGCACCACGAGCAGCTCGCCGACCTCGCAGTCGAGCACGTCGCAGACCGCGGTGAGCGTCGAGAACCGGATCGCGCGGGCGCGGTCGTTCTTCAGCACGGACAGGTTCACGACCGAGACCCCTACGCGGCGCGACAGCTCGGCGAGCGTCATGCCACGCGCCTCGAGCAGCTCGTCGAGCCGGCAGTGAATGCGTCCCGCGTCCTCGTCGTCCGCGGGCGGCATCAGACGAGCCCCTCGGTGTCCCGCTGGAGTCGCTCCGCGTAGCGGAATGCGGCGGCGAGCGCCCCGAAGGCGAGGAACGGAAGGATCGGCCACCCGTTGACGATGAACAGGGTGCCGGAGGCGACCGGCCAGTCCGACCAGAGGTCGACGCTGCCGAGTCCGCGTGGCGCCACCTGTTCGGCCGCGAGGTATCCGCCGAGCTGGTCGGCGATCTGCCAGAGGAGGCCGGCGACGAGCGAGACGATCGCAAGGGTCGTGAACGATCGGGAGGCTCCGAGGACTCCCCTCCCGTCGCGAAGGCGCTGGCAGAGCCGGACGACGACGATCGCCGCGATGACGAACGCCGCGCCTCCGATGAGGATCGCGAGGGCGTCCCACACCTTCGCGGCGAGCGAGAGGTCGGTGACCACCGTCGTCGCCTCGGTGTAGCCACCGCTTCGGACGAACGAGATGCCGCCGATGTGGTCCTCGGGCATGGGGAGCCGAGGCCAATAGGGGTCGGTGCGGATCGGAACGGGCTGAGTCCCGGTGAAGACCGCGGCCGCGCTGATCGCGGCGCTGAGGGCTGTCGCGATCGCGAAGATCCAGCCGACGACGATCGCTGCGGTCACCATTCGCCCTGGCCAGGCTGGCCCTGCCACGACCGCGCCTCCAGCGTCGAGGCGAGGCACCGGCTGGAGTCCCCGTCTGCGGATCGCCAGCGGCACCGCTATCGCTGCCACGATGATCGCGATCCCGGCGAGTGCGCCGATCGCGATCGTCCACCAGCTGGCCATCGGCCGCCCCCATTCATATCGAATCTCGATAACAACGAATATCGATATGCGCGCGATCCGTCAAGAGCCTCCGAGAAGTCACGCCGACGGCGAACATCGGCAGACAGGCCGCGGGGCCGGCGTTAGCCTCGCTGTACGACACCGGCCGAGGTGTCGCCTTGAGGAGTTTTCCGCTGATGTTCGAACGATTCACCGACCGAGCCCGCCGCGTCGTCGTCCTCGCGCAGGAGGAGGCGAAGCTGCTCAACCACAACTACATCGGGACCGAGCACATCCTCCTCGGCCTCATCCACGAGGGTGAGGGCGTGGCCGCCAAGGCGCTGGAGTCGCTCGGCATCTCGCTCGACGCCGTCCGCGAGCAGGTCCAGGACATCATCGGCCAGGGCCAGCAGCAGCCGACCGGGCACATCCCGTTCACCCCGCGCGCGAAGAAGGTCCTCGAGCTGAGCCTCCGCGAGGCGCTCCAGCTCGGCCACAACTACATCGGGACCGAGCACATCCTCCTCGGCCTCATCCGCGAGGGCGAGGGCGTGGCCGCGCAGGTCCTCATCAAGCTCGGCGCCGACCTGAACAAGGTGCGCCAGCAGGTCATCCAGCTCCTCTCCGGCTACCAGGGCAAGGAGACGGCGAATGTGGGCGCCGGCCCGCAGGAGCAGTCCGCGGGCACGGACAAGGGCTCGCAGGTCCTCGACCAGTTCGGGCGGAACCTGACCCAGGCGGCTCGCGAGGGCAAGCTCGACCCGGTCATCGGGCGCGAGCGCGAGATGGAGCGGGTCATGCAGATCCTCTCCCGCCGCACGAAGAACAACCCCGTCCTCATCGGCGAGCCCGGCGTCGGCAAGACCGCCGTCGTCGAGGGCCTCGCGCAGGCGATCGTCAAGGGCGAGGTCCCGGAGACGCTGAAGGACAAGCAGGTCTACACGCTCGACCTCGGCTCGCTCATCGCGGGCAGCCGCTACCGCGGCGACTT
>Ga0164242_10007795_pt1 | contig 11691 bp, 10 predicted proteins | sample OricomgcompostMG_FD_108783 | JGI IMG/M metagenome (GOLD analysis project Ga0164242, IMG submission 108783) | Miracle-Growth compost microbial communities from Emeryville, California, USA - Original compost - Miracle growth compost (MG) ... | reverse complement strand
TTACCAACGTATTTTTTCCTTATTCAAAAAAGCATTAATCCCTTTTTTACAATCCTGCGTACCTCGTGCTTTTGCATTTTTTTCTACGGCATAATCCAATGCTTCCCGGAGGCTCATGTCTTGCACCGTTGCTATCATTTCTTTTGTCATTTCCATTGCCGTGGAAGCATTTTGCTCGATGAGGGTTTGCGCATATTCTAAAACACAAGATTCAAGTTCTTCCTCTTCTACCGCTCCATTTATCAGTCCTATATTTACAGCCGTATCGCTGTCAATTATTTCACCTGCCAGCAACAGTCTTTTAGCTTTAGCCTCTCCAATTTTTCTTAGTAGGAAAACGGTTACAATAGCAGGAATAAAACCTATTCTTACTTCGGTATATCCAAATTTGGCTTCTAGTGTTGAAAAAGCAAAATCACAAACAGATACCAAGCCACAACCTCCTGCAAGCGCTGTTCCATTTACTTGTGCAATTACAGGTTTTTTACAAAAATAAATAATTTTGAAAAGCTCCATGAGTGATGCTGAATCTTTTATATTTTCTTCCAGGCTAAATGCCTCTAGCTTTTGCAAATATTTCAGGTCTGCCCCCGAACAAAAGCTGCTTCCCGACCCGGTTAGTACAATGACCTTTACATGCTTGTCTGCTTCTGCCTCCCTAAAAGCTTTTTTCAAACCTGCAACGACTTCATCGTTTAGGGCATTCCTTTTTTCAGGCCTGTTTATTTGGATAAAGCCAATTCTTTCTCGTACATCGTATTTTATAATTTCCATTTTTTTAGTTTTTCAGATCAACGATAAAAGCACCTTCTTCCCATGTTTTAAATCCTTTTAAATGTAGTGTTTTTGTTGCTGCCCACATAGATGTGGCATCAAAAATTATTGGCTTTTTTATTTTTTTAATTTGAGGTATTTGTTTTTTTCTTAAATTTTTAAATACTACTATGTTTGCATTTTTAATTGCTGCTATGTCATTGGTAACTTCGATTTTTTTCCCAAAAAAAAACAGATTAAAATTTTGGGATTCTTGTTGAAAGCGGATTTGCTTTACACCTGTTTTGGAAATATACGGTTGTATTTTATACTTAAAAATTTTTCCTGTTTGTGTTAATGGGTTCGAATGGAAAATAGTTGCCTGAAATCCATTTATCAAAGCAATTACTGTATTTTTTTTCACATTAAATACTACCATTTTTTTTTGTTGCGATTGAATATAAAGTGAAATAACCAGTGAAAAAGAAAAAAGAACAAAACAGCCCAAACTTATTTTCAAGAGGGTATTTTTTTTGTTTGAAAAGGCAGCAATTAACAAAAAGATTCCGGCAAATAGTGTGAGCATTTGCAAAAGACTTAGGTTTATAGAAGTAAGGGAGGGGAGTTTGGAAAAAAAGTGGGCAATACTTAGAAGGGCAACAGCAAGTATTTTCACCATTTTTCCAAGAAAAAGTCCGATACCATTTGAAACAGATCCAAGCAAAAGCATTATAAAAGTAGCATAGACTATAAGGATGGTTGGGATTGTTGCCAATAAGTTGGAAGGAATAAAGTATACAGGGAAGCTTTTAAAATATAAAATAACCAAAGGGAAAGTGAAGACTTGGGCTGCACAGGAAAGGGCTATGAGTTCCCCTGTCTTTTTTAGTACAATATGCTTTGTTTGAAATAAGGCTGAAATTTTTTTAGTATATAAAATAATCCCTAATACTGCTAAGACGCTTAGCTGAAAGCCTAAATTGAAAAGTGTGAGTGGATCAAAAAGGAGTATGAGGAAGATTGTTAGGAATAAACTGTGTATACTGTTTGTTTCCCTTTTTAAGATACCTGTAAAAAGAAAGATTGAAAACATAATAGTTGCTCTTATGGCAGATGGTGAAAGCCCGGTCATGAAAGCATAGAGCCAAAGTAAAGCTACAGCAACCAGCACAAAAGTTACTCTGCCGGAAGCAGATCTTTTTAAAAAAGCAAAGAGGACAGCTATAAGCTGAAAGACGAGGACTACATGTGAACCACTAACTGCCAATATATGCGCTAATCCGGCTTTTGAAAAATCTGTTTTTGTTTCGCTTGAAAGGTCTGTTCTTTGCCCTAAGGTAAGCCCTTTTACCAGTGCTGCCGCTTCGGTGTCTTGTATGAATTTATCTATTTGCGTTTCCAGTATTCCGGCGAGTGCCCCGGCAAGTTGTTTAAGGCTTTTCTCCTTTCCCGGTTCTATGGCAATAGCTTCTTTTTTTAAAAAACAAAAATGACTTATGCCATTGAAAGCCATATATTCTTTATAATTAAATTCCTCCGGATTTAAAGGGGCTTCAATGGGTTTAGGCGTATTATTCAGTACAAGGGTTTTCCCTATCTCAGGGTGAAAGCTGAATCCGAAGAAACAAATTACTTTTCCTGTTGCCGGTTTCCAACCTGTTTTTGTTAAAACACTATTCACCTGTAAAATAGATTTTGTACCGGACTGAGTGGGTGCCGCTTCGGATTCGACAGTGGCTTTAAACGTATGAAATGAAAACTTGGAGAAATGCCTGGGCACATTTTTTATTTTATGGATTTCCATGTTTACACCACCTGCGAAAAACAGAAAGAGTAGCGGAAGTACACTTTTATAAGGCTTGAGTACTTGTTTCCACGGTAAAAAATGTAAAAGGAGCAATAAAAATATGCAAATAAGAAGGCCTGTACGTAGGAAAACCGGACAAGGGAAATACCAGGAACTTATAATTCCTGCAATAAAAAAAGTAGAAAACCGCGCAAAGGCAATTTTTTTCCATACCATAGCCAATAAAAAAATTAATGCACCACAACAATTTTACTTAGAGCTGTTTGTTTCCCGTCTGTAGCTTTGAAAAAATAAACACCTGAAGCTAAGTGTTTCAGATCAATTGGGAAAGAAAAACTTGGAGTTTTTTTGATTGCAGTGTTTAGGATAGACTGGCCAAAACTGGAATAAAGATTTACGGTTATGTCTTTTTCTCCTAAAAATAAGACTCTTACAGTTGTTTCATCGGCAGACGGATTAGGGTAGGGAATTGCCTGAATGTAAGGACTGCTTTCCAGTATAGAAATATTATCCAGATAAAGATTATTCCCTGACTTTGAATAGATTTCTATTCTTATTTTTCCTAAAGTGTTTGTAATTTCATTCAATGGAAATTCAAAGTGTTTCCATTGGGAAGGAGAAGGAGAGAAGCTCTTATTGTTGCCCGCTGCTGTTATTATTTCTGTTCCCGAAAGCGTATATACCGGAGACCATAAACCGCAACCTGTTTGATAACTTATTACTAAACTATCGGATACACTTGTCAACCCTAAACTATAGGCTAAGTCAAAAGTAAGGGATGGCATAAAGCTATGTTGCATGGATACAAAGGGCGTGCTAAGGAATATATAGTTTTTATTGGCCGTCGTATCTCCTGAAAAACCTCCGGCAGAGGTTATTTTTAGAGCATGATTGCTTCTGTCAAAAGCACCGGGAGATGTGAGGGTATAGGTAAAAGCACCCGGGGAGTGAATTTCCCAACCTTGCGTAGGGAAGTTGTTATTCTCAAAGGATTCGACAATGGGAGCAAGGGCTGCATCTGCAGGTGGGCAACAGCCGGGAGAAAGGGTTACTGCTTTCCTCAAAGGAGATGTCTCAAGCAAAGTCCTCATGCGCTGTTTTTGTCCGGATGTAAATAAATTCATACAGGCATCGACACTATAATCGAGATAATCATTTGTAAGATCTCTTGTATAGACCCCATCAAGGTCGCAATCGGAACTGTCTTTACACGTACCGCTATCGTTGTACCAATAGTCCCAGGGGGTATCTGAAACATAATCATTTCCACAATGCGCATCGCCCCAAATATGGATTAATCCGAGCCAATGCCCTATTTCATGCGTGGCTGTTCTTCCGAGGTTATAAGGAGGGCGGGCTGCACCCATTGTGCCAAAGGCGGTATAGTCTATCACTACTCCATCTGTATTGATGTCATAAGGCCCTACGAGTCCTTTTAGTATTTTTGAATAGGGGAATTGGGAATAACCGAGGTAGGTTGGTTCAAGGTTGAGTACCCAAATATTCAGATATTGACTAGCAGGCCAATACTGGAGTGTTTTCATAAGGGAATCGTCTGTAACCCGCCATTCATTTTTTGGAGAATAAGTGCGCGTGATTCCGGTAGTGCTTTTTCCGTTTGGATCTCTGGAGGCAAGACAAAATTCGATTTTGGTATCGGCACCAAGAGGGTCGTTATTAAACCCGTTTGTAAACGGTTTTCTTCTATAATCTTCGTTTAAAACCCGGATTTGGGAATAAACCTGTTCGTCGGAAATATTGGTATTGTGTGTACCTCCTATGGTTTCTGATGCATTATTGTGAATAATATGTACTACAACTGGTATCTTATAGATTTTTTCTTCGGAAGGAAGCATTCTTCCTGTATTTTTTTTCTTAATCAGTGCATTGAAATTTTTCAAAAAAGCCTCCTTTGCCTCAGCATAAAGGGGATTTTTTTGCGCCTGATAAGCTTCGAAAACTTTTGTCGCACATCTATCCTGAGCAAATAGTCCAAAAGTAAGCAGGAAGCTTCCTGAAAAGAGCAGCAATAGCTTCATGAGAAGCGACAATTATTTTTCATACGCATTGATGATTTTTGTTACCAGTTTATGCCGCATTACATCTTTAGCAGTGAGTTCTACAATCTCAATCCCTTCGATTCCTTTTAACTTTTCTACTGCTTCAACAAGCCCCGACTTTTGCTGTCCCGAAAGGTCTATTTGTGAACGGTCGCCTGTAACTACCATTTTAGAGTTTGCGCCCATACGAGTAAGAAACATTTTCATTTGCATACTACTGGTATTTTGCGCTTCGTCTAAAAGGATGAAAGCACTGTGTAATGTCCTTCCTCGCATGTAAGCAAGAGGGGCGACCTCCAGCATGTGGTTTTCATAATAATACTTTAGCTTTTCAGCAGGAACCATATCGTCGAGTGCATCGTAGATTGGCCGAAGGTACGGATCTATTTTTTCTTTAAGGTCACCGGGAAGGAAGCCGAGGTTCTCCCCTGCTTCTACCGCAGGCCGTGTGATAACGATTTTCCTTACTTCTTTATTTTTTAAAGCTTTTACAGCCATGGCTACGGCAATATAAGTCTTTCCGGTTCCTGCGGGGCCTACTGCAAATACAAGATCATTTGCTGTAATGGCTTCGACAAGCTTTTTTTGATTTTTTGTTTTGGGCTTTATAATAAGTCCTTTATCGCCAAAAAGCACTGCTTCGCTATCTTTTACACTTGCCTCTGTTTCCGGGAGCTCATCTTTTAATAAGCTTTTTACATTTTGTTCAGTAACTTTTCCATATTTGTGATAATGAACGATCAGCGCATTGAGTACATCAAGTATTTTGCTTAAGTCTTGCTGGTTGCCTATTACTTTTATTTCATTTCCTCTTGAAATGATTTTACTTTTTGGGAAAGCAGCCGATACTTCCTTGATTGCCTTGTTTTCAACTCCCAAAAAATCTATGAGGGAAATGTTTTCGAGTGTAATTGTTTTTTCTACCAATTCTGCTTTTTATGTTTTAGTTTGATTTATTTTCAGCAGCCCTTGAAAATTATTTTAAATTTGTCGTATAGCAAAAAAATAAGCGTTAAATTTTTTCTTAATGGCAATAATTTCCTTCATGTCTGATTATGGTCTCACAGATCACTATGTGGCTGCCGTAAAAGCAAAAATTTTTTCGTATGCTCCTTTGCTGCCTATCGTAGATATTAGTCATGCTATTGAACGCTTCAATCTTCCTCATGCTGCTCATACCTTAAAATCGGTTTTTCATGATTTCCCTGTTGGTACCGTTCATTTGGTTGTCGTAAACGCTCCTGCTGGCAAAGATGATAAATATATTGCACTATTGCTTGAAGAGCATTTTTTTGTTGGGATTGATAATGGTTTTTTTTCACTTATTTCAGATGCTGCACCACAACAGGTAGTTGAACTTCCAACAGATAAAAAGCCCGTTTTGTTTCCCGGAAAAACTATTTTAGCACCTGCTGCTGCTGCACTTGCTTCGGGGAAAAAGCTGGAAGAGCTTGGTACTCCCTTTCCGGAGATTAAACGTTTGCTCAATCGTTTTGCACGCATTTCAAAAAACCAAATAATGGGTGCGGTTGTCCACGTAGATAATTATGGAAACCTTTTGACGAATATTTCCCGGAAAGAGTTTGAAGCGGTAGGAAAAGGAAGGGCTTTTAGTCTCAATTTTTCACGCGAGTCGATTACTGAAATTTCAATGAAATATAATGCGGTGGAGGAGGCAGATTGCGTTGCTGTTTTTAATAGTTCGGAAATGCTTGAAATTGCAATATACATGGGGGATGCCAATGAGTTACTGGGCATGCACTATGGCAGTCCGGTATTTATTAACTTTGCTCAGGAATAGTTCTTAGATACCCAATACCTTAAATTCCACTCTTCTGTTTTTTGCTCTGTTTTCGTCGGAATCATTGGGGAATGCCGGTTTTCTTTTTCCGTACCCTTTTGCCACAAGTCTTGTTTTGAGAATGCCTTTTCCGGTGAGGTAGTTTACTACAGATTCAGCCCTCTCCTGCGATAACCAATCATTATATTCATCAGAGCCTTTGTCGTCGGTATGCGCAGCTATTTCTACTTTCAGGGTCGGATTTTGATTTAATAAATCTAAAACACGCTTTAATTCAAAGTAGGAGTCTTTGGTAAGAGAGGCAGAGTCAAAATCAAAAAAGATATTGTTTAGGGTAAATTCGGTTTCTTTCTTTAAAGGTTTCAGCACTATTTTTTTAGAAATAGTATGGCTTTTAGCAAGGTTTATGGTATTTATCATTTCCGAATTAAAGCTATAACCTTTCGCTGTGATGGCTATATCATATTTTTCCCCTTTTTCCAGCAATACTTTAAATGCTCCGGTTTCAGGATTGTTGTCTGTTTTCGCCACTTTTTGCCCCGTTTTTAAGTTGTTGATCCTTATTTGTGCCGGTATGGGTTTTGCCTGATCGTCCGTTACCATTCCTTCAAAGCTTACCACTTGCTCCGGCCTTAAGTTTTTAGGGATTTCTATTTTATAAATATCTTCTTTCCCATTACTTTGTCCGCTAAAATAGATAACATCGCCGGAAGAGGGGACAGACACCAGTTCATCGTCTTTGTCTGTATTGATAAAATTGAGCGGCACGGGTTTTGTCCACTTTCCATATTTTAGCCTTGATTGGTACAGGTCATACCCTCCCTTCCCTTTAGTTTTGTAGGAAGAAAAAATTAAGGTATGCCCATCTCCCATAATGCGGGGGTAACCTTCACAACCTGTATTTACGGGGTAAGGTAGGGGTTTGGGTTTTATGAAAAACTTACCTTGCCGGTGTGCTACATAAATTTGGCAGCACTGTTGCCCGGAAGGCATTTTGTCTCTTGCTGCACGCATAAAATAGAGCTTATCACCATCGGGTGAAATGGAAGGAAAACCATCATACCCACGGCTGTTTAAAGTAGGTCCAAAGTTTTTTGGAGTGCTCCATTGGTTATTTTTAAACTCTGAATACCAAATATCAACCCCTCCAACAGATCCTTTCATATTAGAGGTGAAAAACAACATATTACCGTCATTGCTCAAGCAGGGACCCCCAAGAAAATCATTAGGACCTACTGCGTTGTTTATAACTTTTACGTCTTCGGGTTCTGTCCACGCATTAGCTATAAGCCTTGAAACGTAAAGCCGCCAGCCTTTCCCACTTCTGTCCGATTCAAAAATAAGTGTTTTTCCATCGGCACTGATTGCCGGGGCAAATTCCGAATGTTCACGCGTATTTATAGGAGCACCCAATGTTTGCCTTTGTCCGAAAGATTGAAGATAAGTGACAAGTAGTAAGGATAAAAGAAGAAAAATTTTCATAAACTGTTTTTTTATCAAACCTTTCTAAAGAGGTACGAATAAAAAACGGCACTGGTTTTATTTTGGCAGGCTTGAATAGCAATTCTGTTATTTAGGGTGTAATAATAAGATTTTTGCCCGGTTTTGAAGTATTAATGATTGTTTTTTTGAATTGACAATAGAGAACGACGGACAAGCAAATAGCCGAGGTAACCCGCAAGTATTCCAAAAAGGACAAGCGGTAAAAGCACAGAAGAATCTTGTGTCCATTCTTCTACTTTACTTAAATCAAGCCCGACTACTTTAGAAAAAATAAAGCCCCCTGCTATTTCAAAAGAAATCCAGGCAAAAGCTGTCTTAAAAAACCATTTCCAACGATTTTCTTGTGATTTTTCAGCTAGTTTGAGGTTTTTGTAAGCGAAAAAAAACATTATTAATATATCCATTTAATTCTCAATTCCTTTTTATGAACAATAATTTTATAAAAATAGTCCTTATGAAAATAATAATATTAGCGTAGAAAAGTAGTAAACACACCATATATGCATGGAGGAATAGAGCTTAGTCGCAATCTGTCAAAGAAATGTAATTAAAATTTACTGAGATCATTTTTTAAGCGTTTTAAAATGGCTCTTTCTGCATATTCAACTCCACCGAAAGCTTCTGCCGTCCTTTCTATAAACTTAAGGCATTTGTTTTTCATCGCTTCGTCAAAATCAAAGGCAAACCTGTTGGCTTCAAGCGTATCTATGGAAAATTGGTAAGCATCTTCCAGCGTAATGGAATTTTCTTCCATTTCTTTAAACATAGTAGTGATCCATGCATTGTCGATATCTGAAAGTTCAAATTCTTCCAGAGCCATTTTTTTTATGGAAACTTTTTCTTCTTCTTGTATTTTCCCGTCTGCCATTGCCATTGCATAGGCGAGGCTTCCCATTGCTTTGTAGATATTTAGCTTAGACATACTTTTCCCTTTTAAGTTAAGAATGAACGAACCCTTAAAGTATAACTTATTTTGAAGAAATGCTGAAAAAATGTTATTCAAATGGGACAATTGCCATTTTTCCGTTTTCATTATTTATAGCAAAAAAAATGCTGATTTATAAACGGAGTTTACTAGAACTGTTTTGACTTAAGTTCCTTCTATAAAGCTCTCTCCAAGTTTTTTCCAAGATGGGGAGGGTTTTTAGCAATGGAGAATGAAAGGCGGGAAGTGCTTAAATTCCGGGCATGTTTTTATTGGGTAATTATAACTTCCCGGCTTGGCATAATTGCCGGTAATAGCCCTGCTTTCAATACAATGCGTTGCCCCCGGTCGCTCATTAAAAAAGTGGTAAATCCTGCCCCAAGATCCATTCTTTTATTCCTTCGAATGATGTAAATTTTTCTTGAGAAAGGATTCTCTTTATCGTAAAGGGAAGATTGAAAAGGGCTAAATGGAGTCGCTGTTGTATTCCTTAGTTGAACAACAGCGACAGCCTGTCTGCTTACTTCTGCCTTTGCTGATTCTTCGTCGCTTATAAATGCAGAGCCTATAACACCTAAAGAATATGGATTTTTACTAACATGCTTTATTACTTCCATATTGGAACCTGCGGCTGCAATGCTTGTCTTTGAAGGAAGTAATCCAAATTTAGTTATGGCTCTCTGCAAGTTAGAAGAATTACTTTGGTCAAATACTATTTTGATGGGTTTATTGGGAAAGGAAGCTTTTACTTGATCCCATGTTTTAAGCGTACCATTTAAGAGTAGTTTTAATGTATCTTTTGTTGTTACCCAAGGGCTTAATTTTGGGTTAATGAGGAAGGCAAGGGCATCGGTGGCAAAGTGCATTTCATTTATTACCGCTTGTTGATCGTGAAAATAAGTGCGTTCTTTTTGGGAAAGCGGTCTTCCTGTAATAATTATGTCAGCACTATCTCGAAAAAGTTTTTGCAGGGCGGTTAATTCCGGTGTATCTTTTATTTCAATGGAAGCTTTCGGGTATAAAGCTTCAAAAACAGCTTTTTCAGCATCTATGACGGGACTAAAAGAAGGGTCAGAGAAAACAATAAGTTTACCGGAGGTTGCACTTTCCTCCTGTTGCGCTTCTTTTTTTTTAGAACATTGAATGCAAAGAAGTATAATGATAAAAAGCAGTACTATTCTGCTGCTCTTAAATAAGCCGGGTATCACTTATTTGTCCCGGTTTGTATTTTATAAGTACGGTAAAACCGAAAGCCTCCATAAAGTGCAATAATGCCACCGAAAATTCGGATAAATGCAATATTGCCGATGAAATCGACCATTGAAATAGGATTAACAATTAGAAAAATACCTATTCCAAGATATAAGAGACCAATCAAATATTTTAAGACATTAAAAATTTTACTAATAATTTTCATAATTATTCATCAAAATCAAAGAAAATAGGGACACTGTATTGCAGTCTTACGGGGTTTCCATTGTTTTTGCCGGATTCCCATTTTGGCATGTTTTCAATAAGTTTTTTTGCATCGTCATTGCAGGAAGTACATATTGCCAAACCTTTTTGAATTTTGACATGGGAGATAGAACCATCTTTTTCTACGATAAAATAGACGAAAACAGCTCCTTTATCGCCCAATCGGGCTGCTTTGTTAATAGCTTTTCTCAACCCTTTTTGAAGATATTGCGTGAAAGCTTCTTGTCCGCCGGGGAAAGTAGCTTGAATCCCTGCTGTAGGGATATATAAATTATTGTCGCCCCCACCTCCGGTATTGTTATTGGCTTTTCCCGGATTACTGTCTAAGGAATCTATTTTACCTTCTTGCGTTACATTACTTATAGCAGAGGAATCTATTTGATCGGTTGTGGGTACTGGTGTTTCTTCAGGGATTTCTTTATCCGGAACAACTTTAGGCGGCACATATTTTACTGTTTTAATCTTTGGTTGTTCCACTGGCGGTGGTGGTGGCGGTGGAATAACAGGGTTGATAGGAGGAATTTCTACTTCTGTAAGATCCACTACGACTTCCTTTTGTTTTACAGGAACTTTATGACTTGAAGAATTTATGTAGGCATATCCTGAGTAGATGATAATAAGTAAGGAAAGAACAATCGCAAGTGCTTTTTTTATATGGCTAAGGTAAGCCTTACGTAAAAAGTAAGCTCCATACGTTTTATTACGTCCTTCAAAGACTATTTCATCTATAGATGCTTTCAGATCTTTCATACCTTCTCTTATTCTTCTCTGATAGCTTAACTAAAGGCCGGTTGCTCTTGTGCCGATGACACAGGTAATGATTTGGAATTCATTGTTTGGATAACGGAAAAGCCTATTTCGTCTATCGCATGTGTAAGCGTATCTATTCTGCTTGTAAAGTAGTTATAACTAATGATAGCAAAAGTAGAAGTACCAATACCTAAGGCTGTATTTACCAATGCTTCGGAAATACCATTGGCAAGTGCAACCGCATCGGGACTGCCGGCTGTTGCGAGTGCTGCAAAGGCTTTAATCATACCAATTACTGTTCCAAGAAGCCCTACCAATGTGGCAATAGATGCGAGGGTGGCTATAATGGTAAGGTTTTTTTCAAGTATTGGTAATTCCAGTGCAGTAGATTCTTCTAATTCTTTTTGCAGTAGAACGGTTCGTTGTTCCTTGCTTATAGAAGCATCTTTTTCTATTTTCTGGTATTTTTCCAAAACAGAGCGAGTTACGTTGCCAACCGAGCCTTCTTGTTCATCACAGGTTGTAATAGCTCCTTTTATATCGTTTAGGTTTAATTTATTTTTAATAGTATGCACAAAATTATTGATGGAACCTTTCCCCACGGCTTTATTTAAGG